>ERZ1034992.1441-NODE-1441-length-10554-cov-4.733594_pt1 | contig 10554 bp, 9 predicted proteins | sample MGYA00520695_ERZ1034992 | MGnify/ENA primary metagenome ERZ1034992 (study PRJEB33766, sample SAMN09781778) | gut metagenome | biome: gut microbiome | host: Homo sapiens | place: Madagascar | study: EMG produced TPA metagenomics assembly of the PRJNA485056 data...
TCTTGGCCGTACATATGAGTGGTAGCCACGAATTATGGCCCATACCATTTCTCACCGGTGAATTATTCGGTGTGATGTACTTGTTTTTGGCCTGTGATTTATTTAGAGAAAAACTCTGCTTGACGCCGATGGTAATGGGCACAACCCGGAAAGCAATGGTTCTGTTTGTAACAACTTTGATTGCTAATTTGATTTTGTATCTAGATCGGTTGCTGTTGTTACCGGTTTTAGGCGGTGAAGCGGTGTCAATGTATACTGTTGCATCTTTCTTTGGAAAAAGCCTCGGAGTGGTTGTTACACCAATGGCAGGTGTTCTTTTGAGTTACTACGCGCAGAAGGAATTTTCAATGTCGGCAAAACGCTACTGGAAAATCAATTCTGCAATGATTGGGCTTTCGACACTATTCTTTCTTTTTTGTATTGTTGCTGGTCCATTTGGAACAGGACTTTTCTATCCGACACTCGTTGAAGGTGCAAGACCATATATAATGGTGGCTAATCTCGCAGCAGTAGTAAACGTGACTTCTAACATGGTTCAGCCCGCCGTGCTCAAATTTGCGCCGACAAGATGGCAGCTTATAATTCAGTTGATTTATGGTGGTGTCTACTTGGTAGTTGGATACACTTCTGCGTCATGGTTTGGTGTTTGGGGTTTTTGCGTAAGCTCTGTTATCGCAGCAGTATTTCGACTCTTAATTTTACTGGGAATCGGAGGGAAATATGTGCAAAATTAGTGTTTTGGTGCGAAGATATTTCCCTGTGAGGGAGCATACGGACTTCTGGCTCCTATTACTGGAAACAGTAGCGTTTGATTTTGGCTACATTTTTAGTTATTCTCCCATTTATTCTTATTGCGGCGCAATACTCGATATTGCCCCTTATAAGATGCTTATGGCATGGGCAGCAACAATTCTTCTACTGGCTTTTAGTGAAACATTGCAGAAATGCTGGCTTTCGTTATTTTATAAGGTCTTTCTGGGACTATCAGCAATTCCATCGCTCGCAATATATGGACTGAAAAACGAGAATACTAATGCCTTCCTTTTAATTTTCTTGTTTTGGATATGCATGTATGGAACGATTCGTATTATGACAAGAAAGCAGGTGCTGCCTTGTAACGGGGGTGTTTCTCTACAAAACATGTGGGAAAATCATCGGGTACCATTTACATGTGCGTTCATTTGGTTAGTAGTTTCATCGTTGTACTTTTCCTGGAAATATGGGGGATTTAGGCTCTTTATACGATTTGAAGATGTATATAATTATCGTCTAGATAGTAGTACTCAGATTGATGGCGCTCTATCCTATATTTTCGCTTGGAATGTATCGCTGTTGATACCATTTAGTTTACTGGTGTCGCTTGAAATAAAAAAGTATGTTAGCGCACTAGTTATAATAATGCTGACATTTATGAGTTATAGTATAGGCGGCAATAAAATTGTGCTGCTCTATATGATAATCGCACTGGGTATACATTTTATTTGGAAATTTCGATTAGAAAAATACATTCTACAAATCATAGAATTATCCTTTTCTGCTGTGATTGTTATTTCAACGATGATTTCTGGGCTGTTTAATAAAAATATGTTTTCAGCATTAGTTTATCGCATGTTTAGTCTTCCTGCAGAGATACATTATGATTATTATGATTTTTTCCGTGAAAATCCATTATTGTTTTTGCGTCAGAGCATTTTGAGCAGGTGGTTTACAGCTCCGTATGATACAGAAGCGTCAGTTATTATAGGAAGCTCTACGAAATATTTCTTTGTGGGAGATTACAATAATGCATCAAATGGATTATTCTCTACAGCATATGCTAATTTTGGCTGGATTGGTGTGGTTGCCAGTCCAATATTGATTGCTGTGACCGCATGGGTGCTATTTCGTGCTATACAGCGATGGGACGCACGTTTGATTGCATATATATGCCTGTTTAGTTGCCTGTTTTTGCAGGCGACTACTTATACATCATGGTTGTTAACAGGGGGAGTGATTCTCACTGTTTTTGTGTCAAAAATTCCCTCAATAAAAAAGAAAGTTCTGAAAGCTACACAAGGAGGAAATAGCAATGGAAAGTAATATGAAGCAAGAACTGCTTAAAAAAATCGAATCTCGTAGTATTGTTGCAGGCGTTGTAGGGTTAGGTTATGTTGGCTTGCCTCTTGCGGTTGAAAAGGCAAAAGCAGGGTTCAAAACGATAGGCTTTGATGTTCAAACTTCTAAAGTAGACGCTGTAAACGCAGGCCATAACTACATTGGAGATGTAGTCAATGCGGATTTGGAGAAACTGGTTAAAGAGGGAGCCCTGAGGGCAACCACAGATTTTGGCTTTATTAAAGAGGTGGATTTCATCGCAATCTGTGTGCCAACACCATTGGACAAGCATCAGGAACCCGATATCAGTTATGTGCGTGACTCTGCTATGGCGGTCTCTAAGTACCTGAAACCAGGAACGATGGTTGTACTTGAGTCAACGACTTACCCGGGCACAACTGAAGAACTAATTAAGCCGATTCTAGAAAATGGAAGTGGTCTTGTTTGCGGCAAAGATTTTTATCTTGGATTTAGCCCGGAACGCGTAGATCCAGGTAACCTAATTTATAAGACTAAGAATACGCCTAAGGTGGTTGGCGCTATCGGAGATGACGCAGCAGAGGTTATCTCTGCAATGTACCGAACGGTTTTAGACGGGGAAATATATACGGTTTCGAGCCCTGCAGTTGCAGAAATGGAAAAAATTCTTGAAAACACTTACCGCAACATTAATATTGGTTTGGTTAATGAACTCGGACGTCTCTGCAATGAGATGGGTATCTCTGTATGGGAAGTAATCGATGCGGCAAAGACGAAGCCCTATGGGTTCCAGGCATTTTACCCGGGCCCTGGCTTGGGTGGGCATTGTATCCCACTGGATCCGTATTACCTCACTTGGAAAGCACGTGAATATGGATTCCATACTACTTTGATTGAAAACAGTATGGTTATCAATGACGGGCAGCCGGCTTACTGTGTGGATCGTGCTATGCACCTTCTGAATCAGCATAAAAAAGCAATCAATGGAGCAAAGGTGTTGATGTTAGGAGTGTCCTACAAACAGGACATTGATGACTACCGTGAAAGCCCTGCTATCCGCGTTTATAAGGAATTAAAAGCAGTTGGTGCAGAAGTTGAGTACTTTGATCCGTGGGTGCCGGAATTTAAAAATATGTATGGCGAATCCGGTAAAAGCATCCCTGCACTGACGCCAGAAGTGATTGCCAGTTATGATTTGATTATGGTGACTTGTGCCCATACAAATGTGGATTATGAAATGGTACAACGAAATGCGAAGGCAATATTCGACACGAAGAACGCAATGAAAAATGTTTGTCCTCGTGATAATATTGAAGTTCTGTAAGTAAAGGAAGCGTTTTACTGATGAAATATGCATTAATTGGTTGTGGCAGAATTGCGACTAACCATGTTAAAGCTGTTGTTAATAACGATTTGGAATTTGTTGCGGCTTGTGATGTCGTGGCAGAGAACATTCAGGTACTGCTCGCTAAGCATGGCTTGGAAAACGATGAGTCAATTGCTCGTTATACAGATTATAAGGAAATGATTTCGGAGCATCCGGAACTGGAATTGGTGGCAATAGCAACTAGCAGTGGTGTGCACGCAGAAATTGCGAAGTATTGCATAAATCACGGAATTAATGTAATTATCGAAAAACCGATCGCGATGAATATGGCAGACGCAGATGAGATTGTGCACTTAAGTGAGGAAAAAGGTGTGACGGTTTGTGCTTGCCATCAGAATCGGTTTAATGTTGCAGTGCAGAAAGTAAGGGCAGCATTGGAAAGCGGCCGTTTTGGAAAACTTAGCCATGGAAGTATCCATGTGCGTTGGAACCGCAATAAAGATTACTATGATCAGGCTCCTTGGCGTGGAACATGGGCTGAGGATGGGGGATGCTTGATGAACCAGTGTATCCATGGGATTGATTTGTTGCGCTGGATGATGGGAAATGAGATTGATACAGTTTATGGTGTGACACGCCAACAGTACCACCATTATTTGGAGGCAGAAGATGTTGGAATGGCGGTGATTACTTTCAAAAATGGCGCAGTAGCTACTGTAGAAGGTACAACAAATGTCTATCCGAAGAACTTGGAGGAAACGCTCTATTTGTTCGGTGAAAATGGTACTGTGAAAATAGGTGGAAAATCAACGAACAACTTGGATGTGTGGGATTTTGCTGATGAAACGGAAGAAGACCAGGCTAACAAGGGCTTGGAGGAACAAACCAGCAATGTCTACGGCAATGGGCATACTAGCTTGTATGCAGATGTAATAGATGCGATAATTAATCATCGAAAGCCATACATCGATGCGGTTGCGGGCAGGAATGCTTTGGAAGTTGTACTTGCTATCTATAAGAGCATGAAGACAGGAATGCCTGTGAAATTGCCGTTAACAGATTTTGCAAGTACGGATATGGAAGGTACATTCTGATGGCCGAATATTATGTACACGAAAGTAGTTATGTGGATGAAAATGTTCAAATTGGAGAAGGAACCAAAATATGGCATTTTTGCCATATTCAGTCGGGGGCTGTGATAGGAAAGAAATGCTCTTTTGGGCAAAATGTGAATATTTCGAGTGGAGTCCATATTGGTGACGGCGTTAAAGTGCAGAATAATGTATCGCTGTATGAAGGCGTTGAACTGGAAAATTATGTTTTCTGTGGACCATCAATGGTGTTTACCAATGACCTTACGCCGCGTGCTCGCTATCCAAAAGGGCATGCTGGTTACAAAAGGACATTAGTGCAGCATGATGCTACAATTGGAGCTAATGCTACAATTGTATGTGGCCATGTCCTAGGCGCATACTGTACAATCGCAGCAGGGGCGGTGGTAACACAAAATGTCCCGAAATATGCATTGATGGCTGGCGTGCCTGCGCGTCAAATCGGATGGGTCTGTGAATGCGGACAGGTATTGAGTGAAACGCTAAGTTGCCCAGATTGTGGCAGAGAGTATGGACTCAATGAGTATGGCTGTTTGCAGAAAGTAGGAGAAAAGCCTCCGAAAAAGTGATGAAAAAGAGGGTATTAGAATGGAATTCCGTGATTTAAAAAAGCAATATGAAGTGTTAAAGCCTCAAATTGACAAGGCGATGGAAGATGTTCTGAAAACCGCGCATTACATTTCAGGCCCGCAGATCAAGGAGTTGGAGCAACAACTGGCCGAGTATGTTGGGGTTAAGCATTGTATAACATGCGGTAATGGTACAGATGCGTTAACATTAGCACTAATGGCCTGGGAAATTGGTCCTGGAGATGCGGTTTTTGTTCCTGATTTCACTTTCTTTTCGAGTGGCGAATGTCCTGCTTATGAAGGTGCTACACCGATTTTTGTCGATGTAAAGCGGGAAACCTATAATATTGATCCGGAGAGATTGGCTCAGGCTATAGCAAAGGTGAAAAACGAGGGCGTTTTAACTCCTAAGGCGGTAGTGGCAGTAGATCTGTTTGGACAACCTGCAGAATATGATCAAATTTGTTCTATTTGTAGGGAAAATGACTTACTGTTGCTAGAAGATGGTGCGCAAGGATTTGGTGGAAGAATTGGTGAATGCAAGGCTTGTGCGTTTGGCGATATTGCAACAACAAGTTTCTTTCCGGCAAAACCTTTGGGGTGCTATGGTGATGGGGGTGCAATTTTTACAAATAGTGATGATTTAGCAGCTTTGATGTGCTCTTTAGCTGTGCATGGAAAAAGTGGACAAGATAAATATAATAATGTTCGTATTGGGATGAACAGTCGCTTGGATACAGTGCAGGCAGCAATTCTCCAGGTAAAACTGAAAGCTTTTGAAGATTATGAACTGGAAAAAGTAAATAAGGTTGCCACATGGTATAATGAGGCACTTGCAGACAGTGGTCTTGTATTACCAAGGGTGTTACCGGGATTTGTTAGCAGTTGGGCTCAGTATACCGTTCAGTTGCCTGAAAATGTGAATCGCGCTGCAGTTCAGTTCAATTTGAAAGAGCAGGGAATCCCAACGATGGTGTACTATGCAAAACCAATGCACTTACAGGGGGCGTTTATTGGAACCCGCAGTGCACAGGTGGATTGCCCTGTGACAAAACTGCTTTGTAGCCAAGTTTTGAGTTTACCTATACATCCTTACATGGAGCAGGATCAGGTGCATCAAGTTTGTGAGGCAGTTAAGGAACAACTAAACACTTTGCCCAAGTGATTTGCATTAAAGGAATTATGTTATGGTCACATTTCGTAGTTTACTGTTTTATTTAATGAAAGATTCCTTTCGTGCATACGCATTTGTGTTTTGCTGCGCTATAGTACTTGTTATAGCATGGCTAAAGCGTTCTCATGAGATGCGCCTTATACGGGATAGAATTGTTCTTCCTTCGTTGCTGATTTTGGCGGCATTTGTTAATCCTGTGGCTACACATTTTTTGATGAATAGTGGGCTGGAGGAAACGCAAGTTTTGCGTTTTACTTGGCTTGTGCCAGTGACTCTGACGCTAAGCATTTGTATTACCTGGTTCATTGGCAAACTGAAAAAAAAAATTGTACGGATAGTTGTGAGCACAGGGCTGACGATTATATTGCTGGCGTATGCTGGGGATTGGCAGCAAATGCGGATTCTTTGGAGTGGCCCAAAAGAAAATTTGTACAACATTCCATCGGCGGTGTTACAATTGTGTGATTTTATCATGCAAGATGACACATATGAGGAAAAGCGTGCGGTGTTTCCTATGCCACTGAACCTGTGGGTGCGCCAGTATCAACCAGCTATTATCATGCCTTTTGCGTGGAGGAGCCCTGATTTATCATCAGACGCTGCGCTGATGATTTACTATGCTTTTACACCATTGGAAGAAGGAACCCCTATTGATTTGGAAAGAGTAGCGATTGGAGCAGTAATTGGAGACTATCCATACATTGTAATTGCACATGAAGGAAATTATGCTGGAAGCTTAGAGAGCAACGGATATGATAAAATACTAACGATTGGTGATCCGATGGAGACAAATCCTTATAATCAAGAATATGATTTGTATCGATTGGCGAAGGAGAGTACTTCATGATTTTGATTTTTCGAATTATTGTGGTGCTATTTTCAGTCGTTTTTTTGATTCCGACAGGAATGGGCTGTGCATTGGTTCCAGGAACTAACATTAAAACAATTGTAATCGGAGGCTTTTTTGCTAGTCTTAGCGTATTTGAAGTCTTTATGTTGGCATTTCATGTGATTAATGGAAGCCTGCGATGGATGACGCTAGGCTGGTGCATAATTTGTGGTGGAATCGCGGTAATTGGCTATCAAAAAAGAGGGAAAGATGTCTTCGTTGGAAAGCGATTATTCCAAAAGGTTCATTTCGAAGAAGGAACTTGGATGGTGTTATGTTGTGCGATTGCATTGTGTTTGATTTTGCATACGATTCGAAGTGCGTGCTATTCTAATTGGGATGATCAAACCTACTGTGCAAATGCAGTGGGTGCATGGTATACGGATAAAGTGAACCGCTACGCTCCAGAGTCAGGAATCTTCCAAGAGGCATTCTATGACAAAAAGTATGTAGTGGCAGGGTGGCCTATTTACAGTGCTATGATTTCAGTGCTTTCGGGTGTGCATCCGGCAATCATTTACCGTACAGTTATGCCGGTATTTGAAATTGCGTTTGCAATTTATGTTATTTACCTTTTGATGCAGAGCTTTTTTCCCGAGAATCGCCTAAAAGCCTTAGAAGGTGTATGCATCTATTTGTTCTTGACGGTAGTTGCTTCGGAAAAATGCGGAGCAATTATTCCGGAATGGTGGCTGATTGTCAATCCTTGGACAGGTAAAACAATAGCGTTCAACATTATGATACCGCTACTTTTGTGGGGACTTTTCAGTTTAGAGGATACGAAGAACCCAACAGAACGATGCGCTTACTGGCGAGTTGTGTTTTTTGTGGGTGTTGCATGTTGTTTGATAGCAGCCTCTTTGTATATGGTCGTGCCGATTCTGTTTGGGACATGGGGACTGTTCTACCTGTTGCGTACCCACCGGTGGAAAGAAATTGGAAATTTTGTGATTTGCACATTGCCAACGTTGGCTTGTGCTATATTTATGCTTTGTTGAAACAATAATGAATGTGAACTTATCAGGTTACCCTTATAATCAGGGTAACCTGATTTCATGAGATATAAAAGGTAAGCGATCAATAATCCCCCGTCAAGGCAAAAAATAAGAGCACCTCGAAACCGAGATGCTCAAAATCAGGCCAGATAGCAATATTCAGGGATAGTAGCAGACCAAGGCAATAGCGGCAGGAGTTTCTCACGAGTTGGTTCGTTTCCGAGTTTGGGAAGCTCCTGCAAAAGGATCAGAAGGTATCCAAATGGATTAAGCCGGTTGCGTTTAGCTGTTTCAATCACGCTGAAGCACAGGGCACTGGCATCTGCGCCTTTGGCGGTGTCGCAGAATAAGAAATTCCTTCTGGCCATAACAAACGGCTTAACGGTTCGCTCCGCCACATTGTTCGTAAGTTCCAGTCTTCCATCCAGCAGAACAGCGTCCAACTGTTTTCTCTGGTGTAGCGAGTATGTTTGTGCCTTTTGCAGATTCGAATCTTTTTCAGAAGAAAAACTGGAAAGGAAGTCCCAATAGGCATCCATAACGGGTTTCATTTCAGCTATACGGTGCTTTTGACGTTCGTCAGGTGACATATCTTTCCAGCAAGCTTCTAATGCGAAAAACTTTTCAACATATGCAAAAGCTTTTTCGGATGGGCTTCCTTCAACAGGTTTCTTGCCCTCAAAGCAATCCACCCATTTGCGCCTTGCATGGGCCCAGCATCCGACTCTGGTCACAGATTCGACAGCGTTGTACGCCGAATAGCCATCGGTCTGCAGGTAGCCAGAGAAGCCCTTAAGCATTTCCTTGGCAACCTTGCCCCCACAGCTGGGTTTGTATTGGTACAGCGCAATGTTCTTTTCCGGAGAGCAGAACACCCACATTTCTGACATCTGCTTTGACTCTCTACCATCCTCCTTTAGAACATGGCAGCGCGTTTCATCGGCATTCACAATGTCGCATTCCAGAAGTTCTTCCCGGAAGGCATTCCATAAGGGAACGAACCATTTGGAACTGCGGATAATCCAGTTTGCCATCGTGTTCCGGCGAAGATCAATACCTTGACCCTTCCAATACTCTTCCTGCCGGTAGAGCGGTACACCTTTCTGGTATTTTTCCTGCATGACATAGGCAACGGTAGAGGCCGCAGCCATGCTCTTCTTCATAACAGGTACAGGTGCTTTTGCTTGTTCGATATAGCTCTCGCCGGTATCTTTTTCACAGTGAGCACATTTGTATGTTGCCACATAATAATCAACAACGGAGATTTTGGCAGGAACAATAATCAATTCTGAACGGACATACTTTTCGCCAATCCGCGTCATCTTTGTGCCGCACTTAGCACAGCTTTGCTCATTTTCCGGCAGCTCACACAGCACCTTCTTGTGCCCCAGCCCCTCTGTAAGCTCTGCTTTTGTCCGCTTTGCTTTGCGAGGATGCCCTTATTGCAATCTTAAGGGATAATAATATTGCTATTCCGGAAGAAATTCAGCAACGATATGACACGGACGAGGAACTTAGGCTTCCACTCGAATAAAGTGGAGCTGGTCCAGGATTTCGTCCGCACCCCCTTCACAGCTACAAGTAATACCCAGTACTTAGTGGCGAAACGCCACTAACTGGGCAATGGTTGCACCCTTGACCTGACAAAAAGGTCTCTGCCCTCTTGACACCCCTTTGTGAAAATGTGTGCACTCATTTCCACAAGCAAAGAGAATGCTTCTCTTTGCTCTGATGTTTTTGCACCCCCCTACGGTATTTTGACAAAAAGAGAGACAGTGAAATGATCCACTGTCTTTCAAACTCAAAACTCAAACTCTGTAGTAATTACTTCATCTGATTGTTTATCTTTACATATCACTGTAAGAATTCCTGTATCTCCCGCAGGCAATGAAAATTCTTTTTCCTCTGCGGAATCTAGTAGCACAATTTGACTACCATCTTCTTTTGTTTCTATCACTTGGTACTCATAATGATTACTACCTGTAATGATTTTGTAGGACCTGCTACCGTCATCGCAAGCCTTTGGTCCCGATATTCCATAAAATGCAATATCCTCAGCTGTTATTTTCTCTGTAAAAGAGTTATATAAAACTTCTTCTTTGGATAAACGTTTTGTAAAAACATCTCCAGACAGAGCGCTAAACAACTCAGCTCCTTTAGTATTCAAATGATCTTCATCTTTAAACAATGTTCTATCGTTTGTGTCTAAATATTCATTTTTACACAAGTTAAAATCATAAAAATCAAGACCATATTCATTTGCTATTTTAGAAATAAATTCATGGTATTCTTGATAATTACCTTTTCCTACTAATGTCCACTCTGGTTCTGGAGTAATAAATAGTGTCAATTCTATATTCTGCTTCTTGCAATATGATATGATATCCGTGATTTATACCAGTCACTGTCCTTTGT
>ERZ1034992.1453-NODE-1453-length-10491-cov-5.124377_pt1 | contig 10491 bp, 6 predicted proteins | sample MGYA00520695_ERZ1034992 | MGnify/ENA primary metagenome ERZ1034992 (study PRJEB33766, sample SAMN09781778) | gut metagenome | biome: gut microbiome | host: Homo sapiens | place: Madagascar | study: EMG produced TPA metagenomics assembly of the PRJNA485056 data...
GACAGAATCACAGGTCTTATGGAGCGAGATAAACGAAAGGATGGATTGATATGAAAATTTGGGGAAATTTCAGAATACAGCAGAAGAAGCGCACTGCCGGATTTACGCTGGTGGAACTCCTTCTGGTTATTGCGATTATCGCTTTGCTGGCGGCATTGCTGATGCCTGCTTTGCAGAAAGCCCGCGCCAAGGCGCAGTACATTGCCTGTGTGGCGAATTATAAACAGATGTCGCTGGCATATACCATGTATGGAACAGATTACAAGAATGTTCCGAGCGGCAGGATTCTGGGGCGGGGACCGCTGGGAATTCGCTATCCCTACGGATATGACGATGGCCGCGGCGGCGGTCCGGAAATTTACGGATTCCCGTCTGCGTTGGCTCCTTATACCGGGAAAAGCTGGAAAATGTGGCGCTGTCCTGCCACTCGGCCCAACATCGCTGTCAGTTATCATTCCAATAATACGGTGCTTAATGAGATCGGCAAAGGTTATGAGACTGTTGAAAGTTTCACGGATCCTTCGGTTCGGATTCCTAAAACCTATAAGAATCTGCATCGTCCGGAAGTCGGTTCACTTCAGATTATCGGAGAAAACAATTACAAGCCCGGAGCATACCGGACTGGCGTTTACGATGTCAGCGGTGTAGACGATGCCGGCGAGACTTTGAAAATCCGGGTATTCGGACACAGCCGCGGCGCACCGCCTCCGTACACCGGAGTGGGAACAGATCTTCATCTTACGGCGGACGGTACTGTCGTGCTTGAGGGCATCTGGACAAAATGGAAGTATGGAAACTATCAGGGCAAAAATCTGTTCTGATCAGATGAAACAGAAATGAAACAATCCGAAAATAAAAATACAAGGAGGTGCTATCCGCCGCTATATTTTTTCCGGTTCCGGTTTCTCCGGAACAGTTCAATGATTTATTTCAATTTTAATGCAAACCACAGGAGTTTTCCACAAAATGTCGGAACTATCGATGACCAGCATGAATGGCGGAGTGCAGATTGTCTCCTCCGCGCTGAATGAACAACAGATTGTATATCTCGATTTCGATGGCGAGATCACCCGTTACAGCGGCGAGACCGAACAGTTTGATGTTACGGTGAAAAATGCCGGAATGTCCGAATCCAAAATCGCGGACATCCTGTCTCGTCTGAATGAAAAATACGCATCCCGCGGTGTCCGTTTCACCGCCACCCGTCCGGTTTCGGGCGACTATTCCACTGTGTATGTGGGACGCAGCAGCGACATTGCATACACCGGTCTGGCAGAGACCGTTGACGCGGGCAATCAGAATAAGAACGACAATGCGTTTGTCAATCTGGACAATTCCACATCTGCGGAAAAAGTCGCGGAAGTCATATCCCATGAAGTGGAGCATATTGTTTTCGGCGCGGCTCATGAAGGCGAAGGGCTGGAAGCCTACGCCGCCCGGAATGACATCTGGAACGGCAGCTCCGTTTCCGGTCTTACCATCGGGGCAAACTATTACCTGAATGATACGGCAAAGTATCAGTCGAAATACGGATCTGCGCCGGAAAACCCGCACGCGTATATGGACAGCTGCCACGTGGTGGAAGGCGGCTCCCTGTACGTCAGCAGCGGCGGTATCGCCACCAATATCACGGCGGATGAATATTCCACTCTGGTGTTCTACGTTGCTCCGGACACGGTGTTTGAAGGAACATCCAATGGCGTGGCGTTCAGTCTGCGCGACGGTGTTCTTTCCGGTTATATCAATAATGGCGGCAGCGCCACTGCTGCGGTCAATATTCAGAGCGGCGGAACTGCCACGGACATTACGGGCATCAACGGCTGGATTCGTGTTTCCAGCGGCGGACTGCTGTCCAACTGCCGTGTTTCTTCGGGCGGACGTCTCTCTCTGCTCGGCGGCGACGCCCTCAATGTGGTTGCGGATTCCGGTGTGCGGTTCATGCTGACCGTTGCCGACACCACCAACATCAATATGACTTCCGGCGGACGGCAGATCGACGTGAAGGACGGCGTCCTTTCCGGTTTTGTGACGGAAGGCGTCAATTCGTCCTGGCTGTACGGTATTGCCGGCGGACGTTTTATCGACACGGTTGCCAATGGGCAGACCTGGATCGGTATTTCTGGCGCGTACACCGAAAACACGATCCTCAACAGCGGAGCCAGATTTGACCTTCGTTCCGGCGGTATCGCCACGGATACCATCATCAACAAGGGCGGTTCCATGTCGGTTTCCAACACTGCCACCGTTGCCAGCCGCACCACCATCAAAGACGGCGGCATCATGAATCTGGCGCTTCCGCCAAAGAAAGATGGCGGACAAACTGCCAAAGACACCATTGTTGAATCCGGCGGAAAACTGATGGCTTCCATCGGTAAAATCACCGGAACGCTGGAGATTGAAAAAGGTGGGACGGTAACGATCAGTGCCGGCGTGAATATGGATCTGAATATCAGCGTGCGGAGTACGGAAGACAGCGCGCTGTTCAATGATTATTCCCTGATCAACAACGGCGACAAGGGCGACTGGACGATCACGGTTGACGCCAAACAGGCGGACGGCACGTATCAGCTGATGGGCAACGCCGGTTCGTTCAGCAATACGATCACGATTCAGGATACGGAACTGACGAAGCTCGGCACGATTCAGGTCGGCTCCGATCTGACGGTTGGCGACACGATTTATAGTCTGGTCAAAAACAACGGAGTGCTGGAACTGACGATTACCAATCCGCAGCCGGAACCGGCGGGTCCGGTCCGCATGGATTTGAACGGCGACGGCATTGCGGATGTCATCATGACCAGTCCGACCGAAGGCGCGGCGCGCTGGACGATGGGCAAGGACGGCACGCCCGCAGCGTGGGACAAACTTTCCGCTCTGCCGGGCAGCTGGCAGATATTCGACGCGGTGGATATGAACGGCGACAAGCTGGCGGATATCGTGCTGTACGATCAGCCGAACAACGAAGTCGGACTCTGGACGATGGGTCAGGACGGCGTGAGCGGCTTTGAGTCCGTGGCGAAACTTTCCGAAGGCGACAGTCTGGTAACGGTCCGCGACTTCGACGGAGACAAGACTCCCGATCTGCTGGTGCGTCAGGCGGACGGCTCGGTCGGCGTGTACGGATCGGGCAAGTTCACTGCGATGTCGAAAGACTGGAACATTGCGGGCGTCGGCGACCTGAACGGCGACGGCATTGCGGACCTGTTGCTGCGCAACGATTCGGAAGGCAACGGCAAATCGCATATCGGAGCATGGGTGATGAGCGCGGACGGACCGTCCTGGCAGGATTACGGATACGTGAATCCTGAAAACGGGATTGTCGGCCTGGGCGATTTCAACGGCGACGGTGTGGCGGATGTGCTGTTCAACACCAACGGTTCGTATGGTGCCTGGATCATGAATTCCGACGGCAGCATCAACGGCTGGAAATCGTTCTGCGACTTCCCGGATACGTTGAAAGTGGCATATATCAGCGATTACAACGGCGATGGAATCGACGATCTGCTGGTGAGCAACGGCGATGACATTGCGGCGGTCTGGGTGGACGCGAGCGGAGAAAATACGAAGCTCGAATGGAAACCCGCGGGAACGACATCTTCCTGGAGTATTGGCATAGCCGGCCAGGTCTGAATCTGACCCTCTCTCAAACGCACGGACGGTTCTCCTTTTCCGCCCGTGCGTTTTTTTCGCGTACATAGTAAAAAGAAAAACCCCGGAACATGCATGACCGGGGCAATGTTTCAGCAGCAGTTCTGTGCGTTACTGAATGTCGAGGGAAATATCTTTGAGTTCCGTGATCAGCTGTTCGCCCGACCAGTTGACGAGGATCACGAGCTGAGCCTGCACTGTGCCGATCGGCCAGCGGGAGCTGTACCAGACGCCTTTCGTGTCCAAACCTTTGATGGAGCCGGAAAGTGTTCTCCAGTCTGTGCCGACGTGTGCGGCGCCGCCGGTATAAATATATCCGCCGTGAATCTGTTCGCGGACTTTGGTTCCTGCCGCGACATCTTTGAGCAGCGGATTGTTGAAAGTGATTTCCCAGTTGTCACCTTTCTTGACCGCGTCTTTTACTCCTATAACAAGAATATTATAGTTGGGAAGGTCGGAAAGATCCTCTTTGGCGTCTTTCATAAATGAATGGAATGTGCCTTTTTTGACTTTTGAGGCATCTTTGACCAGCAGGACCGTGTCGCCTTTTTTGGCGTCCGCGACAACCGTTGTGAGCGTGGACGGGACGCAGTTGACGTTTACCGAGTTGATGGGACGTCCGTTTTTGTCAAACGCATTGAACCCGAACAGCACCCAGGAGGTCTTTTTATCCTGTGCGTCTTTGGCGCGCACGGTGGCTTTGACCGTGTAGGTTTTTCCCGGATCGACCGTGAATCTGTTCGTTCGCAGGAAAGTCTTTTTCTGAACGGTCAGCACTCCATCTGCATCTGAAACACCGGCTTCCTTGACCCAGTCGGACGCTTTATTGTAGGTTTGGGTTTGAGCGGAGAGCGTACCGGCGGAAAGCAGGGTGGCGGCACCGAGCAGAAGAGTCATGCTGACTTTCATCTGTACTTCCTTTCATTTTATGAGTTTCTGTAAAATCAGTATTGCAAAACTTGATTATGAACATTATAACACGTCTGATTTCAATTTCAAGCGAAGATTTCCGGCAGACCGTCTTTTGATGCGAAATAATCCATGAAAAAAACGAAAAATGCTTGCCAAACGGAAAATCCGCAGTATCTTTACTGCATAAAAATATCTGGAGGACAGAATGATTTATTTTTTTGCGGACAACCATTACGGGGTGTTTCCCGGCAAAGTGATTTATGAACATCTGCCGGAAAAATTGCGGACCCGGATTCTTTTTTACTGCGATGAATGGGCTGCTCTGGAACATTCCGACTGGGATTCGGACTGTGAACTGCTGATCCTGAATATGATCGGCGGGACCTGCGATCAGCCGCATCCGGGAATGGACGCGGAAAAACGGGTGCGGCGTTACCTGGAACGCGGCGGCAATATGCTGCTGCTCCATGGTTCCAGCGCGGCGTTCTGGCAATGGGACTGGTGGCGCGAACTGCCCGGAGAACGCTGGGTGCGTCCTCATGATCCCGACGGAGCTGCACCTTCCACTCATCCGCGCAAGCCATACCGGGTAACCCTGTCCAAGACCCGGCATCCGCTGGCGGAACGTCTTGCGGAAATGGAACTGCCGGAAGATGAGATTTATACGGAATTGGAGAACACCTGTCCGTGCATGAGACTGATGGAAACCCATATTGAAGAAGGCACCTTCGTGCAGTGCTGTGAAGCCGTGTCGCCCTGGGGCGGCAGACTGGTCAGTTTCATTCCGGGGCATTCCCCGGCTGTTACCGGTGATCCTGTTCTGATCGGCAACATTTCCGTTCTGATTGATTATCTGCTGGCATAAAAAACGGCTGTTTCCTTTGATGAGGGAGACAGCCGTTTTTCGGGAGCTTCGTTCTTTTATTCTGCAGAGAAGACCGCGGAGAACGCCCTTTTTCCGCCGGGCGGAATGATGACCGGCTGATAGAACGGTTCAAAGGTGGCACATGCCATGTCGGCAGTGTCCCAGACCGCCGCACCGCCGAAAGTCTGCGCCGGATTGAAACTGCAGCGCAGCACCGGACCGTCTTTCATCACAAACCGGAACTCATTGCCGGAAATTTTCACGGAATCTTGCTTGACGCAGAACAGACTCCGCAGTTTTTTCTCCGCGGCGGGATCGCAATTCATTTTCAGCAGCGTGAATGTTTCCGGACGTTTGAGGAAACTGCCGCCGCATTCAATGCCGTTGCCGGAATGTCCGTTCCACGCCAGCGGCTGAAGGAACCAGCGGTAGCCGACTTCATTCATTGCCACGGCCTGCGTGTTATTGAGTTCGACCGCGAATTCGACTTTTTTCAGATCTGGAGAGAAGCGGACCGTTTTGACAATTTTCAGACCCGCCAGCTGCGGATAATTGCGGACATTGGTGGTGAATTCCGCAGTGACGGAAAGACCGTTCGCAGAGATTTTCTGACCGGTAACGCGGTAATTGGCATCCGCGACCATGCCGATTCTGCCGGGAGACCAGAAAGCGGACATGCCGAAACGGGACGCCATCGGTTTTTGACCGTCGAGCGACCAGAGTTCCAGCGACATGCCACGTGGATTCAGCAGAGCGGAATTTTTTCCGGAGCTGATTTCCAGCATGGTCATGCCGTTCTTTTCTACCGGTTTGCAGGAAAACGCGCCGGAACTCTGGCTTTTGAGTTCGCCGATGTCGTTTTCCGCATGAAGAGCCTTATCCCGTGCGGCTTCCGCTTCCGCCGCAGACTGATTGTCTTTGCGGCAGCGTTCGAACTCACGGAGCATATCCGCCGCAGTAACGGCTTTGGCAGATGATTTCGTTTCCGGTTCAATTTCGAAAAAGACCCAGCGCATGGCTCCGGCATGAAGCAGAATGCCGTCCGCCAGATCCTTTCCGGTGAAACTCTGTCCGGCGGTTTTGACAAACTGGCGGTCAAAGGCTTTTTCCCGAACCGAATACTTTTTGGCCGGATTCAGACCGGGGACGGAAAGTTTGAAAACGACATCGCCTTTTTCCCAGAAATTGCCGACAGCCGCCAGAATTCTGCCGTCTTTTTCAAAGGCGGCAATCTGGAGCAGATCGCTTTTCTTGACGTCCGGCAGGAATTTCGGTTCGATGTTTTCCGCCGGTGCGGGGAAGGGCGACTGCGGGACAGCAGAGACACCGGATAACGGTTTGCCGTTCATGACCAGCTCTTCATTGGCGGCGATCAGCGCATTGCTGTCGGCGAAAGCCTGCCAGTAACGGTGATCGTAACCGCGCGGGAAGAAATAGAGGACCGAGGCATCGTATCCTGCCAGGAACGAGCTGAGCTGATCCATCGCCAGACCTTCCGGCTGTCCCAGCGCTGTAACATCGCACTGACTGCCGTGCGGCATCGCCATGAGTTTTGCGCGTTTTGCCGGATTCCGGAATGCCTTCCGGTAATCGCGGATCACCCGGCGCGCCATTTCCCAGGTCAGCAGATTGGCGCCTTTGGTGTAGGCATACGGCTGGTCCGCCAGAAACCAGACATACGGACCCCAGACGTTCAGCCATTTCAGGCTGTCGGCATATTCATAGGGAGTGTATTCCCATTGTTCGTAGAAATGATTGGGGTAAATGATGATCTGGTCGGTGCCGACTTCCGGGCAGAAGCCGATCTTGCCGCTGCCGGTTTTTAGACAGTCCTCCTGAATGGTTTTGACCATACGGGCGTGCTGTTTTGCGCGGAAACGGATGACCTGATCGCGGTATTCAAAGCCCGGCTGAACTCTGGCGGGCCAGATGTCTTTGATTTTATCTGCGGAAATGCCGGCGAATTCTGCAAATTCATCGCGGCAGTTATTGCAGAAACAGCCTTTGTTGATGGTGGCATACGGTTCCCAGTTCGGCACCATGCCGTCGATATTCGCCAGTGTCTTTTTCAGCACAGGCAGCACTACGGACTGATAATACGGAGTGCGTCTGTAAATTGCTGTCGGACAGGTCATGATGTGTGAACTGTCCAGTACCGGCTTGCCGTTCTTGTCCAGATAAGTGGCATAAGCGGGACGCTCCGCCGTATCCTGAATTCCGATGCGGAATCCATTGGCGATGGCATACGGTTCCACGCCGATGAGCCGGACGCCGTTTGTGCGGAACATGGCGGCATATTCAGCGTTCATGCCCATGAGCATCAGGGTTGTTCCAGTATGTCCGACAAATTCCGCCATCCGCCGGTTCAGCCCCGGCTGCTGGAATGTCAAATCGCAGGCGACGGCACTGAAACCCGTGAAAAACAGTTTCGGAGCAGGGGATTTCCGGAGCGGGGGAATCATTTTCAGGGTGAAGGTTTCCGGTGTTCCCAGAATTCTGCCATTTTCTGTGAGATAGAAACGGCAGTTGTTCCAGACCGTTCCGGGCGCGGTATTTCCGGAGATCATGACACTGGGGAGATTCCAGCCGTTGAAGACCGTGGAATTGCGGATGTGCGGAATGATGCCGTCGATGGAGAACTGACTGCGTGTCCATTTCTGGCCGTTGACGGAAAATTCCGTGCGGCTGATTTCCTTGCCGAAGAAACTGTTGGTTCCGTCCACGGAAATTTCTGCGGGAAGTTCCAGATTCATCCGGTATCTGCCGGATTGCAGCGTTCCTTTGGGCAGGTTGTTCCGGAATTTGAAACCGAGTACACCGGGAGTGCCGGCTGCAAGGGCAAAAGTGTTGTCCAGCAGTTTGACGGGGGCAAGTTCCACGGTTACCGGAACCTGATTCCGGTTTTCGATCCGGACCAGCTGCGGGTTGCGGATCTGCACTTTGCCGCAGCCGTCCGCGCGGAACGTTACATTCAGGTCGCGGGTTCCGGGCGGAACCGTGAACTCCAGACTGTGCGGATGCCATTCCGGCGCGGAAAGAAGTTTGCTGTAAATGTAGTTGCGGGTTTCCTTGCCGCGCGCCGGATGCGGATCGCTGCCGTCGAAGAACCACAGCAGAATCATCTGGTCATAGCGGTTCTTGCCGATCAGCTGATTGCGGCAGTCCAGCGTGAGCCGGTAGGTTCCGCCGTTTTCATCGGGCAGTTTGACGATCTGGGTGAAAGAGATGGTGAACTTGTCGGAAATATCCCCCATCAGTTTTTCCAGAGAAATCGGACGGTTCAGCTGAAGCGCCTTTTTGCCGTCTTCCGTGTCAACGATTTTCGCCGAGGTGAACAGCTGGCTGTCCGCATCGAACTTTTTGCGGGTTTCATCCGTTCCGTGAATCCAGGTGCTGGTGGTCCAGCCGCTGCCGGATTTGCCGTAAGTCCCCAGCAGCGGCTGGGAAAGGTCGGAATTGACCAGCAGATTGCCGGCTCCGGGCTGGACTGGCCTGAACCGTTCCGCGGAAATCTTTTCCATGGGGAAAGTTACGCCGCCGCGATCGAACTCCGGGGATGCAAACAGCGTAACCGCCCAGAGACCGCAGCAGATTGCGGTTGCAGTTTTCATGTTGTAAATCCTTGTGGTTGAAAGAAAAATGAAATTACGGCAAATCCGCCAGTCTCACCAGTTTCATGTTGCGGAACTGAATCTTTCCGGCTCCGTCCGCGCGGAACGTAATATTCAGATCACGGGTTTTGGGCGGAACTTTGAACTTATGCACCACTGTTTTCCAGGCATTGTTCGTACTGGGTTCGAAACGGAAATAATCATACGTGCGGGTTTCCTTGCCGGCGTCCGGGCGCGGATCGCTGCCGTCGCGGAACCAGAGCAGAATCAGCTGGTCATGGCGGTTCTTTCCGATGACTTCACTGCGGTAATCCACCGAGAGCTGATAAATGCCGCCGTTTTCATCGGGCAGTTTGACAATCTGGGTGAAGGATGCCGTGAATTTGTCGGAAATATCCCCCATCAGGGTTTCCAGTTCCGCGGGACGGTTCAGCTCCAGGGCTTTTTTGCCGTCTTCCGTGGTAACGATTTTCGGGACGATCATTTTCTGGGTGGGCGCATCAAATTTCTTGCGGTTTTCCTCGCTTCCATGAATCCAGTAGGAAACATACCAGCCGCTGCCGGGTTTCCAGTAGGAACCCAGCGGATTGGCGAGGTCGGCGTTGACCAGCAGGTTGGCATCTGCGGCGGATGTTTCAGCTCCGCAGAGCGCGACAGCGGCAAAGAGACCGCACAGAACAGAAGTCATTTTTTTCATACGATTTTCCTTTCCGTAAGTTTATTTATATGAAGGGTTGTGAAATCAGAGATTGCAGCCGGCTCCGGAACAGAAACCTTTGCCGGCGTGCCAGGACGGCGCATTGAGACAGCCTTTCCAGTCGACGTTTTCCCTGAAACGTTTGTCTCCGTAATGCAGGGTTGCCACATTGCCGCCCAGGGCGACGAAGCTGCCGGAAAGATTATGCCGCCAGGAATGAGTGGCACTGCCCCACGAAGCAGGGTTGTAGTTGAAATCGCCGTTCTCCTCTTCTTTGCGGTCGCCGAAAATGAACAGACTGGTCGGTCTGGGAAAACGGGCAGCCTGAAGGTTGGAATCAAAGGAAACAAACCGGTTGTATCCGATGGTTGCTGCGAATTTACCGGCCGCGGAAGCCGTGTAGGTTGAAGCCGGGCAGGCAAACTTGGAACGTTTTCCGTAAGCGATTTCACCGACGCTGACAGTCGGTTTGTCTTTGAGCATTTCGTGCAGTCCGCCCTGCATTTCATACGAAACGAATCCGCGTCCGCTGCCGCTGTTGTAGGAACCCGCATCACCGAGACCTTTGCCATTGTTGTAATAGGAACAGATGTAGCCTTTGTTGTCATCGATATACATGCTGACGGCTCTGCCGATCTGGGAGAGATTATTGACGCAGGCGATTTTCAGCGCGGTCTGTTTTGCTTTGTTCAGCGCCGGCAGCAGCATACCCGCCAGAATGGCAATGATCGCTATCACGATGAGGAGTTCTATCAGCG
>ERZ1034992.1455-NODE-1455-length-10483-cov-4.883870_pt1 | contig 10483 bp, 8 predicted proteins | sample MGYA00520695_ERZ1034992 | MGnify/ENA primary metagenome ERZ1034992 (study PRJEB33766, sample SAMN09781778) | gut metagenome | biome: gut microbiome | host: Homo sapiens | place: Madagascar | study: EMG produced TPA metagenomics assembly of the PRJNA485056 data...
GGGCGAGCCGCACCAGCTCGACTGCCCCTTGTATGAGGAGCCCGAGGCGCAGGACTCGAAACACATCCCCACCTGCTTTGATGGCTGCGAAGATCCGTTCTGCACCTGCCCCTGCCACCTGTTTGACAGGATCATGGCGTGCATGACCATCGAGGAGGCGGAAGCCATCATCGAGGCAGCTTCCGAGGAAGCGCTTGCCCTTCTGACCGAGGAGCAGATTGCCCGAATTGAGGCGCATTTGACGGCGCTGATGCCGGAACCGCTGCCGCCCATCACCATTGAGGAATCCGAACCGCCCGTGGAGAGTGAGATTTACAGCCCCACTGTGAACTTCACCTATGTTGCTCCGTTTGGCGAGCCCGTTACCGGCGGCAGATAAGGAGGCAGAGTATGAAAAAGAAGAAAATTCTATCGCTGATCTTATGCCTGTCCCTTTTCTGCTCGTTGATCGTCCCGGCTTCGTCCGCCTATGCAGATCAGCCGGGCGACAGCGGCATGCAGTTCAGCAAAACGGCAACAGCCAATAACGACGGCACGTATACCATCACACTGGAGGCATACGCCACCGGCTCGCAGGTCACAAGCACGATTACCAAGGATGTCCCCACGGATATCATTCTGGTGCTTGACCAGTCTGGCTCCATGGCAGATAAAATGTCCCAGTTTGAGTTTAGACCCTACACGGGCAAATCAAACAACGACTATTATTATCTTCGGCATAATGGATCAGTGAGCCCGAATCTGTATCATAAGCTTGAAGACGGAAAGTATGCCACTGTCTCGGTAACAAAGACGACAACATATCGGGAATTAAACAACCTGCCGAATTATAAGTACAATAAAGAATGCTATTGGAAGTACAAGGAAAATCTCTACGAGAAGGTCGGAGACGAGTACAAAAAGGTTGGGTTGGACAGTAAGTATGTCCTCTTTGTAGGCGATAGATACACCTACACCTTCGCGGATGGTACGACCGTTGTGAGCGATGGAGACAGCACGAAGCCGAACTTTGGCAGCCATGGCGCTCTTTACACGCCTGCTGCGGATGATGCAAATACCGTCTATACTTACACCTACACAGACAATAGCGGTGTAATGCACACCATCGGCACCTCCACAGGCCGGAATACAAAACCGACAGAGTTCACGCTTTATGAGAGATACCAAGGTGTGGGCACCACGACTCGACTTCAGGCACTGAAATCTGCTGTTGGTGAGTTCGTTAACAGCGTGAATCAAAAGGCAGCAGGCCCGGATGGTCAGCTTGGAACAGCGGATGACATCAATCACTGTGTTGCGGTCGTTGGCTTTGCGAGCAAGAGCGGAAATGGAAACAACACAGAGCTGCTTTCCATCCGCGGAACGAACAGCGGCTCTGTCGGTGTGGCTTACAATAATATTTCAAACCAGAATCTGAAAGATGTCCTTCAGAGTGTGAACACTGCGGACGGACAATACATGGTCGGTGCGGCGATTACCGCTCTGGCGGCAAAGGGCGCGACCAGAACCGACCTGGGCATGGACATGGCACAGCGGATTCTGACTGCCAACCCGGTTCCGAATGGTGAAAAACGCAATCGCGTCGTGATCGTCTTTACCGACGGCTCTCCGACAAGTTCGAACGGATTTGAACTGGATGTTGCCAACGCAGCGATCAACAAGGCAAGCGCCATTAAGGGCAGCGGTGCGACTGTGTACTCCATCGGTATCTTTGAGGGTGCGGATGCCAGCAGCCTTGGAACGAAACCTACTGGAGACTTAGGAGCTGGTAATTCTCGGATACCGGCAGCCAGCAACTGGTTCATGCAGAATCTGTCCTCCAACAATGGTTTTGTCCACTACCCGAGCTATTACCTTTCTGCGAATGACGCGGAATCGCTGAACAGCATTTTCCAGCAGATTTCTCAGCAGATTCAGGAGGGCGGTTCCGCTACGACCTTGGGTGCATCGGCCGTTGTGAAAGACGTGATTTCTCCGTACTTCCAACTGCCAAAGGGTGCGACGGCAGATCACATCACACTGAAAACGTATGCCTATGGCAATGGTGGTACTTGGACAGAGAATTCTGGCGCGATGGGAGCGCGCGCCACGGTGAAGCCCAACGGCGAACTGGAAGTGACCGGCTTCAACTTCTCCGAAAACTGGTGCGGCACTGAGACGGACGCGGATGGCGTCGTTACTTACCGCGGCAACAAACTGGTGATCTCGTTTAAGGTGGAGCCGAAAGAAGGCTTCCTTGGCGGAAACGAGGTGCCGACCAACACCAATGCAGCGGTATATGAAGACAGCAGCGTTACAGAACCGAAATTCGTATTCCCTGTTCCCACGGTCGATGTCCCGATTCAGGACGTGACGGTGGCGGCTGAGGACAAGAACGTATATCTGCTGGGCGGCGTGAACGCCGATGACCTTAAAAATGGTGCGACCGTTGAGGTTGGTGGTATTGATCTTGACCTCAATGAGCCGAATTACGGTCTTCAAGACTGGCAGACAGCGTTTGTGGATATCACCGTTGCAGTCAAGGACAAAGATGGCAACGCGATTCTGTCTGGCGGCCTGAACAACCTGACCGACGATACGACCTATACCATCGAAGTCACGGTCGCACCGAAATATGACGCAACGACCGAGAACACCAAGTCTGGCACTGACACGAAGAACATCAACGTCTTTAAGCCGGAGCTGACGTTCAAGGATTCCGAGGGCTACTACGGCGCGGATGTGCCTGAACTTAGCGGTAATCTCACAAAGACCGAATGGAAGCACGGAACTACATTGGATACAGCGGTGACCATGATTGGCGCAAAGCCAGAGTTGGGCTTCACCTACACGCCGGAGGCTGGCAAGATCGACAACAACAAAATCAACACCAAGCAGGACATTGGCGTTGATGTGGCTGTAAAGATCGGCAACACGGATGTGACCAATCATACGACATTTAAGCATGAAAACTGCACAGGCCAAACCTGCACACTCCCCGATGGTATGAAGTTCCTGATTCACGTCAAGACCTGCACGCTGACCATCAACAAGACCGGCGGCGCAGGCAATGAATCCTATGTGTTTGACGTTCTCAAAGACGGCACAAAGTATTCTGAGGTGACGATTTGGGGCAACAACACGGAAACGCTCGTTGAATTGCCGGTCGGCACATACACCATTCAGGAAAACACCGGCTGGAGCTGGCGTTATAACGCAGACAACGGCACTGGCGTGACCTTGTCCGCAGAAGCGCCTGCCGGTGAAATCACCTGCACCAACAAATCCAACGACAAGATTTACTGGCTCAACGGCTTTAGTCAGGTAGTCAGGAACATCTTCGGCGTGAGTCACTGAGAAAGGAGGGGACGATGATGTATAAAGGCCAATTCGAAGGCAAGCGCGATGAAACAAAGGCACGGCCGGTGCGCAGAAAAGCGCACCACACAGGCAGACTGACCGCGATGGTCATTGCCACGGCATTGCTTCTGGCACTGGCGATCAGCGGCACCGTTGCATGGCTCACCACAAAGGATGCGCCCATCACGAACACATTCAATCCCTCCAAGGTGGCTTGTGAGGTGACAGAAACGTTCAATTCAACAACCGGTGTGAAAAGCAGCGTCAATGTGAAGAACACCGGCGACATTGACGCCTACATCCGTGTCAAGCTGGTGACCTACCGGACAAACGCGCAGGGTCAGCACATCGGCGGCACGGCAGAGATACCGGCATTTACGCCCGGTGCAGGATGGGTCGCTTATAACGGTTGCTATTACTACACAAAACCTGTTGCGCCGAATGCTCAGCCTGAAAAAGCTCTTATTGACAGCATTGAGCTGAAAGCCTCTTATGATGATGCTGACGGCGGAAAACAGGCCATTGACGTGATGGCAGAGGCCATCCAGAGTGTGCCCGCAGAAGCAGTCGGGGAGGCTTGGGGCGTCACCATTTCAGAGGGCAGCGTCACTGCCTACAGCGGCACTTAAGGGGGTGGGAATATGAAAAAGACTTTCAAATCGATTTTCACGCTCCTGATGGTGCTCGTTCTGCTGGTCGGCCTTGCTGCCACGGCATTTGCGGCGGACGCCTCGATCACGTTCAAGGGACAGAAGGACGGCTTCGAATTCCAGCCCGGCAGCGACTACACGGCGACCGACCTGTTCGGAAGCTTTAAGGGCGTGATGCCCGGCGACGTGCTGACCGAGGAGATCACATTCAAAAATGCCGCCACGGACTGCGACTTCGTGAATCTCTACATGCGCGCCGTCCCGCACGGCGAGGAAAATCCGCTCAGCGAAAAGGTCGCGGAAAAAGAGACCCTCGCAACGATGACGGAATTCCTCAAGCAGCTTTCCATGAAGGTCTGGAACGGCGAAACGCTGATCTTTGACGCGAAGGCTGACGAACTCGGCGGCCTTCAGGAAAATACGCCGCTCGGCACGTTCCGCACCGGCGAGACCGCGAAGCTGAAGGTTGAACTGAGCGTGCCGTTGGAGCTTGGAAACGAGTTTTCCGAGCGCGTGGGCGAGGTTGACTGGATCTTCCATGTGGAAGCCTTCAACGAAAGCCAGCTGACGGTTCGCAAGGTCTGGGCAGACGGAAATTGGCTGCACACCAAGGACGAAGTCACCGTCCATCTCCTCAAGGACGGCGTGATCGAAAGAAGACAGGTTCTGAATCAGGAAAACGGCTGGACATATACCTTTGACCGTCTGGTCGAGGGGCATGTCTGGACGGTCGAGGAGGCACAGGTGCCTGCCGGTTACAGAGTCAGCTACCAGACGGAAGGCAACACGACGACGATCATCAACTCGCGTATCTACGTCCCCACGCCTCCCAACCCGCCTGTGAAGCCGACGCCTCCGGAGGAGATCACAGTCGTGAAGCAGTGGAGCGGTGACAACGCGAAAAATCGGCCCGACTCCGTCACGATCACACTCTACGACGGCGAAAAGGTCTACGACACGGTGCGCCTCGGTGATTGGAACGACTGGACGTACACCTGGAAGAAGCTCGACGGCCGCGGCAACTGGCAGGTCGTTGAGACCAACATTCCCAAGGGCTACACACCGTCCTATCGCGTGCGCAGTGATGTTGTGACCGTTACCAACACATATTTGCTGATCGACACCGGTCAGCTCAACTGGCCGATCTACGTTCTGGCCGCTCTCGGCGCGGTTCTGATCCTGTCCGGCCTGCTGATGGCGACGAAGCGCAAGAAGGGCAAGAATGCCTAAAAAAGCAGGCATTGTCTGTGTGATACTGGGAGCAGTGCTGATCGGGTCGGCACTGCTCCTGTTCGCACACAATCGGCAGGAGGATCAAAATGCCGGGCAGGAAGCCGAGAAGCTGCTGGCTGAGATCGAGGCTGTGATCGCTGCGCGCACGTCGGATGAAAGCGCCGAAGCGCCGTCCAGACAGCTGGATGTCGAATGGGAGCAGGATGCCGGGCGCTCTGCTGAGGAAGCTCCGCAGCAGCCGCCGGAGGCTCCGCAGGACGAGACGCCGGCAGCGGATGCGCCCGCACAAACGCCCGCGGCCATGCCTTCCGGCTACGATTTTATCGGATATCTGGAGCTTCCGTCGCTCGGGCTGCGGCTGCCGGTGATGTCGAGCTGGAGTTATGAGCTGCTGAAGATCTCCCCATGCCGCCAGTTCGGCGACGCGCAGACAGACGACATTGTCATTGCTGCGCACAATTACCGGACACACTTTGCAAGACTCGGTGAGATGAAGGTGGGCGACAGCGTGCGCTTTACCGAGATGGACGGCACGCTCAACCGCTATACGGTCAGCGCCGTCGGAACGGTAAGCCCGGAGGACGTGGACGCTGTCCAAAACAGCGGTTATCCGCTTGTGCTCTACACCTGCACGGTCAGCAAGGAGGCGCGCGTGACGGTCTATTGCAGCCGCGCTGAGAGTTAAATCTGCATTTTCGGCGCCGCCTCGTGGGAGGCGGCGCTTTTTCTGCCGTAAAGGATATCCGGGTGCGGTTGAAACCTTCTTTTTCCTATGTTATACTGGGACTTACCAAATCAGATGGACGCCGCTTGGCGGACGGCATGGGAGGCGCGGTATGAGCAAGGCAACAAAAAAGAGCATCCGGTACGGGCTCTGTGCAGCGCTGCTCATTGCCCTTGCGATGTGGACGCGCTGGGCCAGCCGGACGGATTTTCACGACCACGGATGGAACTACCTGCGCAGCGGGATCTATGTCTTTCTGTTTGGCGCGTGGGGTCTGTCTATCCGCTTTCGCATCGTGCAGACCCATGTGCGGCGCTATCTGCTGATGATCGCTGCGCTGATGATGCTGTGGCTGCTGCTGCGCTCCGTCAAGTTCTCCATTGACAATGTGGATGCAGAGCGCCTGCTGTGGTATTGCTACTATGTGCCGATGCTGTTTATCCCGATGCTGTCCATGTTCGTCTCTCTGTCACTGGGCAAGCCGGAGGATTTTCAGCTCCCGCGATGGACGAAGCTGCTTTACCTGCCGACAACGCTCCTGCTGCTGCTTGTGCTGACAAATGACCTGCATCAGTGCGTGTTTTCCTTTCCGTCCGGCATCATGTCAGATCAGGATTATCGCTACAAGGCCGGGTATTTCCTCGTGGTGATGTGGGAGTTTTTGTGTGCCGTGGTTTCTATCACGATGATCCTGCGCAATTGCCGTATTCCGCACAGCAGACGTTTTCGGTGGCTTCCGCTTGTTCCGCTTGCCATGTCGGTGGGCTACGCCGTCGCGTATGTGCGCGGGACGCACTGGGTCTGGGTGATCGCGGGAGACATGACCGTGACGCTCTGCCTGATTTTTGCCAGCATTTTTGAAAGCTGCATCCAATGCGGCCTCATTCAGTCAAACCTCGGCTACGATGAGCTGTTTGAGGCGACGAGCCTGCCGGTCCAGATCACGGACAAGGCGCTTCGCCCACAGTTTGTCTCTGCTGCAATGCAGGAGCCTCTGCCGCAGAGCGAGCTGCGGAGCATGCAGCAGGACAGCGTCCATCTCAGCGGCGATACGCTTTTGAAGCGCCACGCGCTGCGGCGCGGCTGGGTGTTCTGGAAGGAGGACATTTCCGAGCTCAATCAGCTCCGGCAGGAGCTGGAGATGACGCGAGACGAGCTCCGCGACACCGGCGACATTCTCGCAGCGGAAAACGCACAGCGCGCGAGGCTTCTGAAGCTGACCGAGGAAAACCGCCTGTACGACATGATGGAGGCGCAGACCGCCCGGCAGATTTCCATGCTGCGCGACCGGCTGACCGAATTGCAGCGGACGGAGGACCCCGAAAGAGCCAGACGCCTGCTTGGGCAGGTCATCCTCATCGGGACGTATATCAAGCGCAGAAACAATCTCATCTTTGTCGGCGTGCAGCGCGGCGCGATCTCCGCGCAGGAGCTTCGCCTGTGCCTCAATGAGTCGGTCGAAAACCTCAATTTGTACGGTGTGGACTGTAAGGCATTCGTCTATGGTGACCGGCAGCTTACCATTGAGCAGGCGGCGCAGGCATACGACCTGTTCGAGGCCGTCGTGGAGGCCGGTCTGGAGTCGCTTCGCTCGCTTCTGATCTTCATCGAGGCCGGAAGCGAGGCGGAGCTGCGTCTTTGCGCGGCGGACACGCGCTCACTTTCCGGCTTGCAGGAACAGTTCCCCGGCGTGGAATGGGAGCTGGAGGAGGACGGACTACAGTACATCGTCCGAAAACTCGGAACATCGGGAGGGAAATAATCGCGTATGGACAGGATCAAGGAGAGCTTCGACAGCCTGCCCATTGCGGCGTGCTTCTTCGATGAAAACGGCGTGGTGCGGCTCATCAATCACCGGATGCTTGCCATCTCAAATTTTTTGAGAAAAGGCGGCATTCAGACGCTTTCGGAAATGGAGGACGCGCTCCGGTCGCCGCCTGCGGACGTGGACTGCCTCAGCCCGCAGCTTCGCATCTACCGCCTTCCGGACGGAACGGCCATGCGCTTTGCGCAGGAGAAGATCACAACGAAGGCCGGGATCCGTTATACTCAGGTCACCGCTGCGGATGTCACGGAGCTGATCCGGAAGCAAACACAGCTCAGGGAAGAAAACGCAAAGCTGACCGAGGCGAACGAACGCCTGCGGACGCTTTTTGAGCAGATGCCGGAGATCATCCGCGAGGAGGAGACGCTGGCAATGAAGCTCCGCGTCCATGACGACATCGGCTACAGCATCCTCTCGGCGCGGCGGGCGCTGCTGCGGAAGGCAAGCCTGGAGGAAATCCGGGCAAATGCCGCCCTTTGGGAGCAGTCCATCACCGTTCTCTACCGCTCCAATCAGATGACGGTGGAGCCGGAGTCGGAACCGCTGGAGGCGGCGATCCGGCGCGCGGGGGAGATGGGCGTCAGGGTGCTTGTGGAAGGAAAACTGCCGAGATCGCAGAAGCTCCGTGCATTGGCCGCGCTGGCGATCCGCGAATGTACGGCAAACTGCGTTCGCCACGCGGGCGGCACGGAGCTGTATGTGCAGCTCTGGCAGGAGCGCGGCTGCACGGATATGTTCCTGAGCAACAACGGTGCGCCGCCCAAAGGGGAAATCACGGAGGGCGGCGGCCTTTCGATGCTGCGGCTGCGCGTGGAGGAGGCGGGCGGCAGCATGGAAATCCGGAGCAGTCCTGATTTCAAGCTGATGCTCAGTCTGCCGGAAAAGGAGGAAACAGCACATGAAAGTGATGATCGTTGAAGACCAGACCATGATCCGCAGCCTGATGGAAAGTTACTTCCGTGCGGAGGACGGCCATCAGATCGTTGCGTCCATTTCCGGCGCGAAGCAGGCGGTCGAGGTGTGCAGGACCACGCAGGTGGATCTCATTTTGATGGACGTCCAGACAGAGCACCGCGAGAACGGCCTGACGGCTGTTCGCCAGATCAAAGCCATGCACCCGGAGATCGTCATTGTCGTTGTGACCTCGCTGATCGACGGCGCGGTGCTTGAGGAGGCAAAGGCCGCCGGAGCGGACAGCCTCTGGTACAAGGATTCTGAGAAAAACCGCCTCATGGAGGTCGTCCGGCAGACGATGGCAGGGAAGCACATCTTCCCGGATGCGCCGCCGACGGTCGAGGTCGGAATGGCAAAAAGCACGGAATTTACAAAGACGGAGCTGAAGGTGCTGCGGCATTTGCTGCGCGGCCTGTCCTATACGCGCATTGCGGCAGAAATGGGCTGCGAAATGTCGACCGTGAAATTTCATGTGGCAAATATGCTCCAAAAGACGGGACTGGAAAACAAGCTCCAGCTTGCGCTGGCGGTCAGTGATGTGAAGCTGATCGCAGACCTGTCGGAGGAATGAAATAAGCAAGCAATATAAGGTGCCGCCTCAAGTTTTTCGCTTGAGACGGCACTTTTTTATGCAGCAGGAAAAAATATTTCCAAAACCTATCCAACTGGCGGGGGCGGAGACGGATCTTTTCCGCTACAATAAAAATGCAGAATCCATAAGAAGCGAAAGGCGGTGGAAAGCAGCGATGCGAAGAATTGTGCTGGATATGAAGGGCGGCCTTTTGGCGGAGGCAGTGATGCAGGCGCTGACGGGCTGTGATCCGGATTTTGTCGTCTACCGTTCTTTAAAACCGGAGGAGACCGTCTCCCTGTGCCGCGCCTGCCATGCAAACGTGCTTGTGATGGAGGTCATCCGTCAGGACGTTTGGAAGCTGAGCGAACGGCTGAAAATTCAAAGCGACGTGAAAAAGCTTGGGTGGGACTGCAAGACACTCCTGCTGGTAGATGAGAACGCGGACGAAATGCTTGCCGCGGATGTGCGGCAGGCTGTGAAGGATCGGCTGGTGGACAATTTCATTTATGCGTCGGTGTCGCCGACGTATCTTGCGGGCGTGATCGACACGCTTTAGAAAGGAGAGAGCATATGCAGATCATCATTCAGAAGATCCCGGAGAGCCTTCCGGAGTTTGAAGCGCTTGCCGCAGGGCAGCGGACGCCGGAGAAGATCAGCGCGCTGTTCCTGTGTGCACTGTCTCTGTTTGACAGAAATATGGCAGACGGCGTGAGCGCCATGAACCTGCTTCGCGGGCCGAAGCCGATGACGCCGTATGATGCGCAGTTCCTGCGCGACCGGCTGCGCGGCAAGGCCTATCTGCCGCTGGCGTATTTTGAAGGCGCAACGCCGCAGAACGGCTACAAGCCGAACGCGCCGTATGTCCTGAATGTGTTGTCGGACCCCCGGCCGCAGGACATCGAGCCGGGTTATCTGCGCGTGTTCCTCAAGACGGCGGGTGCGGACTCACCGCGGCCGATGAAGCTGCGGCAGAAGGCCTCCACCGGCGAATGGTTCCTGTGGGAGTATTCAAGCATCCTCAGCGGCATCCGCATTCCCGCAGCGGAAGATCCGTGGGCATAAAAAACGAGAAAGGAAGTAAGAAATAATGGGTCTTATCAAAGCGGCGCTTGGCGCGGCTGGCGGCGTACTGGCCGACCAGTGGAAGGAGTATTTTTACTGTGAATCGATCCCGGAAAACGTGA
>ERZ1034992.1465-NODE-1465-length-10450-cov-9.478403_pt1 | contig 10450 bp, 23 predicted proteins | sample MGYA00520695_ERZ1034992 | MGnify/ENA primary metagenome ERZ1034992 (study PRJEB33766, sample SAMN09781778) | gut metagenome | biome: gut microbiome | host: Homo sapiens | place: Madagascar | study: EMG produced TPA metagenomics assembly of the PRJNA485056 data...
TTCGCGCACCGCCTTGATGCTCGCTTCGGCCTTCTCCGTGCAGGGGATGATCTCAATGACGTCGAGGATCGTGATCTCCGCCACCGGCGCAGGGAACTTACAGCCGCGAGGAGCGCTTGTGCCGTCAATGGCAAGCTGCGAGATGCTTGCTGCGCCATCCCAATACCAAATGCGGCGGCAGTCGGTGAGCTGAACTTCCCGCCCATCTCGGGCGGCGAGGGTTCCCGCGAACACGCCGGAGCTGTCTCCGCGGATGATGACATACTTTCCGATGTTGTTTTCTTTCATGTTGTTTACTCCTTTTCGTTCGGTTTGTTTTCGAGATTTGCTAAAAGCCTTTCGAGCCGGTCGCGGTCATCTCCCTGCGGCATACGGGCATGGGCGGTTTTCTTCGGCGCTTCCGGCTCGTCCTTGAGCGGGAAAACACCCTGCCAGCCTCGCTGGATGCTCTGGTTGAGTATGGCGATCTTCTTCTCGTCATCGCCGGGGGCGAGCTTTTCCAGCTCCGCAAGCGTCAAGGAAAGGGCGCGGTCTGTAAGAGGCTTGCGCATCTTCTTCCGCATTTCCGCAAAATCGTTCAAAGCCGCATCCAGCGCGGACACGCGCGGTTTCTCTTCTTTACTTTCCTTTACTCTTCTTTCCTCTACTTTGCTTTGTTTGGGAATGTTCGCATTTTCTGAAAAAATGTTTACATTTTTCGCTCGAATGTCAACATTTGGGCAAAGAAGGGCGACATTAACCAGAAGTATGTTTTCATCGACTTCGAGAACCTTACGGCGGCTGACTGCCTCGAAGTACCGTTTCTGAATCCCTCTGGATGTCAAGACGTGGTACTTGTCATATTTCTCTCTGTCGAACATACCTCTTCTGATAGAAGCCTCTACTATTTCGGAAACGACGTTCCCACCCAACCCGACCTTGCGGGCGAACAAAAGCGCAACCTCCGTTGTCCATTCAATGTAATAACCCGCCTTACCGTAAATCTCTTGCAGCAGGCGAACGATCACACCAAATCCTGTCAAGCCGTATTCTGCTTCTATCAGCTCAAACTTCTCGTCCAAAATGACATCGAGCGGAAAGTAGTCAATTCCGCTCTTTGCCATGATCTACCTCTTAAAAAGGAAGCTGTCCGTCATCCTCCAGCGTCTCAAACGTGCTGGTTGTGCTGGTCTGCGGGAACGGGAAAGCGTCTGCCGTTTCGGGCTGCTTGTTCTTCAACGGCTTGTCCGCCGGGAGGGTGTAATCGCCGTCGGCGACGCGATCCACGGAAAGGGCACGGAACGGGCGAACCGACCAACCGGTTTTGCCGTTGTAGTCCCATTCCTCATTGCGGAAGAGAATGCCGATCTCTTTGCCGACGAGAGAGCTTTCGTTCCAGTTCCAGACGTAGCCGCGGTTGGAAGCTTCAAACGCCGCTGTCAGCCCCTTAAAGCTGCGCTTCGTCCACTCGTCCTTCTCGCTGCCGTCGTCTTTCGGGATGAACTGGCGGAGTACGCCCTTCCACTTCTTGTCCTGCTGCTGGTTCGCGTCAAACTCTTCCTGATAGTATCCGGCGTATTCGCCGTCTGCGATATCGAACAGGATGCAGAGCTGTTCGCCGTAGTCCGTTGCTTTCACGGCGGCCTGTTTGACGCGGCACACATACGCGCTTACGGGAAGCTTCGGGCGGTCGCTGAACTCGCGGACTTCGTCCCAGTTGTTCGGTCTTTTGATCATTTTTCTTTACTCCTTTTTGTTAAGTTCGTAGTATTCTCGGATCGCCTGATCCACGGCTTTCAGGTCGTTGTCGATCTCTGCCGGGAACATTTCCATTGGGCTCTTGGCGGTTGTGAAGCCGTCCGACTGCGTAATGAAGGTGTGCTTCTTTCCGTCGGTATAAGCCATAAGGACGATGGAAAAGAGCCCTTCCAGCGTGAGCTGGTTATCCAGCATCTTGCCCATGGTCTTGGCTTTGACCTTGCCGGTGTTGCCATCCGTCTCCGTGTGGTGAAGGAAGTAGACGATCACGTCGGGCGGGGTCTGCCGGATCACGAACTGCACCAAATTGTAAAAGTGCAGCGCCATGTCGGTGAATTTTCCGTAGCCAATTTCTTTGGCCTTGGCAAAGCTCTCGAAACACAGAAGATATTGACTGTCGTCGATGACAAAGGCTTTCTTCTGGCTCTGGGCGATGCCCTGACAAATGGTGTTGTAGTCCGACGTGGACTTGATCGGGAGCTTCTTGCGGAACGGCAGGGGTTTGGCTGCAACGTTGAAGATGCTTACATCGTCCGGCTCAAAGTTGCGGAGACTGGCGGATTTGCCGGTGCCGGATTCGCCGAGGATCAAAACAGGGATTCCCATTATTCCGCCGCCTCCTTTACCTCGGCGAGCTTCTTCTGGAGATCGGCAAGCTCATAGCGCAGCTGATCGTTTTCCTTGCGCGCTCGCCAATAGTCATTGTAGAGGCTTACCGCCTCGTTTTTCGCCGCCTTAGCGACCAGCTCGCGGTATTCCGCAAGGGTGATGCAGATGGTAAACATTGCGTCCGTCTCTCCGGTCTTTTCGTCCTTAGTAAAACCGGTGTCGTATTCGTTGCTGTAGTAGGCCATTATTCAAGTTCCTTTCCGTCAAAAATTTCGTTTAATGCGTTGATCTCTTCTTGGTCAAAATTGCAGATTAAAAGCTCGTGAAAGCGGTCGCGGAGGTTCTGGGCGCAATCGTCGCAGTAGATTCCCTCGGTGAAGCGTCCGCACAAGGGGCATTTGTTTCCCCACTCGATACGGTCGGAACCGCAGGTCGGGCAGCGCTCCCAGCCGTATCCCTCGTCGGCATAGACTACGGGGTAAAAGCCGTCCTCGCCGCAGTCACGGCAGCGGCACGTTCTTGACACTTGACAAATCCGCCTCCTTTGCTGTAGAATTTGAAGCAAGGTTGTTTTTCCTGTAAGCGTCGTCGGTGTCATCTCCACCGGCGGCGCTTTCGTTTTGCGCCCAGGTGGTAGAGCATTCGCACTGCGCCAACCACGCCAGAACAAGGGATTCCAAAAAGGTCTGCATCGAAGCGATGCCGTTTCTCTCGAGCGCTTGTTTAACGCGCTGTGCGGTGCTTTCGGTCAGGCGGCACTGTAAGCGTATGGGCTTAACGCGGCGCGGTCTGCGGGGCTTCTGCTGCGTTACAGCGTCGTATATCTCCTGCGCTCTGGCGCAGAACTTGACGCCGTAGTCGTTCGTATGTAAGGCCATGCAGACGGCGCTTTTGTTTGCCTTGGGAAATTCGTCCCGCAAAGCCTCCACAACCTCGGGGTACAGCTTCGTTTTCAATGCCGTCCCCCTCTCTGCATCAGCATGTCCGGCATTTGCAGCCAGCGGCAGCAGTCATCGGCGAGGCTCGAAAAGCCGTAGACGGCGAAGATGCCCTCGATGACGGCGAAGCAGAGGCCGTTTCCGAATTTCCAGACGAAGAAGATCACAGCGGCCAGAAGTGCCATGATCGCGGTGGTGGCGAACGTCGCCTTTGTTTTACTCATGGTTGTCATCCTACTTTCTGCGGCGGTGCGCCGCTTTTTGTACTCTCTTTTTGATGTCGATGGTGTAATCGGCAATCGGGTGCTGCTTTGTCCGTGCGTCCCGCCGGGCATTGCATCCGGCTTTGAACTCCGCGTACCGGGGACAGGCGGCGTGACAGCCGACGTGCCGCTCGGCGCAGCCCTTACACGGGGCGATCATCGGCATTGACCGCTTCCCCCTTTGCCCAGCGGATGAACGCAAGGCGGGGGATCTTCGTCCGGTTGCCGCTGCGGAACGTCGGGAACGGAAGCATTTCCGGCGCGTCCCGCGCAAGGATGGAAATGTTGTAGGGGGTCATGCCTAAGTACGCCCCGGCGATGGCGGGGGTGATGCAGCCGCGATCCATCGCCTCAATATCTTCAATGGTCATTGGTTACCTCCTCCGGGCGGGCGGCTCTATCGTCGAGATACACGTCCGCATAGATTTTTCTTCCGTCGTAGCCGAACAACTTGATGATCTCCGGCAGGTTCTCGTTGACGGCGTCAAATTCCAGACCGAACATCCGGCACCACGCTACCGCCGCTTCGAGCTGTTCCCCCGCCCGGCACGTCCAGAGGAGCACGCGGCAGCCGTTCCGACGCCGGTCGATCAGTAGATCAATGAGCGGGATATTCGGCGCGCCGATGTCCGGATAGGCCGAGGCGCAGAGCGTACCGTCAAAATCGACGGCGATGATGTTTCCGGGAAGCTTCCGGCGCCCCGTGTGCTTTTCCGGGCGCTTAGTCCCGATGATCTTCGCCATTGGGCTTCTCCTTTTTCTCGGCGTATTCCAGCCCCATTTTTGCGCCGGTGACGATATCGAGAGCGCGGCGGCGGAGCTGGGGCGGGAGAGCCGCGATCTCATCCAGGATCTTCTTCTTTTCGGATACGGACATAATTTCAACTCCTTTCGTTTTTTCAAGACTGCCGCCCGTCCGGAACGGGCGGCGGTCTCTTTGCAAGCACAAAACCGTTGCAGGGAAGGGAAACATGGTGTACGATGGGGGCGGGAATCGCGACGGCTTAACCGGTGAGCCGGAGCGGCTTCCGCTATCCCATCGCACACGCGATGTAGAAAGGGGGTGGGCGCCTTGAGCGAACTGGTTGCATCCATGTTTATTGTTTGGTTTCATGGTTTGCCCTTGTTTTGTGCTTGCAAAACTATTATATGTTCGTCATAAACAAAAGTCAAGTCCTTTTTGTGCTTGGCGAACATTTTTCTTGACTTTTTTGTTTTCACGTTTTATATTGGAATCGAAGAAAGGAGGACGCCAACATGACATTTGGAGAACGCCTCAAAGAGCTGCGAAAGTATAAAAACATGACGCAGCAGGAATTCGCTGATAAGTTAAAGATCAAGCGCCCGACGATTGCCAATTATGAAGCGGACAGAGTTGAGCCGTCATCCGCAGTTATTGCGGGTATTTGCCGTGAGTACGGTGTAAACGAAATCTGGCTTCGCACGGGCGAGGGCGATATGTTCCAGGCGATGACGGAGAACGAAGAGCTTGCCGCCTATCTCGGCGACGTGATGCACGACGAGCCGGAGAGCTTCCGCAGACGCCTTACTTTGGAAATGAAGAACTGGACGCCGGAGATATGGCAGATGCTCGAAGAGATCTGCAAGCGGCTGGCAACAGAAAAACCCGACACGGAATAACCGTGCCGGGTTTTTTATCGCCGGTGCAGGAGGAAAACATAAACTTCCCGGAGCTTTTCCTCGTCCATGAGCCGAAGCAGGCGGACGATCTCTGCGATCAAGATGTTCTCGTTTCGTGTCATTTCAAAAGTCCTCGCTCTCTGTATTGGTCTTGATGGGCTTACTATAACACGGTCTGTGTCCCATAAAACGGACTTTCGCTTATTAGGCGAATTTCGGAGCAAAAGAGATACCCCGGCAAAAGTCGGGGCATTTGGCAATATATACAATATAAATGGGGTATTTTCTACTCCACAGGGGCGGGAAATGGTGTATTATTGGGGAAAAAGGAGGGGGAAAGTATATGTTCTGGAATTATGTTATTGCCTTTGGCGGGTTCATTGTTGGTATGTTCATCTGTTCATGGGGCGTGATCGGTGTTGGATGCGTTTTGTTTACAAGCTATCCTCTTATAAAGCGGCTTGAAAAGGCCGATTTGATCGACGGAAAATCCGCGAGAGCGCGAAACCGATTCACACTTATACTATGGCTCGCTATTGACGTTGCCGTCGGCTTTCTGCTCAAAGCAGCGTTGTCGTGGAATGAGTGGATCGTATGGGGCGCGCTGGCCGGTATTGGCGTGTGCTTCTTGTTCTCTTGCGGAAAGATGACGCCGAGAACGGAAGCGAACAAAGAAGATTTTATGAGATCCTATCAACAGTTCTTTAGCCGAAAGGATGCGGAAGCAGCCGCCATAATGGTAGCATACTATCCGCAGGAAATGACGTTGGAAGAGGCGCGGGAAGAGGCCGCAAACGCGAAAGCCGTTCAGAACATGATGAATATGTTTGATGCCATGAAAAGCGAGAACAAATCGTGAATTGCCGAAAATGCCAGAAAGAAATACCAGAGGAAAGCACGTTCTGCCTGTTCTGCGGAGCAAAACAGCAAGCTGCGCACGATTGGAAAAAGTCCCGCGGGAACGGGACGGGCACAGCCTATCGGCGCGGGAAAACGTGGACAGCGAAAATTACTGTTGAATATGGAAAAAATCAAGATGGAACCGTTCGCGTGTCATACCGAACGAAGGGTGGATTCAAAACAAAAAAGGATGCGATAAATTACTTGCCGATCCTCAAGGCTGCACCGAGGAGCAAGCCAAAACAGGCAACGTTCCGGCAAATCTATGAGCTGTGGCTGCCTACGCACCGCGCAGGAAAAGACACAATGGGGTGCTATAAAGCAGCGTATAAATACTTTGCGCCGGTCTACCGTTTGAACATCGCCGACATAGATATTGACGATCTGCAAGACTGCATCGACGAATGCAGCAAAGGGCGACGGACAAAGGAGAATATGAAAGCCCTTTGCGGACTACTTTACAAATTTGCCATACCCCGGCATTACGTCACGCTTAACATGGGGCAATACTTGATCGTGAGCGGCGACAGCGGAACAAAAACCGGGCTTCCCGGCGATGCCATACCGAAGCTTGAAAAGCATGTTGACGACGTTTTCGGCGCGTCGCTTATTCTGTGCCAATGCTATCTCGGGTTCCGTCCGGCAGAGTTCGTCGCGTTGGATGCGTCCAACTATAACCGCACCGAACGCGCTTTTGTCGGCGGCGCAAAAACCGATGCAGGAATGGACAGAACCGTTACCGTATCGCCCAAAATCCAGCCGTTCATTGACGCCGCGGTAAAGGACAAGATCGGCGGCGCGGTGTTCACAGACGAAGAGGGGAAGCCGTTCACGACGGCGCGGTATCGCGCTCTGTTCTATGATGTGCTCGATAAATGCGGAATCGAAAACCCAATCATAGAGCGCGACGGGAAGAAGTTCTATACGTACACACCGCACAGTTGTCGACATACATTCGCCACGCTCATGAAGCGCGTAGACGGAGCCGATAAGGACAAACTTGCGCTGATCGGCCACACAAGCGACGAAATGCTACGGCATTACCAAGATGTCAACTATGACGATTTGCGGAAGATTACCGATGCACTATGACTCTCTATTATCAACATATTATCAACAAAAGACCGAAAACCATTGAAAAATCAAGGGTTTTTGTTGAATGGCATTCAAGAGGTCAGCGGTTCGATCCCGCTTATCTCCACCAAAAAGTACCGAAATTTAGCGATTTCGGTACTTTTTCTTTATTTCTGCCCATATTTTTGTTAGTGGCTATTTTTATTTATTTTTGTCTATTATCAACGTATTATCAACAAGTTTAAGCTCAAAAAGCCGCTCGGATTTCTCCGGGCGGCTTGCTTTATTTCTCCCATGATTTCTTTTCTATGTCCATTTCTGCCACGATGCCGGGGTACTGCTTTTTCAGCTCGGCAAACCTTGCCAAAGCTGCGCGGCGCTCTTTTCCGGGGAACGCTTCCGTTTCAGTTTCTACGCGCGTGCCGTCGTCGTAGTCGGTAAAATGCCGGATGTAATAGAATTTCTTGTTGTCGAAGTTTACATACCTTTCGAGCCTCAACCGGCGGCGGCTCGGCATGGTGGCGAGCTGGTTATATCGCGCGGCGAGATCCTGCCGGTATTCGCTCATGTCCTCGATCAGCTTCTTACATTGCGCGACCATCTGCGCCGCCTGGCTGTCGTAGTGCTTGATTCTGTCGAACGTGTCCAGCGCTTCCGGGCGCTGGAGGTGATACCAGATTCTAATTTCTGCCGCTTTGCTCGGCGCGCCGTAGCGCTGGAAAAGATCGGTATAGCTCATTGTTTACCCCTCCTGAATCATCCGAAAAGGTATGTTTTGTTTCGCTTGTAGCAATCATTCCAAAACGCGGCGATTTCCTCTGCCTGCTTTTTGCTCGGGAAAGCGTTTGCCGCCTTTAGCCCGCCGATAGCGGACAGCGCCGACAAAATGTTGTCATCCGAACTGACCCGCAGCACGTCGGCGTAATATCCGGGGCAATACTCTTTGTTTTTCCGCTCTGTAAATGTCGTGCTGTTCTTGTCCTGCTCTGCCGTGTACGCGATATAAATATAATTTTTCATCTTGCATCCTCCTTACAGTTCGCGGGGATCTTCCCCGCCGAGCTTGCAGCCGGTGTATTTTCCCCAGAGAAGAAGCGCCTTTTTCATAAAATCGTGCATCATCACAAAAGTCATGTTTTCCCGGCCTTCCGCAACAGAGGCATAGAAAAACGCTTCTTCCATTTCGGAAAGGTTTTCTAAAATCGTTTGGTAGTTCATTGTCTGCTTTCCTTTCTACCCTCGTGACCTCCGGGGCGGGATTTTGTGTCAGCAGTCAAGCGCCGTTGCGCTCTTTATGTCCCAACCGAACAGCATCATTTTTTTAACGGCGGTCTCGATTGCCGGAACGATGCCGGGGGCGTGCACGGTGCAGGATTTTTTCTCGCCGGTTTCGCGATTGACAAAAACGACTCTGAATTTATACATTGTTTCAATCTCCTTTCAATCTCTGGGGGACGGCTTACGCCGTCGCCCCCAGTCTGTCAAATCCGGATTCCTCCGCCGCGCCGCGGAAGACTTGCGAGCCGTACTTCGTGCGGATATCGGCCATGGTGGACTTGCTGCGGTAGTAGCTGCGGCCGTCCTCCGGGTGTCTCCAGTACCACATGGCTTTCGGCTTGCTCCAGCGACAGCCCGCAGCCTTTAGCGCTTCCTTGTGCTCGCGGGTGTCCCCGGAGATCCACAGCCAGCACCCGCACAGCTCAACTGTCAGACCGTCCAGCTTCAGGAGCGCCGTGATGATGTCGCGGAACTCTTCCGCCGTTTCCGTGGTCTGGTGAAATTCGTCCGCGCTCTCGTTGTGGCGCTTTTTGAGAATTTCAAAAGCCGCGTCATGGTCTGCGTTAATCTGCTTCATCGTCTCCACGTCTCCGCCGCGGTCGGGGTGATTCGCCATCGCAAGGCGGCGGTATTCGGCTTTGAGTTCGTCAAGGGTCTTGCAGTTTGCAAAGTATTCCATGGTTGTTTCTCCTTTCGGTTTCGGGCTTGTGGCCTCGTTCATCGTGGCTTCATAGTAGCATCTTGTGTATGATTCGTCAAGAAGGAATCTTGCACAAGATTTGCTGATTCGTTTTGTGCGTTTTGCATCTTGCGCAAGATTCGCGCATAATGTAATATTGTCGTGAGGTGATGGAATGGCTTTCAAAGACAAGGCCAGAGAAACGGCCTATAAAAATGACTTTGCGCGGATGGCATACGACAGAATCAGTATTACACCCTCCAAAGATGACGGGCAAGAGATACGGCAGGCCGCCGCCGAGGCCGGGCAGAGCGTAAACGCATATATACTGCAGGCGGTCAAAGATAGAATGCAGAAAGAAAACACTGAAAGGAGATAAACCGATGCTTGACGAAAGAGATTTAGACCAGATTGGGCGCGTTGTGTCGCTGCTGTTAGAGAACCAGATCAACCCACAGCTCCGGCTTTTAGCCGAAGGGCAACAGGCGATTCTTGATAAGCTCGTCCCCGTGTCGCGCGTTGAGGAACTGGAAACCGAAGTAAAGTTCTTGCGCGCGTTCGTCGTGCAGCTTGCCGAGAAAGTCGAGCTTTTGCAGAAAGCGCAATAATTCTTGAATAATCCTTGAAAGAGCGGGGAAAGTCCCCGCTCTTTTTTTATTCTCCATTTTGTGCGAATTGTCGGCGTATTGACAAATGTCACGCTTTTGGGGAAAATTTAATTATAAAGTATCAAGATAGGAGGCGGCGACATGGCAAAGACAGGACGCCCGCGCCGGAACAGCATAGAGGCATTTGCGGCCGCTATCGATGCATGTATCGCGGCCTACGAGGAGAGCGACGACGCGCACGATCTTACAGATTACGCACTTGCGCAGCGCTTGAAACTCTCAATAGATCAGTTGGACGCCTATTATGAGGGCGAGCCGGATAGAGCCATTGCCAGAGTTGAGGCACGAGAGAAAGCCAAACGCGAGACCGAAGAGAATAACGCAGATGATGCTTTTGATGATGGAAGTCCAATAAAACGGACATATCACGGGGAGCTAAAAAGACTGGTGCAGTTCCGCTCGGCGGCCTGTGTTGCGCATATTGCCCGGGGCGGTCAGGTCACCGGCTGGATCTTTTTGAGCAAACAGAAGCGCTGGGGCGGATTCTCCGACATTCAGAGACAGGAGACCAGCGGCAAACAGGAGATTACCGTTACCCTCAAGGGCGCAGACGGGCGCGATTTGCACTGAAATTTGCATTCTCTTACGCCCCCTAATATTAATATAAAGATTAATATTAGGGGGCTAAAGAGAATAGAGATTTCGCCTATCAAGCGAATTTTG
>ERZ1034992.1468-NODE-1468-length-10404-cov-5.990144_pt1 | contig 10404 bp, 9 predicted proteins | sample MGYA00520695_ERZ1034992 | MGnify/ENA primary metagenome ERZ1034992 (study PRJEB33766, sample SAMN09781778) | gut metagenome | biome: gut microbiome | host: Homo sapiens | place: Madagascar | study: EMG produced TPA metagenomics assembly of the PRJNA485056 data...
AGCGGCTCCAGCTCCGGCACAGCTGCGTAGATTTTTGCGCGCGCATCGGCGGGCGCCGACAAATACGGCTTGTCGCTATCTGTATCGACCCGCATCATCGCGCCCATGGCGGCGGCGAACGAGCCCTCGGAGAAATCCGACAGCGCAAAAACGCCGTAGTGCGTGTAATTGAGGGTGCAGAAGGTCAGCACCCCCGCGCCGAGCATCAGATACGGGATCAGCTGCGCAGCCAGCGCCCTCCAGCGGCGCTTGCCCACAAGCACGACCGCCACGATACCCGTGGCAGCCGCGGCAAAGGGCAGCAGAAACAGCCCCGCATCCTCGCGGTCAAGGTAGCCGCAGGCAAGGCCCGCGCCCGCCGCAGCCAGCCACGGCCAGAGCGGCGCGGGCTTTTCCTGCACGGCGCGCAGGGCCATGCCCGCCATGCCCGCAAAAAAGTACAGGCAGAGCGCCGGAAAGATATTGTCCCGGTAGACCCGCAGCGTGTAGGACGCCCAGCTGGACGGCAGGAACGCCAGCACTGCAAAAAGCGCCAGCGTCAGCACACGGCCCTGCTCGGTGTCTTTTTTGCGCCACAGCGGCGAAAACGCGAACGCCGCCGTCAGCGCCGCGCCGCACCAGAGCGCCGCGCCGCTGATCAGATACGGCAAGTGCAGCGCATGCAGCAGCGCCAGCCACACCGGGAAGAACATCGCCTTGGAGAGGGTCAGATAATCATAGGCCCCCAGCCATTGCCCGGCCGTAATGCTGTTGGCGGCGCGGAACATCAGCTCATCGTCCAGCGGTGCGCCGCCCACCCAGATGTACGCCTGCTGAAAGCCCGTCAGCGCCAGACGCAGGCAGACCAGCAGGGCGCAAAGCACCCAGAATGTGCGGCGCGACAGCCGCGGACGGTTTCGTTTCATCGCAAAATTCCTCCTGCGTTATTTCTGCAGCTTTTCAATGCTCTCTACCAGATACTTCTGCTGGCGGAAGTTGAGGTTCAGCAGCAGGCAGAGGTACTTGACCACGATGGTCAGCACGGCAAACAGCCCTGCAAAGCCCACGGTGATGACAAACATCGTTGTGGTCCAGCCGGCAACCGGGTGGCCTGTGGCAAAGATGATGAGAGTGTAGACCAGCTCGGCCAGCGCCAGCGCCAGCATACAGAGGGTGATCGTCATGCTGGCCTTGAAGCCGAAGTCGGTATACAGCGCCAGACTGTCCACGGCCAGATTGAAGCGGCCGCCGCCCTTGACGGTCAGCTGGCCGTCAAATTCAAGATCAGTCATCTTCAGGCCGCTGGCCGCGTAGGCAGCCTTGCGGTAGGGCAGGTGCGCGCTGGAGGCATGGACCCGATTGATGGCCCGCCGGGTGACAAGGCGGAACGCATCGGTGCGCAGCTGATAGGCGCTTTGGGAGTTGGCGTTGAACAACTTATAGAACAGGCTGCTGCCGCCGCGCACGGTGCGCGGGCAGGCCGACACGATGTCGCTGCCGGTCAGCGCCGTGCGGTACGCCTCAAAGATCAGCGATGCCGGGTAGCAAAGCTCGGTGGAGTCAAATTCATACACATAATCGCCGATGGCGGCATCCAGACCCGCATTCATGGCGTCCTCAAGCCCATGAAAAAGGCTCATGTGCAGGATCGTCAGCGGGGCGGTCTGCTCGCGGCCCCATTCCCGCAGGCGGGCCACGGTGTCATCGGTACAGGCATCATCCACGACCACCAACTCATACTGGGCAAAGTGGGCGTCCAGCTCGGACGCGACCGCGCGGCAGAACGCGACCGCGCGGTCACCGTCATCATGCAGGTAGATGACTGCCGAAATAAAATTCTTTTCTTTTGTATTCATACTTCCAGAACCTCGTCCAGATCATACACCGTGTTGATTTTGCCAGACAGCACGCTGACCAGCTTGGGGGCCTCGTTCATCACGCGGACCACCGTCGGGCGCGAGTCGTCGATCTCGCTGGCCTTCAGGATGGGCTTCATGCTGAAAAGGCTGCTGTGGTAGGCAAAGCCGTATTCTTCCTTCAGATATTTGCGGGCAAGCTGGCTCATGTAGGGCCAGGCGCTGGCCGGCTTGGCCGGGCACTCGTTGCAGTTGTACAGGCTGCCGGGGGTGCAGCGGCCGCCGCTCTCCTTCTGGCAGGGGAAGGTTGCCACGCTGTCATAGCTTGTCTCATGCGGCGTAAAGGTCACACTGGTCAGGCTGTGCAGACCGGTCTGGCCGAAGGGCATCAGGCTGAAAAAGGGTCCGTCCATGACCGTGATGCCGGTGTTCCGAAGTTTTTCGTCAACAGTACACAAAATGATCTCGCATTTTTCGTACTTAATGCCGAAGGGCGGCAGCCCCAGCATGGCATGGATGTCGTTGACGCCCGCGTAGGTCGCGTTGAGCAGGTAGGGTGCCTCGGCCGTGTACTCCCCTGCTGTGACCCGCCACACGCTGCCGGCCTGCTCGATGCGGTCCGGTTTGCGGCTGTAGAGGATCTCGACATTGGGCAGCGCCGCCAGCTGCTCCAGAAACCAGCGCTTAAGCACCTGCGCATCGTAAGTGTACTCAGTCGTCAGGAAAGCGCCATCGCACAGGCCGAGGTTAAAGTATTTTTCCGGCGGTACATCGTCACAGCGTATCTCAGCCGCTGCGCAGAACCGGCGGAACTCCGCCGCGTTCGTCCATGAAAAATGGGCGCTTGTGGCGTACACCTGATCAAATTCCGTATGCAGGCAGAAGCCGTAATCGCGGCAGAACCGCTCAAAATAATGGGCGGACTTAATGGCCGTGGAATAGCTGCGCGGATAGTGGTACCCCATGTGAACGCGGGCCTGATTGATGTAGGTTGCCCGCATAAAGGGGGCGGGGTCGCGCTCCAACACCAACACCCGCTGGCCCGCCGCGCCGCATTTCTGCGCCGCATACAAGCCATACAGTCCCGCGCCGAGGATGATTTTGTCGTAGGTCATAGAGCGTGTTCCTTTTTCCTTTACGGATTATACTTCCCTGCAAGGGCATTGAGGAGGATCTTCATCAGGTCGCTGTTGCCCTTGAAGCCGGTGATCTTGGTGGGGGTCTTGCCGGTGGCCGGGTAGGCGCGGGTCACGGGGACCTCGCAGGCCTTCATACCCAGCTGGGTGGCGCGGATGCTCAGATACGCCAGCAGCTCATACCCGCCAAAGACATCGCGCAGCGGGCGGACATCGGGGTGGGTCAGATACTCGCGGCTGTAGGCGCGGTAGGCGTTGGTCGTGTCGGTAAACCACTGGCGCGCGCCAAGGCTGACAAGCGGCGCATGGACCAGCCGCACGGCGGCATAGCGCACCGGCGGCGTGTTGATCGCATGGCCGCCGCGGATAAAGCGGCTGCCCTGCACAAGGTCATAGCCTGCCTGCAGCTTGGCGATAAACTCCGGCACATCCTCGATCGAGTCCTTGTTGTTGCCGTCGATGGTCAGGATGCCTTTATAGCCGCGGTCCAGCGCAAAACAGATGCCCATGCGCAGCTGTGCGCCCTGCTTGCCGGGGCCGGTCTTGGTCAGCAGCGTGTTTACATGGTAAAGCTGCAGCGTGTCGTGCTTCATGCTGCCATCGGTCGAGCCGCCGTCGCAGATAACGATGTCGCACACGCGGTCGATGCCCGCTGTCTGGGCGCGGCCCAGCTCGGTCAGGATGCGGGCGCCCTCGTTGATGACGGGGATCAGCAGGCAGTAATCACTGCGGCGGCCCTCAAACTCGGCGGCGGTAAAATCCGGCACGCCGTTCAGATTCCTGCGCTCATATTCGATCATGCGAACACCTCCGCGATATAGTCCATCGTGCGGCGAACCGTGTCAAGGTCGGTGCGGGCCATCTCGATCGAGACAAAGCCACTGTAGCCCACCGCACCCAGCAGCAGTGCCAGCTCCTTATGCTCGGGGCGGCGCTCAATGGGGGCCAGACCCGGCTCACTGATATGTACATGACTGACATACTGCATGTCGTCAATAAAGCTCTGCAGCTTTTCGCCCTGCGCCAGCACGGTGGACAGGTCGAGGTTTACGGACAGGCCGGGATTGTCAAGCCGCTTGACCAGCGCAAAAGCGTCCGCCGTGTTGTTCAGATAGTTTGTATACATCGGGGGGTTGGCCTCCAGCGCCAGATGCACCCCATACCGCGCTGCAAGGTTGCCGGCCTGCATAAAAAAGGCCTCGGCCGTGGCATCACTGCCGCCCAGCGGGCGCATACGGTTTTTGGGGCAGCCGAACACCAGCGAGGGGCAGTTGAGGCTGTGGGCAAACTGGAACGCCTGCGCCGTGTAGTCAAGCAGCGGCTCGGTGTCGGCGGCGTTGAAGATATTGCCCTGCTGCCCGTACCAGATGCTTTGCAGGCTGGGCACCGAGAAGCCCCAGCGGTTCTTGAGGTAACCGCCGAACAAGAGCGCACTCGTCAGGTTCTCATACGGTGTTTCGGAGAAAATGCGGGTCGGGGCCAGCTCCAGACCGGTAAAGCCTGCCTGCTGCATGGCTGTGTAGACCGCCTCGTCATCCTCCTTATGCCATGCAATGTTGGAGATGGAAAGCTGATAGTTCGGCATGGGTCAATCCCTCCAGTCGCGCAGAAAGCGCGTAATATCGTCCAGTTCCTCTTGTTTTGTGCAGAGATACGCCCCGCTGCCGCCCAGCAGCTGCGCATAGCGGCTGCGCAGGTCGTAGTTAAACGGCGGCTTGGCCAGCTCATTGCGCCAGTCGGCTTGCCCGGTGACGGCGGTGTAGACCTCGGCAGCCGAAACCGGCGGCGTGCAGAGGTGCAGCATTTTTATACCTGCGGCGCGGGCCTTACTGATGTCGGCCCAGAGCCGCCCCAGATCGTAGAACTGGTAGCGGCTGCGGGAATCGGTAAACGCCAGCGCGTTAAAGTCGTTGTGTGCAAAGAACTGCTTGAGCGCGGCGCGGTCGGCCGTGCCGTTCAGCTTGTAAAAGCCGTTGTCCGCCAGCGTGTACGCCGTCTTGACAAGGTCGGATTTCGCGGCCAGCTCGTCATATTTCTCCGGGCGCAGCATGGCCGGGGTGATGGTGTGCAGGTCAAAGAGGAAGTTTTTCTTCAGCCCCGCGCCGTAGAGCGCCGGCAGGCGGACGATGAGGGCCTCGGGGAAATCCTCGCGCACCCAGTTTTCCAGCTGCAGGCGGTTTTTGCCGTAGGCAGGCAGCCCGTCAGTCAGGGGGGTATCGTCCTCATATTTGCCGCGGCTGTCCGGCCAGACGGCGATGGAGGAGATCAGCACCAGCTCCTTCGGTGCGATCCTGCGCAGGTTTTCCCGCGCGGCGCGCATCACGGCAAGGTCTGCCTCCGGGTCAGCGTTGGCCAGAAACATGGCGGCGGGCACCCCGGCGTAGACACAAAGCTCCGGCCGGGTGCCGTACTGCGCGGCAATATCGCTGCTGTGGCAGGCTGCGGCAAATGTATGCTTTGCCGCCAGATTGCCCCCCACGAACCCTGTGGAGCCGACAAGCAGATCAACGGACATGGTTCATTCCCCTTTGCACATTTATACAAAATACATTATAGCGTATCGAAGCGGAAAAAGCAACGCCCTGCGCAGAATCGCGCAGGGCGTTGCCCATTATAAAGCCTTCCCCCATGGGGGAAGCCAGGCTGTCGATAAACCTAACGGGACGATTGCGAACTTTCGGCGGGTTTGTAGGGAACGGTCTTGACCGTTCCGTGCAGTCTAGCCAATAGTACGATATATCGGGAAATAGCGCGCCGTTCGGCGCGATTTTATGCGCTGCGCGCGGCCAGCGGTGCGGATGGGTCAAGACCCATCCCTACATTTCTACCCAAAAAAGGCCTTTTTCTACAAACTGCCTTCCCCCATGGGGGGGCCTCACTGTTTCAAAAACTCCTCAATGATCTTCAGGCCGACCTCGCCCGATTTTTCCGGGTGGAACTGGCAGCCGAGGACGCTGCCGTGGGTGGCAGCGGCGCAGATCTGCCGCCCGCCGTAGGTCGTGTAGGCCAGACAGTCCGCGTCCTGCAGGGGCTTTGCTTCATAGCTGTGGATGAAATAGCACTCCTCCCCTGCGCACAGCTGCGCCAGCGCGGTGCCGGCAAAATCAGCACGGCCCCCGCCGGGATAGAGCGGCTCCCAGCTGATGTGCGGCACCCGCTGGGGGCAGCCGTCCGCATCGGTGCCGGGGATTTTGACCACGCGGCCGGGGATCAGCCCCAGCCCCTTATGCAGGCCGAATTCCTCCGACTCGTCAAACAGCATCTGCATACCAAGGCAGATACCCAGCAGCGGCGTACCGGCGGCGGCCTTCTGCCGGATCGGCTCGATCAGGCCCAGCTTTTCCAGCCCGGCCATGCCGTCCCGGAACGCCCCGACCCCCGGCAGCACCAGCGCATCGGCGCGCAGCACCTCCGCCGGGTCACTCGTCAGCAGCGTTTCCGCCCCGAAGCGCGCAAAGGCATGCTGCACGCTGAGCAGGTTGGACAGGCCGTAATCCACGATCGTCACCTTCATACCTTACGCACCTCCACACCGCCCGCGCGGATGTCATCCTTCAGCTCCTGCACGGTCTCTTTTTGGTAATGCAGCACCGCAGCACAGGCCACGGCGTCCGCACCGGCCTGCGCGGCATCTACAATGTCATCGCCGCAGCCCACACCGCCGCCGCAGATGACCGGCACATTCACAGCACTGGTCACGGCCTTGATAAGCTCCAGATCCATGCCCTGCTGCAGCCCCTCGCAGTCCACACTGGTCAGCAGGATCTCGCCCGCGCCCAGCGCGACGCCGCGCTTGGCCCACTCGACCACATCATAGCCGGAGTGGGCGCGGCCGTTGTCGTAGTAGGCCTCCCACTTGCCGGGCCAAGTGCGGCTGCGCTTAGCCTGAATGGACAGTACCATGCACTGGCTGCCGAAGGCCTCGGCCACCTCGGTGATGAGCGCAGGCCGCTTGATGGCTGCCGTGTTGATCGCAACCTTGTCCGCCCCCATCGACAGGATGTGGCGCACATCCTCAACGCTGCGCAGGCCGCCGCCCACACAGACGGGAATATACACATCATCGACCGTTTTGCGCACAATATCGCTTAGATTATTGCGGTTGTACAGGCTCGCCACAATGTCTATGTAGAGCAGCTCGTCAATGCCCTGCTCATAGTATGCTTTCGCAAAGCTGTTCGGGTCGCCCAGCTTGCGCAGCCCCTCCAGCTGGATGCCCTTGACAAGGTTGGTGTCTTTGACATCAAGACGGGCGATCAGTCGTATTTTTTTTTGCATAAATGAACCTCGTTAAAGCCTTTTCCCGAGGGAGAAGGTGGCCGAGCGAAGCGAGGTCGGATGAGGGGCGCGTGTGCCGCGATCGCCCGCAAACGAGCTGCCGCGGAAAGTCCGCCCCTCATCAGTCCGCTTCGCGGACAGCTTCCCCCAAGGGGGAAGCCTTTTTACTCAAATCTCATGGTGCGTCCCTCTCGGGTCGCCCCACAGCACCTCACTGTCGCCCTCGTAGGGGGTGTAGCGCAGCTTCCACATGTTGTCCTCCCACTTCCAGATGTGGGGAGAGCGGAAACGGTCGGCCAGATCCATAAAGTAATCGCGGTCCATCTTGGGCTGCTCAAACAGCTGGCTGGCCCACGGGAAGTGCTGGCGATCCAGCGACAGATACTTAAAGATCTCTTTTTCAAAGCGGTCGGGGTACTCGCCGTCAAACTTCTTGCAGAGCGCCTTGCCCTCGTCCAGCGTGATCTCCTCGTTGCGGATCTCCTGCGCGGCATCGTAGGTGGTGCGGCCGATACCGTACTTGATGTAGGTCGTGTAGTAGAAGAAATCATCGATCTTGTCATCAATGGAGTTGTACTTGGAGTAGGTGCCCTGCGTGCGCTCCGGTGCAGGGCGGAAGCCGCCGTGCTCAACGCTGTAGTAGTAGGCGCCCTGCGGATGCCACTTTTCGTAGTAACCCAGATACCGCACCTGAATGTGGTTTTTCTCAAGGTTGGAGGTCTCACTCGGCAGATAGATGGCAAGGTCGGCCTTGTCCACCTTGTAGTCCTCCTCCAGCTGACGCAGACTGACGCCGCCCAGATAAATGTGGTCGTAGTCGTTGACCGCAAAGAAGTGTTCATCGCGCAGCGCGGAGTTGTTGTCGGCGATGGGGTTGCCAAACTCTGCCTCGTTCTCGCCGTAGAATACCAGCGGAATGCCGAACTTGGCGGCCATCTTCGGCGCAAGCTGCTTTTGCCCCAAAATGAACGGCTGGAACGGGTGGAACAGGTTCTCGGTCGCCAAGCGGGTCAGCAGACGGTGGGTCATACCGTTGGGGGTACACAGGTAGTTGTCAAAGCCCGCATGGATCCACGCCTGCATATTGTCCCAGCCCCACGGGGTGTAGATGTGCGGCGCCCAAGTCACCGTCAGCGGGTGCATGCCGTACTTGTATTTCAGCAGGTGGGCGGCGTAAAAGCTGTCCTTGCCGCCGGAGCCGGGCACCAGACAGTCATAGCTGCCATCGTTTTTGCGGTACTGGTCGCACAGCTCGCGCAGTTCCTTTTCGCGCAGCGCCCAGTCGATGTGACCGTTGGCCTTGTTATGGCAGGCGTGGCAGGCATCGCAGACCCCGTCCTCCTGAATGACCATCGTTTTCTTGATGGATTTGATCGTATGCTCAAACTCATAGCAGGAGTTCGGCTTCTGGTTGCTCATCACGCACTCTTTGCAGAACTGCACATGCTTGGGCAGACCGTAGTAAGCCTCGAGCTGGTCCTCCGGGATATCGGGGGCGTATTTGCTGTAATCAATGTCCACATGGCGGGGAATCTTTTCCATATTCTTTACACTCCAATCGGCTCTGTATCAAAATGAAAAGGCGCCGTCCGATAGCAATGCTATCAGACGGCGCCTTTGCCGTATGTGGGTATTATAGCACAGTTTTATGCGGGATGCAAGCATACGGTGGGAATTTTGTACGCAAACAGGGGAAGATGTGGTATACTGTTTAAAAAGCCCCCTGCCTTTGCAGGGTACCGGGCTGAGCCTTCCACCGTCCATTTACAGAAAGCGAGGTGTCCTTCATGACCGACCCTGAAATTTGTGCCGCCGTCCGGCAGCACTACGGCCTTGCCGTGCGGGCAGTGGAGCGCATTGACCGAGGCAGTGCAGCGCTTTTTAAGCTGTACGGCAGCGAGGCAGCCTTCATTTTAAAGGTGTTTCAACCCAAGTTCCGCGCGGACAGCATTTTGCGGGAGGTACATGTCACAGATTTTCTGCGCCAGAACGGGATTTCTGTGCCCGAGTACATTCCCTGCCGAAACGGAGACTTCTACTTTATGCAGAACGGCCGTATCGCCATTCTGCAGGCATTTATTCCCGGGCAAACACGGGAAAAGGGCTGCTGTTCCAAAAGGGAGCTGCTCGACTCCGCCAGACTGCTGGCGCAAATTGTAAATGCCTTAGAGCACTACCCCTACGATGATCTGTTACCCTGTGAGATTTCCAGATACGGCAGCGCAGCGCGGCTGCTGCAGGCCAAAGCCGCCTACGCGGACTTGATGGCAGCAGCCCACGCCGATGCCGTACACGGAGCAGAGATCTGCCGCGACTTGCAGGACCGCCTTGTAATGATTGCCCGTGTGTCCGATGCGGGTGCATTTGTGAACACAAACGCCCTGACCCTCAAACGCTCTCACGGCGATTACAGCGTAATGCAGCTGCTGTATGACGGGTCAGAGATCAAGGCCGTGCTGGATTTTGTCAACGCCGGAGAAGTACCGATTGCGTGGGAACTGATACGGTCATACAGCTACATGGACTGCACATTCAATGCGGCACGACTGGCCGCCTACACAAACGAATACCGCAGGTACGCCGAAGTGAGCATGGACGACCTGCGGTATATGCCGTATCTGTATTTAGGCCAGCTTTTGAGCAGCACTTATGGGTACAAACAGTATTTACAGACCGGGGATGAGGAATTGCTGGCCTTTGGGCGATGGCGGACAGAGATGTGCCGCTATTTAATAGCCAACGCCGGGGAGGTTTCTGCAGAGTTGGTACGGCTTGCTTAAAGATGCCGCACTGTACGCAATTACTCCGCGATACGCACCCCATCAATAAAGACTGCCTTTACCTCGGTCAGCACCTCAAAGGGGCTGCCTGCGGTGATGACGAGGTCGGCATCCTTGCCCACCTCCAGCGAGCCGACGCGGTCGGCTACGCCGATATGCTCCGCCGGGTTGAGGGTGATGGCCTTCAGCGCATCGAACGGGTCCATGCCCGCCTTGATGGCCATACCGGCGCAGAGCGGCAGATACTGCTGCGGGATGACTGAGCTGTCGGTGATAATGGAGACATGGCAGCCCGCTGCAGTCAGCACCGCTGGGGTGGACCAGGATTTGTTCTGCAGCTCAAACTTGCTGGCAAAGGTCAGGCTGGGGCCGACC
>ERZ1034992.1470-NODE-1470-length-10398-cov-3.267137_pt1 | contig 10398 bp, 13 predicted proteins | sample MGYA00520695_ERZ1034992 | MGnify/ENA primary metagenome ERZ1034992 (study PRJEB33766, sample SAMN09781778) | gut metagenome | biome: gut microbiome | host: Homo sapiens | place: Madagascar | study: EMG produced TPA metagenomics assembly of the PRJNA485056 data...
GTATCACAGCAATATGGGAAATTCAATCTTTTCAATTGGTGTGGGGAAGTATTTTGGTAGCGAAATTTTCCGTCGCCAAATCTTTGCAAAAAATTCGTTTAGGGGTATTGACAACTTTGTTGCTACATGGTAATATCAGTTTGTAGCAACAAAGTGAATGGAGGTGTAAAGTGTCTGCTGCAAAGAAAGGTCAGAAACTGAAAGAAGTCACGAAGGACTTCATGCTTCGTGTCCGTATGGATGAGGAAACGCTTAACCGCCTTGACCAAATGTGCGCAGAAACAGGCTTGAGTCGTTCTGAGGTTGTTCGGAAAATCATAGATACTAATTCTGACCGAGAAAAAGAATAAAAGGCATTGCCCCTCTACCAAAGTCGCAATACCTTTTATCACCAAAACAGGTGTTACCCTATCTGAAATTATCTTATCATTTAGTGTAGCTCCTGTCAAGAAGAAACATAAGGAGTATGAAGAATGATAAGCAAACTCGCAGAAATCAAATCTGTTCCGTTCATGGGCGCTGACCTTATGGCTGCGCGCGACAATGACGGCAATATCTACGCCGGTGTTAGCTATATCTGTAACGGTATGGGCATGGGCAAGAACGATAAAGACAGACAGGTAAAGAATATCCAAGCCGATGAAGTTCTAAAGGGTGGGTGCGTCAAATTTGACGCAGGGGTATTTGACCCTAATAATTCTACTCTGGCGCTGAAATTGGACTATGTTCCTCTATGGCTTGCCAAAATCAGCATTACGCCGACCATGAAAGCAGAAAACCCCGAACTTGTTTCAAACCTCGTTCAGTATCAGCTTCGGGCGAAAGATGCGCTTGCGGCAGCCTTTGTTACCCCCGCCACAAAGCCCATGACCACCGCAGAAATGTTCCAGCTCCAAGCGCAGATCAATGTCGAGCAGGAGCGCAGACTGGCCGCAATCGAAGCCAATCAGCAGAAAGTCATTGAAGCCTGTTCCGTCCCCGCCGTAGGGCGCGACGAGTGGCAGGAGAATATGAAGAAGTACCTTTCCGGGCTGTGCGAAGAATACGGCATGAGCTATCCTGTTATGTACGATGACCTGTACAGCGCATTAGAGCGCAAGGTCGGCTGTGACCTCGACCGGCGGCAGAGCAATATGCGCAAGCGTCTCAAGGCCGCAGGAGCGACGTACAAGGAGCGTCAGAGCGTTTCCAAACTCACGGTCATAGCTAAAGACCCGGTGCTCACGGGCGTGTTTGAGGGCATCGTACAGCGTTATGCGGCGCATCTTGCGTCGCGCAAATGGGACGGGAGGAACTGAACAATGACAAATGCTGTTGCAAAACACATGATAAATACACAGGGGCTGCTCGACGCCATCCGTATGTATATCGAGCCAATAACATTATGCACCGCTACAGAAGCGGAAAAGAAGAAATTCCTGTACTGCGATTGCCACATCGTTGTTCAGTTGCTCAATATTCTCGGCGAGAGGTTCGACGAAGAGAGCAGCATGGCGTGGGAGGTCGAGGACAAATACTCAAGGCTCTCATCCCAGAAAGCGAAGCTGGACAGTCTGGTGAACGTCCTCAACACATTCAAAATTGACCCTGTTGACCTCGACGATGACGATTACTGATTAAACAGGAAAGGAGAACCGCCCCATGTTTGAGAAATACGACGCCGCATGTGCGGCCTATATAGAGAATATGCGCAATAACGAGTTGTCGGCGCAGACAGTCACCGGTTATTCCCGGACGTTCCGACTCTTCCGCGAGAGCATGGCGCGCCACGGTTTTGCGGACGTGACCGCCGCCGCGGTGATGAAGTTCCGCTCGGACATCGCCCATGACGCTATCACCACGGCAAATCTCTACATGGGGCAGCTCCGTCAGCTCTCCGAGTTCGCGGCCAGATACGGCTACACAGAGGCGTTTGTGTTCGACGATGCTATGCCGCCCAAGGGAAAGGTCACCAGAGCCAAGAAAAAGCCGTATGAGCATATTCTGAGCGTTGAGCAGATACATTCCCTTATCTCTGCCGAGCGCCCTGTATACGGCAAGAAAATGGCGACATGGGCAAGGGAACAGGCAGAGGTCACGCTTATGCTCCTCTCTGGGGCGCGCAATTCCGAGCTTCGTTCTCTTACCCCGGCTGACCTCGATTGGGCGAATGGCTGCATAATGCTCCGCGTCACCAAGGGCGATAAGCCCCGCATGGTTCCGTTCTCTGCTGCGGCTCAGACTGCTGTGAAAAACTACCTCGCCTCCGGTATACGTCCGGACTCTGCCGATGACAATGCGCCGCTGTTCGGCTGCGTCAGCCGCAAAACAGGGGAGTGGAAGCCGTTGGAGCGTACCCAGCTCTCCGAGCTTATCAACGGATATACCAAGTCCGTTATAGGTGAAGAAAGCGCCTGCCGCTCTCATGCGCTGCGTCACGGCTTTGCATCCGCCGCGCTTGAAGCCGGTGTTGCGGTCGATGATATAAGCGACGTTCTCGGCCACGCTGACACCAAGGTAACGGCGATATACGCCCAGCGCCTACACCCTGCAAAACTCGCAGCCAGCATCGGCAATGTGCTTGAAAACGCCGTGGCAAGCCCTACGGCAGCCGTTTGATTGCAGTGATGGATTGATATGACGAAGCCCTCAGAACGCCGCTTGGACGCTCTGGGGGCTTTGTGTACATGCTTACGCTTTGGTTATCTCGTTCCATGTCGCTTTTCCGCAGATCGCGTCAGCGTCTAAGCCGTGGTCGGCCTGAAAAGCTTTGAGTGCGGCTCCGGTCTGAGCGCCAAATTCCCCGTCGACCCATTTGGGGTCGTAACCCATGTATTTCAGTGCGGCTTGAAGCATCGCAACAGCAACATCTTCGTCGCCGTTCTTCAGCTCCGGCAGGGAAACGGTTATGTTCCTGTTGAGCGGAGGACTTGCGGGGGAGATATCCGGTACAGTCTCAGAGCTGCCCTTATACCGAAGAACGGCGTTCCACGGATAATTGTAATAACCCCTGATGTAGAATTCTCTGCCGGTCTGATCTCCGGTCTGCCCACCGGTCGTTTTGCCAAATTCGTTAATGGATGCTTGTACAAGCTTGCCGTTTCCGCAATACATGGCCGTGTGATGTACATGATTGAGAAGTACATCACCGCGCTGCAAACCTGCGCCGGTGGACATATCGACTGATGCAGTCACATCCTCAAATCCGCAAGCTTTGAACACGGAATACATATTCCCTGTGTATGTAGCGCCATTAGATTTTACGTGCACACCAGCATTTTGCCAAGCCTGTATGACCGCAGACGAGCAATCATAGTCAGGCCCCCAACGTTTAGCCTGATCGTAGCCATGCGAATCATCCTGTGCCCATGCTTCCATCTGAGCAATGGCTTTTTCTATTATAGACATTTTCCTAATCCTCCGTTAAAAGCCCGCTGTAAGCTTTATCATCGTCATCCATCGGTCGTTACCTCCGTGAAATAATGTCCGATAAGCTCATGCGGCAGATACTGTAAGGTTATTTTTACACCGGATTGCTCACCGACACGTTCACAAAGATAAAGCTTGCTGTCCTCCGGATCGCGATAATAGAGGCCATACTCGTATTCCATGCCACGAGCTGCGTCTATCGGATCGTCGATAGTGCCAGCCTGACCGTTTGATACGACCGCCCACAAATCAGGTGCTCTGTCAGGAGCCCAATTCTCTTGAGTTCTGTGGCCTTTGCCCGGACGCACTTTATAAAGCTTTTCGGTAGGGGCATGGTATCGCCGATCACCGGGTACAACATCCTCGTTGATCACCCAGGGTTTGGACAGCTGAGGTGCTTCAAGAGCAGTCGCGTCATCCGTGGTGGACATAGCCTTTTCAATTACGGGACGTATTTTCTTTGCACCGTTAAGATAACTCATGGCTCGTCCTCCTCATCTTTAACCCCAAGCAGTTCAAGCGCCGCTTTCATGTCTTCGATTTCTGCGGAGCTACCGCCCTGCTTGATCTCCGCGATGCGGGTCAGGCATCTCTGTGCCCTCTCTTCTATGGTCATGCCTCTACCTCCAATGCTGCCTCAATGGCTGTCAGTGCCGCTTCATACTGTCTGTTCTGAGCGGAGACGTAAGCCTCCTGCGCTGCGTATGCTTCGCCTAAATCTTTCCACGGGGCTGTCATATTCGTGAACGCCTCGCCGTCCTCGCGTGTCCATGTCTCTCCCGCTGGGACGAAGCGGTAGCTCTCTATCCATTCCTTGCACTTACCGGCAAAGACTTCCGTCTCTACAGCTCTGCGCCCGTCAGCTGCGGAGACGTAGCACTTATAGTCGTCGTCTATGTAGATCGTCATTGCGTCCTCCTTATTCGAGCCAGATTTTAGTGACTTGTGCGCTGAAAGAGCCAGTGTGGTTTTCTAACGCCGGTGTGCCGAATTGCAGCGCAACGTAATAAGCCGTGCTTCCCATGTTTGATACATCTAGTGACAAGGTTTGCGAACCCGAAAGCGACGTGAAAGTTGTTTTCGCAACGAAACCACTCGAATCGGCATTGGTGTTGCTTTTCAATCCGAATTTACCAATGCCAGCATCGTCGCTGTCTATAACTGTGCTTGCATTTGTGACGGATATTTTCAAGGTCTTATAGCCTGCACAGCTGACCTTGGGATTGATATAGAAGGTGCAATACGCATTCTCTCCGCACTTCCAGAGCATATAAGCGCTGTTTTTGGTTATGCTTGATGCATTGTTATCGTCGGTATTCTTTGCGTCAAACGTCGTGCCGTCACTGTTCTTGCCAAAGGTACCGGCATTGTAAATCAGCAGTTGATATGTCAGAGTCGCAGTCGCAGCCTGTCCGTCTGTGGTGATGGAGACGGTAGTGGACTTGGACTTACCGCTTCCGTCCGTCGCCGTCGCCGTGATGGTATAGGTGCCTGTCGCGCCTACTGTGGCTGTCCAAGTCTTGGCAGCGGTTCCCGTGTTGGTATCGCTGCCTACCTGCGTTCCGGAGCTGTTCTTTATGACGCAGGTGCTCTTTGCCGGATACGTGACCTTGATCGTTGCGGTGAAATAGGCAAGCACTACGCTCTGCACTTGATCTTTGGCAACGTAGACCTGTTTTGATACAGACTTTCCGGCCGTGTTCGTCGCGGTCAGAGTATAAGATGCGTCGCCGATTGGCGCAAGGAATATGTAGGCCTTGGCGCTTGAGGTGGTGTTGGTGTCTTTCGCGAACTGCTTTCCACTGGATGTGCCCTTGACTACCAAGGTACTGTTTGCTGGGTAGCTTACGCGGATAACACCGGCAACATTGGTGACACCGCCTGATAATACGTATATCATGTGACCACCTCCGCCGGGCCGGTTAAGAGCCAATAATCAGAACTGGATATTTTCTTCAAAGCCACCATAGCATAAGTTTCAAGATTAAAAGTTGGCGCAGTAAGCGGAGAATTATTGCCATACACCAAAACCTTTATACCGCTTGCAAAAGTTATCTTCATGCTTTTACAACTAAATCTAAGTAACGCTATCTCAAAACCTGTTGGGATACTCGTTTCAGCAGGTACGGTAATTACGAAGTCTGTTGTGCTGTTATTTGCTATGAACGTTTTCCCGACCGAACCGGAAGATATAGAGAATGTTGCATTGGAAGCGCCCAAATGTACATTAGGGCTATACAGCGCATCATTCGCAAGATTGGCGCGGGTTACTGAGCCGTTGGCAAGCACCTCATTATTATAGGTGTACGTGGCAGTCGCGCCATCAGTGAATGTTATTGTGATTTGGGTCTGACCGTCTGCTGGGCTGCTGCCGACAATGGTTTTGATGCCCCGTGTTATCATCATCCAGTAATTTTGCCACCCTGCGGTGACACCGGGCTGAACATCCTTACTTGCAGCCAGCGCCAGCCACGAGCCGCCAAGGTTCTGCACACTGTCAAGAAACTCGTAGTTGGTATTTGCGGCATATGCGCCGCGTGGTCTGATTGATACTTTGCCGAGGTCGTATTGTGCCATCTCTTATCACGCTCCTATTCTTTCATCGTCTGTGACAGCTGTAGCAATGGGGAAGTCGTTGACTGAAACTGCGTTTATGGTCATGGTTCCCGTCTGCCCTATCGGCCTCGTGAAGCCCTGTACAAGATGCCTCTCCGTGGGCGCTCCGGGCTTGTCCTCTCGCCGTATGGTTATGATCTGGTTTTCCACAATGTGGAACATCTGCGTCGTGGTCAAGGTCACAGTCTTGCCCAGCACGGCATAACGCTTGAGCTGCCATTCGGCATACGCCTGACACATTTCATCTGAGTAATAGTCCTTCATTGAAAGTCGCTTGGTTTTCAGCCCTATGCGGCTAATGCAGGTGTCAGAGGAAATGTCGCGGTTCTGTGCTCTGCCACGGGCGGTAAGGCTTTCGTTGTTCGTCGCGCCAACTACAATGACGTCGTTGTAGACCTCGGCGGGCTTCGGCGCGTACCGGATGCCAATCAGCTGCTTGCCCATCGAGAAATCCCACAAAACAGGCTTCGACGTATCAAGGATGTCATCCTGTGACGGGTCGACGGCCAGCCTTCCGGTCGGGTTATAGCCGACCCAAGCGGCCAGCATCTCTACAAGTCCAAGGATGACCTCACCGATATTTCCTGTCTCAGAACTGAGATAGTCGTAAGGCGCGGTTATCAAACTCACACTTGTGCCGTCTGTCAGTTTCTGCTTCTTGTCGTTGTAATAGCTGGTAAAGAGCGGTGCGACTGCATCTATAGGCGCGCCCGTCGTTCCGGACATATCAAAGCGGTTGAGCCTGAGCAGGGAAGCTATGGCGGCAAAGATGTTGGTTCCTGCATTTATGCCGTAAGCCCCCTCAAGGTTGCCGCCAAGTGTTCCGTCGATTGCTGCCCATTTGTCGGTCAGCTGATATGAGGCCTGCCGAAGTCCCGGCTCGAAAGCCTCTTCCGGATTCTCCACAAGGAACACTCCCTGTGGGATATAGAAGTCTGTACCGTCCGGAAGTATCAGCCCCTCGGAGAGTCTGATCTGCTGCCCGAACCATATCTTGTTAAGCGCATAATCATAAGCTCCATCGAGGTTTGCAAGGGAGATGTTTACCTGCCTGCGGCTGCCATTCTGTAAGTTCACAGTAATGTCACCTTCTTGAATAAAGGCTTTGGAACGTTTGTTCGCCACCTGATTATCCAGAGCGAAGGCAACGCTTCCGTTTGGCTGCAGGAACTCAAGTTTTGCCAGTTTTGTGAAGTCGGTCTTTAACGTGGAAAGGTATTGCTGCCAGTTTTTGCTATACATTCTGCGCTCACCCTCCCACGTTCAAAGTCGCCTGAAGGGTGTTGCCGTCAATGATTTCGAGTCCAGCAACCGTAAAGCCGTCAGTCGTTGTCTGAATGAGTCTTCCGTTTTTGAGACTAAGTACGGAGCCAAGCTCATAATCATCTTCGGTAGTCCATATAAGGCGTCCCGTCGACGGGTCGACCTTTATGCTAGTGAATATGATGGCGTCACTCGGCCAGAACGTCGCTTCGGGCGAGTTGATTATCTTAAGCCCGGTCGCATCTCCGACTTCTACCCAACTTACCGTCACGGTCTGCGGCATGGCCACGCTCTTATGGTCTACGCTTACCGTGACTGGCTGATTGGTATGGATGTTGAGGAAATGCCCCTTGGGGTCACGCAGGAATAAGGTGTTTTCAGATGTCGAGAGATTCCTCAGTGCCCGCGCCTGAGCCAAGGTGTCCGAGTATGTTGCATCCTTGCCTATCTTGCCAATATAACCGCCGACGCTGCCGGTAAGGTAATTAGGCGTTTCTGGCTGCCGCGTTGGGTATCGGGTGAAGTTCTTCTGCAGGGTAGGGGAGTTGTTGTTGGAGAACTGTCCCTCAGCCACACCGCCGCTGCCAAAGCGGAAGAAGTAGCTTGCCACAGCGGTATATGTGCCGTCTACATTGGGAGTGGCTTCTATGATATTCCACATCCAGAACTGCACTTTCACGGCGTTGGTGACGATTGCAGCAGTGAGGTATGCCAATGGGCCTGTGGGGAAGACATAATATGTATATTCCTGCCCGGAACACGCACTCCAATCTCGAATCTCCCCGACTGTCCGCCCGACGGTCACGATCTTTTCAAGATTGCTCTGTCCGGTCGTTCTGCGATAGATGTCGTAACCTTGAGTCGTTTCGATCTGCGCCCAAGTTACCAGCACGCTTCCGTCCGAGGTCTGACAGGCGCTTGCACTGCCGACCGAATCTTCGGATACCTCGTATTCAACATGGAAGTCTACCCAGCCGCTTGACGCATCAACGCCATTTACCGTCTGAACATCAAGGATGATGCTGTAACTGGTGTCGTTGAGGAATCCGGAATAGTCTACCCTTAACTCACCGGTTCCATATATTTTGCCGGTGTCCACAAACGCGTCTCCACGGTTGCCTTCGCTGTCAACTTCACATATGCGCCACCGTACCCATGCGAGAGCGTCGCTCTGTGCCTGTGAATACGTTCCGGTGAATGTTGCTGAATACCCTGTCAGCGGATTGCTTATGGCGGATATTTTGACCGTTGGAGTGCTCCTGCCGAGAAGCAGCGACGCTGTCGACTGCGTTACCGAGGCAGAACCGCTCCACCACTGGGTTATGATGAACTTGTACTCCGCGCCGTTTGTAATCCCGTTGGCGCTGAGCGTCGCTTTGGGGATGGTTACGGTATAGAATTGAGTCTCCCCCGCGTAGTTTACGCCCCAGAACGGAGTGGTCAGCAGAACCTTGCCCGTGTCGTACTTTTGAGTGGATGAGGAGTCGTTTGCGTAAAAAACTATTTGGTAAGCCAGCATAGGCGAGTCGCCGTTGACCTGCCAGCTTATGTCCAGCGGCTGCGTCAGGTCTACTGTACCGCTGCTGTTTATTTCATCAGGGCTTATATTTGACGGCTGAAAAAGCAAAGCTTCTCACCTCCCATCACTTCGGCCCGTCGCCGAAACACCATGCTTTGCCGGTCGAAAGGCTTCCCCACCAGATGACAAGCACTGTGTCTCCGGCTGTGGCGGTTGCGACTTCTTCGCAGTACGGGATAGATATCGTGCGCCCGTATGGCTGACGCACAGATATCTTCCCGTTACTTGGAGCGGCGACAACGTCGAACCTGTCCACGCGCAGGCAGTTTCCAGTTCTCTCGGTCACGACCTGATCTACCTTGGGTTTTAGTGCGTTCCAAAATTCTATGATTCCTTCGAGCATATTTCCGCCTCCCGTTTAAGTGAGCTTCAAAGTCTTGAGCTTTTCGGCAAGCTCCTTGACGGTCATGTTTTTCGCCTCGGCTTCAGAGAGCTTCAAATCACCGAACTGGTAGTATACGTCGTGACTGTCGGTGCTGCGGAAGATGCTCTCGCCGGTGGTATCGGTGGTGTTCTTTGCACCGCCTGAAATGGCGTGCAGAATATCGGCAATGCGTTTCTGCTCCTCATCGCTCGCGTTCGCTATGAGCTCTCGCAGCGCCGGACTCATAGTAAGATCGCCTATATCGCCGATATTGCCGTTCTTGAGTGCCTCAAGCTCCTGCTCAATTTTGGTGTCCTGATAGTCTTTCTCGGCCTTTTCCAGATTTTCTTGAGCTTTGAGGATATCGTCAGCCTTGGCCGCCCATTCCCACTGTCCAGTGGCGGGGTTATAGATTCTGACCGTGCGCTGTTTTTTTGCGTTCTCAAGCTCCTGCCGTGCCTTATCAACGGCCTGCTGCTTCTCCGCAAGCTTGTTGGCCGCATTAGTCGAATCGGTGAGAACTTCCAAGGAGTCGACCAACTCGCCCATAAGGTCATCAGAGTAGCCGTAACCGCGGTTCAGAAGATCAAGAACTTCGTTTGATGTGTTGCTGTATCCCTTGTTGAGGTACTGTTGCACGAAATCTCGAACCATCTTCGCGGCCTGATCCTGCAAAGCCTGTTCTTTGGCTCGGTCATTCCGGTTCCGGGCAAGCTCAATCTGCTTGTCTATGTTGTCGAGCTTTTCACTGACTTCCTTTTTAAGCGGATCATCCTCTTCGGTGTTGCTGGCTGTGCTGCCGCCGACGCCAGTTCCGCCGCTGTGGTCGCCGCCGTAGACACCACCATTGCCGCCGGGTCTTACAAGCCCTGTGCCGCCTGCGTGCATCGGAATTTCTTCTTTCTCGCCGGTAAGCATATCTTGGGTTTGCTTTGCGGTGTAGACTTTGGCACCGGGGGACAGGTCGACAATGGCCATTTTGCCGCCATTGGCAATATAGGCATCGCCGTTGTCCACGATAAGTTCTGCCGAACTGCCATTAACTGGCGCACCGTCGTTGACCACCGCGCGACCACCGGGAGAATTTTGAGTGCCGCCCGCATTAGTTGGGATGAGGGCACCGCTTGCTGTTTGCTTGTATTTTTTCTCTATTGTGGTGATCGTGACG
>ERZ1034992.1480-NODE-1480-length-10356-cov-5.639161_pt1 | contig 10356 bp, 14 predicted proteins | sample MGYA00520695_ERZ1034992 | MGnify/ENA primary metagenome ERZ1034992 (study PRJEB33766, sample SAMN09781778) | gut metagenome | biome: gut microbiome | host: Homo sapiens | place: Madagascar | study: EMG produced TPA metagenomics assembly of the PRJNA485056 data...
AAATTACCCTACGGGCGTGCGCACGGGTGGTGTAGGGGGTGTGGTGCGGCGCAGGAATGGAAAGCGGGGTAAAGGAATGGCAACAAAGAAAGAGAAAACCAAAGAACAGAGGATAAAGACCGAAAAGACCAGACTTAAGGGTATATTCAAGGACTTAGACGAAAACAAAAGAAAATTAGTAACGCCGCTGATAGAAAAGGCTGCATTTATGAGCGTTGAGCTGGACGACTTGCAGGCGAAACTTGAAAAAGACGGCTGGACGAGTGAGTACCAGAACGGGCAGAACCAGTGGGGGACAAAGAAAAGCCCAGAGGCAGAAACTTACATAGCGCTTAGTAAGAACTATGCAGCAGTGATTAAGCAGCTTACGGAATTAGTACCAGCTGCGAAACGAAAGACAAGCAGGCTGGCAGCTTTGCGGGAAGAGTAAGCAATATTGCCGCCTTATCGAAACTATATCTATGAGTACCACGCAAAGATTACAAGCGGCGAAATCATAGCGGGAAAATGGATAAAGAAAATATACGAAATCATTATAAACGGGCTGCAAAAGCAGGAGTATTTTTTTAATGCAAAGGCTGCAAATAAGGCTATACGGTTCATAGAGAACTTTTGCCACCACAGCAAGGGGCGTAATGATTTAATCAAGTTGGAGCTATGGCAGAAAGCCATAGTTTCTGTTATTTTTGGCATACAAGACGCAGAAAAAATACGTATTTTCCGTGAAATTTTTATTGTAATTGGCAGAAAAAACGGAAAAAGTTTATTTGCATCTGCGATTATTGCATATATGGCGTACTTAGAGCCGGAGTATGGACAAGAAATATACTGCTTAGCGCCGAAATTAGACCAAGCGGCGCTGGTGTATGACGGATTTTATCAAATGGTACAGGCAGAGGACGAGTTAGCGGAGCTGGCAAAGAAACGGCGCAGCGATATTTATATTGCGGAGAGCAACACGGTAATAAAACCGATTGCTTTTAACGCCAAGAAGTCAGACGGATTTAACCCGCAGCTTGTGGTATGTGATGAAATGGCAGCATGGAGCGGGGACGCTGGACTAAAGCAGTATGAGGTTATGAAATCCGCTTTAGGCGCACGTACTCAACCTATGATATTGAGCATAAGCACTGCCGGATATATCAACGACAGTATTTATGATGAACTAATGAAACGTAGCACAAGTTTCTTGAAAGAAAACAGCAAAGAGCGCAGGCTATTACCATTCCTTTACATGATTGATGATGTGGAGAAGTGGAACGACATAGACGAACTGAAAAAGGCTAACCCTAACATGGGTGTATCCGTAAAAGAAAGTTTCTTTATGGACGAGATAGCCGTAGCAGAGGGCAGCTTAAGTAAAAAAGCAGAGTTCCTTACAAAGTATTGCAATATTAAGCAGAACAGCTCTATTGCATGGCTGGAATATCAGACAGTAGAGAACGCCGGAGTAGAAAAGACCTTAGAGGACTTTAGGGACTGCTACGCAGTGGGCGGTATTGACTTAAGCCAGACAACGGACTTAACGGCAGCAAGTGTGGTTATTCAGAAAGACGGCACGCTGTATGCGTTTACGCAGTTCTTTATGCCACGGGGCAGGCTGGAATACTTACAGGCTACGGACGGTGTGCCGTATGACATATTTGTTAAAAAGGGGCTGATAACCTTAAGCGGCGAGAATTACGTAGACTACCACGACGTTTACGGCTGGTTTACTATGCTGCTGGAAGATTACGGCATACGACCTTTGAAAATCGGCTACGACAGATACAGCGCCCAGTACCTTATTACCGATATGGCAAATTATGGCTTTCACATGGACGACGTTTACCAAGGCGAAAACCTTACACCAGTTATACGGGAGTTTGAGGGCATCATAAAAGACGGCGATTTTAAGATTGCCGACAACAATTTACTAAAGACACATTTCTTAAATGTTGCGCTTAAGCACAACATGGAAACAAGAAAATTCAGACCTATAAAAATCGAGCAGCGGGCGCATATCGACGGCTTTGTATCTGTCATAGATGCAATGACCGTGCGGCAGAAATACTGGGAAGAGTGCGGCGAGCTGCTTAAAAATGCCGCATAGAAAGGAGTGTAAACGGCATGAAATTTTTAGACTATCTTTTCCATGGCAAAGAATTAAAAGCCATAGGTAATTATTTCAAAATGCTGAATGGATACAGCCCGACGTTTACCAGCTTTAGCGGCGGCGTGTATGAAATGGATTTAACCAGAACGGCTATAAATAATTTTGCTACACATTGCAGCAAACTAAAGCCGGAGATAGAGGGCAGCGCCCTTAAATCGCTGGAAAAGACATTGCAGCATAAACCCAACTACTTCATGGATACAACAAAATTTATAAAGCGTCTGGCAACGTATGTAGCGGTGGAACACACCGCTTTTATTATACCTATCGAGGACGAATACGGGCGCTTGTGTGGCTGGTATCCGCTGCGGGCTGAACGCTGCGAGGTGGTAGAGAGTGAGGGGCAATTATATTTACGGTATCTGTTTGCAAATGGCAGCTATGGCGCTATTGAGTTTGAGCGTGTAGGCATTATGACAGACTTTGAATATAAAGACGACCTTTTCGGAGAGGACAACAGCACACTTGCACCAACTATGCAGCTGATACATACGCAGAATGAGGGAATTATAAACGCTGTAAAAAATTCTGCAAATATCCGTTTTCTGGCAAAGGTGGCAAATATGCTGAAACCAGAGGATATAAAGAAAGAGCGGAAACGCTTTACAGAGGATAACTTAAGCGCTGACAACGATAGCGGCATGATTATTTATGATAACAAGTTTAGTGAACTGAAACAGGTAGAAAGCAAACCGTATACACCAAACGCATTGCAGATGCAGCACATACAGGAAAATGTATGTACGCATTTTGGTACAAATATGGATATTCTGCAAAATAAATTCGATGAAAATACGTGGAACGCTTACTACGAGGGGAAAATAGAACCGTTTGCAATACAGCTATCGCTTGTTATGACAAATATGAGCTTTACAGAGAGAGAAAGAGCCTGCGGCAATGCTATTTTCTTTTCTGCAAACCGCCTACAATACGCCAGCAACGCCACAAAGTTAAGCGTAAGCACACAGCTTTTTGACCGTGCGTTACTGAACAGAAACGGCGTAATGGATATATGGAACATGGCACACGTTGAGGACGGGGAAAAGTATTATATCCGAAAGGAATATACAGAGGTAAGCGAGCTGCACAAAGGAAGTGAGCAGCCAGTTATCATACAGCAAGTACAACAGCAGACAGAACCAGCAGCAGGAGAAGAGCCGCAGAACGGACAGGAAGAGAAAGAGGGTGTAAATAATGCCAGTTAAGAAAGAGCGGGAATATAGAACGCTGGTAGCGCCTCTGGTAGCGCAGAGTTCCGGCGAAAAGCGTATACAGTCGGAGTGCTACGTAGAGGGCTACGCCACTACATTTAATGCGCCATACCTTTTATATGAGTTTGAGGACGGCACAAAGATTTACGAAAGAATAGATGCACACGCATTAGACAGCGCAGACATGAGCGACGTTATTATGCAGTACGACCATGAGGGCAGAGTATTTGCCAGACAGTCAAATAATACGCTGATTTTAGAGCCGGACGTAAAGGGGCTTTTTGTGGCAGCAGACTTAAGCCGGACAGACTTAGCCCGTGGGCTGTATCAGGACATAAGCGCAGGAATGATTACTAAAATGTCATGGGCGTTTACAGTGGCAGAGGAAAGTTACGACAGAGAAACACATACAAGAACAATTTTGAAAATCAAAAAGGTTTATGATGTATCAGCCGTGAGTATTCCGGCAAATAACGATACTGAAATAAGCGCCCGTGCTTTTGCGAGTAGGAGTTACGAGCGGGAGCGGCAGGAGTTGCTTAAGAGGCGGGCAGCAATACTAAAGATTAAGGCGAGCTTATAAAAACCAAAACAAAAAGGAGAACACAGACTATGAGATTAAAGGAAATTGAGGCAAGATTAGCCGAAATCAAAGAAGAGCTTAACACCAGAGCAGCGGAGCTTACGGACGAGGAAATTACAAAACTGGAAACAGAGGTAACAGACTTGCAGGAAGAGCGCACTGCTTTACTGACAGCGGCAGAGAAACGTAAAAAGCTGCTTGAAAGAATTGCAGCAGGAGAGCCGACAGGTGGAGCGGGAGCAGATACCACGCTGCTTAGAAATTTCAAGGGAGCAGGCGGCGCAGGAGCAGGAGAACCAGAGGACAAATACGACACTATGGCATACAGAAAAGCGTTTATGAATTATGTATGCAGAGGCGTTGCTATTCCGGCAGAGTACAGAGCAGCTGAAACCACCACCACAGCAGACAGTGGCGCTGTAATTCCGACAACTATTATGAATGAAATCATTCAGAAACTGGAAAGCTACGGCAGCATTTATGCAAAGGTGCGCAAGATTAACGTGCAGGGCGGCGTTTCCATTCCGATTGCAGACTTAAAGCCTACTGCGCACTGGATTACAGAGGAAAAGAGCAGCGACGACCAGAAAACATCTGCCAAAAATTCCGTAACATTCAATTATTACGGTTTGGAGTGCAAAATTTCCCAGAGCATTTTGGCGAATGTAGTAACGCTGAAAATGTTTACTGATTTGTTTGTACCTATGGCAACAGAGGCAATGGTAAAGGCTATTGAAATTGCCATTTTCAACGGTACAGGCGAGGGGCAGCCGCTGGGCGTTCTGAAAGACAGTAGGGTAACAGCTGTAATTACTCTGACACCGGAAGAGTACGCAAGCTGGAACGGCTGGCACAAGGTAAAAGGCAAAATGAAAAAGGCGTACAGAAACGGCAGCTTTGTTATGAACCAGTCCACTTTTGATACTGGCATTGACGGCATGGAAGATAAGAACGGGCAGCCTATCGGACGCACAAACTACGGCGTAAACGGAGAGGAAACATACCGTTTCATGGGAAAGAATGTGGAAACTGTAGAGGACGACGTTTTACCGAGCTGGGACGACGCAAACGAGGGCGACGTAATCGCAGTATTTATGAATTTCTCTGATTACGTTATCAATACCAACATGGAAATGCAGGTAGTGAAGTGGACAGACCACGACAACAACAAAATTAAGAATAAGTGCTTAATGGTAGTGGACGGCAAGGTAGCTGACGCTGCGGGCATTATCTTAGTTAAAAAGGCGTAACAGAAGTGTAAGAAAGCGAGGCAGGCAATGAAAGGACATTTAGACGCAAAGGGGCTGGAAAGCTATAATAAAGCAGATTTGCAGGAACTGGCAAAGGAGCTGGGCGTAGATGCAGAGGGAACAAAGAAAGAAATTGCTGCACGCTGCGCAGCCGTCGAGGTAGACATACCAGACGACAGCGAGCTTACGGAAGAGGACAAAAAAGCAGCAGCCGAGGCAGCGGCAGAGGCGGCAGCTAAAGCGGAAGAGGAAAAAGCAGCAGAAAGAGGCAGCCAAAGCCGAAGAGGAAAAGGCAGCGGCAGAGGCGGCAGCTAAAGCAGAAGAGGAAAAGGCAGCAGCAGAGGCGGCAGCTAAAGCCGAGGAAGAAAAGAAAGCAGCAAGGCTGGTAAAAGTGAAAGTAAAGCGCCGTTTCCGTGATATGGAATTAAACCAGATTAAGGATACTGGGGACGTTTACACCGTAAGCAGAGAACGTGCAGCAGTTCTGGAAGAGGCAGGCGTAGCAGCAGTAATGGCAGAGTAAGAAAGAGGGTGCAGGCTATGGCAGCAGATACCACAACATTAACAGAGAAGATGCGGGCGGCGCTGCGTATAAGCAGCACCAGTGAGAAAATCACAGAAGAAATAAACGACTGTATAGCCGCCTGCAAAATGGATTTGCAGGACGTAGGCGTAAAGAAACTGGACGAAACAGACGCACTGATTATTAGGGCAATTACCTTATACTGCAAGGCAGAGTTTGGCTATTCCGATAAATCAGAGCAGTTTTGGAAGTCTTACGAGTGCTTGAAAACTCATTTAAGCCTATCCAGCGAATACACAGGCGACGAAACGCCGGACAATATAGACGACGAGGTAAACGAGGACGATATTAAGAACTTATTCGGATAGGAGAAACAGACAGAATGGCGATTAAAAGAGTAACTTATAATACGCTGTCTTATCTGGTAGCGGAAATTAAAGACCGTTACGCAGAGAAAAGCGCCATAGGAGCGCTGGGGGGGCTTGATAAGGTAGCGGTAGAAAATTTGGCAGACGATTTGAAAAACCTTATAAACGGCAAGGCAAATGCAGCCACCACGCTTGCGGGTTATGGCATCATAGACGGAATGACAGCGACGGAGATAGCAAGCGCTATTTCCACGGCGATTGCCGGAACAGACCATTTAAGCCGTGTAATGGTAGACAGCACGGCAGATATTGACGTAGCGGCAGACGGCGCAGAAAAGAAAATCTACATGGTAAAGAATACCGACGGAGAGGCGGGAAATCTTTACAGTGAGTACATGGTAATTGACGGAAAGCTGGAAAAGGTAGGCGACTGGAAAGTGGACTTAAGCAGCTATGCAAAGACTGCGGAAGTAACGGCAGCCATTGCAAGTGCGCTGACAGCATACGCCAAGACCGCAGACGTTACTAAGGCAATCAATGCAGCAGTAGCGGGACTTATCCAACTGGACGACTTAAGCGTAGCGTCTACGGGGGCAGGCAATGTAGTAACAGGGCTTGCGTATGACAACAAGACAGGAAAATTTACAGTAACCAAAGGACTTACTGCACTTACAGAGGCAGACTTTACAGAGATTACGCAGCAGGAAGTAAAAGCCATGTTTGCGTAAGTGAGGTGCTGGTATGAGGTGGTTTAGCCTTGCCAGCTTAAAGGCGCTGGTATCAGAGATAACAGCCAGAGAAAACAGCAATATGCAGGCTGTAAATGATACGTTTTCAGAAGTCTACGACAATATGGAAACGCTGGACGGGCGCATAGATGCTTTAGAGCATAAAACCGACGCTGCATATCTGGGTAACTGTTATTGCGGTAGCGTCTATTTGGGCTATGTGTCCGAAACGGACACCTAAAGGAGTGGTAAAAATGGACTGGATAGACGAGATAACGCTAATAAGCGAGGTAAGCGGAGAAAACAGGGTAAATAAAAACGGCTTTGCAGTAAAGCCGGAAGAAAGCGCCCGCACTGTATTCTGTAATAAAAAATCAGTAGGGTACAGTGAATATTTTAAGAGCCAGCAGACAGGAAAGCTGGTAGAGGCAAAGTACGAGGTACACAAGGCAGATTATGGCGGCGAGGACGTAGTAGAAGTAAACGGGCGGCGCTATTTTGTACTTAAGACCTACGATACAGGGACAGACACCATAGAGCTTACGCTTACAGATTTACGCCACAGAAACGAGGTGTAAGCATGGGAGAATTTAATACAGTCGGGCTGGAAGATATTATAGACGCTTTCGGCAGGAGAGAAACCGCCACGGTTGAGGCAGTACCGAAAATGCTTAAGGCTGGCGCAGATGTGCTGATAGAGGCACAGAAAGCAGAGGCACAGGCAATGGGACTGAACGAAACGGGCGGTTTTATCAATTCCATAAAAGCTACGGACGTAAAGGGCGACGATACGGAGAAATACGTAGAGATATACCCGCAGGGACGGGCAGGGCATGGAAACGACAGGAAAGGCGATAAAAGCAAAGTGCGCTATGCAACAATCGGCTTTGTGGCAGAATACGGGACAAGCAGCCAGCAGGCACGCCCGTATATGACAACGGCAAACGCCAAGGCGCACGAAAAGGTAGTAGAGGCGCAGCGCAGTATATGGGAGAGTGAAACGGGCAAATGAGCATACAGGAGATTTTAGAAAGCGCAGGGCTGCCAGCCCAGAGGGGCGTATACACTGGACGGGATAAGCCGGACGCATACTATACGTTTCTGCGGCTGCTGGGTACGTCTGCGGTAAATGCAGACGACGAAGAGAAAGAGCGCAGGGAAATGTATAGAGTTACGCTTTTCCATAAGGGCGATTTTGAGGCGCAGCTTGATAAGACAAAAGAGGTATTGATAGCAGCAGGCGTTTATATCAACAGCATAGATGCAGAAAGCTACGAAACAGAAACGGGGTACTGGTTAGTGCCTATCACAGTCGAGATTTTGAAAGAGGAGTGATTAAACAATGACACTGGGACTGAAAGATTTATATTATGCCGTATGCACAGAGGCAGACGGCGTAGAAAGCTACGGAGCGCCTAAGAAAATGGCAGAGGCAATGACAGCCGATTTATCCGTAAAGACCGCAGACGGCAGTTTATATGCAGACGATACGTTAAGCGAGAGCGTCACGGAGTTTGCAAGCGGCACGCTTAAGCTGGGAATTAAAGACCTTACGCCGGAAGTGCTGGCAGAGCTGCTGGGGCAGGAAGTGGACGAGAACAGCGTAGTATGGGCTGGAAAAGAGGACGAGCCGCCGTATGTTGCGGTAGGGTTCAGAGCAAAGAAAACGGGCGGCAAATACCGCTATGTATGGCTGCTTAAAGCAAAATTCAAAGTACCGTCTGAAAAGTATGAAACTAAGGGCGAGAGCATCAAGTTTAATACGCCGGACATTGAGGCAGATTTTACAGCCAGAAAGAAAGATAACCGCTGGAAAGCAGACTTTGTGGGAACAGAGGACAGTAAGGCGGCTAAGACATGGTTTACAGCCGTACCCGAACCGGCAGCGGCAATGCAGGAAGTATAAGAGAAAGGAGAGAGGCGCAGCGCAGGCTGCGCCTTAATTTATAGCATGAGCGCAATTAAAGACGGACGTATGCCCGTAGAACTGAACGGCAAGACCTATTATTTACTGTTTTCCCTTAATGCACTGGACGAGATGCAGGACAGATTTGGGGGATATGACAAGCTGGACAAGGCTTTTGACCAGAGTAACCCGACCATGATTAAAGATTTACGCTGGTTGCTTACCCTCATTATCAACGAGGGCATGGAAGAGGGAGAAACACCGCTTACAGAGCAGCAGGTAGGTAAGTTAATTCATATCGGCAATCTGCCGCAGATTAAAGACGCTATTTTCTCTGCTTTTGTATATTCCACAAACGGCGGGGAAGAGAAAGAGGCAGCAGACGGAGAGGCAGACACAACAGAAGAGGGAAACAGAGTAGCCGTGCAGGACGAATAGACACCGCACGGCTGCTTTATATAGCAATGGCTATGCTGCATTACACGGAAAGCGAGGCGTGGAAAAAGACACCTTACCAGATTATTAAGCTATTCGGCTATCACAAGGAGTATAACCCGCACATTTTCGGGCAGGAAAGCAGCAGCGCACCAGCACAGGCAGCAGAGGGCATGGACGACATAGACATAGCGTTAGGGGGCTTGTAAATCATGGCTGATAAAACAGACAATATTAAAACCAAACTTAGTTTTGACGGCGAGGCACAGTATAAAGCAGCCTGCAAAGAGATTAACAGCACCCTTAAGCTGCTTAACTCTGAAATGAAACTTGTAACGGCAGAGTATAAGAGCAATGCGAGCAGTGCAGAGGCGCTGAAAGCCAAGCAGGAAGTATTACGCAAAACTTACGACGAACAAAAGAAAAAGGTAGAGGAAACAGAAAAAGCCCTTGCAAAGTGCAAAGAGGCTACAGGAGAGAACAGCGAGGCAAGTAAAAAGCTGGAAACGCAGCTTAATTACCAGAAAACAGCCCTTGCGAATACAGAAACAGAGTTAGGAAAGACCACTACAGAGCTGGACAAGGCAGAAAAAGCCGCAGACGGAATGGGAAACGAGGTAGAGGACAGCGGCAAACAGGCGAAAGAGGCAACAAGCAAATTCAGTGGCTTTACAGAGGTTGTAAAAAAGGTTGCAACAGCAACGGCAGCAGCGGTGGCGGCAATCGGCACGGCAGCCGTAGCAGCAGGCAAGGCACTTTATGATATGGCGAGTGATACGGCATCTGCGGGCGACCAGATAGACAAGGAAAGCCAGAAAATGCAGATAAGCGCAAGCCTATACCAGCAGTTAAGCTATGCCTGCGAGAGAAGCGGCAGCAGCGTAAGCGACTTAACAAAAGGCGTTAAGAACATTACTACAGAGCTGGGGAAAACAGCAGAGGGAGCGAAAGGCGCAGGGGCAAGTTTTGAGGCTATCGGCGTATCGCTGAAAAATACAGACGGAAGTATAAAAAGCACGGAGCAGGTGCTTTTAGAGAGCATAGACGCACTGGCGGGCATGGAAGATGAAACACAGCGAAATGCAGCCGCACAGGATATTTTTGGAAAGAGCGCAGCCGAGCTTTTACCGTTGCTTAATTCTGGCGCAGACGGAATTAAGCAGCTTATGGACGAAACAGAAGAATACGGCATGATAA
>ERZ1034992.1481-NODE-1481-length-10353-cov-11.808798_pt1 | contig 10353 bp, 13 predicted proteins | sample MGYA00520695_ERZ1034992 | MGnify/ENA primary metagenome ERZ1034992 (study PRJEB33766, sample SAMN09781778) | gut metagenome | biome: gut microbiome | host: Homo sapiens | place: Madagascar | study: EMG produced TPA metagenomics assembly of the PRJNA485056 data...
CTGGTCGCTGGTCGCTGGTCGCTGGTCGCTGGTCGCTGGTCGCTGGTCGCTGGTCGCTGGTCTGGCAGCATAAAATCATCCTTTTATGAAAATCAACGTTTTTTGAGCACTCGCACACAAAAAATTACCGCATTGGTTGCAACGACAACCTGCATTTTGCGGAGCATATGACAAATAAAGTACGGGTGCGTTGAGGATGCCAGACACATCAGAGGTGGCGGGAGATTACTCCCCTGCCTGGTCTCTTACTTCTCAGATTCGTAGTCTACGAAGACAGCGACCTCCGTCTGGCCGGTTCGGATTCGTACCTCGCAGAAGTCTTTCCTCGTTACCAGTGCTATCACTACGACGGTAATACAGATGACGATCAGGGCGATTAACATCGCCTTTTGCTGCTTCATAGCCTACTTCTCCTTGCCTTTCGGCACGTAAGAGGCTAACCTAAGTTTGTAAGTCATAGATTTGGCCTCAGATTAATGTTAAGCGTCCTGCAAGACGCGTAATGTTAACTGGGGCTTTTCTCTGTCTGCCTTACGGCTGCATGCCCGAGGCAGACAGCCTCAAGCACCCGCAGCTATTCTACAGTAAAAACTCGCGCTTTCAATTTCCCGCACGTCCGGCAAACTGACTGGCCTGTGATCCTGATGGTTCACGCTCAACGTACCTGTCCATTTCCAGCTTTACTCCCTGCATGATCAACATCCCCTCAATAACACCTTCTGCTTTTTGCAGTACCCGCCCGGCCCAGCAATCAGAGCGCCCATGCTTACGGCCCAGTGACATAAGCGTCATCCCGAACACATAATAATCATACAGAAAATCATGCAAATCGCTGTTGTTGACGTTCAGTTGCGCCATGCAATTGCTGATAATCAGCGCATCGTCATCGGTACACTGAGGCCGTGATTTAACCTTTGACGGGATCAGCCCCTTAAATCCGGCGGCAATGGGCGACCAGCTCACATCCTCATGATTATTGGCCACCCATGCGCCCCAGCGTTCAAGCACCTGCTGAATATCACGCATCAGAGTCTTTACCCTTATCCCATCCACGATGGACCATAAGGACACCGTTGACGACGGCGTGCCGTTTGCCTTCTTTATCGCCAATATATTTTCTGACCGTGGCACGATTACAGTTCAGTATTCGGGCCACTTCGGTCTGATTTCCATATGCCTCAACAAGCATGTCAGGAATGATTTTTACGGTGAACGTCATGCGGCCTCACTTCTGCTGTTTCGCAGGCCTTTAAGTTTCTGTTGATACTCTGCCTTGATCGCCTTGCACTCTTCGACAGTCCAGCGGTGGCGACTATGGTTTGATTCGATTTCGTCTACTGCTTCCTGCCCGATGCGGTTAATCAGTTCGACGCGATACGGAACGAGATTTCCGCTTTTGTATTGGTTACACACCACGCATTGCTTATGGATATTGCGTTCATCAAATCTGAGCTGAGGTGCCGCAGCTGTTGTACGGTAATGGCCAGCATCCCACTGGGCTGAATCTAACGTCCCGCATGAAACACACGGCAAATGACGGTCCCGCTCCCTGATATAAGCATTCACAGCCTGTTGTGCCTGCTTAATCCAGTAACTGCGGGGCTGTAAGTCCCTCCTGCGCGCTTTCAGCTTGTCTGCCTGCTCTTTTGCTGAAGTTATCGCCTTTTCTTTTCTGACCAGTTCCAGTGCGCACTGACCACAGCAAACTTTCTGATATGAGCGGAACGGCACAAACGAGGAGCCGCACACTTTGCATTTTTTGGGTTTACGTTGCTTCATCATCACCTCAGAAAAACGACAGCAGGCGGTTATTCAGTTCAGGGCTGTTTGAGCGCCCAAACACATGCTTTAACGCGGCATTAATCATTGCGTTGTAGCAACGTTCAAACTCATCCTGATCCATATTCGCGTAACTCAGGCTTTTTGCCCGATATCTCACCTCGCCTCTTATGGTTGTGACCACATCATAGAACCCGGCAAGAATTGTCAGATTTTTACGAAACTCATCAAACTGCGTCGCTTCATCAGAGAATTCGTATCCAGCATGTTCAGCGCACCAGTACTGAAAGCAGAAATTAAGAAAAGCGAACATCTTCCGGTGAAAAGATGGGTTACGGGTAAGTTTTGCTTCCAGTGTATACAGCTCACCGTTTTTAAATTTTGCCAGTCGGGGTAAATCGCGCTCATACGCCGGTACAAATACGCCATTAGCCGCCTTGATCATCTCTATTTCCATCAGGCAGCCTCCGCTTTGAATTTGCGCGTCAACACATGTTCACGGGCTTCACACCCCTGAATGAGCATGTCGTTAAAATCCGGCAAGTCAGGCCAGCGAATGCTGACCTTCTCAACGTCATTACGACTCATGAGATTCTTATGCCCACATTTAAAGGCAGCCGCCAGACCTGCGCCGTGCTCATCATTGTCTGCAAAGATAATCAGGTGATTAACGCCTGGTGGCGCAATAAACTTCTCCATAAAACCGGAGTTCATTGTTGACCACACATTGCAGCGGAAGATTTGACGGCATGAAAGCGCAGTTTCGATACCCTCGGCTATCCCCAGAGTGGACGACACCGGATACAGGCGTATTGCCACCGATTTGGCATGCTGCAAACCAGGCAACTCCTGTAGCGCAGTCATTTTTTTAGCCGCCTCTACATTCGCCTTGCGATCACCATCCAGCAACGTACGATGCAGATAGCAAAGAGAACCTTTGTCATCTGTTGCAATGGCGTAAATTGCCTGATATTCGCGCCCGCTGGCGATCTGACGGTCACAGAAACGCACGGATTCGGTCGGTAACTGGAGTATTCCCCTCCCCTGCAGGTACGCCTCACCTGTTGTGCCCCGCAGACATGAAAGTCTGGAGAACTTATCCATGACCCGCTCCCGTTCTCTGGCAATATCCGTTACAGTGCGTCTGGCATGCCCTCTCTTCCAGGTATTACCAACCAGTCGATCGACTTCATCGCACAGATCAACCCAGGGCTTACCCGTGGCAAGTTGCAACAACTTCATCCCGTCCCCGTGACCACAGACACAAATCCATGAACCGGAACCATCCTTATCATCACAGCGAAATTTACCTCTGGCACCACATATCGGGCAGGGGCCGCTATAATGTTTCAAGCCAGTAACAGGAGGCATGCCGTAATATTCAAAAATTCGCCCCCAATGCCCGGCCGCTGCCTTCTTAGTCTGCATGCTGGCCTCCTGTCATGGCTTTCTTGCGCCCTTTGGCATAGGCAATGGTCTTTGACTTGATGAAGTTGTACACTTCAACTGAGGTTTGCAGCGGCGCATTACTGAAGCCTTTAGGCCACACACCGAACTTCTCCTTGTAGGTATGAGCGCACCATCCGTCACTCAGGGGTTTACCCGTCGCGTTGCGGTAATTCTGATAACCCTTGATCTCACTCCACCAACGCTGTTTTTCCTCACGGGTGTATTCGCGTTTCCCTTTGTTGACGCGTGAAAGCTTACGATCGCGATCTGTCGCCACGTCATCACCACCAAGTGGGCGAAATCCACATTTGGGACACATGTGTACACCAGCAGGCTTCATGAAGTGGCATTTGGGGCATTCTCTGGGAAGTTTTTCAGCTTTAACCTCGCCACCGCCAGCAGACGCTTTCATTCCGTCATTTTTTCCCGGAAGTTCGTCATACTCGATATCCTCGGGGAAGCCCAGCCGATGAACCGTACCGGAATGGTCGAAAATCAATGCGCGTTTTTTACCAGACGCAGTACGTAACGCTCTCCCGATGCACTGCAACCAGCGGATTTCTGATTTGGTCGGACGGGCGTAGATCAGGCAGCGAACATCGCTGTCAAATCCCGCAACCAGTACGCCGACGTTGACAATTATTTTGGTCGCACCATCTTCAAAACGGCGAATGATATCCTGCCGTTCATCATGGGGGGTATCTGCCGTCATCACCTCTGCGCCAATGCCAGACTGTAAAAACTCACGGGTAACAAAGTTCGCATGAGCCACGTTCACGCAGAAGCAGATCGTCGGTAAATCCTCGCCATTCTCAAGCCAGTTGCTAACGATATCGCCAACCAGATCCGAACTCCCCATGATGGATGCGAGCTGTTCCTCGTTGTAATCCCGTCCAAATACGGTGTTACTGGTTTTTACGCCAGTCAGATCAGGCATTGAGGGGGCAAAAAACTCGTAATCGCTCAGATCACCACGCTGAATAAGTTCACGAATCGTTGTAGGCTTGATCAGGCATTCGTAGTACTTCCCCATCCAGGCTGCGAATGGGGTGCCGGAAAGTCCAAGAACCCTGATGTCTCTGTCCCGGATAACCTCAAGTAACGCACGACGCTTCATGTGTGCTTCATCGATGATCAGCAGATCGATGTTGTCAGGAAACTCACGACGGATCAGCGTGTCGGCACTGGCAATCTGAATCAGTCGTGACGGGTCATAGTTAGGGTGATCACGCCATACAAAACTGATTTCTTCCCACGGTAAACCGTATTCGGTGAAACGTTCCGCTGTCTGGTTCAGCAGGATGGTGTACGGACAGACAAACATCACCCGCATACCACGTTCAACCATTCCGGCGGTGACGAATGCTGCAAGACCAGTTTTGCCAGAGCCAGTGGGTGCGTACATCAAGTACGTGCGATGCTGTTTCCACTGGTGCCGCAGCTGGTTTAAACCGCGCTCCTGAGCAAAGTTTGGGATTATTTTCAGCATGACGCCCCCTTGCTACGTGATTTACCCGTTGCCGGGATCACGTCGATCTCATCGCTAACGTATTGATCCGGATTACGTGAACAGCGCAGAAGCACGATACCAGGAATGCCGTATAGCTTGAGTCTGCGCAGTTTCAGTATTGAACGTGCCCGTGGTGACGCTCTGTCCACCTCGATCGCGCACCGTTCACCAGATGGGGCAACGACCATGATATCGACGAATCCGCGCTTACCGTTGCCCATATCAACCAGATAATTACGTTCGATCGCCAGTCCGGCATCACGCAATTTGGCAGCCAGCACATAATCAAACGTGACCTTGTCTTTTCCGGTGTAGAATTTGTTTCCGAGCAGGCTGATAACCACATGTTTGATGAACATGGTACTATTTCCACTGTGATAGTTAGCACAATAATAATTTCGCCAGAAACTATCGCGCCCTATACAGTGATCTACCTAACCTATGGAGCTGCCTTCCTCTGGTAGTGCCCTTACGGGCACGGATGTTACAGATCTGCCCCCTTACCCCCTTCTTAGTAAAATTTCAGGCGAAATAATTTCATATGAAATCATTTCACAAAAAATAATCACCTTGATGAGGTCTATTCCTTCCGTATCGCTACTGGCGAAAGCATCCAGCCACGGCTGGCTCTCGCGTACTTCTGGACATACACCCGTAACCGGGTGTTGGCGCTCCGTCTTGCCCTGTTGCCCTTCCTGAACGATACAGGCTCCTTGTCCCACTCTTCCTGGTACACTCTCGCGTACTCTGCTGCAATTTTTACCCGGGTGGTCGGGTCTAGCTGTAACAATTGCTCCTGTATCCAGTCCCGATCAGCATCGCTGTACTGATCGGGCATAACCGTTTTGATTTGCCTGTTCACTCACACCTCCGATGGGCTGTGTGTCCAGGATTAATCATCGCCTCTTACGAACGCAGGGAACGGTCGAACCTCTTCCGCCTCAACTCTGCCGTCATCAAAGGTTTTGACGTAAATTTCACGTCCGACAAGAAGCGCTTTACTGATCGCGCTCTGCGCCACACCAAAGTCCTTAGCGGCTTTCTTCTGACCGAACCTGTATACGTAATCAGCCAGGGTCTCTTTTTTCATCGCCATAACTGACTCCTTCAAAATGCCCATATCATTACGCACAGTTATTAAAATGTCAACACCGCAGATATTTCATTACATATAACCAAAGGTGATATGGTATGAACATGAAAAAGAAACCGTTAACCCCTGAGCAACTGGAAGACGCCAAGCGTCTGAAAAGTATTTTTAACGCTAAAAAGAAAGAGTTAGGCCTGTCGCAGGAATCATTAGCCTATGAATTAGGTGTTACCCAAAGCGCTGTTAATCAGCTAATGGCTGGCATCAACGCCATAAATGCCAGCCACGCAGCACAGCTTGCTAAGATACTGAATGTAAAGGTCGGAGATTTCAGTCCCAGCCTGGCAAAATCTATTGCAGAAATGGCGCTCGCAATTGAAGAGCCATTAACTCGTGTCCCCGCTTACGAATATCCGTTACTCTCCTGCGTACAAGCTGGTGCATTCTCAATGGATGATATTTCGTACACCGCAAAAGATGCGATTAAATGGATCTCCACCACCACAAAAGCCAGTGACAGGTCGTTCTGGCTGGAGGTCAAGGGGCATTCAATGACCGCACCGCAGGGTGGTAAACCCAGCTTCCCTGAAGGTATGCTGATACTCGTTGACCCTGAACGGGAAATCGAGGATGGCGATTTTTGCGTGGCCCGAATGAACGGCGATGAATTTACCTTCAAACGATTCATTCGTGAGAGCGGTAAAGCGTACCTGGAGCCGCTCAACCCACGATTCGACATGATTGAGTGTAACGAAAACTGCCAGTTTGTCGGAAAGGTCATCAAATCGCAGTGGAATGATGAGACTTTTGATTGAGCTCACAGAGTGATTTGACATCCTTCACGCCTGCAGAATGTGGAGGATGTCAAAAGCACGTTGGCATCATCATGCCACGTAAAGAGGATTAGTTATGCTTCAAAAGCTAGACGTCGCAGACAGCGTGCGTCGCGAGCTGTCTCCCCGTACCGCGCGTAAACACAAAGCTGAGTTCGGCCAGTTCATGACGCCTTCTGGCGTGGCCCGTTTTATGGCCTCCTTGTTTCCACCGAGCACAATGAAAACTTGCCGTCTACTGGACGCAGGCGCTGGTGTAGGCGCACTGTCTTGCGCCTTCCTCGACCGTTGGCTGGTTGGCGAGTTTGGCTTTGAGTCTGTCGAGGCAACAGCCTACGAAATCGACAAAAAACTGTGTGGTCACCTTGCGAAGCACTTAACCGGGTACAGGAGAGTGACGCCCCGCATCATCGAAGGGGATTATATTGAGCTGGCAACCGCCGAAGGTCTACAGGATCGAGGTTATACCCATGCAATACTTAATCCGCCTTACAAGAAGATCAATAGCCAGTCAGCCCACCGGCAGGCTCTTCGCACTGTCGGTATCGAGACGGTAAATCTGTATTCCGCCTTTGTTGCACTGGCTGTAGGTGAGGTTGCACCTGGCGGGCAGATAGTGGCCATAATCCCACGTAGTTTCTGCAACGGACCGTATTACCGTCCGTTCCGTAATTTCATACTTGAGCGGGCAGCAATCCGCCATATTCATTTGTTCGAATCACGTAGCAAAGCTTTCAGGGATGACGATGTGTTGCAGGAAAATATTATCATCCGCCTGGAGCGTGGAGGCCTTCAGGAGGCTGTTACAGTCACAACTTCGACCGATGATAGCTTTTTTGACCTGGTCACCTACGAACACCCATTTGACCAAATTGTGTACCCGGACGATTCGGAGCGGTTTATTCATGTGCCGACCACGCACGAGAAAAGCGCCATTGAGTTATCATCCGCCGTACAATGTTCGCTGGCTGATATTGGCGTGAAGGTATCGACCGGACCGATAGTTGATTTCCGACTGAAAGCTCATTTGCGCAGCATGCCCGAAGAAGGAACTGTTCCCCTGATCTACCCGAGCCATTTGAGTATGAGTAGCACTGTCTGGCCTGTGGAAGGTTTGAAGAAACCCAACGCAATCATGCGCAACGACGAGACAGAAAAGTGGCTTTACCCGAACGGTTTTTATTGTGTGGTGCGTCGTTTCTCGTCGAAGGAGGAAAAGCGCCGAGTGGTAGCAAGCGTCGTTGATCCTGCTACCTTCAGTGAGTATTCAGTGTTGGGATTTGAAAATCACATGAACGTGTTTCATGAGAACAAACATGGGTTACCCGAGGCGCTGGCCCGTGGCTTGGCCGTGTTCCTGAACACTACCGCAGTGGATAAGTATTTCCGTCGATTCAACGGGCATACACAGGTCAATGCAACCGACCTCAAGATGATTAAGTACCCAAGCCGTGACACTCTGATAGAGCTTGGCAAGTGGGCTATGCAACAAGAAACTCTCACGCAAGAACATATTGACGCTAAGCTAGGAGCTCTGACTGCATGAACAACCAAAATGATTATATTGAGGCCGCTCAGCAAATTATAGCATCCTTAGGCCTGCCCAGAGCGCAGCAGAATGAGCGTTCTGCTTTGTGTTTGCTGGCACTCCTGAACCTCACACCGGGAAAAGCATGGGCCGACGCGGAAAATCCGCTTGTGGGCATTACACCAATCATGAATTGGGTTCGGGAGCACTACGGCAAGGTCTACGCACCCAATACTCGTGAGACATTCCGCCGCCAGTCTATGCATCAGTTCTGCGCTGCTGGAGTAGCCCTCTACAATCCGGACAAGCCCGATCGCCCAGTGAACAGCCCGAAGGCTGTTTATCAGATCGAACCTGCTGCTCTGTCCATGCTACGCACTTTCGGCAGCCCGGCATGGCACGATAGCCTTGCAACCTATTTAGCCGAGCGTGAAACGCTGGTTACCCGCTATGCTAAGGAGCGCGAACAGAATCGTATCCCTGTTGAAATTGCTGCGGGCCAGCAAATAACCCTCAGTCCCGGCGAGCACAGCGAACTTATCCGTGCCATAATAGAGGACTTCGCCCCACGTTTTGCTCCGGGTAGCGTGCTGGTCTATGCTGGCGACACTGGCGAAAAGTGGGGCTACTTCGACGCTCCACTGCTGGCCGGACTGGGTGTTGATGTGGATTCACACGGTAAAATGCCGGATGTGGTGCTACATTTCACGGAAAAAAACTGGCTGCTACTGGTGGAGTCTGTCACCAGTCATGGACCGGTTGATGGGAAGCGGCATGCTGAGCTTGCCAGGCTGTTTGCCGGATCAACAGCCGGACTTGTCTATGTGACCGCTTTTCCAAATCGCTCCATCATGGGACGATATCTTGGTGAAATCGCATGGGAAACAGAGGTATGGGTGGCTGATGCACCTTCTCATCTTATTCACTTCAACGGAGTGCGATTTCTTGGCCCCTACTCTACTGAATGAGTACAGGACCAGATAAATAGCCCGGCCCATGCGCCGGGTTTTTCTTTGCATATCCCCTCCTGCTATCTGTCCCCTTCAAAAATAAATCACTTTAAAAATCAGTTAAGTAATATTTTCTTGCCCACAATAACCACCAACGGTATTTACACAAAAATCACCGCAAGTTATATTTATTTCAAGCCAGAAACATCGCGCCCTTACACAGGGCTACATAAATCAGTCGTACGGCGCGACTTAACCCGCCGCAAAATGCTCTTTAACAATCTGGAGCTTTACAGCGTCAATGACCTGTTTAGACCCCTACACGTAAACGTGCTGTATCATCGGGTGCGATCCGGTCGATGAGAGAGTATCCCCGCGCGAGAGCGAGAACGGCGTGAGAACGGGCAACACTGGCAGGAAGTTGGCGCTGACCAATACAGGGAATGTTTTGGGGTGTGGTGAAGGGTTCATGGACGGGAATATGTCGCACGTAAAGCGGCGAGGCCCGAGGGACTATTGCTGAAGATAAGTAGGCCGAATCGGGTCGAAATGGGTCTCCCACCTGCCACATAGCCAAAGCATTTCCGAGAAAGGACGGTATTGACTGCGTGTGATGTCGGGGCTATATTGGGCGAGCACCTCATAAAACGGGTGTCGGGATTAGGACCCCGCTGACAATCGAGGCGATACAGACGCGCCAGCGTCTTTTTTTGTATCGACATACACGCACATCTTATCAATGGTGGGCTGTATGGGGCCGACTTCGGTCGGGCTGGTTCCCTTGATTGCCAGTAGTCCTAACCCTGTACAGTCCACCGCCAGCGAGCTTAGGACCTCCTGCGGTGGTTCTCAATCACCAATCAAGGAGGCTGCCATTATGGCTACTATCCCTGCCCTTTCTCAACCTGAAATCACCATTCAGAATGGTCGTGCCGTCACAACATCTGTTGCTATTGCAAATTTCTTTGACAAACGACACGAACGTGTAATTGATAAAGTTCGCAATCTGGAATGTTCGATTGAATTTACTGAACACAATTTTGTGTCGAGTAAATACACCGACTCAACCGGGCGCAAACTCCCTATGTACCAAATCACCAAAAACGGCTTCGTTTTTCTGGTGATGGGCTTCACCGGCAAAAAAGCAGCTGCATTCAAGGAAGCCTACATTGCTGAATTCGATCGCATGGAAAAACAACTATGGGAACAGAAAC
>ERZ1034992.1485-NODE-1485-length-10338-cov-5.453272_pt1 | contig 10338 bp, 11 predicted proteins | sample MGYA00520695_ERZ1034992 | MGnify/ENA primary metagenome ERZ1034992 (study PRJEB33766, sample SAMN09781778) | gut metagenome | biome: gut microbiome | host: Homo sapiens | place: Madagascar | study: EMG produced TPA metagenomics assembly of the PRJNA485056 data...
ACTGGAAGAAATCCGAAGCGTTCCGGTACCTGGAGAAGCGGATCCACGACAAGGCGTTATACTACGTACACAACAAGGCGTTTGAATACTGCATCGGGAACGTGAAAGCGGTGGAAGACCCAGACGAGCGGATGCGGTACGAAAAAGTGGACCCGACGCACCGCATGGATCTGTTTGACGCAGGGGTAATCGCCTGTAAACAGCACATCATTATGCAGGACGCAAAGAACAAGCTGGATAGTTGGTTTTGAGAGAGGTATGCTATGCACATTTTCGAGAGGGTAAAATCATTCGCAAAGGCGCGGGACAAGCCTGCTGGCAAGACGCGGACGGCGGTTCTCATAAACGCGAATGAAGCGCATGACATTCTCGCGCCGATGGGGTTCAAGCCATTGTCGCGGAATGAGGTGGTGCTGCGCTGCGCCCACAAGATCGCGGACATGGTATCGGATATGACGATCATGCTCATGGAAAACGGCGAGTACGGGGACACACGCGTCCGGAACGAACTGTCGAAGAAGCTCGACGTGTATCCCAACCGGTACATGACGCGAAAGAACTTCATCTACCGCATTGTGTCCGACATGATTCTATATGGGAACGCCGTGGTGCTGCCCACATATGACGGCACCATGCTCGACGATCTCACGCTGCTTCCCGCGTCCTCCGTTATCATTGACGATGCCGGGTATTCCTCCGGGTATTATGTCCTCTACAACGGGAAGGCGTATGATTCCGAGGAAGTGCTGCACTTCCCTTTATCACCAGAGGACACAAAACCGTTCCGCGGCATGGGGTTTGCGCCGCAAATATACGACACGGTGCGCAATCTTCTACAGGCGGAAGCGACAAAGACGGGGTTCCTCAAAAGCAAGTGGAAGCCGTCTATTGTGATCTCCATCAACGCGGACACGGAGGAGCTGCAAGACCCGGAGAAGCGGCGGAAGATCCTCGGCAGCTATGCGGATGAGACAGAACGGGGGGAACCATGGCTGATTCCCGCGGGAGAACTGGACATCAAGACCATTCAGCCGCTGACGCTGCAAGACCTCGCGATTCAGGACAGCATCACACTGGACACCCGCAGCATTGCGTCCGCTTGCGGGATCCCGCCGTTTCTGGTGGGTGTGGGAGACTTCAACAAGGACGCGTACAACCACTTTATCTCCTCGACGGTCATGGGGTTCGCGCAGATCATTCAGCAGGAAATGACCCGGAAGCTGCTCTACGCGCCGCAGTGGTATTTCAAATTCAATCCGAAATCCCTCATGCAGTACTCGCTTGCCGAGAAAAGCTCCTATGTGCTGAATATGGTGAACGGCGGGATGCTCTCCCGCAATGAGGGACGCGGCGAATTTGACTATTCTCCGAGCAACGCGGCGGGCATGAACGATTATGCGCTGCTGGAGAATTACATCAAGGTCGGGGACATCAGCAAACAGAAGAAATTGGAGCAAGAGGGGGTGACAGGCAATGAATGACAGGCGCAATTCCTTTTATGCAGGATCCTTTACGACCCGCGCGGCGGAGGACGGCGGCAAATACATCGAGGGATACTTTGCCGTATTCAACCAGCAAACGGAGCTATGGCGCGGTACCTATGAGGAGATCGATCCGGCTGCCTTTGACGGCAGTATCCGGGACAATGACATTCGGTGCCTCTACAATCACGACACGAACATTGTGCTGGGGCGAACCGGGAACGGAACGCTGACGCTGCGCACAGACGCGCATGGGCTATATGGATCGGTGCGGATCAACGAAAACGACAAAGAGGCGATGGACATCTATTCCAGAGTGGCGCGCGGAGACGTGGACGGCTGCTCGTTCGGCTTTATTCCGCTCTCTGAGAAATGGACGGATATGCCGGACGGCTCCGTGCTGTGGCGCGTTCTGGAAGCGGATGTGAGCGAGGTTTCCATCTGTTCTTTCCCGGCGTATCCGCAGACTGAGATCCAGGCACGGCAAAAGGACTTTGCAGAGCATCAGGTAAACCGCCGCGCGGCTGCGGTAAAAAATATCAAAGAAAGATTGGAGAAACTGAAATGCTGAAACAACTCCGTATGAATCTCATGCTGGAAAAGGCAAAGCGTTCTCTCGCGGAACTGCTCGGACAGCGCAAAGCATTCGAGGAACGTAAAGTAGACATCGAAAAGCGTTTCGCGGATGCCGCCGCCACCTCTGACGCGGACATGAACGCGATCGAGAGTGACCTTTCCGCACTGGAGGGAGAGGCAGAAAAGGCAGGTCTGGACACGAAGATTTCCGAAACAGAAGCGGAGATCGACCGGTTGGAAAAAGAGCTGTCCGAAATCGGCAAAGACGCACCGGAAGAGAACAACGGCAGCGAAATCAAAGAAAATCGTGGAGGTAAAGAGAACATGGGCATGGAAAGAAAATCCGCCGCGCGTAAATACGAACTGCGCCAGCGTCTGACTCCGTGTGTGGGGCGCGAAAATGTACAGAAATTTCTCACGGAAGTCCGGGCAATCGGTTCCGGCGAAAAGCGCGCCGTATCCGGTGTGGAAGTGAGCATCCCAACCGAGGTGTTGGATCCCATCCGGGAAAAGGTCGAGGAGTACTCGAAGCTCATCAAGTATGTAAACTACAAGCCGGTCAAGGGCAAGGCGCGGCAGATGATCATTGCGACCGCGCCGGAAGCGGTCTGGACGGAGATGAAAGGCGCGGTGAATGAGGTTCAGCTCGCATTCAATGCCATGGAGCTGGACGGCTTCAAAATCGCCGGGTTCGTTCCGGTGCCGAACTACATTCTGGCGGACAGCGATCTCAATATGCTTGTGGAAATCGTCGATATGCTCGGCAGATCCATCGGACGCGGCGTGGACAAGGCGGTTGCCTACGGTTCCGGCAGAAAGACGCTGCTCGGTATCGTTCCGCGCCTCGCCGCCACCTCCGCTCCGCGTGATTTCGGGGAAAACGCGCCGACATTCACGAACCTGTCCACGACCCATATCGGCAAGCTGTCCTCCGCTTCTCTGAGCGCGGAAGCGTTTTTTGGCGAAGTGGTACTCGGGCTGGGCAAGGCAAGCTCTGAATACGGCGACGATGAGACGAAATTCTGGTGCATGAACGCGCAGACCTACACGAAACTCATGGCAAAGCTCGTGAATTTCAACGCCGCGGGTGCGATCACGGCGGGAATCAGCGGCACCATGCCTGTGGTAGGCGGCGCCATCGTCAAGCTCGGCTTCATGCCGGACAATGTGATTGCCGGTGGATACGGCAACCTCTATCTGCTGGCGGAGCGCGAGGGTTCCACGATCGCGAAATCCGAACACGCTATGTTCACGGCGGACAACACCGTATTCAGAGGCACGGCGCGGTACGACGGCGGTCCCGCGGTCGGCGAGGGCTTTGCTATGTTCACCATCGACACCACCGCCGGTGCGACCTCCATCACGTTCCCGGAAGACGCAGCCAACGCGGAGCCTGTCACACCGCCCTCGGGGAACGACAGCGGCGACGGCAATACCTAAACCATCCTAAAGAAAGGCAGGGATAGAGCATGGCTGTGAATGTAAGTGTTGCGCTTGGACTGTTCAAAACCGCGCTTGGTGTGACGCATGGCAAGCGGGACGATTACTTTATCTCCATGCTCACCGCTGCTCACGCAGAGCTTGCCGGGCGCGGCGTCGTGCTTGACCTCGATCGGGTAGAGGACAATATGCTCCTTGCGGATTATGCGGAGTTTTGCTACAGGAACCGGGACGGCGCAAAGGAAATGCCACGGAATCTGGAACTGCGGATCCGGAACAGGAAAGCGAGGGGGCGCGTGGATCGTGGGACTTGAAAATGTAAGCGGCGGCAGCGGCGGCTTCTGGTCGCTGGACAATGTGCTATACTTCCCGCCGTTCACGGAGGATGCGCTTGTTTTCTGCGCGGAGGTGCCGATCACACGGACGGAGTACTTCAACGCCGGTGCGCTCGACATACGCGCGGAGGTCTCGCTCATCATCGACACGGAAAGTGATGTGCCGTCCGCGCTCAAGGTGCAGTACAAAGAGAAAGTGTATGCCATCTACCGCCGGTACCTCATGGCGAACGGCTACACGCAGCTCTATTTATCCGAAAAGGCGGGTGTGTCATGAGCGGCAGTGTGAAACCGGAAGAACTTGGCGATGCCATCACGGAAGTTCTGACGGAGTATGTGGACGATGTGGCGGGGCGGATGCACAAGGCGATAGACACGGTATCCGAGGAAACCATGGCGGAGATCAAGCTGCGGATCCCGTTCCAGCAGCGCACAAAAAAATACGTGCGCGCATTCGCGATCAAGACGGTGTACGAGGACAGATGGAACAAGCGGAACACGTGGTATGTGAAATCGCCGCATTTCCGCTTGACGCACCTACTGGAGCATGGGCACCGGAACCGGAACGGAACGCACACGCGCGCTTTCCCGCACATCCGCTATGGTGAAGAACTGGCGCGGAAACGGCTGGCGGAGCTATGCGAAAAAGCGGTGAACGGAGAGGAGATCAAGTGAATCCCGAAAATGTAAACGGCTATGTGAAGCGAAAACTGGATGCCGTCGGCGTTCCGTGTGGATACCGGCGGTTCAAGGGCGAGGAAATCCCGGGCATTCCGTATGTCCTCTACTTCTTTGAGCGGGAACGGTTCAGCGGCACGGACGCGCGAAACCGGCTGTGCCGGAGCGACGTGGTCATAGAACTGTACACGGCGGAAAAGGAGTTTGCCCTGGAGGAAGCCATTGAAGCGCAGTTCGCGGAACACGAAATTGAAAAGTCGGAAGATTTTAACGACGCGGACGAGGTGTTCCGCGTCACGTATGAATTTTCCGTATCATCCAAAATCAGACAAGGAGGCAAATATGTACAAGGATAGAATCGTACTCGGCAGCGGCGCCCTATACTGTGTGACGTACAGCGGCAGCATTCCGGAGGACACGACCATTGAAACGGACGCCAATCTGCTCGGAGAGATCAGCGGCGGCGCGACGCTCGAATATTCCACCACGAAATATACCGCGATCAGCGACAGCGGTAAACGCTCAAAGACGATCGTCACGGATGAAACCGCGGTCCTCAAAAGCGGGATCATGACGTGGAACGGCAACACACTCAAAAAGCTCATCTCCACGGCGCGCGTGACCGAAAGCACGGACAAGAAAAAGCGCACGGTGAAGATCGGCGGCATTGCCAATCAGTCGAACGACAAGTACCTCATCCGGTTCTTGCACAAGGACGCCGTGGACGGGGACTGCCGTGTGACCGTCGTCGGAACCAATCAGGCGGGTTTGTCCATTTCCTTTGTGAAAGATAAGGAGACGGTGATCAACGCGGAGTTTGCCGCGGAGCCGCACGACAGCGACGGCACGCTCATCCTCTACGAGGAAGAGATGATCGGCGAGACCGCAGACGCAGGCGGCACCTGATTCCGCGGGACGTTCAATCGAATACGAATCGCGGCGGCGGAATCCGAAAACCGAATACAGTTCGGCGCGTTTGGTTCTGCCGCCGCGGTTTTCTGACACAGAAAGGACAGGCTATGATTACCATCACGAGAAAGAAACCCACTTACGAAAGCGGCATTGCGAAAGACGGCGCGCCGCTCTCCTTATACCCGGCGTCCAAAAACACGTTCGCGGAAATCATCGAGACTGCCGCGGGCTTCCAGCGAGAGGGAGCTGGAATTGACAAGATCAACGATATGTACAAGCTGCTGGCGGTGATTCTGAAGAACAACACCGCCGGAGTTGATGTGACCGTGGAGGAGCTTTCCGAGATCGATCCTATGACGGCAGCGACGATCATCCGGGAATACACGGCGTTCATGCGAGGGTTGCAGAAAGACCCAAACTAAAAATCCCCTATTGCCCGGACGCAGAAGACGGTGATAGGGTTCATTACACGGTGGTGACGCGACCGGAGAAGTGGGTAGCGGAGTACGCAGGGCTATCCCTTATTGAGGTTGGAGAGCTTTGCTATTACGACTATCTGCTGCTGTTGCGGGACGCGGTCATATTCACATTATCCCAGAGCCAAAAAGGGCGGGAGTATTTAGAAAACTGCTGGATTTTAGAGCAGACAGCCACGGACAGAGCGTCCATGCGGCGGCTGACCGATCGAGAGAGGAAGTGAAAGAATGGCAGGTACGATCAAGGGGATCACAGTGCAGATCGGCGGCGAGACTACCGGGCTTAGCAAGGCATTGCAGGATGTGAACACGCACAGCTCCAGCATCGCCAAGGAGCTGCGCGAAGTGGACAAACTGCTTAAATTTGATCCATCAAACGCTGACCTGCTTGCTCAGAAGCAGAAACTTCTCGGAGACGCAGTCGATGCCGCATCAGAAAAGGTCAAAAAGCTCCGTGACGTACAAGCGGATGTTGAAAAGCAATTTGCATCCGGAAAAATCAGCGGAGAAGCATATCGGGATTTTCAGCGCGAAGTCATTAAAGCGGAAGCTGCGTTGCAAAAGGCGGAGACAGCGGTATCGGATTTCAGCAAAGAGGCGGACGATGGCGCGGAGAACGTCGCGGATCTGGCGGACAACACGGAAGATGCTGCAGAGGCAGCGGACAAGGCTGAGGGCAAATTCGACAAGCTGGGATCGGTTGCGCAGTCGGTTGGCTCCGCTTTCGCCGCAGTTGGAGCAGCGATCGGTGCCACCGTTGCTGCCATCAGTGCCGCTGCCGGAGCCGCCGTATCCGCAATGGCGGACATGACACAAAGCGCAGCTGTGTATGCGGACGATATTGCCACCTTGTCCACACAGACGGGCGTATCCACGGAATCCCTGCAAGCCTACCAATATGCCGCTGAACTCGTAGACGTATCGCTCGATACGCTCACAGGGTCCATGGCAAAACAGATCAAGTCCATGACGAGCGCAACACAGGGATCAAAGAACTACGTCGCCGCCTATGAACAGCTCGGTGTTGCCATTACAGACGCAAACGGCAATATGCGAGACAGCGAGGAAGTATACTGGGATGTGATCGACGCACTCGGCAAGGTAGAGAACGAAACAGAGCGGGACAGCATCGCCATGACGCTGCTTGGCAAATCTGCGCAAGACCTCAATCCGCTCATTTCTCTCGGCACAGACGCGCTCGGTGACCTCATGCAGGAAGCGAAAGACGCGGGCGCTGTTTTGTCGGAAGACACACTCGAATCGCTGCTTGGTGTATCTGACGCCATGGAGCGTATGAAAAGCAGTACACAAGCCGCACAGAACAATCTCGGTACTCTTTCGGTCGGCGCGCTTACAGAATACTACAGCGGCGCGACGAATGTGATCCAGGACTTCACGAAAATTGTACAGGCAGCCGCGAACGGTGGAAAGATTGGAGAGGAACTGACGTCAGGTCTGACAGAGAGCATTACTGCCATGGCAGACGGTGTCGCCGCGGAGATCCCAGGAATCCTTGATGTAGTCAGCGAGATTGTTGAAAGCGTACTGCAGGCGGTCGGCGACGCGTTGCCGTCTGTTGTGGAGACGATTTCCACAGTATTCCCGAAGCTGCTGTCAACAATCAGCGGTATGCTGCCGGAACTGCTGCGTGTCGTTGTATCCGTGCTGAATGCGGTAGTCAAAAGTATATCCGAAGCAACGCCGGATATGACAAGCGCGATCACGGAAACTCTTACAACCATCACATCGGCATTAATCGACGCATTACCGGGGCTGATGAACTGTGGGGTCCAGATGATCACCTCGCTCGTTGCCGGGATCGCCGAGGCGCTGCCGGAGCTGATTCCCGCCGCTGTGGAAGCGATCACGACGATCGTTCAGGGGCTTGTGGACGCGCTGCCACAGATACTGGATGCCGCGCTGCAAATCATTCTCGGTCTGGCGCAAGGATTACTCGACGCGCTGCCGCAGCTGATTGAAGCCTTGCCGGGAATCATAACGGGCATTGTGGATTTTCTCGTTGATGCAGTGCCACAGATTATAGACGCGGGGATCGCGCTGCTCACTTCCCTTGTGGACGCGCTGCCGGATATTATCGACGCCATTGTGGAAGCTGTTCCACAGATCATTGGCGGGATTGTTACCGCGCTGCTTGGTTCACTGCCGGAGATCATCGAAGCGGGAGTGCAGCTGTTCACCGCGCTTGTCGAAGCGATGCCGGAAATCATTTCCGCGATCGTCGAAGCGTTGCCGGAGCTGATCGGCGGGATCGTGGACGCGCTCATGGATTCGCTGCCGTTGCTCATTGATGCAGGATTCGCACTGTTCACCGCTCTGCTTGGCGATATTCCCGCGATCCTGAAGGATTTGTGGAAGAAGATTCCGGAGATCGTCTTAGGAATCGCGAAAGCGGTAATCAGCTGTCGACAGAAGATCGTGGATGCAGGGAATCAGCTCATTGAGGGGCTGTGGCAGGGCATTTCGGATGCGGGAGATTGGTTGCTTGATAAGATCGGCGGATTCTTCACAGGTGTAGTAGACGGGATCAAGGGTTTTTTCGGGATCCATTCGCCGTCCACTCTGTTCCGGGACGAAATCGGTAAATACCTCGCGGAGGGGATCGGAATCGGGTTCTCGGATGAGATGGAGAACGTCACAAAGGATATGCAGGACGCGCTGCCGACGGAGTTTGACACCGCCGTCAATGCCGCATATCGCTACAGTGTTGGAGACGACGGAGAGCGCAATTTCGAGCTGATCACACCGATCTCCATCGGCGGGCAGAAGCTGACAAAGGTGGTATCCCGTGTGCAGTACAACACACGGATGAACCGCGCGCGGGTTGTGGGGGTGAGTGCAGAATGAAAATCTATCTCGTGAACAACGGATCGTCTCATGCCGTGGACGCGCTCATTACTGCGCGAATACGAGAGGGACTGGACAGTACGCTCACGCTGAGCTTCACGTTGACAGAAGAGGATGTGCCGTTCATCCACGACGATACCGTGGTACAGTACGGGACATATGATTTCCATGTGACAAGCTACCAGATGGACATGGTTGGGCAAAGTCCGACGTGTGCTGTGGAATGCGAACACATATCCTACGCGCTGAACGATGAAACGTACAAGCTGGAGGAGTTTGTCTACAGTGGGACTGCGGCGGGTGCGCTCTCGGCGGTCCTGTCCGGTACGCCGCTTTCCGCTGGGACTGTGGAACCTGTCGGAACCGTGAATATCCAGCTGGTTGGCGGGACGCGGAGGGCGATCCTTATATCCGTTGCCGCGATCCTCGGCGGGGAGATCGAGTATAGCGGGAACAAGGTGCATTTGCGGAATCACCGCGGCAGTGTTGCATACGTGGAGCTGCTTGGCACGGACAATGTGACCGATGTTTCCTACAACCGGGATGTGCTTGCCGCCACGACCGCGTACAACATTGTGCTGGGGCGGAAAACCACGCTCTCCTGCGGGGACAACGTACATATCAAATTCACGCCGCTTGGGCTGGATGTGCAGACGCGCATTACCGCGATCGAGTACAATCCGTACAATCCCGTTGAGGTTGAGATCGAGGTCGGGGACTATGTGCCGGACATTCTCGACACCTTGCAGGACACGGAACAGAAAGCGGACAGTGCGCTGAAAACGGCGCGGGATACGAAGGATGCGCTCTCTGACTACGCGAAGAAAAGCGACGTTTCCGCCTCTGTGGACACGTACATCAACAGCGACGAGGGCAAGGCTTCCATTGTCGCGTCCCTGTCCGGGACGTATGTCACCTCGGACGATCTGACCGGATATGTGGAGAAGACGGAGTTGTCGGCGGAGGTTGGGGCGTACATCGACACAGCGGCGGGGACGGCGAAGATTGTTGGGAATCTGATCGGGACATTCGTCAAAGAGGACGCGCTCGGGAATTATGTGCAGAAGACGGAGTTGTCTGCGGAGATCGGGGCGTATATTGACACCGCGGCAGGTACGGCGAAGATCGTAAACAATCTGTCGGGGACGTATCAGAAGAAATCCGACATGGGCAGCTATGTCACGACCACCACGCTGAACACGTCCGTTGCGCAGTACATCGACAGCACTGCCGGTAAGGCGAAGATCATTTCCGCCTGTTCCGGCACGTATGTCACCGGGAGCGACCTTGCCGGATACGCGAAGGCATCCGCGCTCACTGCCGTTGAGCAGTCGGTATCCAACGTAGAAGCGGCGATCACGTTATCCTCATCGTACAGCAACAGCACGATCGGAACAAACGTATACGCGCTCCTGCAGCTTGTCTCCAACGCCAACAGCAGCAGTATCAAGATCAAGGCGGACAAGATCGACTTCACGGGGTTCACGACGTTTGTAAAGGCCTCTGACCTTGGCGCGAGCGGCACGACCTCCATTGACGGTGGGCGGATCACGACCGGGAAAATATCCGCGGACA
>ERZ1034992.1486-NODE-1486-length-10337-cov-3.397296_pt1 | contig 10337 bp, 5 predicted proteins | sample MGYA00520695_ERZ1034992 | MGnify/ENA primary metagenome ERZ1034992 (study PRJEB33766, sample SAMN09781778) | gut metagenome | biome: gut microbiome | host: Homo sapiens | place: Madagascar | study: EMG produced TPA metagenomics assembly of the PRJNA485056 data...
ATGGCGTGCCTCACCATCTTCGGAGTCGGATCGGCCGTGCAGACCAGCGCCATCACCTCGGTTGCGCAGGCGAACTTCGGCGTGGAGCCTTGGATCGTCGCCGCAATCGTGTGCGGTAGCGCCCTGCTCATCATCATGGGCGGCTTGGGAACCATCTCCAACATCTGCGAGAAGCTCGTGCCCATCATGGGCGTTGCGTACATCTTGGGCTGCGCCTATATCCTCGTTTGCAATTGGGCGTTCATCGGCGAGTCGTTCAGGTTGATCTTCGAATGCGCCTTCACCCCTCGCGCGGCCTTCGGCGGTGCGGTGGGAAGCGGCATCATCGTGGCGTTGCAGTTCGGCTGCGCGCGCGGCCTGTTCTCCAACGAGGCTGGCCTGGGCACGGCCCCGCTCATCAGCGCTGCCGCCGAGTCGAAAAACCCTGCGCGCCAGGCGCTCGTGTCCATGACCGGCCCGTTTTGGTGCACGGTGGTCATCTGCTTCGTGACCGCCTTGGTCATCGTCTCGTCGCTGTGCGCCCACCCCACGCTCATCCAGGATGCCGGCGTCACCAACGGCGCCACGCTCGCCAACGCCGTGTTCGCCACCATCCCCTACGTGGGCGCGCCCATTCTCATGCTGGGCATCCTGTGCTTCGCCTATTCCACCATCATCGGTTGGAGCTATTACGGCGAACGCGTCACCCTGTACCTGTTCGGCCGCCGTTGGGTGCCGCTGTACCTGGGCTTCTATATTTGCATGGGCTTTTTGGGCGGCGTGGGCGTCGGCGATGTTGCCTGGACGGCAACCGACATCTCCAACGCGCTCATGGCGCTGCCCAACATCCTTATGGTGCTGCTGTGCGCCGGCATGGTGGGCAAGGAGACGCAGCATTATGTCTACGACGGCAACGTCGACGAGGAGCTGCGCGCGGACATCCACGAGCTGCCCGAGAAAAGCGTGTTCACCCGCAAGAAGGCGTAAGGGCTCGCGAACAGGGGACAGGAACCTGTTCACGTTGAGAATGCTTCGCAAGCCGGTCGCTTTCGCGGCCGGCTTGTTGCATTCAGGGGGCTTTTGCGGTGTCCGTCGCGAACAGGGGACAGTCCCCTGTTCAAGTTGGTTGCAAACCTGCGTACTCCCGTTTCGGTGAGTTTTGCGCCCTCAGGGAGCGTTTTGCAAGTCGAATAGGGAAGGAAGCGGAGCGGTTGCCTCTTCGGCGAGCCCGTGAACAGGGGACAGGCCCCTGTTCATGTTGCGGTCCGGCCTGCGGTATCGCTTCTGCCACCTCCCTTCTCCGAGATGCCTCCTCTTCTCTCGAGAGGGCTCTCGGCTCTCGTTTCCAAAAGGGCTTTTCCGGGCTCAGCTGTATTCGCCCGGCTGAGTCCGGGAACCCCTGAACGGGGGACTGTCCCCTGTTCAAGTTAGCGTCGTCCGCGCAATGCGGGCATCCCTTGAAGCGCGGGCTTGCGCGGCGCTGGCGTGCGGGCTTCGCCTTATAATGACGGGTATGGAAACTATCGCAATCATAGGCGGCGGCGCATCGGGCCTGATGGCGGCTGTGGAAGCATCGCTTGCGCTGCGCCAGGCGGGCGCTGTGGCGCACGTGGCCCTGTTCGAGGTCGACCCCGAGCGTATCGGCCGCTCAATCTTGGCAACCGGCAATGGCCGCTGCAACATCTCAAACGCCTGCATCAGCGCTGATGCATATCGCAACCAGGCTTTCGTGGAGCAGGCGCTTATGCATCTGCAAGGCGCCTATGTCGCGGAACGTGGCAAAACCAGTATGCGAACCCTTGAGGCGAACCCCGTGCTCGAGCGTTTCGCCGATATGGGCCTTGTGACGCGCGAGGAGTCCGAGGGTCGCTTGTATCCCATGGCGAACAAGGCCACCAGCGTGCTGGACGTGCTGCGCTCCGCTGTCGCCGAGCTGGGCGTCGACGTGCAAACCGACAAGCGCGCCTTGCGTGTGGATGCACCTGCCCCGGGCGGTTCGGGCTGCTTCAACATCCGCTTCGCCGATAAGACGATTGCGCATGCGGCGGCGGTCATCGTGGCCGTTGGCGGGCGTGCGGCAAGCGGCATTCAGCTTCCGGAACCTTTGGCGTGTTCGGACATGCAACCCGTTTTGGGGCCTTTGCGCGTTGACGCGCAAAGCGCGAAGCTCACGCGACAGCTCAACAACATCCGCGTGCGCGGGACCGTGCATCTCGAGCGAGCCGGGCAGCGCATCGCAAGCGAGCGCGGCGAGCTGCTGTTCCGCGACTATGGGGTCTCCGGCGTGTCGGTGTTCAACTTGTCGCGTTTTGCGCAACCCGGTGATTACCTGGTCGTCGACTTCCTGCCCGACATCCCCTCGCAGGACATGGAGCGATTCATGATGACGCGCCGCAAGCGGATGCAGAAGCTGCTGGGAAGCAAGCTTACGCTTGATCGCTTCCTCGAGGGCCTGCTGCTGCCCGCGGTGTCCACTGCAGCGTTGCACCAGGTCGGCTTGCGGACCGGTGACCGATTTACACAAGAGATGGTTCCCCAGCTTTGCGACATGCTCAAAGGCACGCGTCTGACGGTGGAGGGCATCGGCGACGAGCGTCAATGCCAGGTGCGCCGCGGCGGCTTCCCTGTGGAACGGTTCAGCCCCGCTACCTGCGAAGCGCTCGACGTGCCGGGCTTGTTCGTCACGGGCGAGGCGCTCGACGTCGACGCGCCCTGCGGCGGCTTCAACCTGCATTGGGCCTGGTCAAGCGGCATGCTCGCCGGCCGCGCCGCTGCCAGACGCTTATCAAGCGGGGAAGAGTTCCCGCGTAGCAAATCCCGCAGCCAGAATAGCGGCGTCCTTGCGGACGAAAATCAGCGCTCGGCCAACAAGCGGTCACCGGGTTACACCGGTGCTTCACGATCTTCCTCACGCGGCGATTCCCACTCGCAGGTTGCGTCGCATTCGGGCGATTCGCAAGTACCCGCCCGCACCGGTGCCCCTCGTTCCTCTTCTCGCGCGGGAAAACCGCATCACTCGCATCGGGATGAGCGTAGCAAATCTCGCAACCAGCGCGGCGGGAACGCAGCCCGAAACGCCCGTAATCGCAATCGATAGCCCGGAGGAAACCATGCTTGACATCTCAAACCTCGCCCTTCCGCTCGATGCCGGGCTCGAAGGCAAGCAAGCAGAAAAGCTCGTGCGCCGCGTGGCGGCCCGAGCGCTTAACGTCGCGCCGAGCGATATCGCCGAGATCCGCCTGCTCAAGCGCAGCGTCGACGCGCGCAAAAAGCACGATGTGCACTTCGTCGCAACGCTCGGCGTCGAGCTGGCTGGCGGAGCCCAGGCCGAAGCCGCGGCCATCGAGGCCGCTGCGCACCGCAAAGGCGTGGCGAACGTGAAGGCGCACCGTCCCTACGAGCCGCTGCAGGTTCCGCAGGTCGGCGATTCGCCTCAGGCGCAAAACGAGTCGCGCCCCATCGTGGTGGGCACCGGCCCGGCCGGGTTGTTCTGCGCGCTCTACCTGGCGCGCGCCGGTTTGCGCCCGCTCGTGGTCGAGCGCGGCGCGGCGGTTGACGAGCGCATGGCGGTGGTCGACGCCTTCAACGCCGGCGAGCCGCTCGACCCGCATACCAACATCCAGTACGGCGAAGGCGGGGCGGGGACGTTCTCGGACGGCAAGCTGACCACGAACATCAAAAGCCCCTGGGCGCAGCACGTCCTGCATCTGTTCGTGGAGGCGGGCGCGCCCGAGGAGATCCTCTGGCAGGCAAAACCCCACATCGGCACCGACCTGCTCGTGGACATCGTGCGCAACATCCGCAAGCAGATCGAGCAAGCCGGCGGCGAAGTGCGCTTCAACGCCCAGCTCACAGCCCTGCATTTCGAAAACGGCCACCTAACCCAAGCCGAAATCACCAGATCCGCTGCCCAAACCGAACCCGCCGCCGAGCTGGTCCCCGCAAGCCGCATCGTGCTGGCGTGCGGCCATTCCGCCCGCGACACGTTCGAGCTCGTGCGCGACGCGGGCGTGCATATGGAGCAGAAGCCGTTCTCCGTGGGCGTGCGCATCGAGCATCCTCAGCAGCTCATCGATCGCTCGCAGTACGGCAAGGCCGCCGACCATCCGGCGCTCGGCGCCGCCGACTACAAGCTGTCGATGCATTTGCGCCCGCAAAAGGGCGAAGAACAGGGCCGCGGCGTGTATACGTTCTGCATGTGCCCAGGTGGGGAAGTGGTGTGCGCCGCCAGCGAGCCGGAGGGCGTGGTGGTCAACGGCATGAGCCGTTTCGCGCGCGACGGTCGAAATGCCAACAGCGCGCTGTTGGTCGGCGTGGGCCCCGAGGATTTCGACGGCGAAGACCCGCTTGCAGGCATCAAGCTGCAGCGCGAGATGGAGCAGGCGGCCTACCGAACCGCCATCGCCGCTGGCGGCGAACCGTATCAGGCGCCCGCCCAAACCGTCGGCGACTTCCTGGCGCATCGCGCCGGCAGCCCGAGCAAGCAGGTGAAGCCCACCTACGCGCGCGGCGTCGCGTGGTGCGACCTGCACGAGTGCCTTCCGCCGTTCGTGGCGCGCGCCATGGAGCAGGCGCTTCCGCAGCTCGACCGTCGCTTGCACGGTTTCGCCGATTCGCAGGCCGTGCTCACCGGCGTGGAAACCCGAAGCTCAAGCCCCGTGCGAATCGTGCGCGGCAAGAACATGCAGGCCCAGCTGGCCGTGGCGCCTGCCGATGCTGCCGCGCTCGAGCCCGAAACAGGCCTCTATCCTTGCGGCGAAGGTGCGGGCTATGCCGGCGGTATCATGTCCGCCGCTTGTGATGGCCTTCGCGTGGCAAGCGCCCTGGTGGAAAGCCTGCGGCCCGAATAGGGAAGCTTTCGCGAAAGCAACCTCAGAACCAGCCGCTCATTCCCTCAGTTCAGCGGCCCAATCGAAATCAATCGGCGGCGCAGTCGGACCTTCAGCCGTCTCGCCGCCGCCAGCGCTATCGACGCTCCGGCCATCCCACTGGCAAGCCCGCATGTCGACGCGCCCGTCGTCCAAAAACGACACGCCCTCCGCAGCAAGCCGCGCTCGCTGCTCATCGGGTCCGCCGAACGCAAAACCCGGCGCAAGCGCGCCGTCCTTAAACACCACGCGATGACAAGGAATCCCTGTTTGAGCCGCGCAATCCCACGGGTCGGGATTCCCGTGCATGGCATACCCGACGAAGCGCGCCTTGCGAGGCTGCCCGATCAGCCGCGCGATCTGCCCATATGCGGCAACCTTCCCACGCGGCACCCGCCGCACCACCTCATACACCCTGTCATTGAATTCGCCCATGCTTCGCCTTCCGATCGTGTGCTGCGGTAACGTTATCTGTTCCTGCGTAATTATAGGCAGCGATCGTATAGACAGCGAACCCAACTGACTGCGTAAATCCGCTACCTTGAAGCCATGTTCCACTCACTGCGCCCCCCTGTCGAAAGCTCAGCTAATTCCCAGTTCAGACGTGGTAAAATTACTCGTTCGAAAAATTGGCACAGATGGTTGCGCCGGGCACGGCGCGGGCGGCTGGGGAAGGGACTTGGCCGCTTGGGGGAATGCGGGTGCGAATCCTGCGCTCTACCAGGAACCGTATACGCTGATGAATGGGTCGGCGGCCTGGCTTATGCACAGGCTTGCCGGCAAGTATCGCCGCAGGCATGCGGGCCGTTCAAGTGAGGCGAAGTCGGAATGCCCATCCATCGCACGAAGCCCTGGAAGAGAGGTTCCGATGACTATCGGCGAATCGTCCGAACGCGCGCAAAGCGTCGGGCAAACCTGCACCCAAGCGGGTGCCTCAGCGCCTTCCGGTGCGAAGACCGCAGCGCAGCGGTCCGCGATATCACCTATTCGGCGTGTGTTCTCAACGTTTTTGGCAGTAACGCTTGCGGTGTCCATGACGCCTTCTGCGGCGCTTGCCGAAACGCAGGATGCAGCGGCATCCAGCGTGCAGGCGCAGTCGCAGGAGCTCGATGGCGCCCTGCCGCAAGATCAAAACGCGGAAAGCCCCGAATCCGCTGCTCCGTTCGCGTCCGATCTGACCGCATCCGGTTCTCCCGATGCGGCCGCATCCGATTCCGAGCAAAGCAAAACCTCCGATCAACTCGAAACTGCCGCAGCTTCGGCGCAGTCTTAGGTCGCGCAAGCAAGCGTTTCCGCAGATGAGAACCTTGCCAACGCGCTATCCAGCGACAACGACGCCGCAGTTCAGGCTGATACGGCACTGTCCTCAAGCGCGAAGACCTACATTCAGGACGCCAAGGACAAAGACAATAGCTACTCCACGAAATCGGGCGCCCTTTCCGTAGGCGATACCCTGTGGGCAAATGTCTATGACGAAGAGGACTGGGAGGAATACTCCGTCTCCAACCCTGGCACGTGGACGTATGCCTGGATGGCGGGCACCAAGAACTCGGCGTCGATCTCCGACTACACCGAGTTGGTCGGGCAGTCGCAAAGCCTTACCATCACCTCCGACATGGCCGGCAAGTACTTCATCTGCAAGGTAACGGCGGACGGCAAGGACTACTACGGTCCGGCGAAAAGCTACGGATCGGGCGTGAACGCCAATGAGATCCCCGGTCCCGTCTTGTCCGCCGGTCAGGCGCAGCTCTACAAGGTAACGCTCAGCTCCAGCGCTCCTGCCGTCGGCGATACGCTCGCTGCTACCGCCTACACCAGCTATTCCACGCAGGTTACCGATGACGTTAACGTTTCCTATACCTGGAGTTATTCCGATTCCAAATACGGGACGTTCACGGTTGTCGAGGGCCAAACGGCTAGCACCTTCACGCTGACGTCCGAATATCAAGGCAAGTACATCAAGGTAACGGCAAGCGCAGGTGTGAACGAGCGGTCCGCCATCACCTCCGAAGCTGTTCTGTCCGCCGGTGCCGTCAAGCTGGCGGGTGTGGAGCTGAAGGCTCCCTCCACCGAGATCGGTGCAACGCTCACGGCAAAGGCATATACCGGCTTAAGCGACAGCCCTACGTACGTCGACGACTCAAAAGTCACGTATACGTGGAAGAAGTACAAGGGATCCTCTGCTCCCTCATACTCTGCAACGTGGGAAACCATCGAGGGCCAGAACAACAGCACCCTTTCCGTCGATGACAGCCTGGAAGGATGCTACGTAACCGTATCCGCCAACGCCGGTGCGAGCGACGTTACGTACGATGTTTACCCCAGCTTCGTTGGGCCCTTCAAACAGGCCGGCGCCGTCGATATCGATAGCGCTCTCCTTGCCCCTGCCAGCTCCGAATCCGGTTCCTACGTCTATTGCGTGGGCGACACGGTAAGGGCGCTCGCCAAGGAGAAAGGCGCATCTTCGTTCATCGACGCCTCGAAACTGAACTATCAATGGCAGCAGAGCGACTCGAAAGACGGGTCCTATGCGGATATTCCCGGCGAAATGCAGGAAACGCTCGCGCTGACTGACGCGCTTCAGGGCAAATGCGTCAAATGCGTCGTTTCCTCGAAGATCGGCAGCAGCAAATACACCACGACCGCCACGAAGACCATCGCTGCCGCCGGTTCCATCAACGTCACCAAGGTGCAGTTCGAGGGCTCTACCGGTAAAGTAAATGTTGGCGACACCCTTACGGCAACCGCCACGGCTGCATCTGGCGACGTGTCCGGCAGCCCCCGCGTTGCATGGTCCTGGTACTACGGCGATAGCTCGAACTCTTGCACCACCAAGATCGAAGGCGTGCAAAGCAACACGTTCACGGTGACGGACGCCTACCTAGGCAAGTACATCCAGGCTCGCGCCGACGGCGGTTTCGGCGAAGTGGAGGCAACCCATGGTCCCGTGGTCGAAGCGGGCGCGGTGGCGCTTCATCATGTCGAGCTCACCGGCTCGGCAAAGGTGGGCGCCGTGCTCACGGCCGCCGCTTACATCAGCAGCTACTCCAAGGTTTCCCCAACCGATAAGGTGCATTATCAGTGGCAGTACGCTGACTCCAAGACCACGTCAGATTCCGACTTCAAGGATATCCAGGATGCGGCCGACCAGCCCACGTACACGGTCTCCGATGCCATGGTGGGCAAGTACATCCGTGTGAAGGCCGTCAGCGACGGCTCGGTAGTCAGCACGCAAAAGCCCTCGTACTATGGTGGCACCACATCCGTCGATCCTATCGGCCCCGTTACCATTGCGGGTCAGTACGCGCTTTCCTCCGTTGAGATCAAGGACGTGGCAACCGCCATCTTGCAGGTTGGTCGCACCGTCACGCCTCAGGCGAAGGTTTCCAGCGGCTATTACAACCAAAACGCGCCCGATGACGCCAAGCTCACCTATGCCTGGTATGCCAAGGGCGGCGAAGATAGCGATTGGCAGCAGGTCACGGGTGGCGTTTCCTCCGACGGCACGCTGACTATTGGCGCCTCGCTTGCGGGCAAATCCCTTAAAGTCACGGCGTACTCCCTGGACAATACGGTCGAATGGGTGTCGGGCACCACGGTGGCGGCAGCGGGCGAGTACGACCTGCTGCGCGTGATCGCCACGCCGCAGGCAAACAACTCCACCATCCATCTCGTCACCGGCGATGCCGTGACGGCCGAGGCTCAGTCCAAGCGAGCCGATTCGAACACCATCAACGGCGTGAAGGTTGAGGACGGCGTCGCCTTCTCGTGGTTTGCCGCCGATACGGCCGACGGGCAGTTCACCCAGCTCGAAGGCGTGGAAGGCGCAAACATCACCGTGCCCGACGCAGCTGCCGGCAAGTACCTAAAGGTTGTCGCGACAAGTGGCTCCTCCCACGTTGAAACCGTGTTCGCCAACAAGGTCATCGATCGCGATTCGGTTGATGCGGTGGTGCAGAAGCTGTCCGATAAAAACGTCAAGCCTGCGCCCGTATACGGGAACGACACCAACCTCAACAGCGTGCTTGAGGCGAAGATCGCCGAGCTGGGCTTCCAGGGCGTTACCGCCAAGGTGGACTCCGTCCAATTCGTCTCGACCAGCGACAAGGCAACGGTCGGCGTGTCCGCCGCCGAGGACGACACCAACGGCGACATCACGTTCTTCGACATGGACCCGAACGAGTATTCGGGCTACAACTTCGACGGTCTGCGCATGGCAACGGTTTCGTTCACCCTTTCCAAGGACGGCGAAACCGCCGCTTACGCGCCGGTCAGCGTCAACATTCCCTGGAACGAGGACAAGCTTCAGCAGCGCCTGGACAACGTTGCCGAGCAGCTGGCCATCGGTTATTCCAGCGGCGACAGCGCCGACGCCGTTACCGGCAATGTCACGCTTCCGTATCGTGCCGGCTCCGCTAGCAAGTACGAGGTCACATGGGAAAGCTCCAGCGACCAGGTGAAGATCAGCGGTTACGGCTGGAGCGATTACGCGGGAGCGGTCACGCGCACCGCGGCGGACCGCCAGGTCACGCTGACTGCAACCGTCAATCTGCTCCCCAACGCCGGCGGCGATAGCACCAGCGTTACGGGCACCCATGCCTTCGATATCACCGTCAAGGGCGACCCGGACAAGGTTGCCGCCGAAAAGGCCGCGTTGCAAAAGAAGGTGGACGCCGGCTTCACGTACGATAATGTGAAGTACTCCGGCGGAAACTCCGTTGCCGACAAAGACGGCCTTTCCGATGACCTGCAAATGCCCACCACGCGCGCGCTTGGCGTAGACGGCAAATACTACAAGATCGAATACTCCGCCAGCGCCGATCACGTGTCGTTCAACGGCTACAAGGGCACGGTTTACCAGCCGCAGCCGGGGGAATCCGCGGCGGCGACCAGCATCACGCTGACGATTACCGACAAGTCGAACCCCGAGATCACGGCAAGCAAAACGCTTGACTACCAGGTGAAGCCGCTTGATCAGGAAAACGTGGACGCCGAGCTTGCCCTTATGGAGTAGGCGAAGGCGGGCTATGCCGCCGCCATCTTGAACGGCCAGGACGCCAAGGCCGTTACAAGCAACCTGCACGCGTTCCAGAAGGCCTATCTCGACGCCGATGGCAACCTGGCTTGGAGCTACGACCGCAGCACCACCGACGCAACCGCGCTTGGTATCGTCCCGGTCGATCTGCCGGGCTACGACAGCATGGGCACGCAGGGTTGGCGCACGTTCAAGTCCAGCAACCAGGCAGTCGTCTCCCATGAGAACCTGCAGGTCACGCAGCCTGAGTACAACACGAGGATCACCATCACCTCGAACCTGTCCAGCCAGAAGTACGCCCGCTATGCCGAGCGCTTCCCCGACAATCAAACCTACGCGAAGCTGGCGAACCAGAAAGCCACCGCGACCATTACGGTTACTGGCACCAGCGGTATCGTGAATCCGCAGGTCAGCGCCACGTGCTCGGTTATCGGCGTTGATGCGCAGGGTAATCA
>ERZ1034992.1496-NODE-1496-length-10320-cov-4.426693_pt1 | contig 10320 bp, 6 predicted proteins | sample MGYA00520695_ERZ1034992 | MGnify/ENA primary metagenome ERZ1034992 (study PRJEB33766, sample SAMN09781778) | gut metagenome | biome: gut microbiome | host: Homo sapiens | place: Madagascar | study: EMG produced TPA metagenomics assembly of the PRJNA485056 data...
TATCCAAGCCCTTTTGAACCACATCCGCCAGATACTGCGCCAGCACCTTGGAGGCTTCCGCCTTGTCAATGGGCGCAACAGACTTGCGGGCCTCCGGAATCTCCGCAAGCTCGCCCGTCAAGGCGTTGTTGATGACTTGTTCGTATAGACCGGGATGTAGCATAGTGATTCTTCCTCTTATAATGAAAGATCTGACTGTTTTTTCATATTAGCATATTCTGGTGAAGAAGGCAAGGAAGCGATGAATTTGCGCGATTTTTGCCGCAATCAGTGCCCATAGACGTGTTCTTCACAAATATCAAATTTCCCTCTTGACTCTTCCGTTACGTCATAGTGTATGCTAAACTCACACGGAGGAGGGATTACCATGATGAGCATTCACGAAGTCAGCAAGCTGGCAGGTGTCAGTGTCCGGACGCTGCACCATTACGACGCCATTGGCCTGCTGCCGCCCACTGCGCTCACCGAAGCGGGTTACCGGCTGTATGACGATACGGCTTTGGCGCGGCTGCAATTCATTCTGCTGTTTCGGGAGTTGGAATTTCCTCTGAAGGATATCAAGCGGATCTTGGATGATCCGAACTTTGACCAGTCTGCCGCGCTGGAAGACCAGATCAAACTGCTGGAGCTGCGGCGAAAGCAGCTTGGAAAACTCATCGCCTTCGCCCGTGAGACTTTGAAAACAGGAGTGACACCTATGAAATTTGACGCATTTGACAAGACCGAACAGGCGCGCTTTGCCGCCGAGGTCAAGGAAAAGTGGGGCGGCACGGCCGCGTATCAGGAATACCAGCAGCGCGAGGAAAACGGCTCTGCCGGTGATTCTGCCGAGCTGATGGCGCAGTTCGCCGAGTTGGGCAAGCTGAAAAATCTTGTGCCTGCCGCCCCGGAGGTGCAGACCGCAATCTGCAAGCTGCAGCAGTTCATCACCGACCATTTCTACACCTGCACACCGGAAATTCTGGCTGGACTGGGCGAGATGTATGTCGCCGACGAGCGTTTCCGCGAAAACATCGATAAGGCCGGCGGAGAAGGCACAGCGGCATTCGTATCCAAGGCGATTGCCGCATACTGTGGAAAGTGAGTATTCTTTGTTTCTTGCGGCGCAGGATTTGCGCTGCGGATTCGATAAACTGGAATTTGTCATATTCCCATCACATAGATTTGGCAGGGATTCCATTTATCCCATAATGTAGGAAATACTTCAAACTCCTTAAAACCAATAGAAATGTAAAACCGATTTGTATCGTCGTAGGATTTATATTTCCCCATTTGAACAGTTTTAACCTGTATAAATGAATAACCCATTTCTTTTGCAGCCTTTTTCGCACGGTTAAAAAGTTCTTTTCCGATTCCCTCGCGGTGATATTCTTTTAAGACGCCCATAACCGCAAGCTCAACTGTATCTTTTCCCGTTTCTTTGAGATACAAAAATCCCAAGTCTTTTTCGTTTTCCATGGCACAAAAGAAGACTTTCCCTGCGCTGTCGCGGATATATTCTTCTCGTGCCTCAGGGATTCCGAACCATTCAGGCAGTTCTTCCAATATATTTCTGGTTATGCGCTTTTTATCCTCATCATTTGCTATTTGAATGATATGCATGTCAAAAGTTCTCATCCACAAATTCCGATTATTTTATTATAGCAAAGCCGCCCCCAAAACACAATCGCAGCGATCCGATGATCCAGCGCTGCAGACAAGCATCCGGCCAGGCCCGTTGGGCCTGACCGGATGTTCTTTCTTATTTCGCCAGCGTTCTCCAGAGGAACGTTACAATCTGTGCACGGGTGCAGGTTTCATCCGGGCTGAAGGCATTGACAGACGTGCCAAGCGTCACGCCCTCCTTCACGGCCCAGAGGACTGCATCCGCATAATAGGCGGTTTCTGCAACATCTGCAAACCTGCTGCCGCTGCCGGCCGCCGGGCGCCCCTTCGCTCGCCACAGGAACGCAACAATCTGCGCGCGGGTGCAGACCGCATCCGGGCTGAAGGTTGTATCGCTTGTGCCATTGGTGATGCCGTTCTCCACGGCCCACAGAACCGCGTCAGAATAGTAGCTGCTAGCTGCGACATCCGCAAAGCGTGTCTTGGCAGATACCGGCGCGGGACTGCCGGCCGCTCTCCAAAGGAACGTCACAGCCTGCGCGCGGGTGCAGCTGCCGTCTGGCGCAAAGGCATGGGCGCTTATGCCCGTGGTAATGCCTTCGCCGACGGCCCAGAGAACCGCATCCTCATAATACGAGCCGCTGGGGACATCTGTAAAGGCGGGCCTGATCTGGAACACAGCCTCCACGGTAGCATCAGAAGCCGGCATGACGAAGGTATATGTGCCGTTTGCCTGCTCTGTCAGCCGGACCGCACGGCTGCTGCTGTCCAATACGGTGAGCTTGTCCAGCGTGAAGCCCAGGGCCGGCGAAACCGTCAGTGTGACCACATTGCCGGAATCCGCGCGGCTTACATTCGCTGTTACATTACCGTTCCGGCTTTCCAGAATGACCACACGGAACCGGCCTGCGCTGACAGAGTCTGTGCCGGGCTTTGTCGCGCTGCCGGCAGTCGTGGTTGTGTGCTGGGTCAGAATGTCACTGCGGCCAACCGGGCTGACAGCATAGCTCTTCACGGTGTAAGCCGTCTTTTCGGAAAGACCGCTGAACACGACGCTCTGCGCGGTCTGGACTGTCTTTGTCTCCAGCAGCGTTTCATCCTGATACAGCATGACGATATACTGCTCTGCGGCAGGCGTGTTCGTCGCCGCCTCCGCCGGATGCAGCTTCACTGTGACGGTATTTTTATCAGCAGAGACCTCCGGCGCCGTGTAGGCCGGAACCATGAGCTGCGCGGTGAGCTTGCCGTAGCAGCCCGCCGCCGTCACCGTAAGGGTGGTGCCGATCAGGCGCTCTGCCGGGATGCCCATGAGGGTCTGGGCGCTGCTGCCGTTCGACCATGTATAGGCATATTGGCGCGCAGCACTGCCGCCAAGGACGGACGCGGTCATGGTATACGTTCCGCCCGCCTCCGGGGCAATGGTGATGGCTGCGATGCCGTCGATCTCCGTCTGGCCGGTCACGGCGAGATACTCCGCCTTGAGTCGCTCATACGCCTCGAGCATGTCCTCGTAGGACGGCTCCTCGCTGCGGATAAGGGCTTCCCCGGCTGCAATGGCCTCCTGCAGCGCGTCCCAGTGGCCGGATGCGCCGTACTCAGCCTCCGTCAGCTTTTTGCTCTGCGCGATCAGATCGTTGAGCATCAAAAGCATCTGGAACACATTGTGCTCGTCCGCGATCTCGTCCATCAGCTCATAATAAAGCGTATCGCGGTTATAGGCGGTGACAACCGCCTTGTGGTCGATGCGCAGCGCAGCGTCCTGCATGGCGTCAAGGAATCTGTCAAGCAGCGTCTCCGGCAGATTGCACAGGAGCATGAACTCGGCGTCGTAGTCCCTGCCGTCATACGCGGAGGCCGCCGCCTCATAGCCCTCGAGTCCGGCCAGATAGCCGACGGACTGGTTGAGATTCTCATAGGTCATTTCCATGACCGGGATATTAAGCTGGGAGAGGATCGTGCGCAGACGCGCTCCGCGCGAGGTGTCGCTTTCGAGGTTATACAGGACGACGCGGTATTCCGGGATCTCATCGTCCGCCGCAATGACCGGGATGGAGGCGGAAACGTAGTCTACCTCTTCGCCCTCCCACTCCACATGGGGCAGGCGCAGCTTGATGAAGAGCTTTTCGCCCGCCTGAAGCGCCGCCGTGTCGTAGAAGTCGAGCGTCAGCTCTCCCCTAGTCTCGCCGCCCATGCGGGAGTTGGCCTTGGCGACCACGCGGCAGATGCGGAAATTCTCCCAAAGCTCATTGTCCTCGATCTCATCGTCAGAATATTCACCGGAGCAGGCATAGACCGTCACGTCGCAGTAGAACTCGTCGCCCATCGTCAAATACTGGTCAGAGTAATCGACCGTCAGGGAGACGGAGGCCGCGTCGCTCTTGACCGCGCTGACCGAGAACGCTGCGTAGGGCGTGCCCCAATCCGGCGAGGGCTGCACAACCAGCACCGCCGAGCGCGCTTCTTCTCCGCCGGCCGTCAGCACAAGCTGCAGCTTGCTGCCAACCTTCAAACGGCCGACGCCGACATAGAGCGTCTGATTGGTCTGCGAACGGTACAGGCCGCCGGAGACCAGCACCTCCGCCGTTTCAGCGTTCAGCGTATCGCCGTCAAACTGATAGAGCTTGTATTCCGCATATTTGATGCTGCTGTCAAAGCGCATGGATGCGGTCAGATTCGTCATGCCTGCCGTAACCTTCTGCGTCAGAAGGTATGCGCCCGGCTTTTCCTTTTCCGGTGCCTTTGCCGCCATAACCGGCTGCGACTGCGCCAGAATTGTCTTGCCAAGGCCGCCGCTCCACAGGACGGCAATCAGCTTTTCTCCCTCTGTCAGCGCTCTTGTCAGTGTGACCTTCTGCGAGCTGCTGGGCGCAGAGGCAAGATACTGGATGCCGCAGTAATCAGAGGCGTTCGTGGCCGCGTCAAAGCTGTCTCCCGTGTAGCCATAGAGCGTCAGCAGGGCGCTGTCGTCAAATTCCGCGCTCACATAGACGGCCTCTGTGTCCGTGGTAACGTTCTTTGTGACGATGGAAACCGTGGGTTCCGTGGCTTCCTTTTCAATGGAAACCGCCTCGCTGTACTGATAATAGGTGCGGTCGGCGTCGCCGTCATAGCGGTAAAGATACGCCTGCACGGTATTTCCGCCCGTCAGCTTTCCGCTTCCAAAATCGAAGGTGTAGCTTCCGGAGCCGGTATAGGTTCTCGAACCAAGGCGGGTGCGGCTGTCGCCGTCGCCGTTGGTGGACGCGCTGCCGGTCGTCAGGACAAGCAGGCCGCCCTGATACGCCTCATAGCCGCTGACGTTGACCGTCGCAGTGGTGGAACTCACCGTAAAGGACGTTTCCTGGATGGCGATGGAATCCGCTTCCTGTTCTGCCGCGACGGTGACGTCGCCGGCTTCAAAATAGCGCAGGTCGTCGTTCTTCCAATACTGGACAACAAAGCGGAGCGTCTCACCGGCGGTGAGTGCGCCTGCGGGGATGGCGAGGGTATTATCGCCCACGACGGCCGTTCTGTTTGTCGCAAGCGGCTTATCATAATCCGCGATTTTGCCGCCGGCAAGACGGTAGAGATACACCGCGTTGATTTCCTTTGTGGGATCCGAGGTTTCCAGCGTGAACGCAAGACTGGTGCTTGCAGCCGTCAGCGTGCCCTGCGGCTTGATGGTGAACAGCGCGGCAGGCTTCGGCTCGCTGACCGTCACCGGCTGAGACTGCGCCTGCACCGCGCCGTCCTTCAAAAGGAAGGCGGCCACGATGCGTCCGGCCGTCAGCGCGTCACCGCTGACCGGCAGCGTCACATCTCCGGCGGAGACGGGATTCACAACGCCAAGCGGCGTGCCGCCGGTCGTCAGGAATTCGGTCGTTCCGGCGTCATAACTCTTGACCAGCAGGAGCGCGCCCTCCGGGATCGCGCCTGCCACGGTAAACGTGACGGAGGTATCGCCTGCCGTGACGGGCTTTGCCGCCACGCTCGGCGCACTCTGGGCGGAGCCGGAAACCAGCACGGAATCATCCGGCAGGTTAAAAACTGCTTCATAGTCGTTGCCCGGCGCAATAAATAGGTCGGCATTCTGCGTCCAGTAGACGACCGCGCGGACGCGGTAGCCCTCGCGCAGGGGCTTGTCGGCAAAGGTGAATTCTCTGCCGGAGAAAGCCTCGGTCACGCGGAACACGCTGCCAAGCGAGATCTGCCCTTCGCCCTCAAAATCGAAGTCCTTGTCCGCCGGATACTGTGCCAGTGCAACATTGATGGTAATATCGCCGTTCGCAGCATATTCAAAGAAACGTGCGTCGCCTGTCAGGCTCACATGCAGCGAGGTATCGCCCGCCCAAAGCTCGGTCTCGTCGATCGTCGCGTCGGGATAGACATACGGCTCAAAGCCCTTGCCGTTCTCATCCACGACCTCGGGCGTCTGCGCCGAATTGACGTGGCGGTACCATTCGTCGCCGTCGATGCAGACATAGAGGCTGGCGATCACGCGATAGCCGACGGGAACGTTCGTCAGATCGACCGGGATCGTTCCGGTGCCGCTCTGCGTGACCTTCACGCTGCCAAGCGAGATCTTATGGCCTCCATCCGGGTCAAAAGCAACTGTGCCGGGATAGGCGTAGAAGCCGAGCGTCGCGCTGGGGATCTCGTTGTCCAGCGTAACGGCATAGTCGATGCTGGTCTGCTCCTGACGGAAGGTTTCCGTGCGCGGCTGGCCGTCCTTCAGCATGGTGACCGAGCAGTTTTCCAGCCGCTCCAGCGGCGTCTTGCTCGCGGCGGAGATCAGAACGCTGTCCGCTGCGGCGTACCACTCGAAATCGACCGTTCCCTCGACGCCGTGGCCGTCATAGAAGCGGAGCGCCGCCATGATGGAGTTGCCCTCCTGAAGCTCGGACATTTTATCGGCGGGAATGGTGAAGGTATACGTTCCCTTCCCGGTAAACACCTGGCTCGTGAGATCCTCGCGGCCCTCGTCGTCGCCCGGCTCGGTCTGGGAGGCGCTTCCGGTCGTGATGCAAATGCGGCTCCAATCCTCGCGGTTATTGTACCAGTTGTAGCCGGACACCTTAACGGTGAGCGTTGTGGAGGTTGTGGTAAAGGACTGCTCCACAATCTCAAAGCTGTTTTTTTCCTCTGCATCGCAGACAAGGTATTCCCACGCGGCAGTCCTGCCGCCGTCATAGGTCACGACCAGCGTCAGCTTTTCGCCTGCAGCCAGCCCGCTCAGGCCGTCAAATGTCATGAACTCGCCCATTTGGGGCTTTGACAGCTGCGCAAGCGGTGTCTGCACGCCCGCGCGGAAGAGTGCGGCGGATTCCAGCACGCTGGGCTGGGCGTTGTAGCGCTTCATCTTCGGGAACACCGAAAGCGTGGTGCTGCTGTTGGTCAGCTCGCCCTTGATATACATGGCGAACGGCGTGTATGCCTGCGCGACCGCGACGCCCTCGGACACATAGTCGGCGGACGGCGTGACGGAGGAGTCGCGCACGACCGCGTACAGGATCTTGCCTGCTGCGGGCGCGGCGCTGAGCGTCAGCGTGTTTTCACCGGTATGCAGTCCTCCGGCGGCAAAATAGCCGGTATACAGCGCGCCGCTGTAATCGAAATTGAAAACGTTGGACGGGATCTCCTTGCCCGCGTCCAGCGCAATGACCTTGAGGATGCCGCTGGACGGCACGCGCGTGAGGCTGACCTTCACAGTCGTGGAGGCGCTGTCCACCTCGCCCACGATGGAGACGATGGACGGCTCCTGTTCATACGCGACCGTGACCGGCTGCGACATATAGTCCTTCGTTTCACTGCCGCTGCTGTCGCGGAGGACGGCAAGCAGCCTGCTCCCGGCCTCCGGCGCGGCGGTCAGCGTCAGCGTGTTTTCACCGGCATGCAGATTTCCGACGACGGAAAAATACAGGCTCCTGTAGCTGTTGAGCCTGGCGGAGGCATACGGCTCCTCCGCGCCCAGCTGGATCACACGGAAAATGCCGCTTGCGGGGAGATTTTTCAGCGTGACCGAAAGCTCCGTCGTGCGGTTGGTGACGTTCTGGGTGCCGATCGACACGGACGGCACGGGATCGCCGTCGGTGATCTCGACGGGATAGCCGTAGGTGTAGGCCCAGTCGTCACGCGAGTCGCTCCAGTAATACAGATACGCCTGCACGTTTTTACCCGCGGCCAGCTTGGCCGGGTCGATGGCGAAGGTGTAGGTATCCGGGCCTGTGTATTTGAGGCTGCCAAGCGCCGTCCGGGGCGGATTGCTTATGCCCCAGTCGGACTCGGTGCCGTCCGGTCCGACGCTCAGTCGAAGCGTAGCCCCTGACAGTTCTTCATAGCCGGTTACCTGCACCGTGACCGTTGTGGTGGATGTCGTGATTGTTTTTTCCTGGATAGCAATCGCAGCAGTCTCCCCCGATGCCTGGACTGTTCCCGGCAGCAGCGAAAAGACCATCACGAGTACCAGAAAGAGGCTGAGTGCGCGTCTTTTCTGCATCTGTGGTTCTCCTTATTTGATCATAGCATGAATTTTCTGGTTAGAGACACTTAACTGACGGGCTAAAGAAAAAGCATTCTGCAAGTTAGAGTTCTTTAACCATAAGATAGATTACATGATTGCACCGCACTTGTCAAGTGTTTTGCGCGGCAGACGAAAAGCGCCGCCAGGTGCTCTCCCGGATCAGCGCGCAAAGCGCCTGCCAGTCCTGCTCCTCCTGCATGTACTGGAGATCATCAATCAGAAGCGTCTGCCATGCATCCTCCAAAGATGGCAGTGTAAAGCTGGCCTCTCCTGCATGCAGCCGCAGAACAGGGTATCCCTCCAGCAGGGTACCTGCCAGCGCCATCTTTCCGATGCCGCAGGGCGCACTGAAAAAGAGCACTTTTCCGCGCTCCCAAAAGCTTTCGAATTGCCGCGCAGCAGAAGGCTTGACGATGATGGTGCTTTTCTCAGTCATGGATTCCCCTCCCGGTGACAAACATGGAATTGCCCCATGGGCCACAGAGGACACCCTCTGTGGCATACGCCCTGCCATATCGACAGATTAATGTTTTATTCTATGTTGAAGGAACACATCCCGCGATCATAGCTAAAAGCACTTACGAAGCAGTCCAATTGCTTCGTGCTGAGCGAAAAAAGGCAGATCGTGCATCATTTACAGACACCTCAAAGGCATTCCGAAAGCGAATTTGCTGCGGCGTATGCGGAACACCATATCAGAGAAAGTTTATTGCGGATAATACTTATTGGGTTTGCCGTTTACATAATCAATCAAAAGATAAATGCCTCAATCAAGCTGTCCCGGAAAAACAAATTACTGCGGCATTTTTCCACCTGTACTACAAACTCAAGAACCACGGCAACCCCATCTTATCGCAGATGCTCTCGAACATCCAAAAGGTTCGTTATAGCCGAATGCTTTGGAACGAGGACGTGATCTCCCTTAACAAGAAAATATCCGATGTTCTCAGTCAGGTTCAATTCCTAACCCAGCTCCAGCAGGCGGGCGGCGTTGATCCTGACACTTTTATATCTTCCAATAACAAGCTCAGCGAACAACTCCGCAGGCTGAAACAGGAAAAAGCAAGGCTTCTCGACACCGACAGCGACGATCTGGCAGATCGCACCCGCGATCTTATGGACGTGCTGGAGGACGGGCCGGATTTCCTCGGCAGCTTTGATGCGGAGCTGTTCGATGCGCTTGTTGAAAGAATTATCGTAGACAGCAACGAGCGTCTGCGGTTCAAGCTGAAAAACGGCTTGGATCTGCTAGAGCAAATCGAAAGGACAAAGCGGTAATGGGAAATCGGAAGCTGCCATTTGGCTATCAAATGCGTATGGGCGAGATCGTCCGCTGTGAACCGGAAGCGAAGCCTGTGCAGGATATTTTCTTACAATATACGCTCGGCGCGTCGCTCAAGGAGATCGCAGAGCAGATGCGCAAAACTGGTCCTATCTATGGCGAGGGAAGGTCATGGAATAAGAACATGGTCGCGCGGATTTTGGAAAACCCCAAATATACCGGAGCAGACAATTACCCCAAATTAGTTGACATAAAATTATTTGAAGCTGCCGCGGTCAAGCGTCAGACCAAGCAGTGCCTGCCGGAGCGGACGCCCGCACAGAAAGCGCTCAAGCGTGTCTGCTCCAAACCGCCTACGCCGGATATCGAGCAGCAGATCACACATCTGCTCGGCAAGTTGGCAGAGCAGCCGGAGCGCATCATGCAGCCAGAGCAAACATCCAAGCCGACGCATACGAATACGCAGGCTGAGCTGGATGACATTTTGAACACCCAGCCGCTTGACGAGGACGCTGCCAGAAGCCTGATCTGCAAGCTGGCGCAGGAGCAATACGACGACATCGGCAACGAAGAATACGAAACCGAACGCCTGCGGCGGCTGTTCACAGCCTTCGAGTGTACGGCAGAGCTCAACGCAGAACTGTTGCAAAGCGCCGTCTCCGCCGTGCTGGTGACGCGCCAGGCGGTGCGCTTGCAGCTCAAAAACGGACAAATCATCGGAAAGGAAGACCTTGCATGACAGACGAAAAGCCGCGCGTCATAATAATTCCTCCGAAACCGGAGTTTCAGAAAACGACCACGGTCACAAAGCAGCTTCGTGTCGCGGCGTACTGCCGTGTCTCGACCAAGGAAGAAGAACAGGCCAGCAGCTACGAAGCCCAGTGCGAATACTACACCGACAAAATCATGTCCAACAAAGAATGGACGATGGCTG
>ERZ1034992.1502-NODE-1502-length-10276-cov-4.484688_pt1 | contig 10276 bp, 8 predicted proteins | sample MGYA00520695_ERZ1034992 | MGnify/ENA primary metagenome ERZ1034992 (study PRJEB33766, sample SAMN09781778) | gut metagenome | biome: gut microbiome | host: Homo sapiens | place: Madagascar | study: EMG produced TPA metagenomics assembly of the PRJNA485056 data...
GAAGGCTATGACGAAGCTATGTATAAAAATTCTTGTAGAATCTGACTCTGCGATTTAATCAGCGTTTCCCTAGGCTTTCAAACGTAATCAAGGGGTGAGCTGCCCCACGGGCGAGCCTGAACCCATCAACCTGAACCTTGAACCCTCTAATCCTCGATCACCGGATGCTCATAGAGCTCCTTCAGATCCTTCACGAGGTGCTTCTCGATCGCCGCCTCAAGGGCTTCTATGGATTTGGCATCATATTGATGAATGATGCCAGGGATGCCCTTGGCACGAAGCTCGCCGTAGTACTCATCGCGATACATGTTATAGAAGAAAAGGATCCCTGTATCTTTTTCTTCACACTCATAGCAAGCGATGATGTAGGAGCCGTTCAGCCCAAGAAGCGGCATTTTCGGCGCAATGACACGCACATAGTGCCCGAGCTTCTCCGGCAGCAGCTCTTCATAGTCCCAGACCATGAAGCCCTTGCCCTCGACCAGAATGGAGACCTTCTCGCGATGGATGAGCTCCTTCTCGATCGCCTCCGGTGTCAGCAGTTTCACGAGGCGTTTAAATTCCTCAAGATCGCCCGTGATGCATTCGATCTCCGTCAGCGTGATCATGTGCAGATCCATCTTCACCATGTAATCCGCCGTTTCCTCATCATATAAGACGCGGATCTTCCATCCATTCGACTTGTGAAACCAGCCGAAGGCATAATAAATGCGGTCGTGCTGCTCATCGATGATGCGAAGCTCATAGTCGCCGATGACCGGGGGAAGATCCTTCTCCTCGTACCAGGCAAGCAGCTTCTCGCGGCGCTCCGCACGCGCCTTCTTTGTTTTTTCATCCACGTCAGCCATGGCGACTCCTTTCTAAATGAGACTATGAGACTGGAAGAGTAGGAGATGTTAGACATTAGACATTAGACATTAGACATTAGACTTTAGGCTTTAGACTTCGGATTTCAGACTTCTAGCATCTGACCTCTGACTTCTGACTTCTGATTCCTAGTCACTAGTCCCCAGCCACTAATCCCAGTCACTTCTCCGCCAGTTCTGCCTCAAGCCTGTCTCTGGCTGCGGTGACGGACTTCACAAATTCCCGCGTTTCCGGGAAAGGGATCTGGTTCATATCAGAGAAGCCTTCCTTCCAGCCATAGTCCTTCATCCACTGGTCCACATTGCCGCGGCCCGCATTGTACGCGGCCAGCGCAAGGACTTCATTGTTGTGATACTCCTTCAAAAGGTAATTGATATACCAGGCGCCCAGCGGGATATTCTCCTCGGGACGCTCCAGACGGTTCGCCGGAAGGCCGCTTTCCTCGGAGATCCACTCTGCTGTATCCGGCATGAGCTGCATCATGCCGATCGCACCCACATGGGATACCGCCTTTTTATCGAATTTACTCTCCGTCAGGATGACGGCTTCTAAAAGAGCCGGCGAAATCTCCTCCTTCTTCGCGCTCTCTGAAATGAGGAGAGAGATCTCCCGCGAGGGACGCATGAAGGAAATGTCCGAAAGGATGTAAACCGCAAGACCGCACAGAATGGCCAGAAGAAGGGTGAAGAGCATAGCCCCCGTATTTCCCTGATGTCTGTGGACTTCTCTCTTTTTCCGTTTCAAAGCGGTTCTCATGGATGCCTCCTTTCATGTAAAAATGATGTGGGATTCAGGGTTCAGGGTTGTGGTGGCGGCTTCGCCGCGAATATATATGGGGCGATGCCCGAAGGCTGACTTCTCCCTCCTTCCAGAGGAAGGGGCGAGAGGATGGTCTGGGCGATGCCCGAAGTTTAAAACTGGCGGTTTTCTCGTATCGCAAACCCAATCCCTAGCTACTAATCCCCAGCTACTAATTTCTAGTCACCAGTCCCTAACTCCCCTCATCCGTTCCTTCGCCTTCGCGAGGGCTTCTCTCACCTGGCGGCGGGTGTCTTCGACGGAGCGGCTGTTATCGATGATGACATCCGCATAGTTCAGCTTATTGTCCGTCGGCATCTGCTTATGGATGCGGTCAAGGACCTGCTCTCTGGTGAAGCCGTCGCGGAGCGTGACACGCTTGATCTGCATTTCCAGCGGTACCTTAACGATCCAGACCTCTTCCACACGCAGCTGCCAGGAGATCTCCAAGAGGAGCGGCATGTCGAGTACAACAAGGTCATGACCTTCCTCCTGGGCCTTCAGAAGCTCTTCCTGCGTGCGGTGCCAGATGAAGGGATGGATGATGGCATTCAGCTGCTGGCGTTTCTCTTCCTTCGTGAAAACGATCGCTGCCATTTTCATCCGATTGAGCGTCCCATCCTTATTGAAAATGGCCTCGCCAAAGGCGCGCCGGATGTCTTCCATGGCCGCACTGCCCGGCCGCACTGCCTCGCGCGCGAGCATGTCCCCATCGATGATGGGGATCCCCAGCTCCTTCAGGTAGGAGGAGACGGTGCTTTTCCCGCAGCCTACGCCGCCGGATAATCCGATACGATACATAATGAGATAACTTCCTTTGAATGATAATGAAAAAAGGGGTTCAGGGTTCAGGGTTCAGGGTTGTAGTGGCAGCTTCGCTGCAATTACATATGAAGCGATGCCCGAAAGAGTATTCAAGTCTCCAGTCATTCGAGGTTCCTAATCCCTAGCTACTAATCCCTAACCTCTAGTCACCAGTCACTAGTCTCCAGCCTCTCCGCTCACTTCGTCTCCGCCCAGTTCTTCCCCGCATTGACGTCGGCGAGGAGCGGGACTTTGAGCGTGACGACGGACTCCATCGTTTCTTTTAAAAGAGCAGCGATCTCCTCTTTTTCCTCCGCCACCACCTCTGCGACCAATTCATCATGGACCTGCAGAAGGACGCGGCTCTTATAGTGGTCCTTCCTCAGCTTGTCATAGACGGCGATCATGGCCATCTTCATGATATCTGCAGCCGTGCCCTGGATCGGTGTATTCATCGCCATGCGTTCTGCAAGTGAACGGCGCATGAAATTCTTGCTGCGGATGTCCGGAAGCTCGCGATAGCGACCAAAAAGCGTGACGGCACGTCCCGTCTCCCTGGCCTCTTCGATCATACGCTGCATGAAGTCATGGATCTTTGGGTAGCGGGCATTGTACCTGTCGATATAGTCCTGCGCCTGCTTGGGCGTGATGCCGAGCTGCTTGGACAGGCCGAATCCGCTGATGCCATAAATGATGCCGAAATTGACGGCTTTCGCATGGCTTCGCTGCTCGTCGGTGACTTCTTCGAAGGGGATGCCCAGCACTTCGGCCGCGGTGCGGCGGTGGATGTCCTCATGGTTCGCAAAAGCAGCAATCAGGCTCTCATCACCGCACATATGCGCAAGAATACGGAGCTCGACCTGCGAATAGTCCGAAGAGATGAAGCAGTCATAGCCCTCGCCCGGTACAAAAAGGGAGCGTATCTTCTTCCCTTCCTCCGTGCGGACAGGGATGTTCTGCAGGTTCGGATCCGAGCTTGAAAGACGGCCCGTAGCCGTCACCGTCTGGTTGAAGGAGCCATGAATGCGGCCCGTTTCCTTACGGATGAGCTTCGGCAGCGCCTCGAGGTAGGTGGAGATCAGCTTCGAAAGCGTGCGGTAGCGAAGGATCTTTCCCACAAAGGGATAGCTGACCGCCAGATTCTCCAGCACGTCCGCAGCGGTCGAGTAGCCGGTCTTCGTCTTCTTGCCCGCCGGCATCCCCAGTTTCTCGAAGAGGATATGTCCGAGCTGTTTGGGCGAATTGATATTGAACGGTTCCCCTGCTTCGGTGTAGATATCCTTCACGAGGCGGCGCAGCTCACTCTCCATGTCCGCCTTGACCTCCTGCCAGCGCTGCTGGTCCGTCGCGATACCGGCCTTCTCCATCGCGGAAAGCACCTCGACGAGCGGCTCTTCCACGTCCGTGAAAAGTGTCATCACTCCATTTTCCTCGAGCTTGCGGCAGCACGGCCCATAGATCTTCGACAGGAAATCTCCGATAAGACTGCCCTTGTCTGCGAAATCTTCCATCTCATCCGCAAAGACTTCGGGCACTCCATAGAGCCCTGCCATGTACGATAAGGGGTACGTCACGCGCGCGGGATCCAGCAGGTAGGAGGCGAGCTGTACATCAAAGAGCGGCAGAGAATCAGCCGGGAAGTCGGACTCCGTGAGGGCTTTCGCATCGACTGTCACCACGGCTTTCGCTTTCGCGAGGGCCTCTGCGAGCTTCTCATACTGCGCCGGCACCGCCGTGTACGCCCGTCCCTCACTCACAACGACCGCAGACCTTGCCGTAAAGAAAGGCGCGATCCCTGAGCGGTCGATCAAAAGGGCTGCGACCCTTTTGTCAAACGTCTCTCCCTGCCAGGGTTCAGCCTTCACAAGCTCGGCCCGGCTCTGTTCCTTCTTCGCTTCCGCCAACGCCCGGAAGCGCGGAAGGCTGGCAAACTGCTGCAAAAGATTGATTCCCAGCTTTTGGAAAAGGAGACGCATTTCCTCAAAATGAACGGGCTGATGCATCTCTTCCAGAGACGTCTCCAGCGGCACGTCGCGCTTGATGGTCGCCAGGTCATAGGAAAGATAGGCCAGCTCTTTATTCGCAGTAAGCTTCTTTCCCTGCGCGCCTTTGATCTCTTCAACATGGGCATACAGATTATTCAGATTGTCATACTGCGTGATGAGCTTCAAAGCCGTCTTCTCACCGATCCCCGGCACGCCGGGGATATTATCTGCGGTATCCCCCATGAGCGCCTTCATATCGATCACCTGACGCGGCTCTATGTGGTACTTTTCAAAGACCGCTTCCGGCGTCATGGCCGCCATATTCGTGATGCCCTTCTGCGTGAGGAAGACCGTCGTCTGGCTGCTTGAGAGCTGCAGCGCATCACGGTCGCCAGTCACGATATTGACCGGCATTTCCTTTTCATAGCGAAGAGAGAGCGTCCCTAAGATGTCATCTCCCTCGTAGCCGTCAAGACTGTACACCGCGACACCCATCACCTGCATCACGTCGCGGATGAGGTCAAACTGCGGCACGAGTTCATCCGGTGCCGGCTTTCTCGTAGCCTTGTATCCCTCGTACATCTCCGTGCGGAAGGTGTGTCGATCCTTGTCGAAGGTCACTGCCATATATTCCGGGTCCAGATCGCGATAGAGACCGAGCAGCATCCGCAGAAATCCATAGACCGCATTCGTCGGGATTCCATCCGGCGATGTCATAGTGGGCGGCAGCGCATAGAACGCGCGGTATAAAAGGCTGCTGCCATCGATGATGACCAATTTCTTTTCCATAGTAAACTCCATGAGGGTACGCACTCGCGTGCCAATCAACGCCAAAGCCCCATGCCGATGGGCAACAGGTTCAAAGGGTCATAAGCTTTGAAGGAGGGTGCATCACACGAATGACATCGCGGCACCGATCCCCAATGCGTCATCCGCCGCCTTGTAAAAGGGGCAAACATCGTAGTATATATTATATCATAATCGCGCCGGGCAAACAGGCTTCCCATGGTGAGCGGGTACACATTCTTCGTCACGCGGCGGATGAAAAAGATCTCCTCTTTGCTTAGAATACCGATACAGAAATACCTGCCGCAGGACGGCGCAAGACACCTATCTAAGAAAAGAGCCCCACGCTCCATTCCGGCAAGCGCAATAAAAAAGCCCATCCAATGGATGAGCTTTTTCTCATTTTAGTGGTGCGGTCGGAGAGATTTGAACTCTCACGGATTACTCCACTACCGCCTGAAGATAGCGCGTCTGCCAGTTCCGCCACGACCGCATATAAAATTGAATTGAGGGAATCAAGTAGAAAAAAGAGTGGTGCGGCTGGTGAGACTTGAACTCACACGATCGAAAGATCACTACCCCCTCAAAGTAGCGCGTCTGCCATTCCGCCACAGCCGCAGGAATGGTGCCTCAGAACGGAATCGAACCGTTGACACAAGGATTTTCAGTCCTTTGCTCTACCAACTGAGCTACCGAGGCAAATAAAAGTGGCGACCCGGATCAGATTTGAACTGACGATCTCCGCCGTGACAGGGCGGCATGTTAGACCACTACACCACCGGGCCGCACGTAAGTTACGCATATTAGTATATCCATCCATGGTACTTTTGTCAAGCACTTTTTGAAAAACGGTTTTCTTGGTCGATAGGGATGGCTGGGGACGGCGAACCCTCTCGCACCGTCATTTCGAGCGCAAGCGAGAAATCTTTATCATTCACGGTCAAAATGGTCAATGTTTGGAAGCCTCAAACGGGAAACCAGCTCTTCAAGAAACCTTCGGGCATCGCCATGATAGATACTCCGCGGCGCTTCTGATTTTTATGCGCCGCACCACAACCCGAGAGTTTGAAAGCAGGGATGAGTAGCTAGGGATTAGGGATTAGGAGTCTCAAGTGACTGGTGACTGGTGACTAGTGACTAAAACCCACCTTCTGGCATCGCCATTATTTATACTCCGTGACGCTTCTGATTTTTATGCGCCGCCCCCCCGAACCTCGTTCACGCGCAATCAAAGGGCGAAACGCCTTTCTCCTATTTTTCTACAGATGATACAATTCCGGTCTTCTGTCACGAAATACATTGATGCTCTCTCGGATGCCCTGCAGCACATCCGTATCGATCTCCGCCGTGGCCACCTGCTCCTTTTCACCCAGATGGAGCAATTCTTCCCCCAAAGGCGAGAGCAGCATCGAGTTTCCACCGTACTGCGTGCTGCCGGCACGGCCGCATTCATTCACGGCACAGAAAAACATCTGATTCTCGATCGCTCTGGCTTTAGAAAGTGTGATCCAGTGCTCCTTTCTTACGAGCGGCCAGGCAGCAGGAAGGAAAAACAGATCCACCCCCTGCAACGCTTCTGTCCGGATCAGCTCACAAAAGCGTACGTCATAGCAGATCGCCATCGAGCAGGCGATCCCGTCCAGCGTAAAGTGGACAGTGGAAGAACCGCCGGTATACGACTTCGTTTCTCCCATCAGGCTGAAGCCGTGGATCTTATCATAAGAGGCAACGACCTCGCCTTTGCGATCAAAGATATAGCTTCGATTGAAAACGCATCCGTTTTCCAAAACGCTGACCGAGCCCGCCACGATATTGACGCCATGCTCCTTGGCAAATGCTCCGAACACCTTTTTCGTCTGCACGCCATCTGCATCAGAAGCGGCATGGAGTGCGCTGTCCGGCGACGGAAAGAAGCCGGTGTTTAACGTTTCCGGCAGGACAAGAATGTCCGGCTTGTCTTCCAGCGCAAGCTCCATCAGCTGCACAGCTTTTTCATAATTTCTTTCCACCTGTCCCAGCTCTACATCCATTTGAATCAGACTGATCTTTTCCTTCATAAAGCCTCCACGCATCCTGTCACCCAAACGAACCATCGAATTTCATTCAATGTACCGCCTCCGGCTTTTTCTGTCAAGAAAAATAGCTCCCTCTTTCTCCCATCAAAAAGAGCCCGAGGCAAAAGCCCCCGGCTCTTTTCTTATGCAGGACAGGTATGAGATAGTCACTCCCTGCCCCTTATGATTTTCTCAATCAGGCAGATCATTCCGAAGGACACGATGCGCCATGCCCACCGTGACCTCATTGAAATGAAGCACACCCACGCCGACAAAGATCGCAACGCAGAGATGCTCATTCCAACGGGCGATACCGATCTTGCCGCCGACATTCATGCCGATCGCCATCGGCTTCACCTGCTCGATGGCAGACTCCATGGCTCCGACCACAGAGCCATCCCCCACATGAGTATCAGAGATGACCTTCTGCCTTTGGGCAGCCACGATGGCCGACTCGAAGATCTTCGGAAGGATATCCAGAAATTTCCCGCCAAAGTTCACAGCGACAGCGCGGATGCCATCCTTCGCCAGCCTTTCCTTCAGCGCATTCTCATCTGCCCGCGTCTCGGTCAAAGACATGCGGAGCGCGGCCCGTGCGATATCAGCACTCTGGTATTCTTTGTAAGCCATCTCAGTTTTCCCGTTCTTTGATTTCGCGGATCAGGTTTGCGACAAACATCGGGAGAGACTGAGACCCCAGGTCGCCATTCTTTCTGCTTCTGACAGAAATGGTGTGACCCTTCATTTCCTGATCGCCCACGATGATCATGTACGGTACCTTCTCCATCTGTGCCTTACGGATCTTGTAGCCCAGTGTTTCATTGGCCTCTTCCACTTCGACACGGATATCAGACTCGGACATAGCCGCTGCGACAGACTTCGCATATTCCAGATTCTTGTCCGTGACAGGGATGATCTTCGCCTGTACCGGAGCGATCCAAGTCGGGAAGGCCCCTGCATAGTGTTCGATCAGGATGCCGATGAAACGTTCCAGAGAGCCGTAGCCCGCACGGTGCAGCATGACTGCTCTGTGCTTTTCTCCATCTTCGCCAATATAGTTCACATCGAAACGTTCCGGCAGCTGCATATCCATCTGGATGGTGCCGCACTGCCAAGTACGTCCGAGAGAGTCCTGTACATGGAAATCGAGCTTCGGTCCATAGAAAGCACCGTCGCCTTCATTGATCTGGTACGGTACACCCGCCGTCTCGATGGCTTCACGGAGCGCATTCGTGGAGATCTCCCACAGCTCATCGCTGCCCATGGAGTTTTCCGGACGGGTAGAGAGTTCGACATGGTATTCCAGACCGAAGACACCATACATCTTCTGGTACATCGCCATACACTTGATGACTTCATCCTTCATCTGTTCCTGCGTCATGAAAATGTGCGCATCATCCTGCGTGAAGCAGCGAACGCGGAAGAGGCCGTGCAGCGCGCCCTTCAGCTCATGACGATGAACGAGGCCGAATTCACCGACACGCATCGGCAGATCTCTGTAAGAACGCTGCTGCGTCTTGAAGAAAAGGATTCCGCCGGGGCAGTTCATCGGTTTGATCGCATAGTCTTCGTCATCGATCTGGGTGAAGTACATATTTTCCTTATAATGATCCCAGTGACCAGACTGCAGCCACAGCTTCTTCGACAGGATGACCGGCGTCATGATCTCCACATAGCCGAATTCCTTGAAGAGCTCACGTTCATAGTCCATCAGTTTATTTCTGAGGATCATGCCCTTCGGATGGAAGAACGGGAAGCCCGGGCCCTCTTCATGGAAGGAGAACAGATCGAGCTGCTTGCCGAGCTTTCTGTGGTCACGCTTCTCTGCTTCCGCACGGACGAAGAGATAGTGGTCAAGATCCTCCTTGCTGAAGAATGCCGTCGCATAGATACGCTGCAGCATCTTATTCTTGGAGTCGCCGCGCCAGTAAGCACCAGCGACCGTCATCAGCTTGAACGTCTTCACCTTGCCGGTGGACTTCAGATGCGGGCCTGCGCAGAGATCCGTGAAGTCACCCTGTTCATAGAGAGAGATCGTTTCCTCCTCCGGCAGGTCTTCGATCAGCATGACCTTGTAGTCCTGCCCCTTGTCCTTGAAATACTGGAGCGCTTCATCGCGCGGCAGCACCTTCTTCACCAGCGGGATATTTTCCTTCGCGATCTTCGACATCTCCTTCTCGATCGCTGCGAAATCCTCCTGGCTGAAAACATGATCAGAATCCAGATCATAGTAGAAGCCATCATCGATCGCCGGTCCGATAGCAAACTTCACGCCAGGGAACAGGTGCTGAATCGCCTGTGCCATCACATGGGACGCCGTATGACGCAGCGTGAAAAGACCTTCCGGGTCCTCCTTCGTGAAGAATTCCACCTCTGCACCATCCACGATCGGATCGCGCAGATCCGTCAGCTCGCCATTCACCTTCGCCACCAGCGCATTCTTGCCAAGGCTGTTGGAGATCGCCTTCGCTGCATCCGCCAGAGATACCGCGCTCTCGAACTCTTTCTCTTTTCCGTCTTTCAGACGAATCGTAATCATAGTATCTTCCTTTCTAAAAACAGACATTCACTGCTTGGGGACAGTGGCTTCCATTTTTGCTGCTTTCTGCTTGGCTCTGCCATTTCAGCCGCTTCGCAGAAAGCAACATGAAAGCAATAAAAAAACTTCCGTCCCTAAGGGACGAAAGTTGTATTCCGTGGTTCCACCCAAATCAGAGCTAAAGCTCCACTTGTCGGCCCGGTAACGAGGCCACCCGGGAAGATTTCGATCCTCCTGCTCCAGAGCGGTAATCGATCCCCCCCACCATCTGCTCCCACCAGCCGCAGACTCTCTTTGCGTGTACCAAGGATCCATCATGTCTCTATCCTCACATGTATGGTCATACTATAGACTTCTTTTTTGCGTTTGTCAAGGGGAAGGTTGGAGACGTAAGTGTCAAGTTTTCCTCGGTAATTCATTTGACTGTCGATAATTACTATCTC
>ERZ1034992.1504-NODE-1504-length-10273-cov-3.950088_pt1 | contig 10273 bp, 12 predicted proteins | sample MGYA00520695_ERZ1034992 | MGnify/ENA primary metagenome ERZ1034992 (study PRJEB33766, sample SAMN09781778) | gut metagenome | biome: gut microbiome | host: Homo sapiens | place: Madagascar | study: EMG produced TPA metagenomics assembly of the PRJNA485056 data...
AGATTTTGCCCGTCGGCCCCACCGGCTACGCCGACAGCCCGTACCAGAGCTGCTCGGCCTTTGCGGGCAACCCGTACTTTATTGATCTTGACCAGTTGGTCAAGGATGGCCTGCTGACCCGCCGCGATTTTGCCAAGATCAACTGGGGCGGCGATACAGCCCACATTGACTATGGCACCTTGTACGAAAAGCGCTTCGCCGTGCTGCGCAAGGCCTACACCAACTTTTTAAAACAGCGCCCCGTGCCCGGCTACGATACCCCCTACCCTGATAGCTGGTATCGCTTCCAGTTTTTGAGCAGCGAATGGCTGCCCGATTACTGTTTGTACATGGCCATCAAGCGCGACAACGGCATGGTGGACTGGCAGCAGTGGCCCGACGCCCTGCGCCTGCGCGACCCCGCCGCCCTGACTGCTTTTAAGGAGGAACACGCCGAGGAAGTCGGCTTCTGGGCGTTTGTGCAGTATGAGTTCGACCGCCAGTGGCGCGCCCTGCACGCCTACGCCAAGAGCAAAGGCGTGTCCATCATGGGCGATATCCCCATCTATGTTGCCGCCGACTCGGCCGATGCCTGGGCGGGCCGCGAACTGTTCGAGACCGACGCCGAGGGCAAGCCCCGCCGCGTGGCAGGCTGCCCGCCGGACTACTTTGCCGCCGACGGCCAGCTGTGGGGCAACCCGCTCTACGACTGGAACTACCACCGCAGCACTGGCTATGCCTGGTGGATCCGCCGCATCCGCCACGCGCTGTCCATCTACGACATCCTGCGCATCGACCACTTCCGCGGGTTCGACACCTACTGGGCCATCCCGGCTGGCGAAAAGACCGCCCGCAACGGCCGGTGGGAGCAGGGCCCCGGCATGGACCTGTTCCGCACGCTGCATAACGCATTGGGCGAGCTGCCCATCGTGGCCGAGGATCTGGGCGAGATGTTTGACTCGGTTCGCCAGCTGCTGGCCGACAGCGGCTTCCCCGGCATGAAGGTGCTGCAATTTGCCTTTACCGGGCAGGACAGCGTCGATTTGCCCCACAACTATCCGCGCAACTGCGTGGCCTACCCCGGCACCCATGACAACAATACCCTGGCCGGTTGGTTCAACGAAGAGCTGACCCCCGCGTACCGCCAGCAGGCGATCGAGTATTTTGCACTCAACAAAGGCGAGGGCGAACTGCGCGGCATGCTGCGCGGTGTGCTGGCCAGCACCGCTGCACTGGCGATCATCCCGATGGCCGACTGGCTCGAGGAGCCGTCCGCGTCCCGCATGAACACCCCCGGCGTGGCCCAGGGCAACTGGCAGTGGCGCGTGGATGAGAAAAAGCTCACCCCCGCACTGGCCAAAGAGATCAAGGCCATGGCGGTGCGGTATTTCCGCGCCCCTGCGAAAAAGTAAAAAGATTTCGGCGCCGCACAATTTTCCGTGCGGCGTTGTTTTGTATAACGTCGCCGCCCTGTTTTGTGAACCCAGCCAATGTTTTGCGCTATCGTGTGCCGTTTTTTTGTGCAAGGCAAGTCTACCCAGCAGGCGCTTTTTGTGGTACAATGACTAGGTATTTAAGATAATTATTTTCGTAACAGGAATCGTGCGTTTGAAAAAATGAGGAACCGACATGAAATTTGAGTATACCCTCGCCGAACTCGCCGCTGAGATCACCGCTTTGGAGCAGGTCTACGGTAAGGTCAGCGTACTGGACCCCTACCAGGGCACCGTGCTGGACCCCGCCACCCTGCTGCCGACCGACAAGGCCGAAGATCTGACCGCGCTGGACGAGACAGGCCGCGGCGTGCGGATGGCCCAGGCCGACGAAGGCCCGGAGCTGGTGCTGTACCAGGGCATCCAGGCGGATGGCCGCCCCTGCGTGCTGGCGTTCCACTGCGGCATGCCCCGCAATCTGCAATCCTCTGCCGAGGCCGAGAACTCGTTTAACCGCGTGCTGGCCCAGATGCAGGAAGAACTGCGCCGCGATTACCTGACCGGCGTGTACAATGCCCGCTACTTGGACACCGAGTACCGCCGCTATGCCGAGCCGCAGGCCCAGACAGGCAAGCCTGCGGGCGTTGTGATGGCCCGTGTGAACGAATACTGGAACTTGCGCCAGACCGAATCCGCCAATGCGGCCGACTGCTGCCTGAACATGGCGGCGGGCATCTTGCAGCTGGCCGTCGGCACCGACGACAAAACCGCCGTGCTGGCCCGGTTGGAGGACGGCCTGTTTGCCGTGGTCACAGTGGGCACCCCCGCCGCCCAGATGGCCCGCAAGCTGCAAGATGCGCTGGATAACTCCCGCCGGGAGTTCAACATCAGCCTGTCCCGCCGCGGCAGCTTTACCGTGCAGCTTGCCAGCGCCGAGTGGGGCGAGACCCCGGCCTGGGACATGATGTTCTCGCTGGCACAGCAGCGGCTGTAATCTGCATAAAAGTATCCCCCTTGTGTACATACTATGGTTGACCGACCACAACGTACACAAGGGGGATTTTGTTATGCAAAGCGATAACGAAAAGATGCTGCAAGAGATCGTACAAAACACCGAGATGGGCAAAAACACGCTGGATGAGCTGATTGGCCTGACGCATGACCAGCGGTTAAAAGACGAGATGATGCGCCAGAAGCGCGAGTACCGGCGCATCAACCAGGCGGCGCATACCGCGCTGGATGCCATCGGGGCCGAGGCCCACGGCCAGAGCGCCGCCGCCCGCATGAGCGTAAGCATGGGCATCCGCACCCGCACGATGATGGATAAGTCCACCCGCAACCTGGCCACCATGCTGGCCGAAGGCAGCGGCCAGGGCGTGCTGGACTGCAAACGCGCCGAGAAAGACTACCCCACCGCCAGCCCCGGTGCCCGGAAGCTTTGCCAGGAATTGGGCGATTTTCAATCCACCGCCGAGCAAACCTGGCGGGAGTTTATTTGAGGGGCAAGCCCCCTCCCTGCAGGGCCAATGGGTAAGGAAGCATAGGGGCGAACAGTGTTCACCCGCAGAATTTGGCGCAGCCGCAAAACGCAGCGGGCGGATATGGAATCCGCCCCTACGGCCCACACACAACTGAAAGGCCCTGCCGCAAGGCAGGGCCGGAAGCCATCCCATTAAAATAAAGCAAAAACCTCACACAAACAATTCAATCACAAACACCAGCGCGCAGCAAATCACCGAAACCGGGAACAGCACCGCAAAATATCCCAGCGCAATGGGAAAGCCATCCCGCATGCCATCACAAAATACCCTGCGGCTGAACGCCCAGGGCTTGTTCTTTTCCTCTTTCATGGTTCAGCTTCCTTTGCTGGATTTTACACCGCTTTTTATTATAGTGCACTCCAACGTAAAAAGAAAGCACTCCGCCGTAAAAAAGCTGCCAAAATGCTTGACGCCGCCCCGCCGCCGGTTTATAATAAGAAAACCGGGTTTGCCCCGGCACAACCCCGAGGTGTTGCGCAGTTGGTAGCGCGCGTGGTTTGGGACCACGAGGCCGCAGGTTCGAGTCCTGTCACCTCGACCACAACAAAAGCCGTAGATTCGTTAAAATCTACGGCTTTTGTTATTTTAAGTACACACTTATGTTGGTTTACCGTGTCACAGCTGCATCTGCCGCTTGATGGTTTGCAGGGCGGTGCGCAGGGGGCGATAGAGGAGAAGCATGATGGCAAAGTTGCCTGCGCCGTGCATGGCGTCGTAGGGCAGACCGCTGAGCCACCAGCTCAGGGCAAAGGCGGGTGTTTTGGCAAACAGGTACACCGCCGCGCACAAACCACCAAAGCACAGGCCATACGCCCCGCTGAACAGCGCCCACAACAGCGCGTGGTCCATCCGGCGCAGCAGCCAGGCCAGCAGCGCCAGCAGGTACCAAATGTACAGGTACATGGCCCACCACAGCCCAAAGCCGTACAGCACGCCTTGCAGCAGAATAAACACCGTAATGGCGCCGGGTGTCTCACGCGGGAGTTCCAGCGCAAACAAAATGATCAGCAGCGTGACCGGCTCGATGTTGGGCAGGCCGCTCATGGCCTGCTTGCTTACGACCAGCAGTGCACCCATCAGGCCGCTGAGCACCAGCTGGCGCACACGGCGGCCCGAATTACTTCGTGTAGGTGAAGGCATAGCTGTCACCGTCGTGCAGCTCGATATCAGCCACACCCACGGTGGTCATCTCGCCGGTGGCATCGGTCAGGCACCACCAGGCACCGTCGGCGTTGTAGTCAGCGGTCACACCGTTGACGGTGGTCACAAAACCAGCGTCAGCCTCATCCTGGCTGATGACCCCGGCTTCGGCCAAGGCGTTGCTCAGCTTTTCGCCGTCGGTGACTTCCAGGTCGATGTCCGTGCTGTTGCCGTCGGCATCCACCACGGTAAAGGTGGCGTGGACCTTGGCATCGCTGTCGCTGCTTTCGGCAGTGGCGGCTTCGGAAACGACCTCGCTGGAGGCAGCCTCGGAGACAGCTTCGGAAGAAGCAGCACTGGAAGCGGAAGCGCCGCAGCCAGCCAGCAGCATGGCAGCCATCGCCGCGCTGACGGCAACGGACAGAACTTTGTTCAACATTTTCATGGTGATAAAACTCCTTTATAAACAATGCACACATCTTGACGTGCGGGGGAAATTATAGCATACTAAATAAAGAAAATCAACCTGCCGCCAGGGAAACAGCAAGTTGCTTTTCTGACGGGCCGTTTTCCGCTATAATAGCGGTAACGGAGGTGAACCTAATGGAAACAAAGGACGTTATTTTACAACTGCGCAACCAAAAGGGTCTGTCCCAGGACGAGCTGGCCGAGAAGATCATGGTAACACGGCAGGCGGTCTCCCGCTGGGAAAACGGCGAGACCGTGCCGAACACCGAAACGCTCAAGCTGCTGTCTCAGGAGTTTGATGTGTCGATCAACACGCTGCTGGGCGCGCCGCGGCAGCTGGTCTGCCAGTGCTGCGGCATGCCGCTGGAAGATGCGATCATCAGCCACAACAGCGACGGCACCCCCAACGAGGACTACTGCAAGTGGTGCTACGCAGACGGCACCTACACCTACAGCAGCATGGATGATCTGACCGACGTCTGCGTACAGCACATGACGAACGAGGCTTTTACCGAGGAGCAGGCCCGCGCCTACATGAAAAAGCTGCTGCCCACGCTGAACTACTGGAAGCGCTACGACGAGCTGAGCGACCACGGCCAGTTTGAGGCGTTCAAGCGCCAGCTGGTGCAGGAGATCAACGACCTGCACGTGGAGGGCATGCCCAAAGTGGAAAAGCTGAACGCGCTGGTGGGCCAGTACGTGAACCTTGCCTACCCGCTGCCCAGCGGCCTGGCCGTCAAGTTTTTGAACGACCAGACGACCTATCTGGGCTGCCAGCTGGAATGCGAGTTTGGCGGTGAGCGATGCTTCGGCGTGCTGGCCGCGATGGATTTTATCCTGATCTCCACCTACGGCCCCGAAGGTGAGGCCCCGGAGCTGGTGCTCTACAAAAAGCGCTAAAAGTACGAAACGACGAGGATTTTGCGAGAAATGGAAAAGAAGATCAGACTGCTTTTTATCTGCCACGGCAGTATTTAAAGTCCAAACGAAATAAAACGATTCATCGGCAATAATTTGTAGCACAAAAAGAAACTTACTACCAACTTACTCCTTTTTCGTTATACGACTAATTATAGCTTTAACAACGGTAATAAAAATGTGCGGCGTACCTGTACACCGCACATTTTTATTTAAATAACACTAAAACGACCAAATGGAAAGGAAGATGTTCATGAGCATCATTATCGGCATCGACCACGGCTACTACGCCATCAAGACAGCGCACTGCTCGTTTCCGGCTGGACTTACAAGCTACGGAGAACACGAACCCTACACCCGGCAAGGTCTTTTGGAACTTGCCGGGTGCTTTTTTGTTTGTGGCACCGGGCGGCAGCCTATCCAGCGGGATAAGACTACGAACGACAACTATTACCTGCTGACGCTGGCGGCCATTGCAAAGGAGATTCAGCAGCGCGGCCTGCCGCCCGAATGTTCGGTGCGAATTGCGGCAGGCTTACCCCTGACCAGTTTCGGGCGCGACAAGCCGAAGTTTCGGGATTATCTGCTGCGAAGCAGGCAACCTGTGAATTTCCGCTTCGAGGGTGTGGAATACAGCATCACCTTTGAAGAAGTTGTCATCTTTCCTCAAGGTTATGCTGCCCTTATGACCGAAACAGGGCTCCTACAAGACGAGCCGTCCATGCTCCTTATGGACTTGGGCGGTTGGACGGTAGACCTTATGCGCATCGACAACGCCATCCCCGTGGCCGACACGGCACATAGCCTTGAACTTGGTATGATCCGCTGCGTGGATGACATCCGGGAGCAGGTACGCCGCGAAACAGGGCTGTCCCTCACGGATGCCCAAATTGAGAACATGCTGGCGGGCCAGCCTTGCACAGTCAGCGAGACAGTGCGCGATATTGTGAACCGGCAGGGCCGCAAGTACACCGAACATTTACTGTCCGCAACGATGGAAGCAGGCTTCGATCTCCACGCTATCCCCGCCGTGCTGCTGGGCGGCGGTGCATCCGTGGTGAGCCGCCACCTCAGCCCCAAAGACGGCCTTTGTAAGACGATTTTTCTGCTGGACGACAAGGTGAACGCGGTCGGGTTTGAACGTGCGTTGGCCGCCGTGTCGCGCCGTCAGAGCGAGGCGTGAAACAGCCCCAGTATGTTTTCCGCCCAAACCTGGATGACCCGCAGCAGCGGCAGGCGTGGGCTATCCTGGAGCAGATTCCATCCGGCCAGCGCAAAGCGTTTCTGACGAGGGCTATCCTTGCCACCGAGCAGGATGACAGACTGGAGAAAACCATCCGCAAGGTCATGCAAGCGGAACTCCGACAGCTTGACCTTACGGCTGTTCCCCGTGAACAGCCCGCCGAACCCGTTCCGCCTGCCGCCTTAGACTTCCTATCGTCACTTTAGAGGGGGTGATTCCCATGCAGTAAGATTTTGTTGGTTCTGGTTGCTTTTGCGAGAGAATCGGATGAATTATCGTTGGTTCTTGTGAATGGCTATGCCCCGGCCTTTGTGATATGATTGCCTTGCAAACAAAGAAAGGGGGCGTTCCTATGAGCAAATTGACCGTAAGCATCCCGGATGACCTGCACCAGAAAATCCGCGAAGAACTGGAAAAGCAAGGCATCACCACATCGCAGTTTATCGAGCAAGCCGTAACCAACTTTTTTGAAAACCCGAAAGGAGACAACAACATGGCAACACGCACTTTAGCATTTCAGGTATCCGAGGAACTCTTCCAGCGCATCAAAGCATACCTTGCCCGCTACGAGGAAGTCCACCACCGCAAGCTGAGCCAGAAAGAATTCGTCATCGGCCTGATTGAAGCCGAGCTGGACGAGGCGGATGAGGAATTTGCCGCCGCAGAAGCTGCTGCTGCAACGGAAAACACAGAAGTGGAACAGGCTGCGGAAGAACCCGAAATGGATGAACCCGCAGAGGATGAAGATGCAGAGGAACCTGCCCAGCCGGAAGAAGCCGAGGATGCTGAACCCGACACCGAAGAAGCTGAAGAAAGCGTGGATGCCACCGACCAGCAGGAGGTAGATGCACAATACTAAAAATTACACATTTAAACCAAGGGGCAGCCTATAACGGGCTGCCCCTTTTTTCGTTGTATCCTTGATTCAGTTCATCGATATGTTCGCCGGGATCGGCGGCTTCCGAGAGGGGCTGACCCTTGCCGGTGATTTTGTCTGTGTTGGCCACTGCGAGATCGACAAGTACGCCGACCGCAGCTACCGCGCCTTATTTGACACCGAGGGAGAGTGGTTCATTGAAGATGCCCGAAAAGCCGACCCCAGCACCATGCCCGACTTCCAGCTGCTCTGCGGTGGATTTCCATGCCAGACTTTCAGCATTGCCGGTTCACGCAAAGGATTCGGAGATCCGAGGGGCACTCTCTTCTTTGAGCTTGCCCGCCTGGCTGAAGCTCGGCACCCTGCGTATCTGCTGTTTGAAAACGTACCCGGCCTGCTGTCTCATGACGGCGGGCGGACATTTGCAACGATCCTCGATACGCTGGACCGACTGGGGTATGGTGTGGAATGGCAATGTCTCAACAGCAAAGATTTTGGCGTCCCGCAATCCCGGAATCGGCTGTACATTATCGGATATCTTGATGCCCGATGTAGAGGAAAGGTATTTCCTTTCACCGAAGCAGCAGGAACAACTCTTATACAAAAATGCGGCGGCCACCAAGGAGAGCGTGTCTACTCCTCCGAAGGGCTGAGCCGGACCCTTGCTGCCAATCCTGGCGGCTTCGGCGGCAAGACCGGGCTGTATGAGATGCCCATCAAAAATGCCACCCGCACCGGCTACCAGATGGCGGGCATCGGAGACAGCATCGACCTGGGCTATGCCACGGTCAACTCCCGGCGCGGGCGCGTAGGCAAGCAGATTGCCCATACGCTGACCACCAGCTGCCGACAAGGCACGATCGAAGCCCGACCTGTGCGGAATCCCATCAAATCCGACCTTAGCCGCAATGCAGCCCGTACCGGCAACCCCGGTGCGCCCATGAACACTCTGACCACCAAGGATCGCCACGGTGTTTTGTGTGAGGGCCGCATCCGCCGCCTGACCCCGCGCGAATGTCTGCGGTTGCAGGGGTGGGCAGATGACCGCATCGATGCGGTACTGGCCATCCAGAGTGACAACCAAGCCTATAAACAGGCTGGAAACGGTGTCACGGTTAACGTCATCGAAGCCATTGGGCGGCGCATTGCTGCCATGGATGCAGAACTGCGGGGTGAGGCGCTTGCCCCTTGATTTCAAAGACCAATATTTCGGCTGTGAAATTGAGATGACCGGGCTAAGTCGTGCAACTGCCGCCCATGCACTGGCTGACCTGTTTGGCACCCGTTCTGAACATTCCGGCGGCGGTTACGATGCTTACCGTGTGCTGGATTCAGACGGCAAGGAATGGAAAATTGTCCGCGACAGCAGCATTACACCACAGATCCGCAGACGTTCAAATATCGGTTATGCGGGAGACACTTACAAGGTAGAATTGAACTCTCCTAAATTGGAATACAGGGAAATGGAAAAGCTCCAGGAGGCTGTCCGTGCGCTGCGCCGTGTAGGTGGCATGGTCAATGACAGTTGTGGCATGCACGTTCATGTTGATGCCAGCAAGCACACGCCGCAAAGCCTAAAGAATGTGCTTTCTATTATGTATTCCAAAGAGGAAATCCTATTCGCCGCTTTGAAGGTCAACCCGGCTCGCATCAATAGCTACTGCCAGACGGTGGACGAGCCAATCCTGGAAGCAATCCGAAAACTGCCCAGCGGAGCCAGTATGAACCAGCTGAAAGACCGCTGGTACCAAGGCCGGGATGGCAGCAGCTATCATTACGACCAGTCACGGTATCATGCCTTGAATCTTCATTCCGTTTTCTATCACGGTACGGTGGAATGGCGGCTGTTCAACTCAACGCTCCATGCAGGTGAGGTAAAGGCCAACATTATTTTGGCGCTGGCCATCTCAGCCCAGGGCATCAACCAGAAATACACGCAGTTCCGGAAAACGCCCATCGGAGATAACCCGGCGTTTACCTTCCGCACCTTTCTGCTGCGCCTTGGGCTTATCGGTCCCGAATACAAAAATGTTCGGGCGCATTTGCTGAAGAACCTGCCCGGAGATAAAGCCTGGCGGCACGACAAGAGCCTTTACCCCAGCAACCAACCCAGGTCTCACACGGATGAGGCCAGATAAGGAGAACCAATGCCCAGAAAAGAATATTTTGCCTACGGCTCGAACCTGAACTTCGGCCAGATGTCCTACCGCTGTCCCGAAGCGACCGTGGTAGGAACGGCCAAGCTGGAAGGCTACGAACTGGCCTTCCGGCGCGGCTACCTGACGATTCTGCCCAAAGAGGGCTCCACGGTAGAGGGCCTGATTTGGTCGGTCACCGAACAGGATGAATCCCACCTTGACCGCTACGAGGGCTACCCGCGCTTTTATAATAAGGAAACCATGACCGTCACGGATTCGAAAGGCACACCTCACGAGATCATGGTCTACACCATGAACGAGCCGTATCGTGACCAGCTTATTCAAGTTGACCCGTACTACATTCAGACCGTGTATAACGGCTGCAAAGATGCGGGGATCTCCGAAAAGCCCCTTTTTGCGGCAGAAAAAGCCTGCCGCAAAGAGTTTCGGAAAGCCGATGTGCGCCTTACCCCGGAACGAAAGCACAAAGAACCCGAACGGTAACCCTGCCCGCTGCAACCCGCAGCGGGCTTTTC
>ERZ1034992.1506-NODE-1506-length-10261-cov-5.694787_pt1 | contig 10261 bp, 8 predicted proteins | sample MGYA00520695_ERZ1034992 | MGnify/ENA primary metagenome ERZ1034992 (study PRJEB33766, sample SAMN09781778) | gut metagenome | biome: gut microbiome | host: Homo sapiens | place: Madagascar | study: EMG produced TPA metagenomics assembly of the PRJNA485056 data...
TTTTTATAGAGGAAAACATTGAAAACTATTTTTAAGAATATTGTTGCTCTTGCTTTATTTTCTGTTGCTTTTGCCGGCGTTTTTTCAGAATCGCCTTATAATAAAAATTTGTCAGCTGAAGATATTGAATCTTTAAGCAGCGGAAAAACTGTAATAAAAAATACAGGCTCATACAAAAAAATGTGCATGAAAGGCGAAAATCCGGGATTGAAAAAAGTTGTGGAAACTGTCAGCAATCTAAAGCCTGCTTATTTTGCGGAAGTAATAAAAGAATATACTTATGAAGGCAATGAAAATCTTCTTGATAATTTTTCTTCGCTTGTAATGGATATTCCGTCTTATGCAGGAATTCCTTATTATTCAGAAAGAGCAGAAGAATGGTACGACTTGTATACTTCCGCGGAAATAAAGTCAGCGCAGAAAGATGGAAATACTCAGATTGTAAATGCCGATTTTGAAATGAAGCCTTTTGGACTTGTTCCGATGAAAATCACTTCGGAAAAAAACGATGGATATTATTACTATGAGTCAACGAATCTTTCCACAATGCGCTACTACGATAAATTCAATTGCGTTAGTCCAGAAAACATGAAGTCGATAATTGTGATTTTCAAGTCTGAAGATAAATGGATTCTTTACGGAATCGGAGCGGTAAAAGCTCCAAGCGTTTTTTTTCTTAGAGACCGCGTTGACACATCTTTTATGAACAGGATAAAAACTTTCTGCGCCTATTTCTTTGCAAAAATGGAAGAGCAGAAACAACAGGAGCAATAAATGTGCAATTCAAATTTTACTGATGTTGTGATTCTTGCCGGAGGATTCGGTGAAAGACTTTGGCCCGCTTCAACTCCGGAATTTCCAAAGCAGTTTATGGCTTTTGCAGACGGAATTTCTTTTTTGCAGAATGCAGTCATAAGAGCGTTGGCGGTTGAGCCTTCAGGAAAAATTCTAATTATTTCGCGTCCTGAAATTTGCGCAGAACTTACAAAGCAAGTTAAAGCTTTAAAAGAAAAACTTTCCGGGCATCAAAAAAAGAAAATTGAAAACGACTTGTACGTAATTGCAGAACCTTGCTCAAGGCACACTTGCCCGCCACTTTTGCTTGCCTGCAAATTTCTTGAGCTTGCGGAAAAATCAGAGCATTTGATTTTGGTTTTGACAAGCGACCAAGTTATTTCGCCTTTGGAAAATTTTGTTTCTGACTGCAAGAAAGCCGCGGATTTTGCACATCAGGGAAAATTTGTGTGCTTTGCAATTCCACCTTATGAACCTTCAACTGGCTTCGGCTACATAAATATGGGCGAGCCTTTGGACTCAGAAAATTCAGTTTTAAAGATTGAAAGTTTCAAGGAAAAGCCTGACTTGGAAACTGCGAAGGCTTATCTTGCGAGCGGAAAATATGCCTGGAACAGCGGAATGTTTGGATTTTCAAATTCGCTTTTTGAATCTGAAATTAAAAAGTACGAAAACGAAATGTACAAAGCTTTTAAAGTTTTCGACACTGCCGAATTTCCAAAACCAGAACTTTTAAATTCTATAAAATATATAGAAAACTGGCAGCCGCTTAATGAAGCCTACAGTTCTGTAAAATCGATTGCGGTTGACAATGCAGTTGCCGAGCGGACACAGAATGCGGTTTGTGTAAAGGCTTCTTTTAACTGGGACGATGTTGGAAGCTGGGATTCATTTGAAAAATATTTTGAGCAAGGCGAAGAAGAATTTATTTCAGTTGAAAGCGACGGAAACTTTGTTTACTCTGATATGCCAGTTGCTCTTTGCGGAGTGCAGGATTTGATTGTTGTTGTAAAAAATGGTAAAATCCTTGTTATGAAAAAAGGCGCGAGTTCTTCCGTTAGAAATGTTGTAAAAAAATTCAAGGAAAAACAGTAAAAGCGTTTTTATCTACTTTGGAGCAAAAAAATGGTTTGGCTGATTGGTTACAAAGGAATGCTTGGAAGTGAAATTGCCAAGCAGCTTACAGAAAATAAAATTGACTGGATTGGAAGCGACAAAGATGTTGACATAACAAATCCTGCAGAGCTTTCAAAATTTGCGCACAATCATGGAACGGCCGCCGGAAGAACTGGAATTTCTGTTGCCCGCGGAACTGTTCCAGAAAAAATCACCTGGGTAATAAATTGCGCCGCCTACACTGCCGTAGACAAGGCTGAAGAAGATTCTGAGCTTGCCGAAAAACTAAATGCTGAAGGTCCTAAGAACATTGCAAGGATTACACGCGAGCTTGGCGCAAAATTGATTCACATTTCAACAGATTACGTTTTTGATGGAACAGGAAATTTTCCATATACAGAAGATATGCTGAAATGTCCGGATTCAGCTTACGGAAGAACAAAAGCAGCAGGCGAAGATTTTGTAGAAAAAGAAATGACCCAGTACTATATTTTGCGCACTGCATGGCTCTACGGATTCGACGGAAAAAATTTTGTCTATACAATGACAAAAGCGATGAATTCAAAAGATGAAGTGAGCGTTGTGTGCGACCAGAAAGGAACTCCGACTTGCGCTGTGGACTTGGCTTCTGCAATTTTAAAAATTATGTCCACATCAGAAAAGGCAAAAAGCCTGTTTGGAAAAAAATCAGCCTTGCCTTATGGAGTTTATCATTTTACAAATTTAGGTGAAACGACTTGGTTTGACTTTACAAAAAAAATATATGAGTTTGGAAAAAAGTACGGCAGAATCACAAAAGACTGCACTATAAATTCCTGCACAACTGATGAATATCCATGCGCCGCAAAACGTCCGGCATATTCAGTTTTAAGTAAAGACAAAATTCAAACCTTGCTGAAAATCAAAATTCCTGAATGGCAAGAAACTCTGGAAAAATTTATAAAGAGCGACAGATTTTTAATAAAGTAAATATCAATTGCAAATTTACAATAGTTTTTGTGTCGTAGTACAAGAAACAAAAAAGGCTTCGGTAACTAATCATTGCCGAAGCCTTTTACTTTTATTTTGCTAAAAAAATGATGTTTACTTCCTCACATTTCCATGCAGAAAGTCGTCATAGCTGATTTCAATTCCACGGCGGACATTGACTTTTGCCTTACATGTCTTTCCAAACCATTTTGGGAAGATAAATTCCCTGCATCGGGCGGTTAAGCTCAACAACATGCTCGCCGATTCCGTCTGTAACGCGCACCTTTGATTTCCCGGCAACATTGATAAGGACAAATTCGCTTTCCTTGTTCGCATGCTTTTCCGCGGACAACCTCGTTGTCAGAGCCATATATATAGAAGACTCTTTTTATCTCGAACGGAATGTCCTGCGCACCTTCAACAACAACAAGTTTTCCGCGCTCACCATTATGCAGTAATTTTCCATCTTTGCTTTCCAGTGAAAATTTTAGAAAAAAGTTTACCATTAAGATTTTTTATTTGCAATCAGTTTTAAAGTAAAAAAAATCCTGCCAGTAAAAACCAGCAGGATTTAATTTTTAGATTTCAGTTCCGCTTCCTATAAAGCAACCGATTCCTTCTGTAATAAAGAGTTTTCTAAGCTTAACCACAATCTGCTTGATTTTTTCAGCTTCTTCCTCGCTGCAGTATATTATGTACATTGTGTTGAGCTGCGGCCAGACTGCGTCTCCCAAGTGCGGATTGCTGTAGCCTGCTCCCATTACAGGGGAAATTTTTGTGTAGTGCTTGCCTACTTTGTTTTTTTCAAATTCCTCGGCAAAGTCTTCTTCCAATGCCTGGGAACAGATTATTTCAACACGCACACGCTGTATATTTTTTTCGTATTCATCAGCCATAATTTTCCTCCAACCAAAAACTAAGCGTTGTTTGTTTCAAGGGCTTCAAGCTTCTTTTGCTGAAGAGCTTCTTTCTTGGCAGCCTTTTTTGCGGCTTTCTTCATTCTTCTTGAGTTTATGATGTAGTAAATAGAAGGCATAAGGAACAGTGTCATTACCGAACCGAATGTCATTCCGCCGAATGTTGTAAGGGAAATAGGCTGCATTGAAGTTGAGCCTTCGCCCGGGAAGAACGCCATTGGAGCAAGAGAAATAACTGTTGTAAGCGTACTCATCAAGATTGGACGAAGTCTGTTTCTTGCGGCTTCAACACAAGCTTCCTCAAGTTCGTAGCCACGCTTTCTCAAAAGGTTCGTGTAGTCAACAAGAACAATACCGTTGTTAACGATTGTTCCGACCAGAACGAGCATACCCATGATTGTAACAACGCTAAGACGCTGGTTTACCATTGCGTAAGTCATCATAACTCCGATGAACGAGAACGGAATTGTAAGGATAACAATGAACGGGTCAATCAATGATTCGAACTGGCTTGCCATGACAATGAAAACCAATGCCGCGGCAAGAATAATAATCGCGCCGAAGTTCACAACAGCTTCCATCATGTCCTCGTAGTCTCCGCTTATGGAGATTGTTACGGCATCGTCTTTTGGAATGTTGTCGTTTATAATCTTTAAAAGCCCTGTCTGAACAACGTCAAGGGAAACTCCAGAAACAGGCTTTGCCTTAACATGGACAATTCTGGACTGGTCTTCACGCAGAATCGTAACAGGCGAAAGATTTTCCTCGTAATGCGCAAAGCTTGAAAGAGGAATTCTTTGTCCCTTTGAATTCACTACAGAAACCTGGTCAATGTCAGCGAGCTTTTTCTTGTCTTTTTCTGCAAGGCGCACAATAACATCAATGTCGTCTCCAAGTTTTGTGTAGCGGCTGGCGGTTTTTCCGTTGATTGCGGCATTGATTTCAGAGCCTACGTTGTAAATGTTCAAGCCAAGTTCGTACATTCTGTCGCGGTCAACTACGATTTCTGCCTGAGGAAGTCCGTCTTCAACATCGCTTGAAACTTCTGTTACAAATTCAGCCGCCTGCTCATTGAGGATTTTTTCAACTTGGGCAGCTGTGTTGCGGACAAGGTCAAGGTCGTTGCTGCGGATGTCAATGCTCATTTCTCCAGAAGACGCGCTGTTTGAATTTGATGAAAATGAAAGTGTTGCGCCCGGAATTGTGTTGAAGTATTTTCTAAGCTTGTCTTTTGCAGACTTTTCGTTGTCCCAGCCTTTTTCGCGTTCTTTGGCTTCGTACAAAGTCCAAGTGATTGCGCCTGTGTTTGTTTCGGAGCTTGCGGAAATAACACTTGTTCCGCCGACTGTTACAGATGTGTATTTTACGCCTACAAGCTCTTTCTTTCCGATTTCCTCAAGAGTTCTTAAAGTGTCTTCTGTAACTTCAAGAGTTGTTCCCATCGGAAGCTCGACTTCAATTCCGACTGTGTTTGAGGCGGATTCCGGCATAAAGATAAAGCCTACGAATTTTACGCTTATTATAGAAAGAACAAAGCAACATACAAGAACTATGATAAATGTCTTTCTGTGGTGAAGAACAAAGCGGACTCCTTTTGCATATCCGTTGTCGAGGTTCAGGAAGAATTTGTTGAATGCCTGGTTTATTCCGTAGCCGATTCCGCTTTTCCTTTCGTCAACAATCTTGTCGATTTTAAGATAGCTTGAGCAAAGAACTGGAACAAGGGCAATCGCAACAATCAGCGAGCACATCAGCGAGAAAATAATTGTGTATGCAAGACTGTCGAACATCTGTCCCATGACTCCAAGTTTTTTTCTAAATAGAATCATTGGCAGGAAAACACAAACAGATGTCAAAGTTGAAGCGGTTATGGAAGTTACCATTTCCTGGCTTCCGAGGATTGCCGCTACTTTTGGCTTGGCGTCTCTTTGGCGGTAAGCGTAGATGTTTTCAAGAACAACGATTGAGTTGTCTACAAGCATACCGATTCCAAGGAGAAGTCCCGCCATGGAAATCATGTTTATTGTCATGCCTTTAAAGTACATGAGCATGAGTGTTACAAATACCGAAATCGGAATTGAAAGTCCGATGATGAATGTACTTTTTAGAGAGCGCAGGAATATGAACAAAACTGCAACGGCAAGAAGCGCGCCCTGAACAACAGAAGAAACAACTTCATTGATTGTCTGCTCAATAATGTCTACTGTGTTTGAAGTTTCAACAAGCTCAACTCCAGCAGGAAGATCCGCCTTGAGTTTTATAATAGCTTTTCTTACGTTCTTTGCGGCTGTAACGGAATTCTTTCCGCTCTGCTTTTGAATCATAAGCATTACGCAAGGCTTTCCGTCCAAGTAAGCAAGAGTGCTTTCGTCTTTGTAGCCGTCATAAACATCAGCAATATCGCGGAGCTTTACTGTAACAAGTCTTGAACTGTCCAGGGAATCAGGCTTGTAAGTGATTACCGTGTTCTTGAGGTCTTCTATGCTTTTATATTTTCCGCTCGTTTTAATAGTATAGTTTTTATCGCCAGAAGTGATTGTTCCGCCTGAGCTTTGAACGTTCTGCGCGCCAATCATCTGTGCGATTGTGGAAATTGAAAGTCCGTAGGCTTCAAGTCGGTCTCTAGGAATATCAACGTTTATAGATTCCTCGCGCCCTCCGATAACATTTGCAGAGGCAACACCGTCAAGCTGCTCAAGACGCGGCTGGATTGTGTCCTCGGCGATTGTTCTGAGCTCTTCCGGGGTCAAGTCGCCCTGAACTACAATGTTCATAATAGGCATCATTGAAGGGTCAAGCTTAAGTGTGATTGGAGAATCTGCGTCATCAGGCAGATAGCTTCGTACAATATCAATCTTGTCGCGGATTTCTATAGCCGCTGTATCGAGGTTTGTTCCGTAGTCAAACTCAAGAAAGATAATGCTTGCGCCAGACTGAGACTGCGACTGCATTTTTTTAAGTCCGCTAAGTCCGGAAAGAGAGCTTTCCATCGTTCTTGTAAGGCTCTGCTCTACTTCTTCCGGACCTGCATCGTCATAAGCTGTATAAACAAGCATATACGGTAAGTCCATGTCTGGATACATATCTACCGGCATATCGAATATACAGAAAATTCCCAGCGCGACCATTATAAAAAAGATCAACACTGTTGTTACTGGTTTATTTACACATTTTTCTGAAAATGTCATATTTTAGTCCTTGTTTTCAGTTTTGCTTTCAACCGCTTTTCCAGAAATTGAAAGAATCTTTACTTTGGAACCATCGCTCAAAAGAGACTGTCCTTTTACAATTATAACGTCTCCTTCTTTGAGTCCTTCCTGAATTTCTGTCTTGTTGTCTACGGAAAGCCCTTCCTTTACAGAAACCATGTTTACGCTGGATTCCGCGCTTTCTGATTTTGCTGTGAATACGTAAGGCTTGCCGTCACGGTAAACAATGGCGTCATTTGGAATAACAACAGCTCCTTCAATTGTGTCAGTGATGAGTTTTACACGGGCGTACATTCCTGCCTTTATTCTTGAGTCAGCTGGCTCAACCTTGAGCTTGGCAAGCATTGTGCGGCTTGTTGTGTCCAAAACCGGAGAAACTTCAAAAACGCGCGCTTTGAATTCAACTCCAGGATATGCGTCAAAACTTACAATAGCAGTCTGGTTTTCACGGATTCTACTTATAAAGCGTTCAGCGACATTTACCTTTATCTGAAGTTCGTCTGTGTCGCTGATTTTTGCGATTGAATAGCTTTGTGAAACCATTGTTCCGATTGTTGGCGGAAATGAAGTTACTCTTCCTGAAATTGGAGCTTTTACAGGGTTTTCACTGTAGTTCATTCCAGGGCGGCTCGGGTCAACATAAGCTATAATCTGGTCTTTTTTTACAAGGTCTCCTACAGAAACTCTTATGCGAGAGATTTTTCCTGCCGCGTCCGGGTAGACGTCAACAGCGGAAACAGAAGAAACATCTCCGCCGAATTCCAAGTAGTCGTCAAGGTTTCCGGCTTGAACAATGTCTGCGTTTACCGCGTAGATTGTTTCAGTTTCTTCTTCCTTTGCAGTTTTTTCTGATTTTCCCTTGCAGGAAACCAATGCGGATGACAAGATTGCCGCTGCCATCAAGATAAAAGGTAGTTTTGCGCTTGTTTTTTTCATTTTATTTTTCTCCTCCGGTGAGTTTTGTATTAAGAGTTGTTTCCAAGTCAAGCAATGCTGAAATATAATTGAACTTCTGGTTTGCAAGTCCGAGTTTTGCAGTGTTAAGCTGGTTTTCTGCATCGCGCACATCAAGAAGTTCTCTTGTTCCGTTGCGGTAAGCACGCACTGTCATGTCATAAGAGCGCTGGGCAAGTGTTATGCTTCTGTTCATGGACTGAATCTGCTCGCGCGCCTGAATCAATGTGTCTACAGATTTGCGGACTGTCATTTTCTGGTTTTCAAGGAGCATTTCCCTGCTTACCTTGAGTTTGTCAAGATTCGCCTGCAAGTCTTTTGCCTGCTGCCTGTTTGACGAGAACGGAAGAATGTTTGTAAGGTTCCAGCCAATTGTAAAGCTTATAGAGCCTGAATCTGTCCAGTCTCCGCCTGTAGGAAACCCACCTTTGTCTGCGTCAAGAAAATCAGTGAGCATCGGCTTAAATCCGTAGCTGATATTGAAAAATGGAGTGTAAGTGCTAAGATTCAAAGCGTCAAGATTGCGCTGAAGCTGCTCAATGCTCTTGTCAATTGACTGAAGGTCTAGGCTGTTGTTTCCGTAACGTTCAATAAGCGTGTCGTAGTGTAAGTCAACATAAAAAGGCTCAATGCTTCCCTGCAAAACAATGTCCGTTCCTACTGGAAGTCCCAAAAGAAATGCAAAAGTGTCAAGCTGCTGGTGGAATTCACGCTCCATCTGGGCAACTTCCGGGCTTTTGTTCTGATATGTAACCTGCGCCTGAAGCATTGAAAGTTCTGGAACCATTCCGTTTTTAAAGTTTGCTTCCGCCTGAACCATGCGTTTTCTTGAATTTTCAAGAGTTGTTTTCTGCAAGTTTAAATTTTCCTGCTGCAAGAGAAGTCCGTAGAAAAGTTTTTTTACATTGACTTCTGTTTCAACAATGCTCTGCTCATAGCTGATTTTTCCAGCTTCGTACCCAGCTTTTACAGCTCTTATCTGCTGAATCATTGCAAGGCTGAAATTCCAGTCAACAGAAAGATTTGCGATTCCTGTCCATTTCATGCTGTCAGTCTCTTCAATTTCAGGAAGTCCATGAAGCTTCATCATTGTGTTTGTTCCCGACAAATTTGAAGAAATATCTGTAGTTCTGTTAAGAGTTCCTGTAGCCTGAACTGTCGGAAGCAAAACATTCCAAGCGTTCTTTCCTGCGCGTGCCTTGATTTCAAGGTCAATGTCGGCAGTCTTGAGCGAATGGCTGTGTTCGAGCGCGTAATCCACAGCTTCGTAAATTGTCAGGTTTACAGTTTTTTTGTCAGACTCAGTGTTTTGCGGCTGGGATTCCTGTGCAAAGACAAATGCTCCAGACATAGCAAGCAAGACTGAAATCTTAAAAAACGTCTTTTTGCTGAAAATCATTTCTTTCCTCCTGAAATATTATTTTCTTTATTATCAATAAAATTAATTCCTCTTTCCATGCAATAAAAAAAGTCCTTTATTGCGGCGTGCACAGATTCTTCTGGAAAATTGTGAAGCTCGCTGTGCAGCAAGAAAAAAATAGGCATTTGAAAAATCCATGAGAACATAATTTGCATATTCATCTTTGGAGTTCCAAAATCTGGAATCTGCGTTATAATGTCGGCATTGAGAATAAAAGCTGTAAAGTCAAGCAGCTCGTCTTTGCCAATTGTCTTTTCTCTTTTTTCGTGCATTGACTTGATTTTAAAATCATTCTTTGAATTTTGGAACAAAAGCCAGCGGCATACATAAAGCAATCCTCTTCTCTTTAGGAAAAATTCAATTTCAGTTTCCATAAAAATATAAACACATTCAGCGCTGTTTTTTGCATAAAGAAGATTCTTCTTGATGACATGAAACAAATTCAGGCATTCTTCTTTTTTGAGAGCTTCGAACATTTCTTTTTTTGAACTGAAATTTGTGTACAGGCTGCTTTTTGCAAGTCCAAGCTCTTTTGCAAGCTCTTCAATTGTGGTTTTTGAAAATCCCACGCGGCGCACAACATTTCCGATGGCTGTAAAAAATTTGCAAGGCGCTTTTAAAGACTGAATTTCCTTGCTACAGAGAATGTCAAGCTGGGAAAGCCTGAGAGCATCTGTTTCTTTTATGTCCTGTCCAAGTCCACCGGAAACAATGAAACTTGAGAGTTTTTCCGCGTATTCCTGAATGCTTTCATCAGAATCTTGAAGATTTTTGTCAAGAAGTATAAAGTCTCTTGCGCCTTGAAAAAAAATCATTGTGCCGGAAACAAAAATAATTTTTTTGTAAATTTCAATATCCACAATACTTCCGTAGTTGTCAAA
>ERZ1034992.1509-NODE-1509-length-10245-cov-4.500981_pt1 | contig 10245 bp, 8 predicted proteins | sample MGYA00520695_ERZ1034992 | MGnify/ENA primary metagenome ERZ1034992 (study PRJEB33766, sample SAMN09781778) | gut metagenome | biome: gut microbiome | host: Homo sapiens | place: Madagascar | study: EMG produced TPA metagenomics assembly of the PRJNA485056 data...
GGATTATAATAAATGACATGGAGTATAGGTTTGTATCTAGACGTGCAGAGGTTACTCGTAATGTACCATATATCATGCATATAGTATCTGAGACAGGAGTTGCGCTTGGCGAAGATGGTGTTGGAAGATTAAAAGCAGTTGTTGTAGATAAGCAAAATCTTCTGGAAAAGACTTTTGATGAATCCTGTTTTACATGGACTAGGAATGAAAATTCTTCGGATTTCGGAGAAAAAACAGGCTCCGAGTTAAATATTACATCTGCAGATTTCATATCTGGTAGAGCTAATTTTGTCTGTACTTTCACACTAGCAGGAATAGCATGGAAAGATATGGCATATATTACCATGTCTGAAACTGTACAAGGAAAGGATGGCTTATATCTTTCTTTTGATATCAGCAGAACAGGAATTGATTACTATGCTGATGATTACCCAGTTGATGATTCAGATATCATCTTTAGAGCAAACTCAAACTGGAACGGAATTTCGATTTCAATTGATGGGAAGGAAGTTGCAAGCGGAAGAAGAGAAATAGAATATTCAGCTCCGCCTTCTACGTTATTAGCTTACAAAAATACTGTTGTTGCAAATGCAAAGATTGGATCATACAGCCAAACCCAAGCTGTATCAAAGCTTATCAGAAAAGGCTCACTCTCAGTCACAGCAGATAAATCAATCATTCCTTTTTATGCAGACAACGTTCCGCATGATGAGAATGATAAGATAACGCTATCAATAGAATCCCTAAACTACAAGAACTACCCGAAGCTTTATCTAAATGGAGTGCTTCAGGAAACAGAACAAGCCGCATCATACACCTTCGAGATCAGCCAGACTGCATTCTCAAGCCAGAGAGACATAACCGTGAAGGTTGTCTGCGGTAACGACTATGATATGATCACGCTATCAAAGTCGGTTGATATTGGCAGCATATCGATAGAGTCCAGCCTTTCAGAATTCAGCTTCTATGCAGATAACGTGCCATTGAATAGCACAGACAAATCAGTGCTTACAATAAAGCAGAACGGATATTCCAATATGCCTTCCCTATATATCAACGGCGTAGAGAAACAGTATGACTCATCCAATTTCAATGGCGTAGGAACAGGATCATACATTGTGGCTGCAGATGATATGGTATCTGTATCAAGCATCACTGCCACAATCTCAAATGATATGGAAAGCGCATCTGTATCAATGAGAAAGACCAGAGCGACTGCATCCATAGAGCTTCAGGTGTCAGAACCTATCGCAGAATACTGGTATGACAATGTGGCAATCACAGGAGACATACTAGCCACCGTTAAGTACTCAGGGCTCTACTATGCTCCACTTCTTAAAGCAGGAAGCACGGCAATAGCCATCTCTGACGACGGTAAAGGAATTATACCTATTTCCCTATTTGATTCTGTAGACAGCGGTCTTACAGTAACAGCCTATGCTCAGAAGAACATAACATATGCAACAAGCGTCAGCGTGCCTAAGCAGAAGCGCCCTCTTGCGCTATCCCTTGGAACGAGCGGTGCTCAGTTCTCATATGATAGAAATGGCAATGTCTCTCCTGCTTCCATAAAGATAACGAACTATACAACAGGCCTATCTGATAATTCAAAGGTTCAGCTTGTCGTTGGAGGAGAGATGAAGACATGGGCTGATGACGGCTCGTTCACAGTCACTCCTGATATGATCACAGGAAGATATCTTGCCGTCTCAATCGGGTATGGCTCTGAAACATCCAGCCTCATAATAACAAAGACCTACGATGGAAAGGCTGAGATCATAGAATACTCAAAGTCAAAGAGCTTCAAGATATATCCTAACGATGAGTATGAATTCACATTCAATGAAGAAGGCGTAACATACAATGGCGAGACAATGGCATGGATTGTTCCATGGTCTGAGACACAGCCGGATATCTATTCAGATGAATATCTCTGGAGACGCTCAAGAACATCCGAAGATGAGGAGTGGCAGTACACAAGGCTTACAGGAGTTAAAGGCGACGACGGAAAGGCTGGCCAATACCTAGGACACTATACCTCAGAGCCTTCACTGAAGCCCGATGGAACAGAAATCAATGATGGTGATTTCTACCTCAATACCTCAGAGCCTGGCAATCCGCTTCCATATATCTATAAGAACGGAGTCTGGCTTCTTGTTACAGCTGAGAGCGCAGAATGGTCTCAGATTGCATCAGCTACAATGAGCGATGTCAACAACTATGGAGGCTCACTGCTCTCATCAAGCGCATACTATGGATTCTTCCAGCTGTTATCAGCCCAGCAGGCCTTTCTGGAAAGTCTTGGAGCTCAGGATATCATCCTGAATAAAGGCGGAGCGATAAAGAGCGAGAACTATGATACCTCAGGCGGAGCTGATGGATTCAGGATTGACAGCAATGGCGATGTAGACTTCAACAGCGGTACATGGAGAGGAAGCTTTGCTAACGGATTGTCATTCATTCCAGTCACAAATCTTGCAATCAAGAAGACAATGACTCATAAGGAAGCCTACGAGAAGATGAAGAAGGCTGGCATAGTCGAAGGTGTCTATAAAGTCGCAGATGCCTTCACGCCTATCAATGATGCAACAGTGACCAGCCAGGGGAACCTTCTTCCTCAGCGGTTCACGACTGCAGAGAATTCAGGAGATGGGCTTAATATCACGGAGTATGGCAACAATCTCTCATGCGCCATTCCTCTCATGTGCTCAAGCTCTTCAGGATTCATCCCTCTGACTGTGGATGTATATCTCATGTTTGAAGCAGATATTACCTCTTCAAATAGCACACATACGCTTAAGAGCCTTAATGCGTACCTCGTGAATAAGTCAATGGTCGCTCACAATTCCAACTATTATATGGAAGGAGCAACAGAGGAAACGGATGCAGACCTGCATAAATATCCTGTGGATATATCATCATGGAACATCGGCTCATTCATAAAAGATGATATCTTGGCTATCTATGGTGCAGCAGTCGACGGCAAGATAATGATCATGACGGGACAGAACACAGCTAGCGTGTATTCTCTCAATGAGAGCAGCATGAGACTTGCACTGGCTGGTACTGTGGATTTCTCAGCTGATGGCTTCTTCCCTATCAGATATCAGCTCCCATCTTTCTATTTCCATAAGAAAGACAGTTATTATGAAATCCCGATGTATAAGGAGTCCAGCAGCCAGTTCATCTTCAGGCGCACATCAGATCTGCTTGCCTATACTGATATCGGTACGGCTTATACTTACATACCTGCTACTGGAGCAAGCGTATTCAGGCTGCATGATGTAATAAAGGTCGGCACAAGGATATTCGCTCAGATATACGAATCGTTCACAAGAAGTGGCAATAGCATCAGCAGATACTACTTTGCGGAATATAATGCATCCACTCAGAGATTTGAGCAGATTCCGGATATATACACATGCGTTGAAGGCATAGATACGATAAACATAGTCCCTCTTTACGAGAAGAACGGAGTCATCATCGGCTCGTTCTCTGGCTATGACCTATTCAGCTATGATACCAATACGAATATCTATACGGATCTCTCAGGAATCTTCAGAGGCGCTCTGCCGTATTGGGTTCAGTATGCAGATCAGTCTGCGCCTGTACGCAAATACAACACGTTGCCTTCTGCAAGATGCTTCAGAAGCGAGAATAATACCAACACAACCAAATACAGCAGGGTGTTCTACAATCCGAATATAAACATACAGGCCGTGCAGTACAGCTCGCTGTATGACTGCTTCCTGATAGCGGCGAAGATTGAATGCGTTGATAATCCTATGGGCGATGCTGATGATTTTGTGATGTACAAATATGATGCTGAAACCGGGATTGCAGAGATGATGTCGCCAATGTCATGGAGCAGAAGCCACATCCCTTGCATCTCTCCATATATTGAAGACAGCAATGGCAGCTATGCGATAGCGATGGGTTGGTATATTCTGACATCTAATGTAAGCTCATCTGATTATCTGAATATTGAGCTCAATAACATATCAGCCGAGGACCTGATTGAATATCTCAATGGCGATAAGACACTAGCCACGCTGTTCGGAGTAAACAACGCATCACTGCTTCCATGGTGGATTAAAATGGCATTCAGCAATGATATGAAGGAGTTCTTCACATGGAAGTCATTGCGGGCTAATAACCTGAAGCTATTGAACTCAGAAGATTCCAAGATAAGGTTCAATGAGCCTTACCCTCTGATAAATATCAAGAAAGCCATAATCAGAGAAGATGAGGATTCATATAAGATAATCATCGCAGACCAGCTGTGCTATATGCATCTTGCCTACGGGCCTATGTTCAATCTCGTTGGAGGGCTTACATATGGCAATTACTTCAGATGGCATATCCATACAAATGGAAGCAGCATAGAACCTGTGATAACCATAAAGAAGAACAGCACCGAACCGCTCGGAATATCATTCTACTGGGATTTCCCTGCACAGTTCACGATAAGCGAAGACATCAAGAAGGTGGTCAAGGATGAGATTTTCTGCGACTACGCCGTGACAAACTAAAGGAGAGAATATGGCAATTGAATACAAGAAGCCGATAACATTCACAAAGAATTCAACAATCTATGGACATCAGGGGCTGGATGAGGCTGGTTTCCCTGCCAATCCTGGAAACGGGAAGCTGTCGCAGGTTCTAGATCTCTCTCAGGATCAGACAGTAGGATTCCTTGAGCAGTCAATCAGCATAACAGTGGATTCAGGCAATTCCCTGCTCTATCATTTCAATATCGATGGAAAGAGCGTTGCTGCATTCTCTGTTCCGCCTGATAAATTCCTCAAGAGCGTTGATTATGATGAAGCAACCAAGATGCTTGTATTCACGTTCGTAACAGCCAGCGGAGAGAATACAGTATCTGTGGATATGTCATCTCTTGTTGATACATATACTGCAGGGCTTGGACTGAATCTGGCTAATGCCGTGTTCTCGCTTAAGATAAAGAGCACAGAGACAAGGCTCAAGGCAGATGAAGGCGGTGCGTTCATAGACCTCTCAGACATCATCCAGATGATAAGCGATGAGAAGACAGAGAGACAGAATACGTACTCAGATCTCGATTCTCGCATCACTGCGCTTAATGATACGTTCACATCAATCACAGCTACAATAGATGCCAAGGTCGCTTCCGCATCAGCTTCTGCCGAATCTGCAAGCAAGTCAGCTACGCAGGCGGCGGGCTCTGCTACAACAGCTTCAGAGAAGGCAACCTCTGCAACGAACTCAGCTAATAGAGCGGCAACCTCTGAAGCAAATGCCAAGACAGCAGAAAGCAATGCCAAGAAGTGGGCTAGCAACCCAGAAGACAGCATCGTGGAAGATGGCAAGTACTCTGCCCTTCACTACGCTTCCAAGGCTGAAGATGCAAAGGATGCAGCAGAACAGGCAAAGGCTGACGCTGTTACGGCGAAGAGCGATGCCGAATCTATAAAGAATTCAATGCAGAGCAGTCTTGATAGTGCTATAGAAAGCGCTGTAGGATCAGTTGTCATAACAGCTGATGCAACTGTGAATGAGACATCAGGAACACCGTCAGTCACGGTAACCCCATCAGGGCCTAATACAAACAGAAAATTCAGCTTTGCCTTCTCTGGGCTTAAAGGTGAGAAAGGAGACGCTGGAGAACAAGGGCCTCAGGGGCCTCGAGGAGAAACAGGGCCACAAGGCCCTCATGGAGAAAAAGGTGATTCACCTACTATCCCTACAGCAACTTCTTCTGTTGCTGGCATCATGAAGCTCTTCTCATCTCTAGGACAGAACATCGACGGAGCGCCTACAAATAAGGCAGTGCAGGACGCTATAAGCGCCATTAGTCTCTCAATGCATCCTGTAGGCTCGTATTACCTATCTGAAAATGCTACCTCACCTGCATCTCTCTTCGGAGGGACATGGGAGCAGATGAAGGATAGGTTCTTAGTCGGTGCTGGTAATTCGTATTCTGTTGGGGCTACAGGTGGAGCGTCGACCCACACGCTATCAACTGCCGAAATGCCTAAGCATAGTCATACAAGAGGAACGATGAACATAACAGGCAAGATTTGGGGCGATATGATTAGAAGAGATACCAATGTTTCAAGATCTGGTGCATTTGAGTTGGATAATACTCTAAAAGGAAACATATCTAGTCCAAATGGTGGCTATTCAGGGGTTAGCACAGGTATTGGATTTAACGCATCAAATAACTGGACAGGCTCAACATCAGAAGCAGGTTCTAACTCTTCATTTAATATTATGAATCCATATAGAGCTGTCTATATGTGGAAAAGAATATCATAGGAGCGAAAAAATGAAAGTATATAACGAAGATAAAACACAGATATTAGATTCTTACGACTTAGAACTTGGATACCTCAAGGATGATGTGATAGAGACACATCATGATGCTGAAATCATCCATCATGGCGCAGTAGAAGCTGTTGAGGAGCAGAGCCATTACGAGACAATAGCAGAGTATCCTAATGGCGGAAAGGATGTGCGCAAAGTCATAGACATTGAAGCCGTAGAGCCAAAGGAAGCTTATGATGAAACCATCAAGGAAGCTTACGACGAAAGAGAGCCTATTCAGATATATATCCCATACACAGAAGAGGAGCTAAAGAGGATGAAGGCACAGCGTCTTCATGCAGAACTTCAAGCCTACCTCTCTGACACAGACTATGCTGTTATCAAATGCAGTGAGCTGAAGCTTGACCTTGAAACAGAGTATCCAGGACTGTCAGAGAAGCGAGCACAGGCAAGAGCTAAGATAAACGAGCTAGAATCAGAGTTCGCTGAACTTAGGGCTCCTAAGACCGGTTATCATATTATAGTCTAGATAAACACGTGCTATACTATAGCCGTAGGAAGCCTTCATAGACTTCACTATCTACAGAGTATGATATCTACACTTTGGAAGCACCATGCTAGTGGAATCAAGCTGGGCTGGCTGTGCCAGTAAGGGAAACCGAGATGCCTTTGCTCCTGGGCTTGGTGCTTTTTCTTTATTCTATTTTTCAGTTTACTTTATCGGTTAATATGTTTACCCTATAGACGGAAGGGAAAGCCATGAACAGCATTTCATACACATTCGACATAAGGCAGGCTACAGAAGCTATGGTATATCTCCTTGGGCTAGCCGGTGGAACAATGAACTATATGAAAGCAATCAAGATTCTTTATCTTGCCGATAGGGATTCCATTCTGAGAGGCCATGATCCAATAACTACAGATTCTTACAAGTCTATGAAGTTTGGGCCTGTAACAAGCTGTATATATGACTGCATAAAATATGGCGATGAAGAGCTATGGAGCACTTATATAAGAAAGGATGGCTACGAGATATCAAAGAAGGCTGATATCGAATATAACATGCTCAGCATAGCAGACAGGAAAACCATATCCTCAGTGTATGAGAAGTTTAAGGATAACACCCAGTACGAGCTTGCTGAATACTGCCATGCAAATCTGCCTGAATGGGAAGACCCTCATGGTTCTTCAATACCTATCAGCATAGAAGCCATAATAGAGAGTGGGGATTTATCACCTGAAATGAAAAAGGATGTTCTGGAAGAACTGGAAGTTGGCTCATGGATTCAGAAGAACAATTTCCGTGTGCAGAAAAGGACAGGCCTTGATGAACGTAGGTGATGTATATCTCATAGCAAATCCACAGCCAAATAAGAAGCATTACCATTTCGTGGTCTCTGAAATAAAAGAGGACAATACGCTTGTGCTGGTATTCATGAGCACAATAAAACCTGATATGGAATATGATGATTCATGCATACTGCATCCTGACGAAATGAACTTCATCAGATCTGATTCCTACATCGTATATGAGAGGATTCTTGTTATAAAGAAAGACTATCTTCAGGATAAGATAGATATAGGAACAGTAAGATATAAAGGATCTGTGCCAGACCATATCATGGATAGAATCAGATATGGCGCATTGAAATCGAAAAGAATAAGACCTTCTACAATAAAGTACTTCAAGAAACAGAACTAATAGATTGCATAACTGCATTTTCTGCTTTCCCCTATAAAAAAAGAACCACCTATCCGGTGGCTCCTCCCAAGGAGGGCGATGCTAGCACATAACATTTAAGTATAAAGATACTCGCTACCTCCGAGGTGTATAGTGACATCTTGCTGCCCTACGACTAGAGGATAGTATAATAACAATTCAAAGTCAATGTTTTTATTCAAAACTCTCTACTCTCAGCTTCCATATTTACATTTCATTTACAATTAATACATCCGTATAACACTGCTATATCATTAATGCACTCGCATTAAAAGTTATTGCACATGCTGTAGATTAATTCCATATAGTGAAAATAATTACCCCCCCCCATCGGAAATATGATGTATAATCCGTGGAAATATATCGATAGATTTTCGAAAGGAATCGATGGGTTTTTGATGGAGGTTTTCATGTGGTTTTCATGTGTTTTCTATGGGGATAGAAATGGGTGAAAAACAGTTAATCGATATGTGATTTAGGGGGATTATTAGGTATGGACAAAGAATACAGGGTATTCCGCAGGTATTTAAGACAGCTTAACAGAGACTCTTTCATGAGGCTTTGCGAAATCACGAAGATGACAGAGGAGGAGATAAGGCTATTGAAGCTTTACTATTGCGATGGAAAGACGGAGGAATACATCGCAGACGAGATTGGGATGTGCCTGAATGCATATCACAATGCACGCATGAACGCTCTGAATAAGATGAGGAACTGGCTCCATCTGAATCTGTATAGACCGGAGACGACTTCATTCAATGAAAGAGTGAGAATGCTCAATGAACTGCTCTATAAAAACAATAAAAGCTGTGGGTAAAGAGCATATAAGAAACGGAGCATGAACCAGCCGTCCGGCGCCAGACTTAAGTCAGATCATTTATAAGGAGGATCTGATATGGAATATTCCAGCAACGGAAAAGGCAACCTTGGTGTTACCCTCGGCGGAATCGGAACCGGTCTCGGAATCCTGAACGGAGGGCTTGGAACACTCTTTGGTGGTGGCTGCGGCTACAATGCATACAATGCAGCCAATATGACACCTAGATGGGTAAGCAGAGATGAGTTCGAACAGGGACAGAAGATTTCATCTCTTGAGTCCGAAGTAGCTCTTCTCAAAGCAGAGAAGAACACTGAGTCGAAGATGGTAGATGTCTACGAGAGACTTGACAGCAAGATCAGGGATCTTGAGAACAACGTCAGCGAATTCAAGGCTAGCCAGGGTGTTATCAATGCTCAGGTTATCGCAAACATCTCTGTTCTCCAGAATCAGGTGGCTGTGCTTAACGGACTTACAAAGACCGTGATTCCAATCACTAATGTATGCCCTGAGCCTATGCCGCTTAAGAACAGCTGGACTGCACCGACAACTGCAGCAGCATGAGAGGTAAGGAATGGTAACACTGGAACAGTTACAGACAGGGCTCGCAGGGTACGTAGAAAAAGAGCTCGTAAGTAAGGTTCCTGGCGTAAGGAAATGGGTGCTGGCACTAGTTGCCACACCTGTTATCCTGCAGTCTGGAGCAATGATTGAGGCTAACAAGGAAATGCTAATCAAAGCTGGCTACATAACAGCAGATGGCATGATAGACATAGACAGGATACATGGAGAGCTTAAGGCCATTGCTAATAAGACAGGCCCTGTAGCTCAGAGCTTTCCTGTTATAGGGACGTTCACATTTTCAGAGGCTGATATAGACACTCTTAGAACATACATAGGGGGATGAGGATGAAGCTTAAGGATATAAACACTGAAATGAGCAAGGATAAGCTCAGAAAGCTTCTTGAATGCATAGATGAATGCGGTGATGAGATGCTGAGGATTGAGGTATCAGAGATAATGCTTGATGGCCATCTCAGCGAGGAATCCGCAATGCATAAGATCAAGATGATGGAGCCTGTGGTTCTGATGGTAGACGGCAAGAAGTGGACTAGCCACAAAGAGCATCCGATGTGCGACTACCTTGATACAATCGGCATCACGCATACTAGAGCGCTTGAGCATGTCCAAAGAGCTTATGAGAAGGCAAGACAGCATGGTAGCGAAATTGGCATAAATGCTCCTCCCCTTCCTGATAAGCTTACTGCCTGGGACTGCTTATGGTGCATGGCAATGATATTTGCAGATTATTGGGTGAGTACCGACAGCGATCCTGAAAAGGTTGCGATGATGGCGTATGAGTACCTTTCAGACCCAGATAAGCATTGATACTGTAGGC
>ERZ1034992.1512-NODE-1512-length-10230-cov-11.540049_pt1 | contig 10230 bp, 15 predicted proteins | sample MGYA00520695_ERZ1034992 | MGnify/ENA primary metagenome ERZ1034992 (study PRJEB33766, sample SAMN09781778) | gut metagenome | biome: gut microbiome | host: Homo sapiens | place: Madagascar | study: EMG produced TPA metagenomics assembly of the PRJNA485056 data...
ATATCAAATATACCCATACCATATAAAGCTATAACAAAAAATATTACAATCTTGTAATTATTGTATTTCTATTAAGCTTAATTTTGCCTTTTCTCTTGATATAGTCTTCAATATCAAACACATTCTTTTTATCATAATCTTCAAGTAGCTTATAATTCTTATGCTTTGTAATATCAAATTTATCAGATAAGAACGGTCTGACACCTCGAAACTGAAACTTACACTTGCTACCATCTATAACCGTTATCTCATCTTGGCTCATTCGCTCCTTTCCTGTCTTTTGATGATTAAGTCCATAACTATTAGCATTGGATCGTGTTCCAAAAGGGTTATACATGTCTATTGTTTCTTTACCCAATGTTTCAGATAGTTCTTTAAGTTTTATCTAACAGTAAACAAAAATGGCCTATGGAAATGTGATGAAATCAAGTGTTTCTCTCATATGTTCCGTTGAATAATATCAAATGTCGTAAAATTCTATCCATCTTTGGCCATTGTTCTACTGCACCTTTCACTCTAAACAAATATACAAACCAATTTAAATAGGACTGTAGATTAGTCATTCTCATCCCAATAAAGCGATAGATATATCTTTTTAGCCATGAACTCATATTGTTTATCAATGCCATGTTCTCTAGGTGTTCTATGTCATATACTTCTTCATCATTATGTACTAGCGTTGGTCCTGAAACGATATGATTCATTAGTGCTTAAAAGATACGTGAAGCAAATAGCTTCCCATGGCCACAAATAACAGTATATGTATCGTTGTGACAATCGATTGCCACAGCGATACAGAATTGATTCCTAGATAGTCCACTCTTCTTATCTTGGGCCATTTTTATTTACTGTTAGAAAGTTATATTTTTTCCTTTCTGCCAAGAAACAATGTTCTATCACAGTTACTCACAATGGTATCCGCATTATCCTTGTAGATTGCCTTTAGCTGAGATTGTGCCTACAAGGTAATACTTGTTGAAATCTCTCTACTTCGGATTGTTGCGATCAATTTCTCGAATTTAGGAATTAAGACAATATTAGCGAACTCATCAGGCAAGCACCTTACATGAACAGGTAATCTTCCTCTATATCCATCATCTGCTTTATCACAAAGTAAGTTAAATAGCTATGAGTACATGATAGGCACCACAAAGTTAAAGGTATCATCTGTATCAGAGACAATAAAGAGTGCCGTTTTTCTATCTCGAGTGTATCCAGCTCAAGTTCATCTTCACTCATCAAGTCCCTAAGTTCCCTAATATCAAAGGGACCAAGTCTTGCATCACAAGAGATTTGAATAGACTTATCTGTTTTCCCAGTAACAATTTGTCAAGGACTTTTTAGTACCCCCCATCAGACTTAGTTGCTTTCGATCTGACTGTTCAGGTCCATGCTCTGAATCTCGTTGGCCAGCATCCTCTGAATTTTCTGCTGAAGCGTTTCCTTGCTGTCCGGGTTGAAGTGAACCCTGACCAGATATGTGGTCGATCCGATCTTCCGGCTGACCAAGGGTGTATCCTGTTCGATACATCCAACCTTCTCTTTCATTTCTGCCATAGGCAATTTCTCCTTTCAAAAAGGGGCCTGTCAACGTAGATGTCAACAAACCCCAAAACACTTTTTCTGCTATTTTTCTTCCCTTATTGTCAAATATACTTTTTTACCTATCGTTGACATCCGGAGGCTGTTCCAGTGTTGCTTCTCTGAACCGTTCCCATCCCTTCTGTGTTCCGTACTCCGGCCCAAAACGCCTCGGACTATCGAAGTATCGCCAGTCCGGCAACGAACCTTCCCAGATCAGCTGGTTCATAATGTCGTTGATCTCGTTCGTCTGCCATTTTGCTGGCTGAACAAAATCATTATGCAGAGGTTCTTTGAACAGCTGCTTGGAGCATACCTTGTCACCTTTGTAATCCTGAATATAGACTAGGATCAGGCCGGCATCCACATCTGCCGGATATACTCTCTTGACTCTTTCTCATCATCCAGAATAAAAACTTCCGCATCACTCTCGATGCATCTGATCGGAAGAAATCTTCGGTTGCCTGTTCTGTCACTGGAGAGAAAGTTCAGCTTGTTGGTTGTTCCAGCAAACACACACTGCCTTGGTCTGTCTCTCGGATAGCGTTCATAGGGAGTGCGATAGTTTTCCGTCTGTCTGCTCAGGAAGCTCTTGATGGCCTCGTTGCTCTTTGCATTGTTGGCGGCCAGTATCTCCGAAAGCTCAATGATCCAGTGACCTTGGAGTTTCTCATAGACTCTGTTGCTTTCAAGATCCTTCAGATCATCCGTGAACCACTCATCCTGTACCGCAAGCAATCGGAAGAACGATGGCTTTCCGGCTCCCTGATCTCCAACGATGCAGATGATATAATCGAACTTCGTTCCCGACTGAAATACTCTTGATATCGCTCCAAGCATGAAGAACTTCATTACCTAATAGGTATAATCTGAAATATCAGCACCGAGGAAATGATGGAGTGCATACCGTACTCTCGGCTTGCCACCCCATTTCAGACTATTCAGGAAATCCCGGATAGGATGGTAGTCATTTCGGTTAGCAACGATATGGAGAGCTTCTTCGATCACCTTCAGCTGCGTAAGGCCATAAGTCCTCGCACAGTAAAGATGGATATTGTTCAGATCATTGTCGGTAAGAGCATTGCCATCTTTCTGATCCCATCCAAGATTCTTAATGATATCTACCCGCTGTGTCAGTTCGTTGAAGCGGATGGTAAGAGGATCATAAGACATCACGATTTCTGCGTTCGTGATTGTCCCCTTTACCACACCTTTGTCGGTTGTCTCCAGCATCTCCCGGATATCGTCCTCCGTCTTTTCCGACACGATCATCAGGATTGCTGAGTGCAGTTCGTTCTGCATCGCCGGACTCAATTTCTCTGATTCGTTTCTCAAGTTTCTTCACCTCCTTTCCCTTCTCGATTACAATCTGTGCCTTCTCCTCAACTGAGCCATTAAGAAGCAGATCAAGAAGATACTCGACATAACTCATTTTGTGCATGGCCTCCACAAACAGAGGATGAAATTCCTCGTCCGGGGATCCCGGTGCGTACACCAAAGACCATTGGTTCATGAGCCGGAAATAATCACAATAGACCTTGCAGACTCTGGTCACTGCCAGCTCAAACAGTTCCTGTTCCGATCGCTCACGCTTGGCTCGGTGAACCGTGCTAGGCTTCGCTCGTTTTCGTTTTTCCTGATTTACAGACAATTCCATTTCAGCAATAAGCTTCTGTGCCGCATCGTACTGGGATAAGCCAAACAACTTCGATACAAAATCGATTACATCACCTTTCTGCTGACAGCCGAAGCAGATAAAGTTCTTATCGACCTTCATGCTCGGACTCTTGTCATTATGAAAAGGGCAACGCATCATTACCTGTCTGTTCACCTGATAGCCGTAATGCTCGGCAACATCTCTTGTGCCTATCTGTTCTTTAATCTGAGAATAGATACCCCGTCTTATCACTTCCTTTCCCTTCAGGGCATAAAGAAAGCGTCTGTTCTCATCACGGTTAATGATTAAAACAAACGCTTATCTGCTTTCCCTATTATGATTTCTTTTCTTTGGAGGAGCTGTCATTCCTGCTCGCCTCTGCGAATTGTAAGCATCCGCTTCCTTTCTTCCTCTGGCCAGTCGATCCCGGATGGACTCTCGGATCGGCTGTTTGATTTCTTCCTTCTTAGCCGGAGTATGGAAGATAGCAATCAGCTTGTATGTGATCTGCTCTGTCATTCCCTTGAACTTATCCATCACATCCTCAAAGATCCGGCCGGCAAATTTTCGTCCACTGTCCGAGAGACGAGGATTAGAAAGCACTGCATTTCTCTGTCCTGCAATAATATCGAAATCCTCATTTCTGACTTCCTCCTGAACCGTCTTGGTAACAACCTCGACTGCTTTTTCATAAGCGGCATCTGCAACTTCCTCGGCAAAATTTTCTGTGTCCTCGATGCGAATCGTGATTGCTTCCAGCTCATCAGATTTCTGTTCAATGACCTGATCCTGATCTTTGATTTTCTCTTTCTGCTTCATCAGGATATAGTCCTGTTTCTCCAAATATGCCCGGCCTCCATACTCAGGTTCCTGATCAAGATGCAGTCCATGCCGGAGTGTGATATCAAAAACCATCTCCCGGCAGGCAGCATCAAAAGTCATCTTCCTGTTGTTCAGCTTGCTCGGTTTCTGATCCGGGTTCGGAAGATCAAACCCAAGAGCCTCCAACGCTTTTTCCTGTTGCGGAGCGATCTCACCATAACGGTTTTCACAGTCAAAGACATGACGTTCGTGGATGTGCGGTGTTGCCTCATCCAAATGCAGTGACCAGTCCAAGATATGAATGTGTTTTCACCAAACCTCTTTTGAAATTCATCAAAGAACTCGACTGCGATCTCTGCAAGCATCTCCGGCGGAACGGATCTTTCCATCGTTCCGATCTGGATCAGCGACTCTTCAGGGCATGTCTTCTTGTCCAAGCGAAGATCTTCCGTAGACCGATCTCTGTTGGAGTGCCCGGTCTGTCTGTTGCGTTCGTGCTGGGCCTCACAGAAATCAAAATACCGTTCTGAGTAAAAAGCCTTCTCGACCTGCTGAAAAGATGCGGTGATTTCGTCCTTCTGATCTGTTGCCGAACCGATGCGAAGGTTCCTGATAACAATCCCAGTAGATGTTTCCATTTGCTCGTTCTTCATCGATATGATCGCTGTTTCTGATATCGAACTGCTTGTCATTGTGCTTCGGATTATAAGCACCATTCTTGCCGGATTGGCCATTATGCCTTGTCAGTTTCAATTTGCTTTTCCTTTCTTTCTTCAAAAAATGATTTTCCCTGCCTTGCCAAAAGTGTCGGAAACGAGATTCCTGTCGGCAGGTAATACCCAGTATTAAGTGACGGTTCCCATCACTTAACTGGGCGGGGCCTTGCCCTCGGCCTGCGCCGGACGTTTCTCCCCGGCACCCAGATAAGAAGCTGTCGCCTCTTAACTCCACCAAGGGAATTGCATTCCCCTTGACCCTTTGCTCCGGCAGATCCGATATTCACGGTTTGCTCAACCGATCATTTCGGCTCTCCCGGATTTTGCGTGACCGTCCACTGGACGATCCCACAAAAAAAGCCGCTGACTGAACAGAGCAATAGCATTTGTTTTCGTCATGCACATTCCTCTATTTATTCTTATGAATTAGTTTATACTCTGTATTCCAATCTTTCTGATAAAATTGATTTAGAGCCCCAAATCTGCTATATTTTAAGTTATATTATTATTTACAATCGAGGTGTCAGTTATGGATTTTCAAACTATTTTAGCTTCGGCAAGACAGGAACTCACTTCGCTTGATGATCATCTAATCGATGTTATCGATCTCAAGAAACCACCAACTCTTGAATACGCGAAAAATCTTGCAAAAGTCATTTCGAAGCTATCTCCGTTACTTGGAAATATGATCGAATTTTCCACAGTAGACTTACTTAACCAGCATGACTGGAATGATCTTGGAAATTGGATTAGACAAGATCCTGGATTTCCTGATGCTCTTTTTCAAAGTAAAAGTGTCGTTCCAAATCCCGGTATTGAAATCAAGGCATGGTTTCCGTTTGCAACAGAAATTACTGCACGTTTCAAGGATAGTGTAACTATTTTCAAAGATAACAACATTGATGTTGCTCTCATTGCTTGGTTACCTGAAAATGTCATTTGGGGTAAACCCAAAATAATCGATGTTTTAGTTGTCAGCGGTAAGAGCGTAGCAGAAGCACGAGATCTCCACTATCATCAGCCGCCAGATTATTTAGTATTTGAGCCAGAAGACACAACCGATAGAGCCGCAAATCTTCAACAAACAAATACTAATGGTTACAAATTGCAACACGACAAATGCGACTTTAATCAAGCTGTTATAGATGTTAACGCTTGGGGAAAAGATGGTAAAAAGTATAGTCCCGCATTAGAATACCAACGTCGTTTGCGTACCCTTTATGCAGACTATGTTTACAGACTCGATACCAATTATGCTAAGATTGACCGTATCGAGCATCCGGAAATCGAAGAGTTCAAGACTCAAGTCCTGAACACTCAATTTCACGGCAAAACTATTAAGCAATGGAGTACCATTTTATCATCAAGCAACGATCAATTACTCGAAAGTGCCCTGAAAACCATTTTGTAAATCGTTTTTCACCCTTTCAGCAGCTATATCAAAGACAGCTTCATTACTTTCGGCGCAATAGCATTTTCTTTCTAATTTGAAAGACGCTACAGCAGTAGTGCACAGCCCTGCAAAAGGATCCCAAATGACATCCGCTTTGTCGGATGTCATTTCTATTGTTCGCTCAATTAACTGAAGTGGTTTCTGATTTAAATGAACTGCCTTCTGATTGATTTTTACACGTTCTCCATTTCTCAACTGAGGAACTTGCCATACATTTGTAACACCTATCGGGCAGTAAAATTTTGATCTCATATTTGCCCACTGGTCTCTAGAAATAGCATTTTTCCCATCAATAGAAAAGTATGGTTTACCTTCCTCTTTACCATGTTCATTCGCATAACTAGCTATTTTTTCAAAAGCGTCAGCAGGCGGCATATACCACAAGTGACATTTTGTGAAATATTTTCTTGTTGCAGCATCCTTTACGCCGCAAGCCTCATTGGTCAGTCTAAAAGGCAAACCCGTTCTTGACCATTCATATCTAAGCCATTCTTTCATTGACAGTTCCTGTTCATCTACATTAAAGAAGGGCTTTTTAACATATTGAACACATACTTCTGTCACCACCGGAAGATGCCTTATTGTCTTTGTGTTTACATTTCCGGCTACATGACTCATTCCTTTATCCCATACACAACATGAAACATAAGACCATCCATATTTTTCTAACATAGGATGTACTATAGCCCATCCAACCTCTGTATTCCAAAACCAAAGAGTTGTTAAAGGTGTTGCAATTTCGCTCCATTTTTTGATGTGAGGTTCATACCACTTATCTAAACCATTTGGTGTTACTAGATCTCCCGGAAATCCATTAACCCCATATGGTCCATCCGAAATTATTACTGTGGGAGATTCCCATGAGTCATAAAACTCCATTGAGTCTCCACAAAAAAGCTTAATACTATCGTTTGCAAAAGTCTTTATATTAGGCATTTTTATTACCCTCATTCTTATCTATATGTGAAATAACATCATCAACACTACAATCAAAGTAGTTGCAAATTCTATCAATGATATCCATTGATACAGCCTCACTTCTACCCATCTTATCCATTGTTGATTTTGAAATCCCCGTTTTTTCCATAAGCTGCTTTTTAGTCATATCTCTGTCTATAAGCAGTTTCCATAATGGTTTGTATGAAAATGCCATTCGCTTATCCTCCGAATTACACTCTTCTTCACTAATCTTAATTTCTTCATTAGGCCGAAACAGCCAAAATAGCCAGCTCCACCATCAGTACTGTAATTGTACTGTCAAAGTATTGAAAAGTCAATACTTATATATCTTATATGCAGCCTATCATTCTGCCACTGAAAAAGCCATAGTATTACATTCTTGGCCCGATTTCACAATCGTCGGCTGTCCTTTCGGGAGATCAGCGACAACTAAATAGGTTCCATTGGCCTGATCTTCCCGGCGAAGTTCCTCCTTCATAGCTTCGATTTTGGCCTTCTTTTCAGCCTTGACCTTAGCCTCGTACTTTTTCTGCCATCCGCTTTGCTTCCGGCGAAGATATGCCTCATGACGTTTTGCTTTGGCCTTACGTTCTGCTTCAAGCTGGGCCAATTCCTCTGCCGTAGGCTCTTTGACAAATTCCGGCGGCAGATATCGGCCGACAAAATTGAAGTAAATCTCAATCTCCTGAGTGCAGTTAGATGATCCTTTCACATCACGTTCATGAACGAGGATCTTATCGATCAGTTCAAGAAGCATCGTGTTTGTCAGCTCCTCAAAGTTGGAATACTTATCAATCAGCTTGATAAAGCGGTCAGCACTTTTTGTGTTCTCATTATACTCCTGAATGCCCTGTTCACAGTTCTGAACTTCCTCTGTCAGCTTCTTTCTCTCTGCCTCATAGGATGATGAAAGAAACATATAGCGATCATCCGGCAACTTGCCAAGGATGTTGTCCTCATAGATACGACAGATCAGCGTTTCCAGTTCATCCAGACGGCGATTATCGTCTTCTATAGTAGCTCTCAGCCTTACCACATCTGATGTGCTTTGCTTCTCCTGAGTATCTCTGACAGTCCGTACAAAGGCCCTCACGATCCAGCTTGGAGTATTCCGCTATGGACCGCAATAAGTCCTTAATCAGCTCAATGACGTTGTCCTCATTGACTCTGTGCTGTGTCTTGCATAACTTTCCTACAGGGACCTTGCTATATGCGGAACAAGTGTACAGAGCGATTCGCTTACCGTTACTCGTTCTGTGAACATACATCTTGGCTCCACAATCAGCACAGTACATCAGGCCAGTGAGCAGATGGATTTCACCCCATCCATCAGGATATCGCCGGACATTGCTTCGGATCTTCTGAACCAGATCAAAGGTTTCCTGATCAATGATAGGTTCTTGAGTATCTTCAAAGATTACCCAATTATCTTGAGAAACGTAATGGCTTTTTCTGTCCTTGAAGTGTTTGGCTGTTTTGAAGTTTACGGTGGAGCCAAGGTACTCTTGTTTTTTGAGAAATCGATACGATAGTAGATGAACTCCAGTGATATAAAACTTTTATCTTTACTGTCTGATGCAGGCCCTGTCTGAAATTGGACATATGAACACCGGGAATCTCAACCTTATCCTGTTCAAGTATATTTGCAATCTGATAAGGGCCATATCACTCAATCATCTGTCGAAAAATTCGGCGAACGATCTCGGCAGATTCCTCATCCACAATCCAATGATTGCCATCATTCTCATCTTCGAAATAACCGTAAGGACAAGCGCTGGCAAAGTGTTTCCCAGGCTTTCCTTTGGCCTTAAATACGGACTTGATCTTCTTTGACGTATCCCTTGCATACCACTCATTCACGATATTTCGGAATGGAGTGAAGTCACCATCACCTTTGAAGATATCGACTCCATCATTGATTACGGCCAATAGTAGAAACAGCGTATCTTCAGTAAATGAATTGCATACAGAAGCCAAAGAGATGATAAGAAACAAGAAAGGAATCAGTACACGACATTTGCAAGCATATTTAGACTGGTTAGTATTCAGAAAGAGACTTAGATATACGTTAGATATGAGAAAGCGGAAGGATGAGACCTATATGGAGACAATGAGAGAGAAGATACCATTTATAAACACAGAGATTGTAAAACTACCACAACCAATCGACCTATATAAGCTTTATGGTACTTACAACTTTGGTATTTATATGAATATCAACTAAATCATTAAAAAGAGCAAAATATTTCTTTATTTTCACCACCATCTTATTTCATACCATTGAACCAATTTATACTACTAGAGATTTTTCTACAAAGAAATAATTTGCTTCTATGCAAGAAAATTTTATTTTAAATAACCCTTATTCTCAGCTAATTTCATTAATTTTAAAATAACTAATGAAATATTGTATGATAGCCATTTAATATCTAATCTATTTCCTGCAAAATATGACTTACCTTTATATTCAGGATATCTAAAATATTCTGCATTGCCTCCTTCAATATATTTAGAATAAAATATGCAAAAGTCATCTACATATTTCATATACCTGTACTTATCACAATTCAAATCCAATTCAGTAAATAATAATTTTGCTAATTCACCCAAATCATGTGTGTGTTTGATTTTTCCACTTTTGCAAAGAAGTAAGAATTTAAATCCCAATTCAATAGTATGTCGGCCTATGTAAGTTGTGATAATTGAATAAGGTTTAGCTTTTATTAGTTGGTCAAACACGGAGATATACTCTTTCCAAAAGTATTCCCACATTTCTCGGATATCTGTTTTACAATAATTTTTTTCAGTACCATCAAAAACAAATTGATTATCAATAACATTTTCTATCTTTTCTTTTGATGAATAATTTCTCCTAGAGAGAATTGCGATATTACGAGCATCAACTCCATAAAACTTTGGAGATTCTCCATAATTGATATGTGATATAGAGAACGCACCATCTAATTGAATCAAATCTTTAAAGTTAATATCATTTCCAAACGTTTCAAACATGCCGTTCTCCCCTTCTTTTATATTTACAT
>ERZ1034992.1514-NODE-1514-length-10226-cov-5.915741_pt1 | contig 10226 bp, 8 predicted proteins | sample MGYA00520695_ERZ1034992 | MGnify/ENA primary metagenome ERZ1034992 (study PRJEB33766, sample SAMN09781778) | gut metagenome | biome: gut microbiome | host: Homo sapiens | place: Madagascar | study: EMG produced TPA metagenomics assembly of the PRJNA485056 data...
AAATAAGCCTTCATATGGAATGGGCCGGCTTTGATTTTTACTTTCAGATTGCCATGTGAGGACTCGGCGCGACGGAAACAAAGAAATGGTAGTTTCTCGTTGATGCAACATACCTCGTTGCCGCGCGAATCTGAGATTGAAAACCAAGAAGTAAACACCTTCTTAAATTCTGACTGCATGCGCGCAACGGGTGCGCCGTTCTTGTCAAAAAGCACGACGTTTCCCATAAATCTATCCCACTGCCTTTCGGCAAAAAACACGGTTTGTTCCTCTGTGGTTTTGATTTCGAACTTTGCGCCGACGGTAAAATACTTTTGTTTTATGACAACTTTCATATTTCCTCCTTTTTGCAAAAAAATACACAAAGTGTTTGTTGTATGTATTTTATCATACAATATGCACGCTTGCAAGATTTAATTTCTCAACGCAAAATTATATGAAACACGCCGTTTCTCGAACTATCGGCGATTGTCAAGGTCTGATTTCAATTCACAGACGCGTTTTTTCAAAATCGGATGCAGTTTGTTGGGACAAAGCTCGCAAAGAGGTTCGAGGACGAAAGCGCGATTTTGCATATCGATATGAGGCACGCACAAATCGTTTGAGGAAATCACGCAATCGTCATAAAAAATCACGTCTATATCCAGAGTTCTGTTCCCCCATCTTTCACTGCGCACGCGCTCGCCGTCTTTTTCGATTTTTGATACGACAACAAGCAATTCTTCGGGAGAATAAAGAGTTGATAGTTTCACCGCGCTGTTGACAAACTCGCCCGTTGCAACGCCTCCGTAAGGAGCGGTCGCATAGCGCAAACTTTCCTTAACGTCTTTGATATTGTCGTCGGCTTTCAGTCTTGAAATCGCAAAATCGAGATAAGCGTTTTTGTCGCCGAGATTCGAGCCGAGCGCAAGATAAACCTCATGCCACTCTTTTTCCGCTACGACAGCGACATAATCAAAAACACCGCTCATGGGAGCATCCGGCTTTTTCACTTGCACAACAACTTTTTTTGCGGGGTATTTTTTTAGCAAAAGTTCCGCCGACCTTGTGGCAAGCGTTTCAATCAAATCAAAGCAATTGTTTTCACAAAACGACTTTAAAGTCTTTTTTACGTCACTATAACTGATGGTTTTTGTCAAATCATCGTTTTTTGCCGCTTGCGAAAAATCATAAAAAATTTCCGCCGTAAACAAAAACCGTTGCGGATTTGTTTTTTCTTCGGGATTGCATCCGTGGCATGCTTTTACTTCAAAGTCTTTTAGAATAATCTTGTTCATATGCAATTCGGGTTTGATTTTTTATATTTTAGGTTGTTATTTTGCAAGGTTTATCACGGCTCGATTTTCTTTGACGTCATGGACTCTTACAAACAAAACGCCCTGTTTCACCGCAAGCATTGTCGAGTCGAGAGTTGCTGAAAGTCTTGTTTCGGGAGTTCCTCCGAACATGGATTTTCTGGATGTGCCGAGCAAAAACGGATACTCTTCAAACATATCCAAAAGTTTGTCGTAATCGTTGAGAAGTTGCCAATCCTCGTCGTTGGATTTGTTGAAACCGATTCCACCGTCAAGCAGTATTCTGTTTTTGTCAAGTCCCGATGAAAGAAGCGTATCCACCGCCCTCATAAGTCCCGTTTCCTTGTCGAAAAACAAGTCGGGTATCCCTGACTTGCGTCTGTCGTGCATAACGCAAATCGCAACGTCGTTTTGCGCAACTACCTTTGCAAGATTTTTGTCGAGCAAACAACTCACGTCGTTTATCATATCCGCGCCAACGTCGATTGCGGCTTGCGCAACGTCGGGATAAAACGTATCCACGCTCACGAGCGCATTCGGGAATTCTTTCTTTATGCTCTCGACGGCAGGAAGCACTCTTGCCATCTCTTCGAGCGCGCTTACGCTTTGCGCGCCGGGGCGAGTGGACTGACCGCCGATATCGATAATTTCAGCACCCTGCTCCAAGAATTTTTTTGCCGTTTCGACCGCATCGTGCGCGTGGCGACTTCCTGCAAAAAAGCTGTCGGGAGTGACGTTGAGGATTGCCATAACGTGCGTTCCGCTCTCGAAGACCTCGTTGCCGACGTGAAAATCGTAGTGACGTTCTGTTTTCATTTCAACCCCTCCAAAATCAATCTCTCGATGCTTTCGTCAACATCGCCGCGCTTTGCGAAAGTGATGGTTTTCGCGCCGATTTTCTTAACTCCGCGTGCGCTCATGCACGTGTGCTGCGCCTCGATTGCAACGATCACGCCCTTGGGATTAAGTTCGTCGAAAATTGCGTCCGCGATTTGTGCGTTCAACCTCTCTTGCAGTTGCAAACGCTTTGCGTAAACGTCAACCACTCTTGCAAGTTTGGAAAGCCCCACCACTTTGCCGTCGGGAATATACGCGATATGCACCTTGCCGAAAAACGGCATAAGATGATGCTCGCAAGTGGAAGAAAAATCTATATCTCTTTCGATGACTACTTCGCTTCCGCTCTCGTCAAACACTTTTGAAAGATGCGTCTTTGCGTCGTCGCTATATCCCTGCGTCAACTCTTCGAGCATACGCGCCACTCTGTCCGGGGTTTGCAAAAGCCCTTCGCGGTCGGGATCTTCCCCTATTGCGACAAGTATGTCTTTGACTGCTTTTTTGATTGTTTCTTTATCGATTGTATTGTTTTTCATTTTCGTTTACTCGTTGGTTTTAAGGTCTGAAAAAAGCGTCAGCGAACCGCACAAAATCGTCACGTCGCAATCGCCGTTCAGTGCGTTTTGCACTGCCGTTTTTATATCGTCTTGCATCGAACATTCCCCTTTGCAAAGAGGCGCGACTATGCATTTTAGTTCTTCCTTTTGCATTGCTCTGGGCGACGGCGGCGTAATGCACGTTATCCTGTTTGCAAGCGGTGCGAGAATAGTGCAAATGCCTTTTACGTCCTTGTCTTTAAGTATGCCGAGCACGAGATGCACGCGCTTGTTTTTAAACAAATCTTTGATTGCGTTTGCAAGCGTAGTTGCACCTTGCGGATTGTGCGATCCGTCAAAAACAAGCACTTTATCTTGCGGAATCGTGATGTTAAACTCCTCTTTTGCGTTTTTTACAACTTGCAACCGCGCTTTCCATATCGTGTTTTTAAGCCCGACTTTAAGGGCGTTTTCGCTTATATCGAAATGCTTTTTGTTAAGCTCTTCGACGGCGCAAATCGCAATCGCGGCATTGACGAGTTGATGCTTGCCGAGCATGGAAATTTCATATTCCTTTCCGTCGTAGGAAAAGACTTGTCCGTCTAGATTGCCTCTCAAAAACTTCGGTTCTTTGCAAACGACGACGTTTGCTTTGCGGTACTCTTTTTTGCCGTCTTTGAGAGCGAAGGGGCGTTTTAGTTGTTCCATAACTTCTGGGGGCTGATTGCAAGTGACAACTTCGTCTTTTATTATCGCCGCCTTTTCGCTTGCGATTTCTCCGAGCGTATTTCCGAGCAAAGCGCAATGGTCAAGACCTATGGGAGTAATGATTGAAAGCACCTTGTCTTCAATGGCGTTGGTTGCGTCCCATCTTCCTCCGAGTCCCGTTTCAAGCACACAAACGTCGCACTCTTTGTCGAAAAACGCAAGCATTGCGACGGCGGTTTCGATTTCAAACGCAGTCGGTTTAAACTCGGATATGCCGAAAGCGTTTCGCAAAATTTGCTCGCTTTCTATGCACTCTCTCACTGCGGTGAGATACTTTGCCACGTCCTCGTTCGAGAGCGGATTGCCGTTTATAAGCCACCTTTCGTTGTAGCAAAACACGGACGGAGAATTGTACGTTCCAACCTTGTAGCCCGCCTCTTTAAGCACGGACGTGAGATATGCGCTGACGCTCCCCTTGCCGTTTGTGCCTGCTATATGCACGAATTTCAGATGTCTGTCGGGCGCGCCGAGAAGGTCGAGAAGCTCGCGCATGCGCTCTATGCCGTAATCCGATCCCGACCTTTCGATGTTTTTGATGTAGTCGATTGCCTCTTGATAAAACAAAAAGCACCTCCTTTGGAAGCACTCGCAAAAAAACCTTTCGGTAATATGTGAAGTCCGGAGTGAATATTGCACCGCGAGCAAAGCTCTTCGTCCGCCGACACCCCACGTTCGCACGGCACTTAACGCGCAATTTCTACTACTTCCATAGATATTGATTTGATTTTACCACCATTCGAAAACAGTTGCAAGAGAAAATGGACAGCGCAACAAAAAAAAATTATTGCGCAATGCGATTATGTGGTTTATACTGTTTCTAATATTAAAATAACATTAAAAGGAGTTTGCTTATGCTTTTATCAGCGGCTTGGTCAAAAGAGTTTTCTTTGCGCCATCCAATTATTTATGTGCTATACGGTATTGTGCTTGCATTTGTCATATCATTGTCGCTGTACTACATGCTTACCGCAATCAAACACGCAAAGCAATTGGGCATCGAATCCTCGAAAATCAAAAAAGTCATCACGACTTCCGCAACCTTTTCCATACTCCCCGGGCTTGGAATCGCGCTCGGTGTTGTCACGCTCGTAGGGACTTTGGGCGTTGCGTTCCCTGCAATCAGACTGTCCGTCGTAGGTTCTCTTCAATACGAAACGCAAATGGCTACCGCTGTCGGTTTTGGATTTGCGGAAAAAGGTATTACCCCTGACGCAGCAACGGAATTTGCCACTATGGCTATGATTATGACGATTGCAATCTGCTCGGGCGGCGTCGAAGTGCTTTTCTTCTACCGTTTATATCAGCCCAAAATCGGCAAACTTATGGCAAAGACAACGGGCGGAAAGAAAGGCGGCGTCAATATAGGCGATCTCGTTTTTCAAGTGTCCTTCATCGGCATGGTTATAGGTTATCTCGCAATGAGCATCGAAACTATTGCTCACAACGTTGCGTTTGTTGACGGATATTACAACTTCATCGCCGTACTTGTCGCAATGGGCTTCATGTACGTATGCGACGTGCTTATCAACAAGGCAAACTGGAAGTGGCTTGACAGCTTTTCAACACCGCTGTCAATGCTTTTTGCAATGTTTGTCGTGGGCATAATAAGCTATTGCGCAAACAAATACGGCTGGGCGTTGTCCACAACAACGACGGAGGCCGCGCACGAGGCTGCAGAGGCAGCAAAAAATGCCTTTGCAATGATACTGTAAGGAGGTTAGATTATGGCAAAAGAGAAAGTAAAAGTCACAATGGATTACAACCTCAAATCACACATTATCGGAAAAATCTGGATGGCTTTGGCGATGTTGATTTTCTTCGCCGTTCCGACCACGATATGTCTGTATTTCGGCGTCAAGCCCGATATGACGGTTATGGGTTCATGGGCAGTCATCGTTCCCTTCCTCATCAACTTCTTTTCCGGCGTGTTTGAGCCTATCATATACTCGCCGATGCTCGGCATAAACAGCGCATACCTTGCTTTTATCACCGGCAACCTTTCAAACCTCAAAATCCCCTGCGTCGTCAAAGCGCAAGAGATTTGCGGCACAAAACTCGGCAGCAAAGAAAACGAAGTCGTGTCCACCCTTTCGGTTGCAACAAGCACTTTGGTGACAACTGTCATAATTGCGGTATTCGTACTTATCCTTGCAGTCAGCGATATGGAAACCGCAATCAACAACACACCATGGATAAAGCCTGCGTTCGCTTGCGTCGTATATGCGCTATTCGGTTCGCTCGGCGGAAAATACGTCGTCAAAAACATCAAGCTCGCAGTATTCCCGCTTGTCATCATCGTTGCGTTCTCTCTCATTTTGGGATTTGCAGCGCCAAAGCTCGGCGTCGGCTCGGCATACTTGTTTGTCGGTATAGCTCTTTGCGCAATCTTCGGTATTCTCCAAGTCGTGCGCGAAAAGAAAAAGCAAAAACTTCAAGAAGAAAAAGAACACCTCGAAGGAATTGCGGTTTCCGACGTCGAACTCGACGAAAACTCCGCAAACGCCGTCAAATCCGACGATGAGCAAAGCGAAAATCAAAACGAAGAGCAAAACGAAGAGCAAGCTCTCGAAGATGTCGAAAAAGAGGCGGAACAAATCGCCGAAGACACCCAAAGCGTTGACTAAAAAGCAATTCAAAGCATAAAAAATCCGACGAAAATTCGTCGGATTTTTTTATTTGGTTCGTGTTTCGTCTTTGAATGAGCAACTGCTAAAAACATGTAACAAACGACTAAGTGCGCCGGACAGATGAATAACAAGAAAGGCACGGCTCGAACCAAAACCCAATGTACAAAGCGTACATGATTTTGGGGCAAGCCGTGCCTGACGAAGTTAGTCGCTGTCCGGTGCGCTTAGTCGAGTTCGAATGCGCCGGTGTAAAGCTGATAATACCTCCCCCTCTGCGCTATCAACTGCTCGTGATTGCCGCGCTCGATAATCTCGCCGTGTTCGAGGACGCAAATCATGTCAGAGTTGCGGACTGTGGAAAGTCTGTGCGCAATGACAAATACGGTGCGACCTTGCATGAGTTTGTCCATACCCTGCTCGATAAGTTTTTCTGTGCGGGTATCGATGGAGCTTGTAGCCTCGTCGAGAATGAGCACGGGCGGATTTGCGACTGCGGCGCGTGCGATTGCAAGAAGCTGACGTTGACCTTGCGAAAGGTTTTCGCCGTCGCCTGTAAGCATGGTGTCATATCCTTCAGGCAAGTGGCGGATAAAGTAATCCGCATTTGCGAGTTTTGCCGCGGCTTTGACTTCCTCGTCGGTGGCGTCCAGTTTTCCGAAACGGATGTTGTCGGCGACCGTCCCCGTAAAGAGGTGCGTATCTTGAAGAACCATTGCCATAGAGTGACGCAAATCGTCTTTTTTGATTTTTGTTATATTGATGTTGTCGTATCTTATCTTGCCCTCGTTGATGTCATAGAATCGGTTGATAAGATTTGTGATAGTCGTTTTGCCCGCACCCGTCGAACCGACAAGAGCGATTTTTTGTCCCGGCAACGCTTCCATAGTGACGTGTTTGAGGACGGTTTTTTCGGGAACGTAACCAAAAGATACGTCCTCGAATTCAACCTCGCCTCTCCACTTGACGTAAGTCGTCGTGCCGTCGGCTTTGTGGAAGTGTTTCCACGCCCACTCGCCCGTGTATTCTTCGGTTTCTACGATGTTGCCGTCCTCGTCCTCTTTTGCGTTTACGAGAGTTACATAGCCTTCGTCCTGTTCGGGTTGCTGGTCAATCAATTCAAAGATACGCTCCGCGCCTGCAAGTGCCATAAGAACGCCGTTCATTTGTTGAGCGATTTGCGAGAGCGGATTGCTGAATTGACGTGAGAATTGCATGAAGGATACAAGTCCGCCCCAAGTCATTCCCCCGAATCCGCCGATTGCCATAATCGTGCCGAGAATTGCGGTTGCCGCATAGGACACGTAGGACAAGTTGCCCATGATCGGGAATAGTATATTCGCATACGTGTGCGCCTTGTCGGAGTGATGGAACAAATCCTCGTTGAATTTGTCGAAATCGATTTTTTCCTCGTCCTCGTGGCAGAACACTTTGACCACTTTAAGTCCGTCTATATGCTCCTCGATAAAGCCGTTGATTGCGCCCGTCTGGCGTTGTTGACCGACAAAGTGCTTGCCGCTCTTGCCTGCGACGAACTTCATAATGAAAAGCATTATGACGAGCATAACCACCGAGCAAAGCGTCAGCAGCGGAGATACGAGCATCATTGCGACAAACATACCGACAACCATAAGCAAGTTGCTGATAAGGTTGGGAATGCCGTTTGAAAGCAGTTCGCGCAACGTGTCCGTGTCGTTGGTGTAAAGGCTCATTATGTCGCCGTGGGTGTGAGTGTCGAAATATTTGACGGACAATTTTTCCATCTTTTCGAACATCTCGTCACGCACGCTCTGGAGAGTTTTGGTGGTGACTCTGACGAGAATGTAGTTGTAAAGATAATGAAGCCCTGCGCCCACGACGTACATTGCCGCCATAACGCCGACGATACCGCCGAAGTTTTGCATGGTGACTTCCGCCGCCCTTGCGATGATTTCCGCATTGGAGGTGACGTACACTCCGTTTGCATAAGCAAGAGGAAGGATATAGTTGTTGACGACAACCGAGCCGAGCATAAACGTACCTGCGATGTTGCAAAGCACGTTTGCGATCATGCAAATCAATGCGCCGATAAGTTGACCTCTATACGGTTTCCAATACCCGAGAATACGCTTCAAGGTTTGCATAGGGTTCTTTGCCCTAAACTTGTTTTGAGCCGCCGCTTTTTTGACGTTTTGTTTTTTGTCTTTACGCATTGACGCTCACCTCCTCGTCGCTTCCTTTCTTTTGGGAATTGTACACGTCCCGATAAATCTCGTTGGTTGCAAGCAACTCCTCGTGAGTGCCGACGGCGTCGATTTTGCCGTCGTTCATAACGATGATTCTGTCCGCGTCCTCGACGGAAGAGATACGTTGAGCGATGATAAGCACCGTAGTATCACCGAATTCTTTTTTGAGTCCGGATCTTATTGCCGCGTCGGTTGCGGTATCGACTGCGGACGTAGAATCGTCCATAATCATGATTTTCGGCTTTTTGAGCAAAGCGCGCGCGATGCAAAGACGTTGTTTTTGACCGCCGGATACGTTGACGCCGCCCTGACCGAGTTCGGTTTCGTAACCGTCGGGGAAAGACATGATGAAGTCGTGCGCTTGCGCCGCTTTTGCAGCGTGTTCGATTTCCTCGTCCGTTGCGTCTTTGTTGCCCCAAAGCAAGTTTTGCCTTATCGTGCCGCTGAACAACACGTTCTTTTGAAGCACCATTGCGACGGAATCTCTGAGTTTGTCGAGCTTGTAGTCCTTGACGTTGACGCCCCCGACCTTCACCTCGCCGTCCAAAACATCGTAAAGTCTTGGAATGAGCTGAACGAGAGTTGACTTTGCAGAGCCCGTGCCGCCGATGATGCCGATGGTTTCACCGCTCTTGATGTGCAAGTCGATGTTTTCAAGATTGAGAACATCGCGGGATTTCGAATAGGAAAAATCGACGTTGTCGAAATCGATACTGCCGTCTTTGACTTCGATATCCTGTGAGTCTGGAGCGTCTTCGATGTCGATTTTTTCGTCGAGAATTTCAACGATACGATCGAGGGACGCACGCGAAAGCACGATGTTCATAAAGCCCATTGCCACCATGATAAGCGACATAAGGATTTGCATAATATAACTCAAAAACGCAGTGAAATCGCCGAGTTTCATGTTGCCCACGATGATGTCGTTGCCGCCGAACCACGCAACGCAAATCATACAAGCGTAAATGACGATTTGCATAAACGGGAATGCGATAACGATGATTTTTTCCGCGGAAAATTGAAGTTTTTGGACAGTTGAACTGACTTTTTTGAACTTGTCGATTTCGTTGTCCTCTCTCACGAACGCCTTGACCGCGCGGATACCTATGAGGTTTTCCTGCGTGGACTCGTTCATATCGTCGTATTTGCGGAGCATCTTTTCAAATCTCGGGAACACGACTTTCACACCCACGATAAGTCCTACGATCAAAACGGGGATCGCCGCGGCAAATATGAGCGACAAATCCGGGCTTATTGAGATTGACATGCACATTGCCAAAATCAACATTATCGGCGAGCGCACAAGCATACGGATGATGATTTGAAACGCCATCTGTATGTTGGTTACGTCGGTGGTAAGTCTTGTCACAAGGCTTGCGGTGTTGAATCTGTCAAGGTTTGCAAAGGAGAAGTTTTCAATCTTGTAAAACATCTTTTTGCGCAGATTTTTTGCAAAACCCGTCGAAGCGGTCGCCGCAAGTCTGCCCGACATCGTGCCGAAAAACAGCGATATCAACGCCATAACTATCATCATTGCGCCGCAAGTGACGATAAACCAGACGCGGTTGTTCATCGTAAACAACTCGAAGCCTTTGCTTCCAAGTTGAAGCGTAAACGTAAAAGACGTTGCGTCCTCAACCATACCTACGTTTACGATTTGCGCCATGATGAGCGGAATCAAAATTTCAAAAAGAACTTCCAGCGCAACCAAAACAGACGTGAAAATCGCGTGGACTTTGTACTCGCCCACGCAACTCGCCATCTTTTTGAGTCCGCCTTTGGATCTCGGTGCCATATTTTTTTCGTTTGCCATAATCACCTTAATTTCGCATAGCGCGAAGATGAAAAATATTTGCAAAAAGCAAAATGCTTTCATCGACCGTGCAAAAAAAAATCACGATCATATTTTATTTACAATTTATTAAAAAAAATGTCAATGAT
>ERZ1034992.1515-NODE-1515-length-10217-cov-3.844125_pt1 | contig 10217 bp, 14 predicted proteins | sample MGYA00520695_ERZ1034992 | MGnify/ENA primary metagenome ERZ1034992 (study PRJEB33766, sample SAMN09781778) | gut metagenome | biome: gut microbiome | host: Homo sapiens | place: Madagascar | study: EMG produced TPA metagenomics assembly of the PRJNA485056 data...
CTGGGTTCGCCCCCGCCCCGGATTCCCTTACTGCCAGACCGAGTAGGCCCGAGGGCCGAAAGCAGAGCGCGGAGAGGAAGGAAGGCGCGACCATCGGGCACGAGCCCGTAAATACGCACCCCGCGAGGGTGGCCGGACGCTGCTTGCATGGCGCGGCGCTCCGTGGCTTCGCCGCGTTTCATGGCCATACCTCAAGCGGCTGCCAGAGCCACATTGCAAGCCGTGCGGGGTGCCTTCTATGAACTCCGAGCAAAGGCGGGCGGCGCGCCGGAAGCGCCGCGAGGAGAAGCGCGCGAAGACAAAGGCCGAGCGCGTCAAAGCGTGCACCCTTGAGACGGTGGCCGACCTCAACAGCCTGTGCGCTGCCTCGAAGCAGGCGGCGCGCGGCGTGATGTGGAAGGCGTCGACGCAGCGGTACATGAAGGACTACCTCCGAAACGCCGCGAAGTCCCGCCGCGACCTGCTGGAGGGCCGCGACATATGCCGGGGCTTCATCCGCTTCGACCTGTGGGAGCGCGGCAAGCTGAGGCATATCAGCGCCGTGCACTTCCCCGAGCGCGTGGTGCAGAAGTCGCTGTCTCAGAACGCGCTCGTGCCAGCGATCGTGCCCACCCTCATAGCCGCGAACTCTGCCAATATCAAGGGGCGCGGCACCGACTACGCCCTGAGGCTGCTCAAGTGCCACCTGGCCGACCACTGGAGGCGGCACGGCCGCGAGGGCTACATCCTCCTGGGCGACTTCTCCGACTACTTCGCGCGCATAGCGCACCAACCCGTCAAAAACCAGGTGGCCTCCGCGCTGCTAGATCCGCGCGTGGTCGCCTTGGAACACCGCCTGATAGACGCGCAGGGCGATGTGGGCCTGGGGCTCGGGAGCGAGCCGAACCAGATATGCGCGGTCGCGCACCCCAACAGAATCGACCACTACGTGGTCGAGATGCTGCGCCCCGAGTCTTACGGGCGCTACATGGACGACTTCTACCTGATACACGAGAGCAAGGACTATCTGCAGGTGTGCCTGCTGCTCATAGAGCGCAAGTGCGCCGAGCTGGGCATCGAGCTGAACCCGCGCAAGACCCGGGTCGTGAAGCTTACGCGCGGCTTCACGTGGCTGAAGAAGCGCATCTTCTACACCGAGACCGGCCGCATAGTCATGAAGCCGTGCCGAGACTCCATCACGCGAGAGCGCCGCAAGCTGAAGAAGATGGCGCGCATGGTCGCCGAGGGAGTCATGACGGCCGAGCAGGCTGAGCAGAGCTACCAGAGCTGGCGAGGCGGGCTGAAACGGCTGGACGCGCACCGCACCGTGCGGACCATGGACGCCCTGTACCGCAGCCTGTTCGAAAACCTCGCGGGGGGGGGTTGCTCAATGCAATCCAGGCCTGGAGGCGACACGGATGGGAACATGCCCCTACCCTAGCAACGGAAGGAGCGACCCATGACGGAACAGGAAATCGCCGGGGAGATCAACGGCTACAAACAGCAGCTTAACCAGAGCGACTACAAGGTCATGAAGGCGGTGGAGCGCATCTTCTCCGCATCGTCCATCACCGACCTGCTCTCGGCCATCTCGGCGGCTGCCAAGGAAATCGCCGAAATCATCGCGCAGCGCCAGGAATGGCGCGTCAAGATCAACGAGCTGGAGGCCGTGGAGCCGGACCAGCCGGAAGCGCCGCAGGCGTAGCGGGCGCCCCTTCGGGGGCGCTTTTCTTTTACCCGGCGACACCTTGCGGACAATCGCCTCGGCGATTCGAGGAGGTGAGAAAACGAATGATAACCGACGTGCTGGAAATCTTCGCGCCGTACGGCCCGGGGTGGCTGGGCGGCGTGCTCCTGGCGCTCATCTTGTTCTACTTCGGCCGGCAGTTCCTGGAGGAGTTCAAGGCCCAGAACGAGCGCAAGGCGAACATCGACATGAAGCGCGAGGAGCGCAAGCAGGACGAGGTGAACGAGCGCGCCCAGCGCGACCGCGAGCGCAGCCAGATGGAGGGCCGCATCGCCGCGCAGATGGAGCGCAGCAACACGCTCATAGAGGGCATGAAGACGCTCATGGAGTCCGTGGTGACCTCCAACGAGGTGCTGCACGCCGACCTGGTCAACAGCCAGGCGCGCAGCCAAGGCATGGCGGCGCAGGTCGAGCACATCAGGGACCGGGTGGACCTGCTCTACGACAAGGAGCACAACAGCTAGAGAAAGGAAGAGAAATGACAATCATGCAAGCATTGGCGGCCGTCGTGCTGTCCATCGCCGTGCCGTTCGCGGTGCAGCTTATCAAAACCGAGGCAATGACGGGCAAGGCCGCCCGCTGCCTGGCCCTGGCCTGCTCGCTTCTGGCGGGCATCGTGATCGGCTTCGTCGGCGGCGTGCCCGCAGACCCGGGCGCATGGGTCACGTGCGCCTTCGCCGTCGTGGGCGGCGTGCAGGCGGCCTACACGCTTTTCAAGTCCGTCGGCTTCACATCCAAGTGGCTCGACGCCCTGCTGGGCGTGACCGTCGGCGGGAAGGAGTAGCCATGGGCAGCGTGAACAAGATGGTTTCGTTCGTGAAGGAATGGTGTGCGGACGACTCCCACGGCTATTCGCAGAACAGCCGCTGGGGGCCTGACTGCGACTGTTCCAGTCTCATGTACATGGCGGCGGCGAACGCGGGCTACGGCGTGCCTACCAGCGGCACCCGCTACACGGGCACCATGGTGCGCGATTTCACGGCGGCTGGATTCCAGGCCGTGCCGTTCGACGGCAACCTGTACGACTGCGAGCCTGGATGCATCGCCCTCAACACGACCCATCACGTGGAGATGTTCACCGGCTGGGGCCAGCTCGGCGGCGCCCACATCGACGAGCACGGCGGCGTGCAGGGCTGCTGCCAGGGCGACCAGACCGGCAACGAGGTGTCCGTAGGCCCGGCGTACACGCCAAGCTACGGGTGGGATTACATCCTGGTGCCGCCCGCGGATTCCGACAGCGGCTCGGCGCAGACGCCGACGGAGGGCAAGCCGACCATCCCCGAATATCGCGTCATGAACCGCGAAAGCGGGTGGCTGTCATGGATGACTGGCCTCAACTGCGCGTGCCCGTGCGGCGATGACTTCGCCGGCGAGCCTGGCTGTTATGCGTACGACTTCGAGGCGCGCAACCTCGGACCGGGCGGCTGGTACAAGATTATCCGTGCAGACGGCTCCGAGTCCGTCAACGAGTCCGGCAACACGAACAGCCCCATCGTCGGCATCGAGGGCTACTACGACACGCCCGACCCCGGCACCACCGGCTACTGGAAGCTGTACTACCAGGCGCACTGGCTGGGCGCGGAGCCTGGCTGGGGTAAATGGGAGTACGACGACGAGGACGGCGGCGCGGGCAAAGACGCCGAAAGTCCCATCGACATGCTCCGCATGACCATCCGAAAGGCGTAGCCATGCCGCGCCGCAAAGATGCGAACAAGGTCCTCGGCTTCGAGAATGTGATGTATTTCCTGTCCGTGTTCACGCTGCTGGCGCTGGTCATCGTGGCCGCGATCGGCCTCGCCATCCAGGTATCGGAGGCGCAGGAGATTCAGGCATCGCCGGCCCGCACCGACGGCCCTATCTACGACCTGCCCGAAGACGTGCGGCAGGAGGTCGTGTGCGACAGCTACAACCGCGAGTACCTGCTGCTGACCACCGAGCAGGGCGGCGTGTTCCTCATGCCGTACCTCGACGAGGGCGGCGAGCAGGAGATCATGCCGCAGGCCTAGAACGCGAAGAAGCCGCCCCGTACGGAGCGGCTTCTTCTATTCGACGAGCAATACGAACGCCCGCCTAACGACGAACACCTGCATATGTTCGCCTACTGAACAGTTGGTGGAGGCGCGGAGAATCGAACTCCGGTCCATACTATATTATCCCTCAGGCTCTACAAGCTTATCCCGTTATCGGAATTCGGAACCCGTCGGTCAACGGGCAAACGTTGAGGTTCCTAGTCGGTTCGATCTTTATCGAAGCCATACCGTCCACGTGCTTCGATGCAGTCCCCTAAAATGACGTCGCGTCCGAGCCGGGGACAACCCGGAGTTGACGTGCCAGGCGCTGTTTAGGCAGCCATGGCGAGCGCCGGAGCGCTCTGAGAGTTGTTCTTGCCAATTAACTTGACGGTACCCCTGTTTAACGTGGCGAGGAGACCACAACCTGCTCCTCAGTTCAAACATACCATGTCGAAACCAGTCGCCCCCGATAAGCCGGCTTTGCAGCCGAGTCGGGACGCTGCGGTCCACCTTGTCAAAGTGCACGGCGGCAAGCCGCCGAACGGATAGATAATCTTACTTCAAAAGAGAGCTGAAGTCCAATGCGCTTTTAATGTCATCGAACGCGCCCTTGAATTCCGCCGCCATTTTAACGCCGTCCTTGAAGATGGCGTTCATATCGTCGGTTGCCTGTTGGACGCCGTCGCGCGTGATGCCAAGGCTGCCGTCATCAGCGACTTCGCCGCCCGCATCCTCATCCTCGACATAAAGGTACTCGGCCTCCTCGCCGTCTTCCATGATGACGAAACCGATACGGTTGCCATCTTCATCTTCGAGGTAGCGCACGATATCGTCATCGGAAAGCTCAAGCTCGACCACCTCGAGGTCTTCTTCGGCGGCAGGCGTCTCATCAGCTTGGGAGGCCTCTTGCGCAGCATGCTCCGAGATCTGCTCTTCAGCCTCCAGCACTTCCTGATCGCTCATCAACGACTCCTTTCCTTCAGCGCGCGTTCGATCTCGCGCTTCGAGTCGCGCTCGGCCATGGCGGCACGCTTGTCGTAGTTCTTCTTGCCGCGGCACACCGCCAGCTCGACTTTAACGAGCGAGCTTTTGTTGAAGTACATCTTCAACGGGACGAGCGCCATGCCCTTTTCCTTGGTCTGCTGTTCCAATTTGCGGATTTGGTTTTTGTGCAACAGCAGCTTGCGTTTGCGGTCCGGATCGGGGTTGGCGATGTTGCCGAAGGCGTACGGGGGGATGTGGACGCCATGCAGCCACACCTCGCCGTGGCGAATGAGCGCGAAGCAGTCGGTGAGTTGGCAATGGTTGTCGCGCAACGAACGCACTTCGGTGCCGGTCAGGGCGATGCCGGCCTCGTAGGTTTCGAGAACCTCGTAATCATGCAGCGCCTTGCGGTTGCGCGCGATGTCTTGGGCTTGCTTCTTCATGACGCTACTCCCCCTGCGTAGTACGCGCGAAGCAGGCATCGAGCGACGCCGAGCCGTAACCCGCCATGGGCACGAACGAGCAGCCGGACTCCAGATCGCGCGCGAACTGCACGAACAGGGCCACGGTTGCATCAAGGTCATCCAAACAGATGACCTCGGTGGGCGTATGCATATAGCGAAGCGGCACAGACACCAAACCCGTGGGGATGCCGGAGCGGCTGACCTGGATGGGCCAGGCATCGGTGCCGGAATGGCCGGGCAGGGCCTCGATCTGATACGGGATGCCCACGGTCTTGGCGGCCTGGACGAGGCGCTCGAATACCTGCGGGTTGACGTTTGGCCCGCGGCCGATGACCGGGCCGCCGCCGCACTTGATGTCGCCGAACTTGGCGTGGCTGATGCCCGGATAGTCGGTAGCATGCGTGACGTCGAAGGCCACCGCCACATCGGGTCGAACGCCGAACGCCGAGGTGATGGCGCCGCGAGTGCCGATCTCCTCCTGCACCGTGCATGCGCAGGTGACATCGCCCGCGCAATCGCCGGCAGCCGCCAGCTCCTCGAGCACGCGCGTGATGACCCACACGCCGCATTTGTCATCGAAGGCGCGCGAGACGCCCATGTTCTTCCCGAAGCGCTCGAAGCCCACACCGAACGTGATAGCGTCGCCCACCTTCACCAGGCGCTTGACCTTCTTGGCGGGAAGGCCCAAGTCGATGACGAGGTCCGACAGGGGCGTGACCTTGTCGCGCTCGCCTGCCGAAATGAGGTGGATGGGCTTGCGGCCGACGACGCCACGTAAGGGACGCTCGGCGCCGGAGGCGTGCACATCCACGCGAAGCCCCGGCAAAATGGCGGCGTCGACGCCGCCGATGGCGGCCACCGACAAAAACCCGTCATCGGAGACGTTGACCACCATGAGGCCGATCTCGTCCATATGGGCGGCCAGCATGAGCGACGGCGCCACCCCTTTGCCTGCAAGGCGAGCATGGACCGAGCCCATGACGTCTGTGGTGACCCGGTCGGCAACGCCCTCCATACGCTCGCGAACCATGGCGGCGATGCGCTGTTCGCAGCCCGTGGGCGAAGGGGTCTCGAGCAGGCGCTTGAGATATTTGCGATCTTGCTTGTTCATGTGCTTCCTTTATTGAAGGAGGTTGTTACGCGCGGACCTTCACGACGATCTTGCGCACATGGCAGGGAGCGGAGCCAAGCGTGCAGCCGGGCTTATGCGCATCCTCGGGCGCGAGAACGGCCAGGTCGCCGGCGTGCAGCACCACGTTCGTGCACTGCTCGGGCGTCTCGTACAGGCCGAAGTCGTTTTCCTCGTCGAACGGTTGGCACTCGGACAGCCCGTCGAGCTGAGCGTACTGCAAAAGCTCCTGGCCGGACACGACGAACTGCACGTCGTAGTAACCGCGATGCGCTTCCATCTGCTTTTCAGCAGCGGCGACGGTGTCGTATTCCTGCACGTTGGCGAACACGTCGTCGCCGTCGATCTCGTTGCGGCCGAGCGGCAGGGCATCCAGGCCGTCCTGCGCGAGGAACGCATAGGCCTTGGCAAAGCGCTGGTTGAGGTAGTCGTTTCCGTTCGCATGGGCAAGGTTGGTGACCAGCATACCGATTCCTTTCATATTCATGCGGCGCGCAAGGCGCCACCTTATTCGTTTAGGGAAGTATACACCCCGCCGACGGACAAGCCGGCGCGGTAGACGGCACCCCACGGCATGCACAAGGAGGCCCGGGCGCACCTTTGCGGCTTTGCGAGCCAGCTGCTTTAGGGCTGCGCAGGACCAAGCGGCATGTCCAACCTATGGACCTGCGATTCATCGAGCACCGTGATGCCCGCATCGCGGAACAGCTGCGCGGCAACGCCCCACCCCGGCACGAGCGTACCCGTGAAGCTTCCGTCGTACACCGACCCGCTTCCGCACGAAGGGCTTTTCGATTTGAGCACGGCCACCCGGCAATCGGTATCGCGCAACTGCTCCAGGCAGCGGCTTGCGCCAAGATGGAAGGCCTGCGTAACGTCGCTGCCATTCGCATCCATCACGCACACCGGACGGGACCCCGCGACGATCTCGCACGGCGGATGCGGCACGGGAAGACCCCCTGCAACTTCAGGGCATATGGGAACAAGCTTATAGCAACGGCCAAGCCGCATCACGGCGTCGACAGACTTCGAGGACCCATCGTAGCGGCACGGCCTGCCCAGCAGGCAGGCGCTCACGGCAATGGCAGGCGATGTGTTCGGGGTTTTCTCCATACCGGTATTATAGCGCGGGCTATCCGGTTATTCCTACCAATATGCTACTTGGAGAGTATCAAAAAACCTCGTGAACTCGATCGCCGCTGTGCTAGAGTTAGCCACAGGAGAGGCGAACGGAGCAACAGCCCCGACGCATATGTCGTAGAAAGGCGATACCATGAAAGTTGCAATCCCCAGCGAAACCGGCGAAGGCCTGACGAGCACCCGCAGCGGACACTTCGGCCATACGCCCTGGTTCACGCTCGTGACCATCGAGGACGGGCAGGTCACCGCCGTAGAGTCGGTCAAAAACGTCGATCATGACGAAGTGGGTTGCGGCGGCGTCATCGAGTTCGCGCACAACCTTGGCATCGATGCGATGATCTGCGCGGGCATGGGCCAGCCGCCGTTCATGCGCTTCACGCAATACGGCGTGGACATCTATCTTGAGCAGGAAACGCCCATGGTCGGCGACGTGGTGAACAAATTCATCGCCGGCGATTGCGCGCGCATGGTGCTGGAAAACGCCTGCAGCCATCATCACTAAGATGCAAGGGCCGGCGGTCGCAACACCTTGCGGCGCAAGCCGACCCCGCACAGCTTGCTATAATCGACACGCAGTCACAGGCCCGGGCCGCACGCCCGGGCTTTTTCAATCTCAAGGAGCAGCCGTGGGCATATACGATGATCTGCAAGCGTTCCAACCTGCCAATGAGCAGGAAGCCGCCGACCGGGACCTTATCCTGTCGCGCTTGGAAATGGACCCCGCGGTGTTCGACCGATCGTCCGTGGCCCACATGGCATGCTCCATTTGGACCGTCGATCCCACATTCACGAAAACGCTGCTGGTGTATCACAACATATACGATTCGTGGAGCTGGATCGGCGGGCACGCGGACGGGCAGGCCGACCTTGCGGCAGTCGCCTTGCGGGAGCTAGAAGAGGAAACGGGCGTGCACGGCGCGCGCCTGGTGCCGTGCGGGCCGGGCAACGTGCTGTCGTGCGAGGTGCTTACCGTGGACGGCCACGTCAAACGTGGGGCATACGTCAGCTCGCACCTGCACCTGAACGTGACGTACCTGGCGGTTGCCGACCCTGCCGAGCATGTGCGCATCAAGGCCGACGAGAACAGCGGCGTGAAGTGGGTTGAACTCGACGATGCCGTGACCCTATCAAGCGAACCGTGGATACGCGAGCGCATCTACCGCAAGCTCATCGAGAAAACGCGCGAGTTGGCACCGCGCTTCGCAACGCGGTAAGCCGGCGACATCCGCTCAGACCGCGACACGCCTCTTCAACCCAAGCGCGCTGCACCATGAGCATGCGCGAGCCGGCGCCGGGTTACGCCATCAAATCAAAAAAACGACGCCGACTGCGCGCCTCCATCGCAAGCCTATCCGCCCCGGGAGCAGGACCTCACACCATATTGCCGTGGATGTCGGCATGATGGACATCGTCCCAGCGACGACGCAGCGCCACATCCGCCGTGAGGTTCACGTTATCGAACACGATGGACCACTGCGTGTTGCTGGTGACATCCTCGGGGTTGGGCGCCTGCGAAGCCGTCCTCAGCGCCTTCCACGCCGTGACCTGGGCATCCTGACCCGAAGGCGCCCCATCGAGCACCGCGGAGATGGCGTCGTAGCGTTCGCGGCCATGGCCGTACGCCCCATTCTTCTGAAACGGCGCGACCTTATCTTCGTGCATGACGAAGAAGTTGGTGACCTGGCGCACCGGCGTGACGACGGGCATGCGCTCGGGGCTGTCGCAATCGTACTCGACCACGCGCCCATCGCCTTGCGCGTCGGTGATATAGAAATGGTAATCACGCCCGCTTGTGGCGAACATGTCATAGGAAAGCAGCAGGTCGACGGCCTGCTGCGTGGTGGCGGCCCGATCGAGCACCAAGCGAATAGCAAGCGGCGTGGAGATGACGGGCTTGCCGGCAATGCGAGAGGTGGGCTTGCTGTCGAGCGTGAGCACCGCGCAGGAAACGCCCTTCTCGTTCACGCCGTCCAGGCAGGCGAACGGCGCAGCCAGACATGCGAAACGCGATTTCGGCTGCAGCGCATCGACCACGCCGAGGTTGTCGAGGGCGCAAAAGCCGATGGATTCGTAACCATCGGCAGGGGCGCTGTGCACGAGCATGGCGGAGGTGTCGAGCTTGAAGTCGTAGTTGCGGCCCATGAGCACGCCTTCGCCGCTTGCAAGCGTGAACGCGCTGCATCCGAACTGCGGCGCCTGCATATGCACGGGAACGAGCGGGAACGCCTCGGCGAGGATGGCGTCCATGTTGCCTTGATCGCTTCCGACCCCACGCTCGATGATGCGATCGAGGTCGTAGCGATAGGACACGTCCATGGCATAGAGGCCATACGGCCCATCGGCGGGCGCGATCTGCCTGATCGAGGCCATGGTGGCCGCGCGCGAGCCATATACGGCGGCGCCGGCACCTGCGGCAACGCCTGCGGCGGCTACCGCCACCTTCGCGATATTCCCAAGCTTCATTGACGACCCCTTCCGTCGTTCGCCCCGCAAGCGGCGCTTCCCGGGCGTTTTCCCGATTATCGCACAAAACGACATGAGCAGAAGGTTCTCCCACCCTGTACAGCCCCGCTCCCCGACCATGCAGCTTCCCTTGCCCCGAAGAGTCCTTGCTCACGCGCCGGCTCTTTTTTGCAACCACGGCATCGGCTTCGATGTTCGGCAGCCCGGCGAACTCCGCGCGTGTCACACGCCGGCGCCTGTTGCCGCCCTTCCCCATGAGGCGCGAACACTGGTTGATTTTCATTGTTAGCCGGACACTT
>ERZ1034992.1516-NODE-1516-length-10203-cov-6.949744_pt1 | contig 10203 bp, 3 predicted proteins | sample MGYA00520695_ERZ1034992 | MGnify/ENA primary metagenome ERZ1034992 (study PRJEB33766, sample SAMN09781778) | gut metagenome | biome: gut microbiome | host: Homo sapiens | place: Madagascar | study: EMG produced TPA metagenomics assembly of the PRJNA485056 data...
AACTTTACGATCATTAATACTTTCAATTGAACTTGTTAATGCAAAAGAAACATTATTTCTATTCTTTGCAATAAAATTAAGAGCTTCTGCAATAGCAGCATCAACTACTCTTTCATAAACATCAGAATCGACGTTATAATCTTTAATTTTATTGTCTACTTTTTCACGAATAAACTTATAATTATCAGAATTAACATCTATTCCATTTTTTAGAATATCATCATAGATATTCTTATATTTTTTATAATTATGGACAATTAAACTACGAATAGTATAAATAGTAGGAACCTCACCATATTCAGCAGTATATTCAGAATCAAGTTCCTCTATAACGTTTTCTTCTTCGGGAGTAGCTTCAGTAGGTAACTCATCTTCAACAGGAGCAACGTCTTGTCGAACTTCATTACCAGCCAAGTCAGTTATAGTTTGCTCCCCCGTAGAGGAAGCATCCGGCTGGGTAGCCGCAGTAGCTGTTTCTTCAACATTAGTACTTTCAAGAGCAGGCTCTGGAATATCAATTTTTTCAGGTGCTACATTTTCACCATTAACTTCTGAAGTTTTAGCAATACGTTCTTCATTTCTTTTTTTAGCTTTAAGATCAGCAGCAATCATTTGTTGCCAAACTATACCATTACTAAAACCAATATTAAGAGTTTCAATATCGTTTTGTAAATCTCCAAAAATAGAAGTATTATTATTTGCTAAATCATAAAGAATAGTAGAACTATTAGAATTTTCTAAAACTCGATTTTTAATTCTATCGTAAGCATTAGTAATTCTTTTTTGAGCAGCACTATTAATAGTAGAAATAATTTGATTGTAATCATCTTGCATGTCTTTATCAGATTGTTCAAGAAGTGCATCTCTTAAACCGGCAGCAAGATCTAAATCATTTTTACGAGAAATTAGATCAGCAAGAGCCTCACGAGTTTCAGGTTTATTTCTAATATATTCATTTGTTGCTTTTAGAATAACATCTTCTATATTTACGTCTTCTCCGTTTAAAGCAATTTCTTCTGCTACTTTTTGAGCTACATAAGGATTCTTACGAAGTTCATTAATATAAAAATTTCTTTCTTTATTAGAAATATTATTTCTATATTCTTTATTAACATCGAAATCCTCAGCTTCATTTTCTTCATTAGGACGAATATGTCTATAAGCATCAAGTATATTCAATACTCTATCATATTCGGCTTGAGCAGAATAATCAAAGTTATCAGTATTTAAATTATCAATTTCGTTAGAAACATTAACTGAAGCATTTCGTAACGCTTCACTTCTTAATTTATTACGAGCACGTTCACGAGCTATAAGAGATATTACATTTTCATTATCTCCTTTTACAGTATTAGCTACTTTCCAAAGTTCAGTATAATATTTATCTTTAACATCTTTAATTCTTTCAACAATAGCTTTATCTAAACCTATATTTTGTGCAGATGTTTCTTCAATGTATTTATTAAGATAAGGATTTTGTAAATACTCAATAAGTAAATCTTCATTACCTACTTCAACAGCTCCCATTGTAAGATCAGTAACGAAATCATTAATGAGCATTTCTTTTATAGTTTCTTTATCTGTAACAGGATCAAGTTCCCCATAAATAGCAGAAGATTGATTTTTATAAGTAGTTACACCATCAGCAGTTTTCTCTTTATAAGGATTACGATTTTCATTTTCGAGAATAGCAAGATCAGTAATAAGTTCGTTAAATTTAACTTCACGACCTTTAATCTCTTCTTCTCTTAACTTTTCAAAAGTTAATTTTTCCGGTACTACTTCATTATTTCGTTTAGCTTGATGTTGTTGCCAAGCATTAACTACTTTATTCTTAGCAGAAGAAATTCCTTGACCTATACTTTGAAATCCAATTCCACCTATGTATCCCCAAAAGGCTTGTTCCCAAATCTCAGGATCAGAAATATAAGAAACAATATCTTTTTCTACAAACTGAGGGTTAAATACTTTTTCAGCGTATTCTTTACCTCTTTCAGTTTGAATACCTTGCCAACCTTCTTCAAAACCTTCAGAAAGTTCTGCATAAATAGGACTATCTAAATGTTTTAAAGACTCTTTCATTGTCCAAAGTTTACCAAACTTTTTCCCAGCTTGTTTAGCACCATCAGCAGTAAGACTTTCAACAGCAGCAAGATTCTTTGCTCTAAGTGAAGCACTTGTAGCAGTTTTACCTACACCTTTATATATATTAGTAAGACTCTTTAATTGGAAAGCATCAAGAGCCATTAACCACATATCATTTTTGAATGTTTCTCCAGCAGATTCAGATGCAATAGCTTGAGCTATTTCATCACTATTTAAACCTGCCCAATCAGGACGACGTTCAAGAATAGATTTTCTTTGTTCTTCGTCCATATTTTCCCATCGTTCTTTAGCACTATCATATACTTCTTGATAAACACCACGAGCTTCTTGGTAATTTTCAGCAGTACGCATAAGTAAAGCATCCATTCCAAGTCTACCGTATTTTTCAAGCATTGCGCCATTAAGAATAGGATTATTAGTAAATATATTATTTTTAGGTAATTTAGCAACAGCAGCTCCTATACCATATTTACCTCTTGTAGCATATCGTAAAGCCTTATTAGCTTTACTAAGTTTACCTAAAGCAGAAGCAGCACCTGTTATACTTCGTGCAGGAATAGCTAAAGATAAAGTTGAAGCAATTGTAGTAAGACCATTAATCCACCATCCTGAATCAGTAAAATTAAAAGAAGCGTTAGGATCTTCTTCATAAATAGCTAAACGTTCACGAATATTATTTTGTGCATCTTCTAATGCAGCACTAATAGGATTAGTATAATCATTATAACCCTCATTAGCTATAACATTATAAACGGAATCAAATATATCACTAAATCCTTTAAGAGAACCTAATACTATTTCATTAGCAACAACTTGTCCAATACCTCTACCTACTTGTTCAATAAGTCCTTGGTTCTTGGCTTTTTGTCTATCAGCATCTTCAAGATTGCTATTAATATTTAATCGTACACCATAATCAAGATACTCATTATAAACATCAGTATCAATAGACTTTGGCGTACGAGCTATACTTTCTTTATTAATACCAGAATATGCAAGAGGATCGTCTTCTATATTTGTAGAAGTGGGGACTTGCAAATCTGCAAGTCCCTTATCACTCTTCAAATTATTTATTTGTTTACTACTCAGCGGTTTCATTATCTTGGAAATATTGTGCTATATAAGCATTAATATAATTATTTCTCATACCTTCAGACATACCTGTAGCATCAAGTAAATCTTTATAAGCAGCAACAGCAGCTAATTGTTCTTCTTCTGTTTTTAAAATACCATTACGAGCAGCACTATCAAATACTTTCCAAGTAGAAGCCTTATTTACAAAATCATAACCTAAACCACTACTTATAGGAGTATTTATATTACCTGCTTCATACATAGCATATGAATTTTTATCTTCAGGATCTACACCAATGACAAAATTTTGTCCAATAATAGGAACTCCAAAAGCTACATTTTGATAAAATAACAGTTCAGAAGTTTGAACTGCTTTAGCTTCAAGACTATTATTATAAGCGTTAAAAGCAGGGTCATCTATTCCATCTACAATAATGAAACCTATATTACTCTTAGTATCTTTAATACTACTTCTCAAATTAGAAAACATACTTCTTGAAGTTGTAGCAGCTTTACTATCATCTGGCAATAAAGTAATTAAAGGATGATTACCAATAACAGTAGGTATATGAACTTGTTTATCTGCAATTATTTTATTATCTCCAATTCCACTTCTTGCAGCATCTAACCAACGAAGTTCTTCATCAGTAGGAATACGATAACGTCCAGTAGGATAACCTTTATCGTCTAACTCATTAACATATATTTTTTTATTATTAAGAATACCAGGAGTATTTCTAAGATGTGTAATATATTTATTTTGTTCATCTTTAGAAAGATGATCATAATATGTAAATTCTTTACTATTAGAAGAAGTACTACGATTTTGTTGAATTTTCCAATCACGAGGATTAACTCCTATATTTATAGTAACAGGTACTTCTTTAGTATTAATTTCAAATACTTCATTAGAATCATTAATAAGCTTTTTACGTTGTAGTTTAAATACATCTGCCCAATCATTTGGAGCTAATGTAGAAACCATATTAGATAAAGGTTCGCGTACACTTCTAATAAATTGTCCAGCAGAAGTAGCAGATTGACCCATAGCAGTCATCCAAGCATTACGATCATAACTTAAATCTCCTATAGGATTTTTATCTTCTCCAAGCCTAACAACTCTCATTTTTGTATCTCCACCTACTTTACCTCTTAAAGAATTCCAAGCACGTGTTAAAACACCTTTTTCTTCATAAGCATTACCAGCAGCTATCATGAAATTTGAAAGTCCATCAGACATTTCTTTAGGAATAGTAACGCGAACTCTACCATCAGAAAGATTTGATTGCTCAATATTATATCTATTTAAAATTTCTCTACCTCCAATATTTGCAACAAAAGCATCAAACATACGTTGATCGGCTAAATCTACCCCAATATAATTTCCATCACCATACATCGAATTAACAATATTGGCATTTTCTTGTTTAAGCCTTTTAGTATCTTCATCATCATTTTCATTTACAGGACTAATAGAACCGCTTTGAAGTTCTTGTAAAAAATTATATGAAGATTTAGCTTTTTGAGAAACACCAGCTGTAGATTGTTGTAAAGTTAATCTATCGGCAGCAGTAGCTTCATTAACAGCAGCATATGATTTAAGTATATCATCTTTTTCAAATTCTCCTAATGACGTTTTATTAAGTAAATTATTAACATCATCAAGAGACATATCAGGAGTAACAAATAAATTTATATCTTTATATTTGTCATTAACAATTTCATTAAATTTAGCATAAGCTGCTCTATATCTTGTTAACGTTTCCGGATTAGGAGTAGCATTTATAGTAACTAAAGGACCAGAAACATCAGTAGTAGGAGGAACAACATTATTGTTCATTATTTGATCATTTCCTTTAGCATTAGCTTTAGCTTTAATAGTATATAAGCCGTTTAAAATACTATCATTATAATTATTTTTACTAACAAAATTATTATATTTTTTAGCAGTAATAAAAGGATCTATTTTATCCTGTACATATTGATCAAATGTTTTAAGAATTCCTTTATTATCATATGCATCATTAAAGATATCAGAATTTTGATCATGCTTCCATCTATCAATTTTATAATCTTGTTCAAGACTTGCTTTTACAGCAGGATTAGCATTCATAGCAGCTGTTACAGCAGCTTGAAGTTTTTCAGCAGGTAATTTCTCATAAGAATTAGTAGTAGTATTAAGTCTTACTAACTGTGCTCCAGGAGTATATGTTCTCGAAGTTTTACCAGTTTCCGGATTTAAAAACATATGATTTTCATAAGTACCAGAATCAGGAGAAACATATTTAAGAGCCATGTTATATATTTCATTCATGTCAATTTGACTAACTGGTCTTTCGTCTGGTTCCCATTTAGTACCACCAACTATTTTACCATTTTCGTCAAGTATATCATTATATTTATATTTAGTCCTCGCTCTATAATAATTTTTATAATCTTCAGATAGATCATTACGATTATTAAGATTATTAATATAATCTTTATAATCTTTTTGAGCTCTAATACGTCCAATAAGACCAGGGTCAGAAAATATATCTCCTTGAGCTCTAACAAGATCATCTACTGCTCCAGCAGCATTTCCATATTTAGTATTATCACTTAAAGTTGCTCTAACACTATTTATCTTTTGTTGGCGCCAAGCATCTTCGGCTTCATTAAGATCAAGTTTAGCAAGTTCGGTATTAAGAGCAGATGTAAATTGCACAGCTCTTTGATGTCCTTGTTCTAACTCCCTATAAGTGTTGCCAAAAGTATCAATATCAACAGGAGCAACATTACTTCTTTGTATAGGATTAAAAGCTCTCATAATAATAAATTATTTTTTATTAGATTTTCTTGCACGACGAGCAACACGTTTTTCAGCAGCATTACGCTTACGTGCTTCACTGCGAGTTTCACCATCTCTTACATAATAATCTGCATCAAAACCTACATCTCTAAGAATTTGACCAGTGACATTAGGATTAGAAGCAGAATACATAGCAATATTATTATTCAAATTACGACGACCTTCAATTATACTAATTAAATCTTGAACTCCAGCATTAAGTCCCTCAATAGTAGAAATAGTATTTTCAGAAAGCATTTCTCTCTTCTTATTTTCAAAATCAGCTTTACCAGCAGCCCAACGATTATATTGTTCAATATTACGAGCATTAACAGCTTGCTGATTCATTCTATCTTGATTAATAAGTTGAGTTTCAATATTCTCTTTATTACCATAGAGTTCATTAGTTTGTAAAAGTGCATCTACCGCAGCTCTTCCTTTACGGGCGAGCGCCACTCTGCTACTTGCAGTATTAGCGTCTACATCTCTATAATAACGATTAACAGTTTCCCTAATCTTATCAATTTGAGGATTAATATTGATTCGAGTTTTAAGTTTAGTAGCAGAAATAGGAATTGGAGCTTTAGAATATCTCATACCTTTTATAGTATTACGATTACTAATTCCTCCAATAATACTACCGATAGTGTTAGCGCCAAGACCGATATAATCAGCAGGAGTTATAGTTTTAAAAACAGGAGTTTCATGTTGCCAATCTCCAGAATCTTTTTTATTTAAATCAGCAACTTTACCAATAGTAGGAGCGATAGTTGTCCCAATAAGCTCTCTATCTATTTCTTTACGTTTATCGTCACTAATAATAGGATCGTAACGTTCATATTCATCGAAACCCAGTGCAGCTTTTTGTCGTTCCCCCGTAGAGGATGATACACGAATCAGTCGCTTATTCCCACCAATATTAACTTCTACAAGTTTATGTTTAGCAGTAGTTCCTTCCATTTCTTTTTTATCTTTTTTAAGTTCAGGATATTTAGAATAAACTTTAGATCTAACATCTGATCTTCCATGCAAACCAGCCAATCTTAAAGCATCAATAGCATCAGCTTTAGTAGGAATAGGATAACTACGATTCCCTCCAGCAAAATCTTTATTATTTACTTTAGGATAAGGTTTTTTAGAAGAACCATAATCCTTATTTCTACTTAAACCGCCCATACGTTTTGCATTTGTATAATTAGATAACAAACTTTTAACAATATTTATATTGTTACCATTAGCCTCATCTTTTAAGATACCATCCATTTCCATAACAGGATTATAATAATCCGCTTTAGTTCCATAAGGTTCACTAAATCGCTCATGATTATCTTTTCTTCCAGGAAGATAATCAGTACCAGTATAAATTACATTATTATTTTTAGGTAAATCATATTTTAAAGGCTCAGGAAATTCTATATCTTTTATATATTTATCAATAGAATATTTAGTTTTATAAGATTTATCTCTTAAAATACTATCAGCTTTACTAATTCCCATATTATATGCAGCATTAGTAGCAGCATCAAGGTCTTCAATATTAGGATATTTTTCTTTAATCTTATCTTGTTTTGATTTAATAGTAGCAGCCATAAGTTCTATAGCATCATATCCATTAAGAGTATTAGCAGGATGAACTGTTGTTCCATGTTCATTATTAGCGTTACCTACTTGAAAAGGAATCTTACGATTAGTTTTTATATCACCATTTTTATATTCATCGCCAACCCAATCTAATCCAAAAGATAGAAAACCATTAACGCCATCTAAATCTACAATACTTCTAATGTTTTCTCCATTATTATCATTGTAATGTTTAATTGCTTGATCTATAATACCTTCTTTGGATATACGTTGCATCAGCAACTTAGGATTTATACCGTACTCATTTGCAATTTGAGAAACAGCTTGTACAAGTTTTTTATCAAGTTTAATATATTTTTTACGAGTTTCATTTTTAGTACCGCCAATATATTTTCTTCCACCATTTTTGAAACTCGTTCCATCATCATTCAGTCTATGACGTTTTTTAAATTCTTCTTGAGCATTAAAAACATCATTAGGATTATCTCCTCCGAGAACTTTCTCAGCAGGACTTTCACCATTTAAGATGGGTTGTGCACTGAATACTTTAACTTCATTTTTACCAGTTTTTACAACTTCACCATCTTCAACTTCGAGGCCAGTCTTAGGATTAGAACCAAGATCAATACCACCTTGTTCATGTTTTCTACCTCGCATATAATAGTAGTTCTTTTTAATTGGAATGGCAGCGCCTCCAGCAACTACTTTAGGAATTATAACTTTCTTAGCCATTATTTAATTATTATATAAAATTTGTATTTTAGGCCTATCTGTTTAATTTATATTAGGGGCCTTTACGTTTATTCGACTTTACATATAATATACAGAATACAGCCTACAAATACTCGTTATCGACGTTTGCGAATCTTTTTACCTCCGCATCTGTAAGTATCCGTGCGGTCCTTATAGTTATTATTAGCAGGATTATTAGTATTATTATTACCATTAGTATTATTAATATTATCAGCAGGATTAACTACTTGACCGTTGCTATCTAAATTTTGTTGATAGTCAGGTTTTTGAATACCAATTTTAGGAGCACTACTACTAAAACCAACAGCCTTTTTAACTTGCTTAGGAGCTTTACTACTTGAAAACAAAGAACCTACAAGAGAACCGATGCCTCCAGCAGCACTACCAATTTCAGAACCAAGTCCTGCTTTTTTACGACAACCATATCTTGCAGTAGAAGAAGTAGTATATTTATTACCAGCAACAGCAAGTTTAGAAGATTGATCAGTATTGCTATCTATAATACGTTTATTTTTAGCATCTTGAGTTATTTTATTATTTTGCAAATTAGTAGCAGTACCAGTATTAATTTGAGAAGTAACAGCAGCATAATTTCCAGTAGAAGCATTAATTCCATTTTGAATACCGGAAGAAAGACCATTAATCAAATCAGTAGTATCAGTTTTAGTCCATTTAGAACCAGAATCTGTACCAAGTTCAGCTTTCTTTCTTCCACCACAACGAAGAACTTTTTGATTAGTTTTCTTTTTAGACTTTACTCTATCAACATACCCTCCCATACGTAAAGTAACTTTTTTCTGATAATCATCTACATAATCTTGATTTGCAATATCAGTACTACGAGCCTGAGCTTCTGCATAAGTATCTTGTTTATTTTGTTCAGTCTGTTGCTGTTTAAGCATTTCACGCTCTTGTTTACGCTTTTTAGCAGCTCCAAATATAGAACCTGCTATTCCACCAATAGCTCCAATAGCAGCACCAATAAAAGCTTTTTTGCGTTTAACTACAACTTTTTTCATAATTGTCTATTTTTAACAACACTACCATCAAGATTTTCAAATTCTATTCTAAGTTTATCTTTATTAGTAAATCTAAATTGAATAATAAAGAAGTTGCCATAAATGCGAGTATAAATATCTTTTGAATTAGGAACAATTTTATCAATATTATTACGGAAATAATTGAAGTTCCAATTACCAAGTTCAAACCAAGGTTTCTTATAATCACCAGGATTATATACTTCTACCGAAACATCAACAAATCCAGTATCGCAAAGATCGTTATATATACGAATAAAATCTCCAGCATATGGGACTTGCATATCCTCTACGGGGGAATAAGCAAAATCTGTCTTGGCGGTATCAGCAACTTTTCTTAATTTATATTTAATAAACTCAAGAAGTTTAATAACTTCATATTCACTATTTATAATTACATTAATGTAACTTGCATAAGTTCCATTAGGATTAACATAAAATTTAGATGGAGTTTTAAGATTTCTTATAGCAATAGGTATCACACCATACTCATCTTTTTCTCTAAATCTATAAACTCTATCACTTGTATCAGAATTTACTTTATTAAGTAAATAAAGTTTAGTTTTAGTATTAAAAGCGTCTGTAAAATAATAATCATGTAAACTAACAAATCCACCATTGTCATAATGATAGCTTATCACATCAGCTTTAACATTATCACTATTACCATAATCAAATTTTATAAGAATACGTTTGTTAAATTTATCATTAGCAAATCTAACATTACGAGGATTAATCTTTTTAAGCCATAAAATAATATCTTGATCTATAATATTTAATTTACCATTATCAAATTGAAATAATTGACGGAAATCATTATTATAG
>ERZ1034992.1517-NODE-1517-length-10196-cov-5.441081_pt1 | contig 10196 bp, 9 predicted proteins | sample MGYA00520695_ERZ1034992 | MGnify/ENA primary metagenome ERZ1034992 (study PRJEB33766, sample SAMN09781778) | gut metagenome | biome: gut microbiome | host: Homo sapiens | place: Madagascar | study: EMG produced TPA metagenomics assembly of the PRJNA485056 data...
TGCCGGAGCGTTTATGATGCTATGTAATATATCTGCGGTTTTTCATTTTTCAAGCCGAATTTTCTATTTTTTTCAGATTTTGTGTATCGTACAGCAAAATGTACGTTCAGCAGAACGGAAATGAACGTTTGGTTTTGTAATTTCTCCGCCAGAATTACGAATCCGTGCTGAAAAAACAGGAAGCGGTTCGGTTTTTTTTCATTTTTTTCCAAATCATCAGTGGTTTTAAACGATTTCGGTTGTAGATTACGATATCAGGATGATTGTCCGGAAAAATTCAGGGGCGCAGTCAGACAGTCGGCGCAGGTGTCCTGCGTCTCCGCCTCAGAACCGACCCGGAACATCCGCATAACACTTGGAACTGTAATATTCTGCGAGGCAAAAATAATGTCATATTTCTTGACTCTTCCGGTATTGGCTCAAACCAATAATAAACTGTATTATGCTTTTGTACACTCCGACGGAGTGGGACAGTTCATCGTCGTCGTGCTGTTCCTGTTTTCCATGGTCACCTGGACCATTATGATAGACAAAGGGATCAGTCTGAAAAATGCGCAGCGGGACTGCGGTGCATTTCTGGCAAAATTCCGTGCGAAACGCAATCCTCTGTCCTTTGCCGACCGGATCGAAGAAGATCCCAGTCCAACTGCACGCGTCTGCGAAGCCGCCTATCAGCGGATCACCCAGATGGGAGCCTTGCAGGAAGACGGTCCCCGGCGTACTTTGACCGATGAAGAAATTGACGTGGTGCGTTCCACGCTGGAACAGGCGGTGGCGGATCAGATTCTGGAAATGGAACGGAAGATGATATTTCTGGCAACAGCAGTGACCATCAGCCCGTTTCTGGGGCTGTTCGGTACGGTGTGGGGCATCATGCTGGCGTTCACCGACCTGGCAATCGCGGGAAAAGCGGATATTCAGACCCTTGCTCCCGGCGTCAGCGGTGCGCTGCTGACCACCGTGCTGGGACTAATCGTCGCCATTCCGTCTGTCGCCGGATACAACATCATCAACAGCCGGATCAAGGCTACGATCGTGCATCTGGACAATTTTGTGGAAGAATTTCTGGTGAAACTCAAAATCGAAAAACTCAACGGTGTCGGCAATACCGATACGTTCCGGGGAACAACGGAGATCGACCATGCGGCGGCGTTTTCAAAACAAGACATTTGACGAGATCAACATCACACCGCTGATGGATACGGTGTTTTTTCTGCTGATCATTTTCATGATTACCGCGCCGCTGCTGGAATACAGCATTGACGTGTCGCCGCCGAAAATGGAAGCGGCGGAAATCAAAGTGGATGACTTCACTAAAGTTGTGCATGTCAATAAAGCGAAAATCATCCAGTTCGAAAAGAAAACCCTGACCATGCAGCAGCTGCTGAACCGCCTCAGCGAACTTAAACGTTCCCCGCAGGGAAAAAGAATCAAGGTATACCTCCGCGCCGACCGCGATTTGCGTTACGGAGACGTGATCGACGTCTTCAAAACCATCAAGCGGGCGGGCCATGGGGATATTTCACTGGTCACGGAGACAGAAAAATGATAAGCGGGTATGGGTACAGCAGACTGATGCCGCGCGTACAGCGGGTACCGGGGGAAGCCCCGCTGCCCTATGTGCAGTCCGGCAAACGAACTCTGATTTTCAGCACCGTTACGCTGTTCCATGCCGCGATGCTGATTCTTCCCGTGGTATTTCTTGCCATTTCGGAAAAAATCAATCCGCCGGTTTTTGTAACGAAACTGCCGATTGTGGACAGCGAGCCGAACGACAACGAAATCATGTCCCCATATCCGGATGCGAGACGCAAAACCCCGGACGGTGTTCCGGACAAGGGCGAGCCGGATCCGGATCTGCCGCCGATCGAACAGTTTGAACCGATCAAGGATTTGCCGAAACTGCCGGATCCTCCCAAAGAACAGAAAGCGGAACCGCAGCCGCAACCACCGGCGCCGGCGCCGCAGCCCCAGCCGAAAGAAACCGCAAAGCCGGAAAAACGCCCGGTGGAAAAAGTTCCGGAAACAGTCAAACAGACGCCTGTCGAAAACGGCAAGGGGAAAACTCCGGCAAAAACGGACAGCAAACCGAAGAAAAAATATTTGTCTGCCGATGACATTAAAATCAGCAGAAAAGTCGTTCATCGGAACACGTCCCGGAAGAACACCGGAAACAGTGCAGCGGTATCCGCCAATGCCCGCGCAGAAGCGGCAAGAAACGCCCGTAATGCGGCTCTGGCTCAAAGACTGCGCAATCTCAGCCAGTATGGTGTTGCCGGCGGACAAGGTACGCCCGGAGGAGGCGGCGGACGCAATGGCGTTGTCAGCAAAGAAATCAATGACTATTACAACAAGATCGAAGCCTTCCTGAAACGGCGCTGGAATCAGCCGCGGCTGGTGCGGAAAACCGCGAATCTGAAAGCGGTTGTGGCAATTCAGGTGGATGCCCGCGGAAGAATATTGTCTGCGCGGATTATCCAGTCTTCCGGTGTAAGTGCCATGGATGCTTCGGTTCGGGAACTTCTGGCATCCCTGAGTACGCTGCCGGTTCCGCCGAAAGCCATGGCTTTTACCGTGGATATGGAAATCGACCGCTGACCGGATTCAGGCGGAAGGCGGCGCAGAATACACAATCAGGGCGCGCGCGAAGGAACAGCCTTCGATCAGACGCACCCGGTGCGGGATATTGGCTTTCACATAAAGAGTATCGCCCTGGCGCATGGTCTGCGAGTGATGATTGTCAAGCACCAGAAAATCGATTTCGCCTTCCAGCAGCAGGAAGAATTCTTCGGTGTCATGCATCATGAAATCACGTTCTTCACCGGCGGGAGTGTATTCCACAATGAACGGATTCATCTGACGTCCGATCTGCCGGTACGCCAGCGCGAAATACCGTATGCCGAACCGCAAGTTGTCATTGCGGCTGACTTCCTCTCCTCCGTCCAGATGACCGAACGTGTATTCCGGAGAATTCCCGGTATCCTGAAAAAGATCACCGAGCCGCATTCCCAGCGCGGCGGCAATTTTGTCCAAGGCTTTCAACGATGGAGTAACCCGGAAATTCTCAACCTGGGAAATGAATCCCTTGCTGAATCCGCTCCGCGCTGCCAGCTGTTCCACCGTCATGCGCTGCGCCAGCCGGACCGTCCGGATATTCTGAGAAATGTTCAGCAGATCCATGAATGAATTCCTGCGGTCATTTCCGGAAAATCCGGGCGAACATGCCGGCGGGAAGACAGCGGCCGGAATCCGCTTCGGGAACCGTCATTTCGCCGGCTTCGAGATACTGCGCATCTTCGGGGAAAACCTCCGCCAGACAGCGTCCCAGCGAAATCGGGGAAAATCCCTGCGAATGACAGCTCAGCAGAATGAAATACGGACCGGATGTGTCAAGAATAGCGCGGCAGTTTTCCAGCAGAGAGCGGATTCCTTCTTCAATTTTCCAGACCTGTCCCTGGGAACCGCGACCGAAACTGGGAGGGTCCAGAACAATTCCGCGGTATTTGGAGCCGCGGCGCTGTTCCCGTGCCACAAATTTCATGGCATCGTCGCAGATCCAGCGGATTTTTCCGGGGGTTTCCGGACTGAGCGCCTGATTCCGCTTTGCCCATTCGATGATGCCGTTGGAAGCGTCAAGATGACAGGCATCCGCGCCCGCCTGCGCCATGGCAAGCGTAGCCCCGCCGGAATACGCAAACAGATTCAAGGTCCGGGGATGCGGACCAAGCTGACTGACACAATCCCGCAGCCATGCCCAGTTGACCGCCTGTTCCGCAAAAAAACCGAGATGTCCGAAATGAGTCGGTTTTATGAGCAGCGGAATACCGCCCCAGGTTACCGACCATTCCGTCGGCTGTTTTTTGTTTTTCCAGTGCCAGATACCGCCGCCACCGCCGGCTTCCCGTTTGAATTCGGCATCTGCCCCCGCCCATTCTTTTGCGGGCAGCGACGGCTGCCAGAAGGCGTTCAGCGCCGGACGGATGATCCGGCATTCGCCGACCTGTTCGAGTTTGCGGCATCCGCCGGAATCCAGCAGACGGTACGGGGGAGGAAGAGTTTTTCTGCTCATTTGCTGTCCATTGCATTAAAGACCGTGACGCCGTTGGAAACGGTCATGACGACCTGATTGGTTTCTGAATCGAAAAAAGTAATATCGGCGCGTTTGCCGGGTGAAAGCTCGCCGCGGGTAATCAGACCGAGGTCCGCCGCAGGATTGCAGGTGAAACACGCCGCCGCCAGATTGCCCGGCATGTGTGAATACGACCGCAGGTGCATCCAGCCGCCGTCCAGCGTCATTTCCGTTCCGGCAATGACGCCTTCCTCGTTATAGATTCTGCCGTCTTTTTCATACAGCCCCTCCGACTGTTTTCCGGGGAACTGAATGGAATTGCTGACGCCGATCAGTTTATCATTCGGTTTGACCCGTGCTGTGATATCGACCATGCGCGGGTCGATGTGCGCTCCGTCCAGAATGACTTCCACGGAAACCTCGTCATGCGTCAGCACCACATCCGTGATGGACGTGTCGCGGTGATGCAGCGGGGGAAGACCGTTGAACAAATGAGTGCAGCGGCGCGCGCCGGCGTCGATGATGCGCAGTGTTTCGTCCACACCCGCCATCGTATGTCCCATGGACGGAATCACGCCGTTGTCCAGCATGATTTCCACCAGTTTTTCGGCATTTTTCAGTTCCGGCGCGAAAGTCAGCAGTTTGATTCTGCCGTTGGCGGCCGCCAGCAGTTCGTCAAAGAAACCGCAGTCGACCGGGGAACAGTCTTCCTTCGACTGCGAACCGGCTTTCACCGGGTTGATGAACGGTCCTTCCAGATGCAGCCCGCACGGAGCCGCGCCGGGCATGGGTTCCGACATCATTTCGGTCAGACGCGCCACCGTCCGGATCATCTGCTCACGCGGCATGGTGACCAGCGTCGGCAGGAACGACGTAACGCCTTTCGACGCCAGATAACGGCTGAGGTCCTGCATGTGCATATCCGGTTCCAGAACCCGTTCCGTATCGAATCCGCCGCCGCCGTGGATATGGCTGTCAATCAGTCCGGGAAGCGCGTAACAGCTGGTCGCGTCAATTGTTTCCAGACCGGGTTCATCCTGTGAAAATGCGGACACGCCCCCGATGCCGATGATTTTGCCGCCTTCGCAGAGGATCCCCGCATTGGGAATGTTGACATGCGGCGTCAGGCAATAATCGGTCAGAAACAGTTTTCGGTTTTTTCCCATTCTTTTTCCTTGCTTGGCAGATTGAAAAATTCATTCATCCGGTAATATGATGCGGACTGCCGTTTTTTTCAATGTGCAAAACATCTTTTTCGAAAAAAAAATACGGGCTTCCCGCGCGGGAACGGGGCGGATACAGCCGCGGACGGACGTCAATCCCTGCCGGCGGACAGCGTTTTCAGGGACTCCTCGTCCTCTGCGGCGTGTTTGCGGTACGCGGCCCGTTTCCGGCGGATTTCCTTGAAATCTTCATCGCTCATGTTCAGCAGGGCATAAATCGCCGGCTGCTTTCCGGTAACAATTGCCAGTTCCACGCCGGAACCGAATTTCAGCACATACCCTTCGGGGTCAAGTTCGACTTCGGCGGGATAACGGACCGACGGGGCGGACGGAGTTGCGGTCAGCGGAACATCTCCGATCCACTTGACCACCCCGGTGAAATTGCCGTACTGATATTTGTTGTAGACATCGCTGGTCACCCGGACCATCTGTCCAGGCTTCACTTTCCGCACCACCCGCGCATCGATCTTGGCAATGGCGCGGATCCGGGTTCCCGCCGCGACCACCGCCGCGACTTTTCCGCGCGCCACATACCAGGTGTCCTTGCAGGCGAGTTCCACAATGCGTCCCGCCGCCGGCGCCACGATCCGGCATTCCGCAATCCGTCCGCGGATGAACTGCAGTTCCTCTTTTTTCCCCTGCAGTTTCGCCGCAACCAGCGCAATGTCGCGTCTGGCTTTTTCGATGTACTTTTCCCCCAGTCCGCTCTGCACCCGGCGCAGATTTTCCTGGGCGCGCGCCAGCTCCGCCTCCTTCTGAATGGCTTCCAGCTCGATTTTTTCAAACTCCGTCTTGGAAATGGCGCTGACGATCTGCAGTTTTCTGGAACGTTCCAGACGGTCGCGGGTCACTTTGACCATCTGTTCGCATTCCGCCAGGTTCGTCCGGGAAAACCACAGATCCTTCGGCAGCGGTTCCTTGATCAGAATCGCCAGTTCCGCTTTTTTGACTTCCAGCTCCGCTTCCAGTTCCCGCACAGCGGATTCCAACGTGATGGCGGAAGCTTCATATGCCCGCGAATCCATTTCGGCAATGACTTCCCCTTTCTTCACGTCATCGCCGCGGCGTTTGTTGAACTTCGTGATGTGCGCATCTATATGCCCCACAATCTCGAAGGTTTTGTCCGGCACGATCACGCCGTCACAGTAGATGGTGTCTTCGATCTTGAACAGAAACAGGGACGCCGCCAGCGACAGCAGCGCCGTGGCTCCGGCACATGACATCAGGATGAATATCCGTATTTTTGCTCTGATCTTGGCATGTTTTGCGACATTGCTCATTTTATTCTCACAGCTCCAGCGGTTACATGGGACATATTGATTTAAGCGGTACGGCGGCACGCGCATCCCCTCCGGATGCATACGGACGGAAACAGATTCTGAAGGACGGTACGAACCGGAGGTTTACCGGGCGGCTCTTTCCCGTCTGAAGTGTCAGCCATCATGAAGACGGTCAACTTTCGGTTGTTCTGAGTTTCATGCGGATGGTGCTTACTTTATCACCATCCGGAACAAAAGCAACCCCTGTTTTCACAAAAAAACGGTTTTTCTCTAATTTCCGCCGGAAGAATCATCGGATTCTGTTGGTTTTTTCCGGTATGCGCCCGGGGTGCGGCCGGTTACCCGCTTGAATTGACGCCCGAAATAATTGCTGTCGGAAAAACCGGTCTCGTACGCAATATCCGCCAGACACTTTTCCGTGGAGCGCAGCATCATGACGGCATCGGCGATCCGCAGACGCATCTGATACTGCAGCGGAGTTGTTCCTGTTGCACGTGCGAAGTTGCGCATCAGCGACGCTTTGGACATGCCGGCAATCGAGCACAGTTTGGCAATGCTGACCGTTTTCCGGTAATTGCGGTTCAGATACGTGATGACTCCCGCCGTATTGAGGTACAGCTTCTTCGCCGAATGATGACCGCCGGGATAAATCCGTGCCAGATGTCCCAGCAGACTCATGAACAGCCCCATCATGTTGAACAGATACCCCGGCGTGCGGTTTTCACTTTCGTGCTGAAGCCCCAGCGCCAGCTCCCGGATCTGCTCCATGTCCTTTTCCTCCGGATGAAACAGCGGACATGTCCCGTCATCCGGCACTTTTCCCAGATACAATGCCTCGTAGCCGGGCAGATAGGTGAAGTCCAGCAGCGGCATGGAAATGGATTCCGGAATATACAGAATGTTCATGACGGCAAAATCGGGGGAACATGTACCATACCTGTGATATTTCCCGCGCGGAATGACAAATATATCGCCTTCCCGCACTTTGATCACCTGTCCGCCGTATTCATGATCACCGCTGCCGGAAAAAACGATGACCAATTCGATAAAATCGTGCTTATGTGTCGGGGTTTTCCCTTGCGGATTCATCCAGCGGACGAAGAGGGAAAACAGCTCGTCCACGCTGTCCGTAAAGTCTTGCAGCTGCTTATAGGATTCATTCATTGCGCACCTCCGGCGTTTACAGAAAGATAATCCGTTTTCCGGAAAAATCAAGTTCCGTCAACAAAAAAATGAAATTGAAACTTTTATGCTGTAAAAAGCAACTATCGTTATGGCAGAAAACGTGAAAATGAAGTATAATTACAATAACAAAGAATCGAACAGAACAGGAAAAACAACTAAACAAAGGAAATCCATCATGAAAAAGATGACCTCTGAAATCCACAATCCCTGCCGCCGAAACCGGAATTTTACCCTTATCGAACTCCTCGTCGTTATTGCTATCATTGCAATTCTGGCAGGAATGCTGCTGCCGGCTTTGAATTCGGCACGGGAAAAGGCGCGCGCCATTTCCTGTGTGAACAATCTCAAACAGATCGGACTCGCCGCCTTCCAGTACGGCAATGACTACAACGGCTATTTCCTGCACTTTCAGGGTGCACAGTTCATCGACCATAAAGACAGCTCTGGACGGATGACATCCGGATTCGCCGCCATGTCTCCGTATCTGGGCGGTCCCAAGAGCATTGAAGAAATCGACGCCATCCGCGCCGAGGTAGGCAGTCCCGCCGCAACCAAGAAAACACTGCGGATTTACATGTGCCCGAACGAGGCGGAATACAAAGATCAATATGTATACCCGTCCTATGCACTTGCCGCCAATGACGTCATTCCTTATACGCAGGCGCTTTATAAAAACGGAACGATTCACGATCCGGATGATCGCAGCAGAAAGATTCAGCCGTCCGATGCGATTCTGGGTGCGGATCGTTACAAGAGCAACAACAATGCCACCCAAACGTCTCTGACGAACATCAAATTCTATCACACCAACAACAAGAAATTCGCTGCCATCTGGGCGCGGCATTCCAACAACGCCAACATGGTTATGCTCGACGGTCATGTCGCGGTCGCCAACCCGCAGGCTCTGTTCAACAGCAATTACAGTGTGCCGTATTTCACCGGCAGATGCTATAAAACCAATTACGTGGTTCACAAAACCGGCGTCGGACTCTCCAAGCAGTAAGACAGGGAAGTCAGCAGCATGAAAAAACTGGGAATATTGCTGACGGCGGCGTTTCTGCTGACCGGTCTGGCGAACGGGAATGAACCGTCCGCGGGGCAGCAGTCGCAGGCGAAGTGGATCTGGTATCCGGAAGTCGGATTGAAAGATCAGCTCCGGTTTTTCCGCCGGGAATTCACTCTGCCGGAAAAACCTGCCGCGGGAACGCTGAACTTTTCCGGAGACGACGTCTACACCATCTGGATCAACGGACAGAAAGTGCATAAGGCAGTCAACTTCAAATGTCCGCCGTTCGATGCGGCGAAATATCTGAAGAAAGGAAAGAATGTCATTGCCGCGGAAGTGCTGAACATCGTCAGCGGAGCGGGACTGCTCATGAGGACGGAAATCCGGCTTTCCGGACAGCAGAATCCGGTGGTCTGGGTTACCGACAGCAGCTGGAAATGTTCCAAGACGAACGCCCCCGGCTGGACGGATGCGGGATTCAACGACTCATCCTGGCGCGATGCCATGGTGGTGCGCGGCGTAACCGATCAGCATTCCTGGAGAAAACATATTGACCTGCGCCGTTTTCTGAGCCGTCAGGAATATGAACAGTACACGAACAGTCTGAATACCACGCAGGTGCAAACCGCGAAACTGCGCGGCGAACTGCTGAAGCGTCTGGCGCAGGAAGCCCCTGCGGCACGAACGGAAGTCCGGCGGATCAACGGATATCCATGGATCAGCAGCGGTTCGTGGAGTTTCCCGGCATTCCTCTACAATTCTGTGATGCTCAACACCGGCACCGGACCGGAAAGCCATCTGGCACGGTTCGGACGTTTTTATCAGGCGGGATTCAGGCTTTTCGTAACGCAGATCACGCTGGAAACACTGTGGAAGGAAAATGCCGCTCCGGATTTTGCCGCGGTGGAAAACGGTCTGCTCAATCTGCTGGCACATGCGCCGGACGCCCGGCTGGTCATCATGATTGACCTCAATCCGCCGGAATGGTATGTCAGACGTCATCCGGAAGAACTGATCCGGTACGGCAGCGGAGCAAAGCCGGTGTTTGCCGGCGACCATCTCCGCAACCCGATGATGCGTCCGTCCATGGCGTCCAAATCCTGGATGAAGGAATGCGGCAGTGTCGTGGCGGATATTGTCCGCAGATTGGAACAGTCTCCCGCCGCCAAACGGATTGTCGCCTACATGCCGTTCTACGGAATTTATTCGGAATGGCATTATTACGGAATGCCGAAAGACCTGCCGGACACCGGCAGTGCCATGACCGCGGCGTTCCGGGAATTTCTTCATAAGAAATACGGCAGTGATGAAGCACTGCGCCGGGCATGGCTCCGGAAGGATGTCTCGCTGGCAACGGCACAGGTTCCCGTGCGTGAACGTCTGAATCCGGCGATGCCCGATCTGCGCGATCCGGCTGCCGACCGCTGCACACT
>ERZ1034992.1520-NODE-1520-length-10180-cov-4.170963_pt1 | contig 10180 bp, 6 predicted proteins | sample MGYA00520695_ERZ1034992 | MGnify/ENA primary metagenome ERZ1034992 (study PRJEB33766, sample SAMN09781778) | gut metagenome | biome: gut microbiome | host: Homo sapiens | place: Madagascar | study: EMG produced TPA metagenomics assembly of the PRJNA485056 data...
GCATACACGTCAGCGTATCGTCGCCGATGGCTCTATCCGGCACCGCCAGCGGGATGTCCGGCAGCAGCGCCGTGCCGCCCGCCAAAGACGACAGCGCCAGGTTTGCCCCTGGCAGGATGGCCCCGCCCCGGAACGCTCCCTGCTCATCCAGCACCGTCACCGTGGTGGCGGTACCCATGTCGACCAGCAGCAGCGGCGGCTGATACAGATCCAGCGCGCCCACGGCGGCGGTCAGCAGGTCCGCGCCCAGCGTCTCCGGCCGCTTGATACGCACCGGTACGCGGCAGCGGACATTTCCACCCACCACCAACGGCTCCTTTCCGGTCAGCAGCCGCGCCGCGCCCTGCAGGGCCCGGGTCACCGGCGGCACCACCGAGGAGATGATGACCTGCTCCACCTCCCGCCTGTTCACCTCCGCCAACTCCAACAGCTGGCTGAGCGCCACGGCGTAATCGCCCACGGCGCTGTCGCGCCGGGTGGCGATGCGGAAGCTGCGGCGCACCTCGCGCCCCTCCATCAGCCCTACGACCACGTGGGTGTTGCCCACGTCCAGTGCAAGCAGCATACGAACAGCCTCCCGTTTTATGCGTTGGTCTTGCGTGCGGCCAGCTTGCCGCGGCTGTACACGACCGCCTTGGCGATGGCCGCGCCGGTGATCAGGCTCACCGCGCCCTCTACCAGGCCGTTCACGCCCACAAAGGCGATGACGAACAGGAATGCGTTGGCGCTGCCGAGGGCGGCCACAAAGCCCTGAATGTACTCTGTGTTGTAGAAGCACAGGCACAGCGTGGTCATAAACAGCACCGTGTTGCACAGCGCGCCGATCAGGCCCGCCGCGCCGAAGGACCACAGGTTCGTCTTGTCCAGCTTGTTCAGGCCCTTGAAGGCCACGCCGCACAGCCAGCCCGCCAGAATACGGGTGGGCACGCACACCAGGAACGTGTAGATGGGGTTGATACCCAGCAGCACCGCACCGAACTGGCTCCTGCCGAAGCATTCCCAGAAGCTGATGCAGCCGAACACGCCGCCCAGAATGGCGCCGCTGGCCGGCCCCATGACGATGGCGCCCACGATCACCGGCACCATCAGCAGGGTGATCTCCAGCCCCGGCATCTTGATCATGCCCAGACCCGTGACCTCCAGCAGCAGCATAATGGCCACCAGCACGGAAATGCGTACCAGGTCCTGCACGGAATAGGTCCCGCGCTTCGTTTCATTATTCATAGTTTTACCTCCTGCTGCCGCCTCCGTCCAGCAGAGTGCGGCGCTCGCACGTATGATACCACATTTTCGCGTTTTTGCAATAGCTGATTTCAAAAAAAGTACCCCCGGCTTCGCCGGGGGTACTGGTCGTATGCCGCACGATCGGTCCGGCAAAGCCGGGGTACTGGCTGTGCGCCGCCGTATAGGCCGGTCAGCGCTTCCTTCTCCGCATCCAGGCCATGCCGCCCACGGACGCCAGCGCCATGCCCACGTAGGCCCCGATGCCCGCGTCGAACGTGGTGGGGCTGTCCACCCCGCCGATGGTGAAGTTCATCGTCACGTTGCCCGCGTCGGACAGAATGGTCACCGTGTGCCTGCCGTCCTTCAGCGTCCGCAGATACACCGCCTTCAGATAGACCTCGATGCCGCCGTTGTCCTCAGCGACGTAGTTGGCCGCGGCGATGGTCCTGCCGTCCACCTGCACGCCCTTAAAGCCGCTGAACGCCGCCGTGCTGCGGAACGTCAGCCCGTAGATGCCGGAGGTGTAATCCGTGGCGCTCTTGGCGGCATCAGCCGTCTTCACCGCGGAAATTCCGGGCGTGGACGCGCCGCCGTAGTAGTAGTACCCGCCGCCGGAGCTGCTCTGCGCCGCCGTGCTGATCACAAACGGCGAGAAGCTTCTGGTCTTGAAGCAGATGCCCCACTCTGTGTAGGTGCCCTCAAGGGTCTCCGGTGCCATACCGTCGCCGTTCACATAGTGGTCGATCCGCGCCTTGCGCCCGCTGTTGATCAGCCGCTGCGCCTCTGCGCCAGTGATCTCCAGATAGCTGTACGGCAGATAGACCGTATATTCGCCGTTCCACTCGCTATGTCCACTCACCCGCAGGCGGAAGTACCACTTCTGGCCGTTGCCGCCCTCCTGGGGATAGCGCTCGCACCAGAACTTGCCGCCATCGGGGCCCACCGCAAAGGGTTCGCTATATTTTCTGTTCTCTTCCGGCCCACTCGCAGTCATATCCGTCTGCGTTGTCGCCACAAACGGGTCGTTCCGTCCATAGGCGAACGTGTAGCCCAGAACCTTGTCCTGCGCGTCCACCCACTCGATGACCATGCCGCGGTACGCCTGCGTAAAGGCAAAGTACACCGTCACGCCGTCGCGTACCAGTTTGTTGGTAGCCACAAAGGGAATGGTGCGGGCCACTGTGTTGCTGGGATAGCCATAGGTCCGCGTGTGGTTGGTGTCCTTGTGCTCCTCAATGAAGCCCTTCATCACACTGTCAAACCAACTGCTGTCCATATCCTGCGGGTCGTTGTTCGTCTCAAAGGGGTGTGCATGGAATCCTGCCACAGTGCCCTTTCCCTTTATCTCTGCGCTGGGCTCTATCACCATGCCCTTTTCCAGCAGTGCAAGTGTGGGCATTCCCTTCTTGCTGTCAAAGGTGGTATGGAAGCCTCCCGTGATTTCGTCATATATCACGTTGATGCCGGTACCTCCAACCGCGCTAATATCCTTTTCCGCTTCGGTTCCCGGCTGCAGCGAAACGGTCATATCGGTGTTTACTTGGTAGTTGTCTTTGTACGCCTTGTTCAGCGCATTCTCCACCGCGGAGCTGCTTTCACCGAAGTACAGTGTAAAGGTTTCCGGGAAATACTTCGCATTTTGACCGGAGCCGCTTTTCCAATTCAGCACAAACGTTCTTGTGGAAACCATGGCAGCGCTGCTGTTATCTTGGAACGGGAAAAATCGCGGGCAAGTCCAGGCACCGTTTTCAAACGATTTCTCGTTCATCGGTTTCCCATTCATAATCACGGAATCCAGTTCGGTATAGCCCTCCGGCGCCTTGATGGTCAGCGTGCCAATGGGGGAAATCTGCCCATTCTCAAATTTGCTTGCCAGCGTGCCCTCCGCAGGCCGTACCACCAGCCGTTCCTTTTCACGGACAACACGCCACGTGTTCTCTCCGTTCAGCGTATAGCTTACGCGCTTCTCGTCCTGCACATTTACGGCGGGCAGCACCTCTTCACCCATGCCGGCCTCCGTCTCATAGCTGAACTGATCCACAACGCGGATACGCACCAGCACCAGATTTTTGACCGGGCTTCCCTCGTTCATGTTCTCGTTGCTGTTCCACACGGACAGCACCATCATCTCGCCGTAGTTTTCGATGGCATTGACGGTCATAAAGCCGTCCCGCGTATTCACCGCCGCCAGACCGAAACTGAACTTCTCCATCTCGTCGGTGTACTCGTTCAGCGCTATCGTACCCTTGGCCCAGGCGTCCCAAACGCCGCTGTTGCCGTTGCCTGCCGCCGCGCCGTGGTAGATCCCGTTTGTGGGATTGCGGAGCACGACCGTATACTTGATACCTTCCGGATTGGCAAGACCAGCTTCGATCCAATGCTGCTTATTACCGGCGTACATCTCCACAGTCAGCACGCCTACGCCGTCCACGACTTGGTAATTGTAGTTATAATCCGTACCGCGCTCCAGCTGTCTGGGGAACGTGATCGTAAAGTTCCGCCCCAGATCCGGTGCGGTAAAGCCGCCGGTGCTCCGCAGCATCTCCGCCGCACCGTTTTCTTTGCTCAGTGGATCGGTCTTGACGCTGTCATCCCCCTTGGACTCGGCGATCTGCACCATTGACTCAAAATTTGCCATTCTGCGGGAAAACTTCCACAGTTGAGCTCCCCACGGCGTTTCCTCACGCAAAAACAGCATATCCAATATGTCACGCGCCGCCGGCTGCAAATTGTAGTAAGCATTGATCGCCGCACGCGCCTTCGCGGTATCCGTAAACATGCCATCATTGCCAATATCCGTGCCATTGATAGAAATATCGCCAACAGGATCCTTGCCGCGCGTATAGGTATACTTCACTACGCCCGTTGTGCTGTCGTTGACCCCGCCCAAGAAATCGCGCGCTTGCGTCCCCGCAACGCTCGCTGCATCCGGGAGCGATTTTACATCAGTGATATTCCCCGTTGTGGGCCCCTGACCGGGATTATTGCCGCCACCCTGGCTGCCATTCAGCTGTTTGTCAAACCGCTGGATCAATCGCCAAAAGCGGAACTGTTCCGTTCCGCTGGAGCCTGTTGCCACACGGATCTCCAACTCGTTCAATGACACTTGCACCGCCGGATCAAGGTTATTATATTTCGCAATGGCTTCTTTTGCCTTTGCTTCATCCGTGATTTTATCTGTTTTCTTATCGTATATGCTATCGCTGTAGGTAACCGTGTTGTATTTATTTCCATCTTTGAGTTCCCATGTACGATAGGTAAAATACTCATTAAAATACTCGATGGCCGCATTGGCATCAGCCGCAGTAATATACTCCGCGTTATTATACGGATAATCTGTTCCATCGCTGGACTTCAGCAGATTCGTCCCCTTCACCTTACCGGTATCCGGGCCGTTGCTGCCTTCATTGATCTGCACTGCCGGCCGCTTTAGTGCCGCCGTGTACATACCCATCAAGTTTTCAAACGTTCTTGTACCGTTTCCATATTTTACCTGATACGCATCAAGTATAGCGGCAATGCTTCTATTTGTTTCGCCGATTTGCGCGTTATAGCCGTTCACAGCGTCCTGAACCGTGACTTTCTGCTCTTGCGTTTGGATAAATTTATCCCGGCGCAATCCAACATTATTTATAACGAAAAAAAAGCCATTTTCATTATCTACAACCACAAAATAGGTGTTTAAATAATCCTTTATCGCCGTTTTTTCGGCTTCGTTTCCCGTAAGCGCATCCACTCCCGCCAGCACCGTCTCCATCGTATACGTCTCGTTGCCGGTCTGGACGTCCTCACTCTCCCCATTCGTTTCCGCGATGGCGCTCGTACACAGCCCCAGCGCCATCACCAACGCCAGCAGCAAACTGACCACTTTTTTCATCATACGTTCCTCTCCTTTTCCGCCAAGAGAGTTCGTTTCAGCCCACTGAAACGTTGAAAGGGAGTATACTCCCTTGGCGGCACATAATTACTCTTTCTTTATACCACTTTGCCGTCTTTGAAACAATATGCAGGGAGGGAACGGCATATTTTTCGGCATTAAATGCAAAAACAGTCGGACTTTTTGTGCAAAAGTCCGGCTGTTTTCGGTTATTCCGCCATGGGCTGTACGCCGCCCGTGGGCAGTATGGGCCGGCTGATGGGAACGCTCCCCAGCATCAGCTGGTACTCACCGTCCAGCATCAGCTGCACCTGCGTCACATCCTCCAGTGAGCACAGCGAGTCCACCAGCCCCTGTATCATGCGGTTCTGCGCCTCCGCGTCCTCCGGCAGCAGCGCCGCCACGCTCCCCGGCAGGTTCAGGTAGCATATCCCCTCCTCCGTGCTGGCGTTCAGGGCCGTAAAGCCCTCCGGCAGCAGCGGGTACAGGTCCGCGTAGCTGTCCAGCGGCCGTTCCGTCAGTGCCTTCACCACCGCCTGGGCCACCGTCTCCCCCTCGTACACCGTCAGCCGGCGCTCCTCGCCCACCAGCGTACCGCCGCCGTCCGGGAAGTACAGCTGCACCTTCACCGTCCGCACCACATCGTCCGGGCTGGTCAGCAGCACCTCCTCTGAGGTGTACACCTCGCTGGTCCGGTCCGCAGGCAGCTCGCCCGCCACCGTCAGCCGCACGGCGTAAATGCCGTCCAGCTGCATCAGCGACAGCGTGATGCAGTAGTCCGCGATGGTCCGGTCAATACCGATCAGCTGGTCGTATTCGCTGCTCATGTCCACCGACACCGTTCCGCCGGTGACGGTACAGCTCAGCAGCTGCGTTCCCACGGGTATGGGCGCGATGAATCCCTCCGCCGTGCAGCCGCCCAGCAGCAGCTCCATGATGTACTGCGCCTGCTGCTGGCGTCCCCGGTCCCCGGCGGTGATGTCCGCCCAGGGGATGGCGATGCCCTGCACGGCGTCGCCGCCGCCGGCAGATTTGTTCTGCTCGCTCAGGTCCGCCGGGCAGTACAGCCGCAGGCTCCCGCCGTCCGCCGCCTGCTGCTCGCCGCAGGCGCACAGGCTCGCCGCCAGCGCCGCCGCCAGCAGCAGGGAAATGATACGCTTTTTCATGCCTCCTCCCCCCTTTCCGCCAGCGGCAGGTACACGGTGAACACCGTGCCCACGTCGTTTGCGCCGTGGCCGGCGGAGATGGTACCGCCCCGGTTCTCGATGGTGTCCTTCACGATGGACAGCCCCAGTCCCGTGCCGCCCACCTCCCGCGAGCGCATCTTGTCCACCCGGTAGAACCGGTCAAAAATATGCGGCAGGTCCTCGTTCGGTATACCGATTCCGTTGTCGCTGACCGTCAGCACCACCTTGTCCCCATCCACATGGGCCTCCGCCCGGACGAATCCGTCCTCGGCGGCGGAGTACTTGATGGCGTTCTCCATCAGGTTGTACAGGATCTGATGTACATCGTCGTCGGTGGCCAGCGCCACGGCATCCTCGTCCGCCGCGCCGGATACGGTCACGCCCTTCTCCTGGGCCACCATGGTCAGCATACGCTCCACGCGCTCCAGCACCGGCCTCACCGCCACGGGATAGGGCTGCTGCACCACGCCGCTGTCCAGCCGCGTCAGCCGCAGCAGGTTCTCGGTAATGCGGCTCAGCCGTTCCGCCTCCCGCCCGATGTCGGTGACGAACTCCTTTGTGGTCTCCTCGTCCATGTGATCCGTCTGCAGGATGGAGTCCGTCAGCAGCCGTATGCCCGCCAACGGCGTTTTCAGCTCGTGGCTGGCGTCGGAGACGAACCGCCGCCGGGCGTTCTCCGTGGTCTGCAATCGGTCGGTCAGGCTGTTGAATTCCGCCGCGATCTGGGCGATCTCGTCGGTGCCGCTGGCGTCAGCCCGGTGGCTGTACGCGCCCTCACGCACCTTGCGGATGGCCTGCAAAAGCCCGCTGATCTGCCGGGTCAGCATCTGGCTGAGCACGATGCTCAGCCCCGCCACCAGCAGGGCGATCAGCAGCGAGATAATGAGCAGGTTGTGCCGGAACGCCTCCAGCAGCTCCGACTGCTCCGTGTCGTAGTCATAGGCGTACACCGCGCCCACGATCTGGTTGTGATACACCACAGGCGTGGCCACGCGGCTCAAAAACGCCGTGCCGTCGTAGCTGCAATAGCTGGCGTCCTGCCCCCGCAGGGCCACCGCCACCACGGAGTACAGCGCATATTCGCCCACGGCGTTGCTGCCCTGCCGGGTGTCGTACAGCACCAGTCCCGCGCTGTTGGTCACCATGATACGGGCCGCGCCAGACTCGTCCAGGCCCTCCAGCGCCGCCTGCACGTTCTCCACCGTCAGCTTCTCCAAGCCCATCATCGCCGACTCGATGACCTTCGCGGTGCTCTTCAGGTTGTTCTGATTGGAGGCCACCATCATGTTCTGGCTCACCAGCAGCGGATAGGAGTTCAGCAGGATCAGCACCGCCGCGATGACCAGGATATAGCTCAGGCTGAACTTCAGCTGCAAGGTCGCCTTGCCCCGCAGCTTGCGTATACCAAGGCCCAGGCGCTGCCGCATAGTCTGCGCCTGCGGGGTCTGGTCCGTATTTGCTGCCGCCGTGTCACACGGTGGGCTGTTCTTCTCCCTTAAAATAGTAACCAACTCCCCACTTCGTCATAATGTATACCGGGTTGGCAGGGTCCGGCTCCAGCTTTTCCCGCAGCCGTCGGATGTGCACGTCCACCGTCCGATAATCTCCGGCGTAGGAATACCCCCACACCAGGTCCATCAGGCTCTCCCGGCTGTACACCCGCCGGGGGTTTTTCATCAGCAGCTCGATCAGGTCATACTCCTTTGCGGTCAGGTCGATGGTCTTTCCGTCCCGCAGGGCCACCCGCTGCTCCGTGTCCAGGCTCAGGTCGCCCACGGTCAGCAGCGGCGTGCGCTGGCGGCTCTGGGCCGCCTGGTTCCCGTTCATGGACCGCCGCAGCAGCGCCCGGATGCGTGCCTTCAGCTCCAGAATGTTAAAGGGCTTCGTCACATAGTCGTCCGCGCCGCAGGCAAAGCCCATCAGCTTGTCGCTGTCCTCGCTGCGGGCGGTCAGCATGATGACGGGCACATCGGAAAACTCCCGTATCTTCATGCAGGCGTCGCTGCCGGACAGGCCGGGCATCATCACGTCCATGACGATCAGGTCGAAGTTCTCCTTCTTCTCCAGCTCTACGGCGGCCGCGCCGTCATAGGCGGTCATCACCTCATACCCCTCGTTCTCCAGATTGAACTTCATGCCCTTCACCAGCAGCTTCTCGTCGTCTACCACCAATATCTTCATTCCTGCGTATCCTCCGTTATGATGTGATCTTGTATGCTCTCCACGATGGCCTGTCCGATTCCCTCCACCCGCGTCAGGTCCTCCGCGCCGGTATAGGGTCCGTTGGCCTCCCGTTCGTCCACGATCCGCTGGGCCAGCACCGGGCCGATCCCCGGCAGACCGTCCAGCTCCTCCGCGCTGGCGGTGTTGATGTTCACCTTCAGCAGCGCGGGCGCAGCCTCCTCCGGCGGCACGGCGCTGATGTCATAGCCGCCCCGCACCTGCCGCGGCGTCAGCAGCCACGTCAGTGCCATCGCCAGGACGAACAGCACCGTCAGTCCCAGCAGGAACACGTCCGTCTTTGTCAATTTTATCCGCTTTCCCACAGTTGACTACCCCGCCTCTTTTGCTTATAATAGGTCATGGACATACCGGCCCCATGCTCCGGACGGGGCCGTCCCCCTATATTATAGCATACATGGAGAAAAAGTCACATGAAAATCCGTCGTTTTATTGCTGTTTTTTTATCCGCCCTGATTTTATGCGGAGTTCTGACCGTTCCCGCCGCCGCGCTGGAGGATCCGGCCATCCGTGCCAAGGCCGCGCTGCTGGTGGAGGCCGAGACCGGCACGATACTCTATGACAAAAATATCCACGATGAGCTGTCCATTGCCAGCACCACCAAGATCATGTCCGCCCTGCTGATCTTCGAGGCCATCGACCGGGGCGAGCTGCGGCTGGACCAGCAGATCACCGCCACCGCCACCGCCCTGCGCGGCCTGCCGGAGGACGGCAGCACCGCCGACATCGTGGAGGGTGAAACGCTGACGGTGGAGCAGCTGCTGTACTGTATGCTGGTCATCTCCGCCAACGAGACGTGCAACATCCTGGGCGAAACGCTGTGCGGCAGCGTAGATGCCTTTGTGGCGCGCATGAACCAGCGCGCCCAGGAGCTGGGGTGCAAAAACACCCACTTTGCCAACACCACCGGCCTGACCCAGTCCGGCCACTACTCCTCCGCCTACGATCTGTATCTCATCACCCGCGAGGCCATGAAGCACGAGGACTTTATGACCATGGTGAACACCAAGTCCTACGAGATACCTCCCACCAACAAGACCGAGGAGGAGCGCGTGCTCCACAGCACCAACGCCCTGATCTCCAACTGGCGTCTGGCGGGCTATCTGTACTCCGGCGCCCAGGGCATTAAGACCGGCAGCACCGATGCCGCCGGCCAGTGCCTTGTCTCCTCCGCTGTCCGCGGCAGCCGCACGCTCATCAGCGTGGTGCTGGGCGCGGAGAAGGTCGAAAAGGAGAACGGCTCCGGCTATATCGTGGAGAGCTTTACCGAGACGGCCCGTCTGTTCGACTGGGGCTTTGACAACTTTGCCCCCCAGCAGGTGCTGGACGAGAATGAGCTGATCCAGGAGGTCCCCGTGGCCCTGAGCAAGCAGGTCTCCACCGTGGCCGTCCACCCGGCGGAGAGCGCCGACGCCATGCTGCCCAAGGATCTGGACGTCAGTGCCCTGACCCGCACCGTCACGCTGGATAACGAGACGGCGCTGGCCCCCATCGCCGCCGGCGACCGCCTGGGCGAGATCACCGTCAGCTATGGCGACACCACCTACGTCACCGTACCCCTGCTGGCCGTGGCCGACGTGTCCGCCAGCCGCTTCCTGTCCCTGCGCCACGCCATCGGCGAATTCTTCTCCCAGCGCTCCGCCCGCATCGC
>ERZ1034992.1522-NODE-1522-length-10155-cov-12.268515_pt1 | contig 10155 bp, 4 predicted proteins | sample MGYA00520695_ERZ1034992 | MGnify/ENA primary metagenome ERZ1034992 (study PRJEB33766, sample SAMN09781778) | gut metagenome | biome: gut microbiome | host: Homo sapiens | place: Madagascar | study: EMG produced TPA metagenomics assembly of the PRJNA485056 data...
CTTTTGTAGCTAATAATTTTTCTTTCTCTTTTTCTTTATCAACTTTTGGATCATTGCTTGGTTGTAAGCGTTGAAATCCTCCTGCGCTAACTTCTGCAAAAGTATATCATGAATCACTATCAGTAGTATTTGGTATATTCATTTCAGTTGTATATAATCCTTTTAGGTGCGTATCAACAGGAGATTCAAAGTAGTTTTTAAATGTGCGAATATTTTTTAAGAAACGTTGTTGCGCTAAAAAATATTTGTTAAAATATTCTGTAATTAAACCATCTCTATTTAGAAGATAAGTTGGCACTTGTGGTTTTGCACTAAAAACTGCATTATAAGCATTATCAAAGTATTGCGTTGGATTACTTTGATTGTATTGATTAGTTATTTCAGGTAGTTGACCTTTTTCTTCAATAACAGTATTGATATCACTATTTCATGCTGCACCTAAACTATCAAATGAGTTATTTAGATCTGCGATAATATTCGCCTTTTGTTTAATAGCTTCATAATAAGATTTTGTATATGATAATAATTGTCCATTAGTAATGCGCAATTCATTATTTAATTTATCCATAAGAACTGTATATTCAGATTTAGTAAATAAATTATGATCTAAGAAATAATCAAAATTAATAAGTTTGTTTTCTAACCAAGGACATTTATCTGCAATATCTGCGAAATTCTGTTCTTCTATAGTGATTTCTTTGTAAAAGCGAATAGGAAAATCATACGAAATAATAGATAAACTATCACTCTCTACTTCAACAAATCAAGGTATACAAAGATATAAAATATAACTCTTTAATGCTAAAATTTTATCATAAGACAATGGTTTATCTTCTTCTAAGCGATATTGTAAATCTCCACCGCCATCATATAATAATCTAAAAGAAGTATTCAATGTTGAAATAGTTGCTTCTTGATGTTCATTTTGTACTGTATATTGAATACGAATACTATTATGTAAAGTATTGCCATTGTCAACAAAAGAAAGATAATTATAAAGTTTATTGAGTTCTGGATCTGCGGTTAATTTAATGCGAATTTCTTTATCTTTAGCATTATATGTGATATTAGTTTTATCATTTATAGTATTTTCTAATAAAGTAATATCACCTGTACGATAATTAGACACAGTTAATGAAGTCCCTTTTAAAAGATCATTAAACATACCAATGTGATAATTACTAGATATCCAACTTGTAGATTGAAAATAATCATAAAAGAAATTTGGTATTTCAGGAAGTAAGCTAACTAATTCATCTGCATAAGTATTACTATTAACATTTAAAACAGTAGACAAAGAAGAACCGCTATGAGTAAGACTAAAATCTTGAATATTAGAAAATGGTGAATAAGTTAAACAAGGACGTTCTTCATTTTTCTTTGGTTCTACCCAAAAGTATTTATATAAAATACCATTATTATAGTATTCATAAGTAATAATTTGCAAATCTAATTGTTCGACAAGAGAAATTAATGCGGAATCAGCACTAGCTCCAGAACAAGAGAAAACAATAGTTTCATAATATTCACCATAATTGTGCGTGATAACATTGCCATTTATATCTTTAATATCATCTGGATAAGGTTTTTTAATTAATTGTGCGCAATCTGTTGGAGTTTCTCCTGAAAAGACTTTTAATTCATCTTGCGCGGTTTTATATAAGCCTTGCGGCATTAAAAGATAGTTGTAAGCTATATGACATTCTGGTTTGATTTTTTTATAAATCCACCAATCTATTGTGCGCGCCCCGATGAAATCATCATCACTACTGTCATTTGTAATTGTATAACCATCATTTTGAGTGCTCAATTGGTATGTAAATGCGTCTTGGCAAGTGATATTATAAATAATACTATTTTCGCCGAAACTATACTTAATATCCTTAATGATAAAAATCATTTGACGATCAAAATTATCTTCGAGTAATAATAAACTACCATTATGTAGATAATTAATAAAAGGATTGTCTTCCCAAGTGTCTTGATTATGAATTTTATTAGACATACTAAAAGTTAATTCTTTTTGTGCGTTTTGATGTAATGATAACTTTTCGTCATAAGTATAACTAAAAGAGTGTTTTTGAGTTGAAAAACTCTTATTTTCTACACTCTTTTTATTATGTTGATAGATATAATTTTGGTCGTAAAATTCACTTATCGGCAATATACTATATTTGACGTTTGTTAAACGATTATTAGAAACAGTTGTTGATAATAAACTTAATTTAAAGTGAATCATAATTGCTCCTCTCTAATAAAAATGAATTTTAGTAAGCGGTGTTAATGCTTCTAAATCTTTATTTTTCATATTTATAGTATAAACGAGTTTTTTGGAATTATCAAAAACATAAGAATATATTTTTCAAGTATAATCAACAAATACTTCTTCATCACCAATACGGATTTCATTAAATGGTGGGAGTTTTTCTTGATTTCAATAACTACCATTATAAAAATTCAAATCGGTTTGTTCGTAAGTTGTAAATAACGGACTATCGCAAACTATGCGATCTTGCGCCACAAGAGAAAGATAAAGAGTTTCACCATTAGTTTCGCCACCTTTTTCTTGATAATCAAAAGTAAATTTATCACCTAAGAAATAGCCGATATAAAATGAAGCAAAACTTGAAGAATATAAAAGAAAATTATCAACTTTAGAAAATAAACGATAGTTTTCAACTGGATTATTATTAAAAATTACTGTTCCAGCCGCGAAAGGTTTAAATGTGCCTTTTTCAACCGCGGAATTAAGTTGATCTTGGGTCATATAATCAGGCACTTTATAACTAAAATCAGTTAATCAATAGCTATTTTGATATTCACAATAAAGCCCATGATGTAATCATAAAATTAAAGGATTATAAAGATGACATAATACTTGTGTGTGATCTGCATCTGTATAAATAGTGTGTAAGAAGTTTAATGATTCTAATGAAATTTGTTGCGCCTCTTCTTTACCTTGATTATATGTTTTTACCCAATCATTCATAATAAGATAATCAGGTTGATAATAATGCCAATAATTAATAAAACTAGTTAAGCGCAAATTAATCCATTGTAAATATTGATCTCATTGTTTATAAGAAGGATCTTGTCCCGCGGGAATAGTGAAATTATATTCTCTCATAATTTACCTCCTATTTTGCCGCGATCCAAATATTTGACGGATAAACTGAACTTGTAATAGTGTAATCATCAGTAGATTCAACTCTTTGATAATCTAAGTAAATTTCTTCATAACTGTCATCTGTTTTTAAAAAGAATTTGACTACTGGTTGAACTACAACTTCATTATTATTGATTATGCTTTTTACCTTTTGTATACTAACTGCGGCAGTATATTGTTGGAATAAACTGTATGCGCCTTGAATGGAAGCATTACCAATTGCGACTGTATATTCCATTTTTTCATATGGAATATCACTATTAGTGGTGCTTGTGCCTACAGAAGGTGCCGCACTATTAAAGTTATATTTAATAATCAAACTTTTTAAATTATCATCATATGAAACTGATGCAGGATAATAATAGCCGCTATTTTGCGATTTAATTAATAATTGTTCGCCATTATCAAGTTTTAAAACAACATCACCACGACTATATCATTGATCATTTGATTGGAATGACTCATTAGTATTAATAACTAATGATTCACCATTATGTAGCGCGGTAAATTTAATACCTAATTCATCCTTATTATTTACTACTTGTGTAATATGATATAAATCCCAATAGGTTAATTGTTTATGTAAAGTATTAATACGCTCATTAATCGCTTGTAAAGATTTGCTATATTCAGAAGTTTTTGTATCCGCAAATGTATTATAGCTTTTTACTTTTTCATTAAATAAATCTGTTGCCATATTAGTTAATGTTTTTGAAGTTTTCTTTTTAATGTTCATATTATATCACCTCTAAATTAAATTCGTGCGTCCACGACAAATAATGTCGCAATTTTCAGTATTAACAATAGTGCGATCAGTAATTGCCTCTTTACCAATACCTGAAACCACTAATTTAAAATTGACTTTAGTTAAATCAAAATCATTTCAATCAAATAAACCTGGAATAGCAAATTTATTAACACTTAAATTGTCAACAATGCGTTCACCTGAATTAGTAGTTGTTTGTAAAGTAATTGGTCTAAATACACCATCTTCACTACCATCTAAAATATAAAGTAAACCTGAATTAGAGTCATATTTTAAACCAATATAAACATTATTGGCAATTAAATTTTTATATTCTTTCGCAATAGTCATAGAATTAGATAACCCAGTAGTAATTACAAATGCGTTGTCATTACTAACAATTAATTCATTTTCACTAGTAAAATTATTACCTGTTAAAGCACTTTGTAGCTTTGCAGTTGTCGCACTAATTGTTTGCCCCGCAGGAATAATTGTAAATTGACCACCTTCAGATAATCATAAAAGATTTTTTAATTCAACATCAAATAATAGTTGTGAATCAATAACAGTAGTGTTTGGTCGATATTCAGCGATATATTGTAATCTTAAACCATCATAAGGTCTTTGAGTCTTGAGATTAAGAGTAATAAAAGAAGTTAAAGTTGTAGATAAATCTGATAATGGAGTTTTTGAATTAGTGTTTAAATGTGTATTAAAGATTAAAGATTGATTATCTTGAACTACCTCTTCTTGCTCAGGTATATAATGTTCTCCATTATAAGCACAACTTTCACCTTGAATATCAAAAGTAAGTTTAAGTTCCGTATAATAACGTGGTTCAGTTTTGCCATCTTTGGTTGTTTCATATCCTACTACTGAACGAATATTTGAATCGCCAATGCTTGCTAATTTTACAAGATAAACGTGAAGTGGGTCATAATCGAAAGCCAAGTTTGAAATTTCATAAGGATGAAGCCAATAAATTAACTTACGATACTGTTCTTCTGAGAACCAATATACACCAATAGAAAAAGTAATCTTAGCAGTAGAAAAAGTCACGCCAGTTAATGTTCCAGCCGCAGATTCAAATTGCGGTTTAGTATAATTATTTGTATATATTGCACCATTATAAAACTTTAAATCATTTTTATTAATTATAAAAGCGCCAAATTCTTTAAAGGCATCAGTATTGCGCCAATGAAAACGGCAATATTGATCTAAGCGGGCCTCGAGGGCCGCACGCTTAGATTCTGTTGTCGAAGTTAAATTTGTATATTTTGCCATTTTATACCTCCTACTTTTTACCCATTTGAGTAAGAATTTCCATAATTGCCGCACGAATATTTGTGCCTTGATCTTGAGTTAAATTGTAAGTTTCTCCTGCGACATTAAGAATTATATCGCCTTCCTTATTATATGATAATGCTTGAGATAAATCATCAAATCCACCAATTGAACTGCCAAAAGTAGAAGATAAATCACCAATTAAATCTTGTAATTGTAGCATTGTCATACCTGAACCTTGAGTACGAATTAAATCCGCGATAAATTGTTCAGGATTTGTCATATCTTTAGTCATCATTTGTAATAATAATTGACTATTGTCTAATAAATCATCAAGAGTATCAGAAATATTATTAATTTGATCATCAATATTAGATAAAATTTGCTCTTGCGCTCTTTGACGAAGTGTATCAATACGTTCTTCCGCCATATCTTTTAATGCTTTCTCAAGTTCCGCAGCTTGAGAACGTGCATCGGCGTTAGTTGAAGAACCTAAACGAGCTAAGTTAGTTATAAGTTTAGAAGTTTCTTCGTCATAATCTTGATCTTCTTCAGACTCATTAATTTTATCAAAGTAATCTTGATATGCTTCTTTACGTTTATCAAGAGATTCTTTAAGAGCTTCTTGTTCTTTTTGTAAATATTCTTTATATGATTCAAGTTGTTTATTTTGTTGTTCTAAACGAATAGATAAATCTGCTTTGAAAATATTATCTAAATCTTCATAATATTTAATTTGTTCTTTTAAATAGGAAATTACTTGTTCATTACGTTGATCACCTTGTAAAGCTAAATTATATTCAAGTTCAGTATTGAGATCTTGTAATATTTGTTTGCGTTGCTCTTCAAGAGTTTTATTATTGCGTAAGGCTTCTTCAATTTTTTGATAATCACCTGACTCAAAAGCTTTATATAATGCTGCGTCTCCAGCAAATAATTCCGCATTATCTGATAAGAAAGTTGTTTTATCTGTTTCTGATAATGTTGATCAACTTTTAGCTTTTTCATAGAAATTATTAATTGTATTATCAAATTTCTCAACTGATTGACCAATATTTAAGATACCACTAGCAATAACCTTACCAATAGCATTAACAATTGCGTTTCAAGTATCTTCAAATTCTTGTCCTGTTAAAGTATTTAAAAGTGAACCATAAGTAGCTTGAATCGCAGTAGAGATATCATTATCATATGCTTGAAGATTTGTTAATAAAGTATCAAAGTTATCTTGAAATAATGATTGAGTGAAATTTTCATTAACTTTATTAATAGTTTTCCAACTTTTATAAAGACTGTTAATTTGATCTATTGTTAAGCCATAAGCATCAATATATTCAATCGCTTTATCACCAAGAGAAGTAAGAATATCATATTCTTGATATAAATCATTAAAGAGCTCTTTTTGTTCTCCTGCTAATTGAGATAATGCGGTTTGATATGCTTTAATTTTTTCTGTTAAATCATAATCATCACTAGTCATAATATCTGAAATTAAAGTAGATACACCATCTAATTCAACTTTAAGTCCACTAATTGATTTCGCTAAATTATTAAATTTTTCAGGATGTAAAGCATAATCCCAAGCTTGCGAAATATCCATTTGCGCTAACATAGACTCACCTAATGATTGAATTGATAATTTTGCTTCACTAGTTAAATTAGGTAATTGGTCAAGTGATTTATAGAATAGATTATTATTGCCAGCACGAACTGCTTCTCGCGCGGTAGAATAAGTTGTATCTTCTTCATTTAAAAATTTTGCTTTTTCTGTAGGAGATAAACGAGAAAGAATTGTTGTTTGTTCAGTATATTTTCTTAATGCTTCAGCATTTTTTGTTTCTGATAAACGTTGAAGATAAGCACGTTTTGCTTCATTAGTTGAATAACCACTAAAAACTTTTTTCTCATCATCGCTTAATTGGTCTGCCGCTTGAGACATTAAATCATTCATTTCTTTTAAATCGGCATTAGTTTTAACTAATTTGTCATCAATAGCGTCAAATGAATTGCCAATAGTTGAAAGTGATTGCGCAGTTTTTGTTAAGTTATAAATATCTGCACTTAAATTATTAATTTGTTCGTTAGTTCTTTCTGACTCAGATTTAAAAGCACCTGCTGCTGCAGCCATACTGATTATAGCAATACCAACTGCTGCTGCTACTGCTAAACCGATCTTCCAATTTTCTTTAAAAGCAGAGCCAACTATTGTTCATAAACTATTGTTTTTGATTACTGCGCCTTTTTTGACTTCTTCATTTTTTTCTTTCTGTGTCAATTTAGCACTAATAGCTTTTAAGCTATTCATAGTTGTAATTAAACCAATAATTGAACCAAATGTACCTTTTAAATTTGATCAAGTATTACCAATAATACCAACAGCATGCTCTTGTTGATTGAGTAAATTCATTTGATCACTATAACTATCAACGATATATTGTTGACGTTCAGTTTCCAAATCAAATTGTTCTAAATCCATTTGAGCTTGTTGTAGTTGAATTTGTAATTCTTGTCTTTTAGCATCAGTAATCTTTTCATCTGCTAATTGTTTTTTTAATGAATCAATATTGTTAATTTTTCCTAAACGAGTTTCTTGTTGTGTAAGTAAAAAATGATCTGCAGCTAATTTATTTTTCTTTAAATCAATTTTTTGTTGTTGAATATTTAATGCTTGAATTTGTTTATTTAAAGCGAATTCTTGAATTTTTTTCATTACAATATTAGCACCCATTAAGCTAATTGTTGTAATTGTTGCAATCATTGCTGGTTGAAATGATAAAATTTGATTTATTACTTCAAGTATATTAGAAAACCCATTTACTAAGTTTACAACAGCATCACTATTAACAAAGGATGTGACGATTTTTTCTCAAGCAACATTAACTTTATTTAATGCGGCCTCCATACCTTGAGTATAAGTAGCCATTTGAGCCATTGTAGCTCCGCTTGCTCTTTGAGATACTTCTTGTAATTCAATAACACGTTGATAATCATCCATCATAGCAATTAAACGTGATTGTTGACGAGTACCCGCTAAAGCCTTAGCAACTGCTGCTTGTTGATTTGTATTTAATGTATCCCATTTTTTACCTAAATCATCTAAAACATCTTCGGTAGAACGTAATTCACCATTTTGATTCTTTAATGCTATACCAATATAATTTAATTGAGTTTCAACGTTGTTTATATCTGTATCACCTTCAAGGGTTGAACCATAGTCTGTTAATTCACGCATACGCGCAATAATTGTTTTTAAAGCAGTACCAATAGTTTCTGGTGCTTCTCGAGTGGTTTCAAGACCTTTAGATAACAAGGCAGTTGTATAATCAATTGACATACCTGCTAAGTTTGCTTGTGATGCAACTTTACTTAACGCAATAGCAATTTCATCGTATGAAGTAGCAGATGCTGCAGCAACTGCTGCGAACTTATCTGAAACTTTCATAGCATCTTCTGCTGATAAACGGAAACCATTTAAAGCAGTAGTTAAGTAGTTAACAGAATCAGCGGTACTAATACCCGCAACTTTCGCCGCACTGACTGCCGCCTTAGTTAATACTAAAGCTTCTTGAGTAGTTTTACCTTGACGCATATATTCCGCAGATATATTTGCAATTTCTTTTGTTGTAGCACCTGTTTGTCCTGCAAGCTCTTGATATTGAGTTAATAATGAGTAAACCTCTTTACGAGTTTTACCTGTCGTCATAGCTTGTTCAGTTAATGCTTTATCAAGATCTGTAATTGTCCCAACTGCTTCTCTTAAAGCTTTTTTAACTGATTTAAGAATAATAGCATATAATGTAAATTGTTTAAATGCTTTTCCTAAAGCGCCGCTTTGTTGTTGAAGAACTTTAGTTAAATCACCACCCGCTAAGGCAGTTAATTGAGACTCTTTCGCCGCGTTGCTTTCTTCTTGTAAAACACTAATATCTTTACTTGTTTGAGTAGTATTTTGTAAAGTTTCTTTAACAAATTCAGGTTGTTCTTGTGCAGTTGGATTTAATCCTTCAAGTGTAACTTTTTCTGCTTGTAAATTAACTTGATCTGATTTAACTTCTGCTTTTAAATCTTGAACATTTTTTAAAGCTGCCGCATAATCTACTATACCGGCATTTTTAAATATTTGGTCTTGATTTTTAAAAGGTTCACCTGTAGTTTTGTTAACTTGTAAACGGTTTTCTGAATATGCTTTTGCTATGCTATCAATATTTGTTAATTCACGACCAGTAGACTTATTAATATAAATTTTATTATCATCTTTTTTAATTTTTTGTAAAGCTTCTTCTTGTGCTTGTAAAGCTTGACTTAATTTACCTTGTGAAGTAATGTATTTTTTATTGGCGGTTTCAACTTTATTTTGTTGAGCTAAATATTCTTTTGAATAATTACCAATACTAACTGCACCTTTATCAATAATACTACGTAATTCAACAAGTTGATTTAAAAAACGTGTAAGTTCAGGACCTTTTAATTTAGATAAATCTTGACCTTGTATTTGAGTCAAAATACCTTGACCTTTTTTATAACGTTGTTCACCTATTGTGCCGCTAAATCCACCTTTATCACGAATACGTGCTAAATCTTGTTTGGCGGTTTGTATATCTTCAGATAGCTTGACCTTGATTTTTAATTCATCAGCCATAGTTTACCTCCAGTAGATTAATCTACTATATCTTTAAATTCTTTTACTAAATCAGCGATTTCTTTATTTTCTGCTGCGTAAACATTACCAGCTTGATCTAAAATTTCTTTAATTTTATCGAAACTTAAATCATTAATAAAGTTTTGGATTGAAACTTTAGCTTCATCTAAATTAGTTAAATAGAATATTTTTGCTTCTCTTACTACTTCTTTTAATGGTTTATGAGTAGTTTTGTAAAAAATTGATTTTTTATATTGTGGTTCAAATTTTCTTATTGCCACTACCATATCAAAGTAGTTTGAAATTTTTAAAATTTCTTTA
>ERZ1034992.1526-NODE-1526-length-10136-cov-5.615812_pt1 | contig 10136 bp, 8 predicted proteins | sample MGYA00520695_ERZ1034992 | MGnify/ENA primary metagenome ERZ1034992 (study PRJEB33766, sample SAMN09781778) | gut metagenome | biome: gut microbiome | host: Homo sapiens | place: Madagascar | study: EMG produced TPA metagenomics assembly of the PRJNA485056 data...
TGGTTGCGGAGACAGGACTTGAACCTGCGACCTCCGGGTTATGAGAAATCTAAAAATAGTGCGTTACAGTGTTGTTTTGTTGGGTTTGGTGGTATTGCGTACCAAGGCTCAGAACGGATTTTGTCCCATGTGTACAAAAGAGTGCTGCATCGTGCTGACCCGTCCCAACCCCTTTTGGGGGCAGTTTTGGGGGCAAATTCGTGATACGGATTCTCTCATACTCCAATCAAATAAATGCGCAGCTTTGGTCTCATTGGAAAATACTCATACCCACATCACAGGGCTTACGCAAGTGAAAAGCCCAATGAACCAATATATAAGTTTTACTCTCCAGCAAGAAGTTGTACGCAAACCAACTCTACACCATCCTAGCACACCGCCCCTGTCGCCGCGAGAAACGCCCCTGTTTGGGCGCGTTCGCAGCGCATCGGCGCGGTACCTGCTCAGCCAAATACCGCCCAAAATTTTCCGTTTTCCAGAGATTTTTGCTTCACCACAAAGGCATTTACCTAGACTGGATTTTCCTGTACAGGTAAATCCAACACAAATAAAATACTAAGATACTATCGTATCCTATCCGTAAAAACGCAAAAAGCAGAATTTTTCCCACTGTGGTTTTGCTGCGATTCGTACAACTTAACACCAGAGAGTACAACTTACGATTGCATCCCTTTGAATCGATGCTGTATAATTAAATTGCTCAAACAGGCGGTGGGCAATTTCATCTGCCGACAGGTTGATTTTCAAAATCAGAAGCTTTATTGCATTTCACCCACAACTCCAATGCGCGTTGCTCATAACAGCGTCTGCGTATACATCGGGTGTGCGGCAGAGGTCACACGTTCTAATCTCATACATTCGTTCCCCATACTTCCAGTTGCGTCAGCGCCGGGAATGGGCTGGGGTCGTCAGCCTTTTTCAGGTCGTCCAGCAGCAGACTTGTGATGACGGCGCCGCCCAAATCAAAGCTCTGCCCCTTGCCCTCGGGGGATTTTTCCAGCGTAAGGATCCGTGTATCTCCGTTTGACAGCGTGACTCTCGCGCTTTTCCACCACGCATCGTGGGGAAAGTCCGCGCGGGTCGTCAGCACCAATGTATCCGCCCTGACCGAGCGGCCGAATTCCAGCGTCAAGCACGCTTCCGGATCACGGTTGATGCCCCAGCTTTGATAGGGGTAGGCGCCGTGGCTTTCGGGACAAATGACGCCGTCAATGGCGTTGCGGGCGGCAAAAACGGCTTCCCCCCGTGTTTCCACATTGGCCCATGCGTGGGGGTAGCAGGCCGTGTTGCCGTGGCAGTCGTAGCCGTTGCGGGCCAGATTGCGCGGTGCTGCAATTTCCTCTGTCCGCGCGGGCCGTGCCGAAAGATCGTGCATCTGCCCGGAAAAGGCTCGCGGGCTGTAACTGATTCGCGCTTCCGCAAAGGGTATTTCCAGCGTGAAAGAAGTTTCGTTCATGTAGACAAATTCCTCGTTCATGGCATCGTCCAGCCGGATGACATAGTACCCCGGTTCCGGCACGGTCATGGTAATCCTGTCGCCGGGCACATAAGCTGCCGGGTAAACAAGGTGGTTGCAGGCCTGCGCCAGTGTTCTGTCGCCGTTTGTGATTTTTAGCAATATATCGTTCATTTTTCGTCTCCAATTTTCAGAGTGACAGTGAATGGATGCTCAGCGGGCAAGGTCAGCACTACCGATTGAAAACCACCCACAGGATTGAACAGGCGGCGGAAGCGGACGGGTGTGCCGTACTCCGGCGGCAGGGTCAGCGGGCGGTCTGCCTGCACGGTTAGGGCAGCGGGACCGCTGCCGATGCGCACGGTGTTGGCATCCTGCCATTCAACATTTTCCCCCTCCGGCGAGATGACGGGCAGGATAAACCTTGCATCCGCGTCCTCACTGTGACCCGTCACGGTAACTTTTCCCGGCATTACGGAAACGGCAAAATCGTACCGTCCGGCGGCGTCCTGAGCCGCAGTGCGCAGTCTGCCGCCCGCGCCAGTCTCATTTTTGCCCACAGTCAAGGCGGCGGTCAAATCATTGCTGCTGCAATAGGTTTTACCGTCGCGGCGCAGTTCGATGCGCGGCGTGGTGCAAATGTCAAACTGCCAGCGCGGCATCTGCATGTTGTTCGGCTCATTCTGGCGGTAGGGATCCATACTGCCCGCCAGCACCGGACCGCGGGCGGCGTGCCACAGCAGTGACACCATACCGCCCGTGGGGTGACCGCCTGGCAGGTATTCATAGTCATAGCCCGTCACAGTCGTGCGCCAGTTGCCTTGCGCGATGCGAACCGTATTGATGGTGGGATAATACCGCGTGCCAGCCGCTGTCTCAGAGGGCAGCCTGGGCAATGCCGCCGGGAGCTGCCAGCCGTCATGCACAAGCGCCGCCACGGACTTGGCATGGCAGAATGTGTGGTGAATACAAGCGGGTTCCCCTGCTGTTATATACATCGGTCCGCCGTACAAAAGACCGTCATGGGTGCATCGGTTCAGCAATTCCAGATTTTTCTGTACAGCGGCGGCAAACACCGGGTCATGGCGGCTTAGGGCCGCAAAGCTCGCAAGGCATCCATCTGAGGTACGGCTGCCCCACCAACTCCACTTGTAACTGCGGCTGCCGAAGCTATTATCCCACCCGCCGTCAGGCAGCATAAAGTTGAGGTGCTCCCGCGCGGTGCGCAGCACAGCGCGGCCTACATCCTCATCCCCGGTCAGTTCAGCGTACAGAATCAGCGCGGGCAGTGATTCCTCCGCGTTATACCCAAGATCCACCGGGCGGCAGTTCTTGGGCGTTACGGCTGTCATAGGGTGACCCTCGCCGTACAGCAGACCGTCCGCCGTGATGTGTGTCACGGTAAAATCCGCCAGCTGCTTTGCCTTGGCTGCGAACCGCTCCCCACCCAAAAGGCGCGCGGCCAGTGCCATTGTGTAGGCGCAGGTGATGGGATAGTTGACATTGCCGCCGATTTTTTCAATATTTTGGCAGAGATACTCCGCCATCTCGGCAAAGCGGGCTGTCCATGCATCGCGTCGCACCAGCGGCGCAGCAGCGCTTTGTGCATGGTTCAGCCCTCCATATCAATACGAATCGTGCGTCCGTCCGCGCAGGAGATCTCGATTGCATTGCCTTTGCGCGCGGCAAAGGGCTTGGCTGCGAAACCGCCGCACTCATCGGCATCCGCCGGACGGGCGTAGAAGGCATCCACCAGAATATGCGTACCGGGCTGCAAGGCGGCTTTCAAATATGGCACAGCGCAGAGGTTTGCCATCAAGTTCGTGTTGGGGAAGGTGCGCACAAACTCGGCCTGTGCGCCGCCCAGCAGACTGACCGCCGCCGTGCAGCCCCACGGCAGGAACACAGCCTTGCCGCCGCTGACGTCCTCGACCTGCTGCAGCAGCACCTTGCCGTCCTCGGCCCCGATGCGGCGGGTGAACGGCTCCTCGACAGACAAGGCAAAACCGCCATCGGCAATGTCTATGGGCGAAGTCGTCACAATTTTATGCACGCGGACATGCCAGCTGCCGCCGCAGGGTACGACCCAACTTTGCGCCGTGGTGCCGGGCAGCAGGGTATAGGCGGCGTAGGTATAAGCGTCCGTCACGGCAAAGTCATCCGTGCCGTAACGCATACGGTAGAAGTTCATCCCTGCCGGGCTGGCAGCCAATGTGTTGTCGAACGCGCCGTCCTGCAGATCGGTGCCGCGGCCAACGCTGAAGCCAAAGCGGTTGGAGTAGACGAACTTTTCATACTTGGCGCTGATGGCCCCATGGTTCATGCAGTGCTGCCCCACCGGGAACACCGTGATATGTCCGCCGTCGTGGCAGACGAGCATGTGGGGTTTGTCCTGCCGCTGCTGTACCGGGTGCGGAACCGTTGCGTCCGGCGCTGTCCAGAACGGATGGTCGGCGGGCAGCGCCAAAAACAGGAACGCCTTAAAGGCCCAGTAGGGACTGCCGGGGGCATTGTACCACTCGCTCATGAGCAGGTTCTGGTACTGGTACCCGATGGTCAGCACGCCCGCCGCGTCGGTGATGGGGTATTGGAACCAGTGGTGCAGGTTGGCCAGCACGGTATGGCGCACCGCGCCCCAGGGGATGCTTTCATTCTGCGCACCTGCAAACGCATAGGCCGCAAAGAATGCTGCGTGGGCGAAGCGGTAGGTCAGACTGCGGCCAAACGGAATCTCCGCGCCGTCATCTGCGAACCACTGGATGAAATCCCCGGCAAATTCGCCGCTGCGGGCCTTAAGTCTGGCCGCGCAGCCATCGGCATCCAGCGGGGAGAGTGCCGACCAGATGAGCGAGTAAAAGTGCATGGCAAAGGGGATATAGTAATCCATCTGGCCGGGGTTACCGTCAAAATACCAGCCGCCGCCGGTATAACAATGCTCGACAACGCCAAAATCATCCTTCAGTTGATCGGTGTCATAGGGCAGCCCCAGCCGGGCAAAGGTCATATTCGTTAAGATGCGGAAGAACCGCCAGTTGTTGGGGCGGATGCGGTGGGCGTTCATCTGATTGAGCCAGCAGTAGACATTCTGCTTCTGGGCGTCGGTCAGCGGCGTCCAGAGCACATCCGGGGCAAGGCAGAGCGCCAGATCCAGCGCGGCAGTCTCGACCATCTTCTGGTCATAATCGAAGATGTCCCCCCAGTATTCGGAATGGCTTGGGTCGGTGCCATGGACAAGACCCGCGCGGTAGAGGTCGGCCCATGCCGTGATTTCTGCCTGCTGATCAGCGGGCAATGCCGTGTTATCGCCGCCGAACAGCGGACCAAGCCCCCAGAGAATACGCGCCCAGCCTTCCATGCGGGCATCTTTTTCACCGTAGTGAGCAGCTGTGTTGCCAACCTTGAGCAGAGCGCCCCCCGCCGAGTAAAAGGCTTTGAGAGGACGAATCAAATCCAGCAGCGCCGTGACGGCGTCCTGCCGGGTCTGCATAGGGTTGGCGGCTAAAGCCGATGCAAAAACATCCATAGTGATGATCCTTTCGTGATGATAAAAAAGGCTTCCCCCGCGGGGGAAGCTGTCTGCGAAGCAGACTGATGAGGGCAGACCTTCCGCGGCCACCCATGCAGGGGCAGCGCCATTCAGTTTTCCCCTCATCCGGCGCTGCGCGCCGCCTTCCCCCGCGGGGGAAGGCTTTTATAAATTTACCAGAAGCACTTATCCCCGCCAAGCAGGCGCAGGAGGGTCTCATAGAAGAAATAGTCGCCCCAGATGACGCAGGTTGCGCCGGTGTCGCGGTGGTAGATGGCGTCGGTCAGCACACCCGCGCGGTCTGGGTCATGCAGAAAATAATGGTCGTAGAGACTGCGCACAATGGTCCGGGCGGCGGCGCGGTCTCGCGCGGCCTCGGCGTTGTCCACATACTGTGCCAATTCCAGCAGACCGCAGGTGAAAATCGATGCAGCGGAGCTGTCCCGGATATCGGGGATATGGTCGTTAAAGGTGAAATCCCAGTAGGGGACAAAGTCGGCGGGCAGGTTCTGCAAAAATACCTCGGCGGCTCTGCGGCTCACTTCCAGAAAGCGCGGTTCTTTTGTGTAGGTATAGGCCAGCGCAAACCCGGTCACGACCCATGCCTGCCCGCGCGCCCATGTTGTGTTATCGTGGAAACCCTGATGCGTGCGCCCTTCGACAGCCTTACCTGTGGCGGGATCCATCAGATAGGTGTGGAACGAGGAGTAATCCTCCCGCACGAGATAGTCTGCACAGGTGTGGGCATGGGCGGTGGCAATGTCCGTATAGCGGGCCTCTCCGGTCGTCTCGCCGGCCCAGAACAGCAGCGGCAGGTTCAGCATCGTATCCACGATGATTTTTACATAGGGTGTGCCGACATTGAACTTGCCCCACGCTTGAATGTAGCGGCCTTTCTCGTTATAGCGCTCACACAGCATATCGGCGGCGCGCAGGGCCAGCGTTTTGGCCTCCTCGTCCCCCGTCAGCTTGTACAAAGCGACAGCAGACAAAGTGTACAAAAAGCCTAAATCGTGGCTGATGCCGATGCGGTCATCCAGTCGCGCCCTGAACGACGCGAGATAGTCGTCCTTATACTGCAGGAACGCAGCGTCTCCGGTGCGCCTGGCGGCCAGAAACATCATACCGGGGAAGAAAGAGGACGTCCAGATGTTGTTTTCCTCCGGCGTGTAGCGCAGCCCCTCGGCGGGCAGGGTGCTGACATGCGGGTAGCGGCGGGTGTACAGCGGCGCGGCACGGCGCAGCTTTTCCTCGATTTCCGCGCACATCTGCAAATACAGCGCATTATCCTGCGGCGCGGTGAAACGTTCGGACATAGTTTTCCTCCTTTACTCCTTGACAGCGCCAACCATGACGCCGGCGGCAAAGTATTTCTGCAGGAACGGATAGATGCAGAGGATCGGCACCGTCGCGACCATGATGGTGGCATACTTGACAGTGGCGGCCACAGATTCCACATCGGCGACGCCGGTGCCGCCGGTCATGTTGGAGGTGCTGTTCTGCAGCAAGATCTCGCGCAGGACGAGCTGCAGGGGGTACATCTCGCGGTCACGCAGGATAGCAGACGCCCAGAACCAGCCGTTCCACACACCGACGCCATAATACAGCACCATGACAGCCAGAATTGCCTTGGACAACGGCAGCACGATGGAGAACAGCACCTTCAGATGGCTTGCACCGTCGATGCGGGCGGCCTCGATCAGGGATTCCGGAATAGAAGCAAACGAGGTTTTCAGGATAATCATGTTATACACACTGATCATGAACGGCAGGATCAAGCCCCACAGGCTGCCCGTCAGGTGCAGGCTCTTCATGTTCAAGTAGGTGGGGATCATGCCGCCGGAGAAGAACATCGTAAAGGTGATGAGCAGCATGATGGGCTTTTGGAACATGACATTGCGGCGGGAGAGGAAGTACGCGCCCAGCGAGGTCAGCGTGATCTGCAAAATCAAGCTCATGACAAGCACGAACATTGTATTCAGGTAGCCGCGCGCAATCATCGGGTTTTTGAACACCATCTCATAGGCACTTGTGTTGAAGCCCAGCGGCCAGAGCAGAATACCTGTATGGCGCATAAGCTGATTGCTGTTGGAGAAAGACGCAAACAGCACATACAGCATCGGGTACAGGCAGGCAGCGGCCACCAGTGCCAGGAAAATATAGTTGATGACTGAGAAGATCTTTTCGCCGGTGGACATTTTGACCTTCATGGTTTTTGTATTCTGCATGGTGGATCCCCCTTACCAAAGGCTCGTGTCGGCCAGCTTTTTGCTGAGCTTGTTCGCCAGCACCAGTAAAATCAAGTTGATGACACTGTTGAACAGGCCGATGGCCGTAGAGTAGCTCCAGCCCTGCTCCAGCAGACCGACGCGGTAAACATAGGACGAGATAATATCCGCAGTGTCGTAAGTGGAGGGGTTGTAGAGCAGGATGGTCTTTTCGTAGCCGACGCTCATCAAGCTGCCGATACGCAGGATCAGCATCGTGATGATGGTGGGCATGATGCCGGGCAGTGTGACATGCAAAAGCTTCTGGAAGCGGCCCGCGCCGTCGATGGACGCGGCATCATACAGCTGGGCATCCACGCCGGAGAGAGCCGACAGATAAATGATGGAGCCCCAGCCAACCTGCTTCCAGATGTCGGACAGCACATAGATCGTGCGGTAGAGTGCCGGATTCTGCAAAAGCGGGCTGCGCTCACCGCCAAAAAAGACGATGATATCATTGAACAGGCCGCTGGTCATCGAGAAATCGGTGATCATGCCGACGACGACGATCAGAGAGATAAAGTGCGGCAGGTAGCTTAATGTCTGAACCGTCTTTTTAAAGCCGCGGTGGTGGACCTCATTGATAAGCAGGGCAAGAATGATGGGCGCCGGGAAGCCGAACAGCAGCAGCTCAAAGCTGAGCAGCAGCGTGTTGCGGACAAGACGTCCAAAGAACGGGCTTGTGAAAAAGCGGGTGAAGTTGTCCAGGCCGACCCACGGGCTGCCGGAAAAGCCCAGTGCGGGTTTGTAGTTTTTGAACGCGATCAGTGCGCCATACATCGGCTTATACTGGAACAGAATAAAATAAATCAGCACCGGGATGATAATGATGTATAGCTCCCAGTTGCGCTGCCAGTCCCGGCGGGCGCGGAACGCAAAGCTGTTGCGGTTGACCGGTTTGGCCGTTTTTTCCGTCTTTTGGGCGGTAGGTGTTTTCATAAGAATTTCTCCCTTTGAGAAAAAAGTGGGACGGGCCAGCGGCCCGTCCCATGTTATGGCTGCCGTAGCAGTGTGTTATCAGCGCTCGTTGTAGCGTTCCAGAGCGGCGTCCTCGATCTCGATGGCGCGCTGCAGACCCAGGCTGTTCAGCGTTTCGACATACTGGTCGAAGTTGTCCAGACTCTCGGTACCCAGGATGAACTTGTTGGTCATCTCATCGCGGTAGGTCTCGACCTCGTTCATGATGGTGGAGTACTCCTCGCTCTCCTCCGCCGTGGGAGTAACGTTGGGCATGGCGTACTTGGCAGCGGTCTTGACCGTCCAGGTCTCATAGGACTTCTTCTGCCCGTCCAGCGTGTAGTACTGTTTCAGGTAGTTCAGATCCTGCACAAAGGGGCCGTTGTAGTTACCGCGGATGTAATGGGCCATAACGGTGCCGGGGGCCAGACCTTCGGGGTTGTTCATAATCAAGTCAGTGTAGGTGGGGACACCGTCCACCATCTCATAGGTGACGCCCTCAGTGCCGAAGTTGTAGTAGATATGACCTTCGTCGCTGTAACCCCAGTCCAGCAAGCGGGCAGCTGCCTCGACATCCTTGCAGGAGGTGGTGATGGCGACCATGCCCTGGTTGGGGCAGGCGCTGTCGATCTGGCCCATCTTCACGGTGTGCTCACTGTCGCGGGAAGGATAGGGGCAGGGCTGCAGGTTGAAGTCGGGGTCATTCTCAACGCCTGCGTTGCTCCAGACACCCATACGGGAACCGGCCCAGCCGAAGGATGCACCCGCGTTGCCGTTGCTGACCTTGGCGCTGACCGTCTCATAGCTGGAGGTCATCATGTCGGGGTCGAGCAGTCCTTCGGCATACCAGTCGTGCATGGTCTGCAGATACTCTTTGTAGTTTTGCTCGGCCGCACCGTAGTGGGACTTGCCATCCTCGCCCACATAAAAGCCGCGCTTGGTATCATAGGCGTAGGCGAAGGGGTTGTTGTCGGTCAGAGAGCCCGTCGTCCACTCATAGCAGAACGGAGCAGTCGCGCCCTCTTTCTCCTTAAAGGCAGTCAGCACGGTGTGCCACTCGTCAATGGTGGTGGGAATTTCCAGTCCCAGCTCATCCAGCCAGTCCTGGCGGATGAGCAGACCCTCGGTCACACACAGAGCTTCATCGCCGCGGATGAACGGGAACGCATAGTAGTTGCCATCATCGGTGCGGCACTGGCGGGCAATTTCGGGGTTGGCGTCGAGGTAGGCTTTCAGGTTCGGGCAGTACTGGTCGATGATGTCATTCAACGAGACGATAACACCGTCGGAGATCGCCTTTTCGGGGCCGCCGGGGTAGTTCTGCCAGTGGTATTCCATAACATCGGGCAGGTCACCGTCGGCCACCAGCAGGTTGAACTGCTCGTTCTGGCCGCCTGTTGGCGGATGCAGGAAGGTGATGTCCACGCCGGTGTTTTCCATCAGACCCTTGCCAAAGGGGCTTTCACCCATGTCCTTATAATAGGAGCCGATGCTCTCTTTCAGGTTGCACCAGTAGGTGATGCTGTGACCTGCGGCCATCGGGTAGGTGAACTCACCTGCGTTGCTGTTCTCCGCAGTGGTAGAGGCACTGCTGGCGGTCTCGGTCTCGGTGGATGCCGTGCTTTCGGTGCTGCCGCCGCAGCCTGCCAGCATCGTGGCGGACAGGGCTGCCGCAGCGGCCAGCGCGGTAGCCTGCTTGATTTTTTTCATGTTGGGGTTCCTCCTTCTTTGAAGTGGTTTTCTCTCTTATGAACGAGGCCCGGCCACTGAGGTTTTGTGGCGCTGAATGGATTTGGTTTTCAGCGGCCGGTGTTTGTTCCGTGCTTAGAGCCTACCACACTGCCGGCAGCAAAACCAGAATAAAAAGCCCCAAAAAATAGGCAAAACCTCAAATCGAAGATGGGAATTTTCCAAAATCCATAGGCAATTT
>ERZ1034992.1528-NODE-1528-length-10128-cov-5.788643_pt1 | contig 10128 bp, 8 predicted proteins | sample MGYA00520695_ERZ1034992 | MGnify/ENA primary metagenome ERZ1034992 (study PRJEB33766, sample SAMN09781778) | gut metagenome | biome: gut microbiome | host: Homo sapiens | place: Madagascar | study: EMG produced TPA metagenomics assembly of the PRJNA485056 data...
GTGCAGTTCTGCCAACATAATGGGGCGTGCCCCTGGCTTAACTTTAAACGACGAGACTTATCTGTTCAACGCAATTTCTGCGCGGACGGATAAGTCTTTTTTTGTGCCCTTACAAAACGGAGTAACTACCATGACATTATTTGACCTAATTCTGATCGCCATCAGCCTTTCCATGGACGCTTTTGCCGTTTCGATCTGCAAGGGCCTTTCGGTCCGCAAGGTCAGCTTTGCCCACGCCATGACCTGCGGGCTGTGGTTCGGCGGCTTCCAGTTCTTGATGCCCACGCTGGGCTTTTTCCTGGGCGACCGTTTTGCCTCGATCCTGACCAAGTTCGGCCCCTGGGTCGCTTTTGTACTGCTGGCCATCATCGGCATTAACATGGTGCGTGAGAGTTTCGACGGCGACGAAAAGCTCAATGATGACTACTCGGCCAAAGCGATGCTGCCGCTGGCTGTCGCTACCAGTATCGACGCATTTGCCGTCGGCGTCAGCTTTGCCGCCATGCAGGTCAACATCCTGCCCGCCGCAGGGCTGATCGGCTGCATCACCTGCCTGCTGTCCGCCATCGGCGTGCGCGTGGGTGCCCTGTTCGGCGATAAGTACCGCGCCCCCTCCGAGCGCATCGGCGGCATCGTCCTGATTTTGATTGGCCTCAAAACCCTGCTGACCGGGCTGGGAGTGCTGTAATTTTGGCGGCGCTTTTTATATAAACACTATGTCCGCCAAACCGCGCGGAAGCCTATGGAATGCTCCCCCTATGCGTCCCTTGACACCGTACAATTATCGCAATTTTTCGCATAACCCGTAGGGGCGGATCCTATATCAACCCGTGCCATTTACCGGCCACGCAAAATTGCTGCAGACGAACACTGTTCGCCTCTGTTGTTACCGCATTATTGCCTGTAGGGGGCGGTGTCCCCGACGCCCCTGCCCTTTTACTCCATAAGCAACCTTACATAATAACGATATATTTCCCCATACAAAAACGTGCATACGCCCCCACGGCACATGCACGTTTGCTATTATTTAAAAAATTTTACCCCATCAACCCCGGCAGAACTCCACAAACGCCCGCAAAATACTCTGGCTTTCCGCCGCCTGCCATCGGTGTTCCGGGTGCCACTGCACAGCCTGCACAAAACGGTATTCCGGCAGATACACGGCTTCGATCAGCCCATCCGGGGCCACCGCCTGCGCGCGCAGCGCCGGTGCCAGCGCCTTGATGCCCTGATGATGGCGGCTGTTCACCGCCATCGGCCCGGGGCCGTACAGCTCCCCCAGCGGCGTGCCCGGCAGCACCGTTACCTCATGGACCGTGCGATCGTAGGGCTTGTCCATGCTGTGGGTCAGCGCCGTGCCGGTTTGCGTTTTCAGGTCCTGATACAGCGTGCCGCCCAGCACGGTATTTAAAATTTGCAGCCCGCGGCAGATGCCAAAAATCGGCTTGTCGGCCTGCAACGCCAGCTCGATCAGGCGGGTTTCCATACGGTCCCGCAGCGGATCATTTTCACCGCAGAACGTTTCTTTTTGCTCACCGTACAGCGCCGGTGCCACATCGTTGCCGCCGGTCAGCAAAATACCATCCACCCGGCTGACCAGCTCTTGCAGCGTAGCGGCATCGTCCGTCAGCGGCAGCATCATGCCAACGCCCCCGGCTTCCGCCAGCCCCCGCATGTACCCCGGCAGCATCCACAAGCTGTCCCGCGCCGCATCCACGATCGGCGTCAATCCAATCAACGGTTTCATCCGTGCATCCCTCTTTCCCGGCTTTTGCCACTGTATAATTTTGCATTATATCGCGTCCGGGCAGCATTGTAAAGCACCCGCCGCGGCTCACGCAGATTTTTAAGAAAATGCCCGGAAAAAACATTGGATTTTAAGGCAGACCGTTGTTAATCAGCGCACAATTTGATTTTTGCAGCTTATTTTTGCAGGTACTTTGCGGCGTCTTTTTCCAGTTCCTGCCAGACGGGATAGGCCGTCCCTGTTTCTTCAAACAGCTTTTTCAAGTCACGGTTCAGGGTGCTCATCTCGTCAATGGCGTTCATCGCGTGGTCCGAGGCACAGATTTTGCCCAGACCCGTTGCGCACATCAGTGTAAAGAATTTTACGCAGGTTTTACGGTATTTTTCGCCCTCGAACTCGGTATCCTCCTTGGGCAAGATCACATGGCCGCTGTTTTTCAGCGCGCGGTAGCCCTCGATGTTGGCATCGGTCATCTTGTTAAAGTAGGCGGTATCCCCTTTCAGCCGCTTGAGGTCGCCGTCGGTTTTGTAGCAGGCAAACACGACCGGCAGCACAAATGTAGCATGGCAAAGCAGATAGTCTCCCATGTTCGGCTCGTAGGCGACCTTGTAGCCCGTGCCGCTGAAAATCTCCCGGATCAACGCCTCATTGGACGCAGCCTCGCGCAGCTGGCCGATCGTGATTTTTTTCAAATCGACCGACACCACTTTGTCTTTCTCGCGGTGGCCCGCAGAAGAAGCAAAAGCAAACATTACATTCTTTTCCGGCAGTTTCGCCGCCAGCTCATCCGGCCGCACATTATTGCCCAGGAAAACCACATTTTTCGTCTGGTTGGCACGCAGGACATCCAGAATCGTGGCAAGCTGTGTATAACGTGCCGCAACAAAAATCACGTCATACCGATCATCCGGTGCCAGTTCTGTCACAACCGGGACACGGAGCGTGGATTTTACCCGGAAAACCCAGTTTTGAATACACAGGCCGTTTGCCTGGATCGTTTCGGCCCATTCGCCGCGCGCCAGCAGCGTAACGTCCTTCCCCGCCCGGAAAAAATCCCGCGCCAAATTGCACCCCAAAACGCCCGCACCATACACCAAGATCCGCATTGTGATTGCCCTCCTCTATTTATGGTTAATCAAAACTAACTCATTGCTACCATACTACGCCGGATTTCACCCACTGTCAAGCGGATGTTACTTTTTAATTTCGCAACGGCACATATTTTCACTTCGACCACACTCGTTTCTCCAGCTTCGTAGGGAGGGGTCTTGACCCCTCCTTGCCCTTTACTGTCCGCATAAAACTAATCTGTAAATCGGGGTTTAATCCATGCGCACGCGCGCAAAATGTCTTGCTCCTGCAAAAACTCCCTCATCAGGTCGCGGCTGACCCGTGCGGGAATCTCCCGCGCACTAAAAAACAGTCCACTGGACTGTTTTTTGCCGCCTGCGGGCGGCCGTGCTGTTCGATTCCTCGCACGGAAGCACAAAAAAGCTCCCCAGCCTAAGCTGGGGAGCATTTTTTGGTGACCCGTGCGGGAATCGAACTGATATTTTATACGTCTTTACGTTTCAGTTTTTCGTATTAACGTAGAATTTACAATTCAATATTGTTTTCAATGTTTCCTCGCGGTATCTACTGTGGTGTCGGACTGTGGTATTTTTCTACCTTTCGCCCCCTCTTTGCAATCTATGCAGAGAGGGGGATTTTTTGTTTTAATAATTCTTTTACAAATTTTTAACAGTTTCATAATGTTTTGAAGCGGTTAAACGCAGGTCTCAAGGAAAAACGTTGGTATAGTACTACAGTCAGAAAAAAACAACTCACAGAAAACAGGAGAAGCGACAATGAAACGACCTCATATCAAACCGTATAAAGCACTTCACGCTCGAATCTATCTACATGGTGAAACTGATTCTAGCATTGCTGAAAAAGTTGGGCTATCCCAGCAACAGATGTCTACACGCATGCAAGGGTTATGCCCATTCGATGTAACAGAAATGCTTCGCATCGGCATCGAATTAGATTTCGAGCCAGAAGATTATTATCTTCTTTTTATCCGTCCTACCCAAGCCCTTATAAAAGGAGAACAAAAATGAATTACTCATCTCTCTACACTCAAAAAGATTTGATGCAAAAGGTTAAGCCACGCCACACGGGTGGATACCGATTGGACTTGCAAGTTAATAATGTACGCAAAACTTTTTACAGTTCTAAGATGGGCGATGCTGGCCGCCGCGAATGTGCACGAAAGGCACTTGCTTGGGTTAGTGGAAACACGACAAAGAAAAGTTATACCATTACAACAGACGCTATTTTCCAACAATTTTTCAACGACAAAGAATCTATTACCGATGACATCTACAATCTTAGGAACTACTACAAAAACCATATTAGCCCCATCATCGGTGACATACCCGTCCTTTCTTTGACTAAACAGGATTTACGCCGTGTTATCAACACAGCTTACAAGAAAGGTCTTAGCGAAAAAACGCTAAAAAATATTCGCGGCGTTCTTTCCGGTTTCTGTAACTATCTTGATGATAGCGACATTCGTAGTGACCTCAATGTGCGTACCATTAAAATCCCTAAAGGTGCAAAAAAGTCTCAAAAAAACATTTTATCGCCTGTTGGAATTTACCAAGTTTTTGTTTGCGATAACACCTTCTTACGCGGCGAAGAAGTTTACGATGATTTAGTCAACGCCTATCGGCTGGGTATTGCATTCGGACTTCGACCAGGTGAAATCATGGGATTACAATGGGGTGACATTTCAAACGATGCTGTACATATCCAACGTGCAATTAATGAAAAGGGCAAGCAAACCAACGGGAAGAATGAATTTGCAGACCGTTTCCTTCCGCAAACTAAATACACTCGCGCCCTTTTCTCTTCGCAAGCGGCCTTTCGTGGTGAGCATTCTGCTTCCGAGCGGGTTTTTGGCGACTATTCCGAGATTACTTATCGCTTCCGGTGGAAACGCTATTGCACACACAATCATATTTCTTACGTTACTCCCTATGAACTGCGCCACACATTTGCATCAATCTATAAAAACGCACTTCCCTTGTGGCAGTTGGACGAAATGATGGGGCATGTGCACCCCGGTATGACACTGGGTGTATACAGTCACTCAATGGACGGCGATGCTGACGGCCTTGTCATCTTATTAGAAAGCGAATTGGATAAGCAAATTGAGCGCGGCAGAAAGGCGTATTGCGTAGGTCCTGCCTTGGCAGGATCTACGCAATACGCCGACCCCGGCACACTGTTGGTATAATATGCACGACGAAATTGAAAGGGGTGATGTCCTATGGGCTGATTCATTTTGTTCGTCTTTCACCTTTAACTACAGATACATTTTATAGGAGATATTTAGTTATGAAAATTATCGGAATCCGCAAGTCAGACTTTCCCACTAAGACCGGAGACTTCATCAAAGGTTACAATGTTTATGTCGTTGACAACATTGACCCTCGGCACGGACAAGGTCAATTTGCCGAACATTTTTATCTCAGCGAACGAAAGCTCGCCATGATGAACACTCCTGACCCCTTTGTTCTTTTGGGGCGCGAAGTAAAAATCTACTACAACCGCTACGGCAAGGTCGAGACCATCGATGTGCTTGACTAACACTTGATATCGGGCTGGCGGGCTGTGCGCCTGCAAGGTGCATAGCCTGCCAGCTATATTTTTTCGCGGTTCGTCCGCCGTTGCGGGGGGACTTGACAGTGTAACATTTTAGGGACATCGGTACTAATTATGGATTTCGTTTCTGACAATTATTATTATATGCCTACACGCCTTATTGATTCCCAAGGCTATCATATCATGCGTTGTGTACCCAAAATGGAGTCTAACGTCATCATGGTCTACGAAATGGGCAATACCACTAAAGTCGTCTACCGTCCGACCTGTATTGCTTCGGGTGTAGACACTCATCATGTACATAATTATAATGTAGCATCTGGTTGGGCGCTTTCAGATGAACGAACCAAAGAAGAACGCAAAGCCGAATCTATCCGTACATCTGTCAGTCGTTCCGTTCGCGCCGTCCGAGAATTAGCAGCCTGCAACCCATGGCAATTTTTTGTCACAATTACATTGTCCCCTGCTATATGGCCAAATCGTTATACACCAGACGGATTGCAAGATGTTATCAAGGCATTGTCAAAGCGCTGGAATCGTAAGCACAAAAACGGCTCTTCGTATTGCCCAAACTTTAAGTATCTTTTAATCCCAGAAATGCACAAAGATGGAGCCATTCATCTACACGGCTTTGTCACTTCCATGCCCGTCAATGAATGTATTCCCTATACGATGGCTGACGTCAATGGTTCAAAAAATCTTCCCCTAAAAATTTGCGATAAAGTTCGCGCGGGAGAACTTGTCTATCACAGTCCCACCCTTGAAAAGTTGTTCGGATACAATACTTTTGAGCCGATTGGAGACCTGGATAAAGCATCAAACTATGTTGTGAAATATGTCTCAAAAGAAATCGGAACAACACCGTTTAAGTCTCGCTATTGGGCTTCTCGTGGTCTCTCCCGTGCCCAGCGGATTGCCACTTATTACTTTCCTGAGCACATCAGTTACGGTAAGTTACTAGACGATTATAACAAGTATATGCTTTCCGTTGCGGCCATCACTAAGAGTCACCATGCAATGCATCAAGAAACATATGTTTCTGTTCAAGACCGAAAGAAAAAGAACACTGAAAGCCTGTGCCTTTCCAACATTACTACTTACATTAACGGTTGCGACCACGCTGCTGACGAAGTCTTGGCTCACATGTATGCTACTTATGATACAACCCCGCACTACATAATATTTTCTTATGATGCAACCATAGCAACACCAGAAGAAGTTGCAAAAGCGCAAAAAAGATTGAATGAAGTCCACAGTCGTTTGATTTCTTCAAAACTTCAACGCGAATGTATCGACCTCGCTGAAGCCGAAAGGCTGGGTACACTGGAATGGATTGATTTTCAGCCTTTCATCGAGATTTCTAAAGACAGCCCACTCAATAAATGTTTCGCTTCACCGAAACGTAAAATCCCCCTTATCCCCTACTCTCAACTTTCATTCTCGGATTTTTATTCAAAAAAGTCTTTACCAAAAAGGAGATTGAATAATCATGACTAATTTGACATCAACTAAAATTGGAACTTTCATCTACTACATTATCAACACTTTTTCTGACGGCGTACACCGCATCGCTTCATCTCCATCAAAAGCATTTCTTTACTTTGTCCTTATTCTTCTTGCTCCTGTTTTGCAAATTATATCTGTTCCGCAAAATTTGCTTCTCGCCCTATTACCCCTCTACGCTTTCATCGATGTATTGCTTGCTGTGATGCTTGTCTTTCCTTTTTCTGATTTACACCGTCTTTCTACACTTTATAATTTTTCGACAATCAATTTTTGCAACAGCGCTGGTGCCTGTCCTTGGCTTGTCAGCCGCTCTGCTTCTGACGGTGTAATTACTTACGTTTTCCACTGCCGCGGAATTTCTCTTGACATCTGGCGGGAACGGCAAAAAGATTTGGAAGCCGCTTTCGACTGCCATGTTTTGAGCATTGACTATTCTGACGGTTCGGACACGCTAATTGAATTTCGCGCTTTTCCCGCAAAAGGTTCTTTGCCCACAAAAATTCCCGCCCCCAACTTTTCACCCGATGACTTTGTTATAAAACTTGGCATTTCTTATGCTGGCGAATACAATATCAATTTCAACGACTTGCCACACATGCTGATTGCGGGCGCAACTGGTGGTGGTAAAACAATTCTGTGCCGCTGGATTATTTACCAACTTGTCAATAAGGGCGCTTTCACTTACTTGATAGACCAAAAGGGATATGTTGACTACCGCGACTTACGCGAGGATTGCCGCTGTCTCGATACCAACGAAGAAATATTGGACGGTTTACAATCTGTGGTTGACGAAATCTCTCGGCGTATGGAGCTATGCCGTTCGGCTTGGATTTCAAAGATTTCCGACTATAATGTGTTGCCCGGCGTGGAGCCACAACCACCGATTTTTGTTGTCATTGATGAAGCAAACTGCTTACTTGACCCTACTGGCAAGGGTAAGGCGGAAAAAGATTTTATCTCGCAAGTCGTTCAGCACCTTTTAACTATCACCCGCCTTGGACGTGCCGCCCATGTGCATCTAATCTGCATCTGCCAGCGCAGTGATGTTAGCAGTATTCCCGGTTCGCTCAAAGCCAACATGGAAATCCGTATTACTTCGCACTGCGCGGACAAAGAAAGCAGTATGACGATTCTAGGCACTGGCGATGCCGCCAATCTGCCCAAGATTCCGGGGCGCTTTCTGTCCTCTGACGGTACCGAATTTCAAGCCTATAATTTCATCTGTCCACCGGGGAAAAATCTGTAAAATATCCATCTTCTAATTAGTTACACGTCGGGCGCGAGGATCGCGCCCGACACTTTTTTCTGCTTTTTCCTTAACTTTTCTTTCAAATGCCCCTATTTATATATTGAATCTCCCACTCCAACATGTTACAATCAATCAAAAAAGGAAAGGACGTATTATTATGAAATCTATTCGGCATAAGCTCCTAGCGCTTTCTGTATCTTGGGCGCTGGCAGTCAGTCTCGCAGGCTGTGGTGTCAACGTGACCGGCGTTGCACTGGATTTACCGGACAGTATGGAAAAGGGCTCAACCCTCACCGCTACACCGGAATACACCTTTGACGGTGCAACCCCGGAAAGTGCCACGCTCTCTAAGAAGTTGGACGCGCTGGATATGAGCTATACTTCCAGCGACCCCGCCGTTGTGATGGTTGATGAAAACGGCATTATCGCCGCCATCAGCGCGGGTACTGCCGAGGTTGCGCTGTCGAGCAAGGACGGCAAAATTACCGCCAGCAAAACGATTGAGGTCGTTGTCACGCCTACCGGCATTACCACCACGGACGCGCTGACGCTGACTGCGGGCGAAGCCGCCACGTTGGAAACCGCCGTTGCGCCCGATGACGCGACACATGTTTCTATCAGTTACACTTCTTCCGATGATGCCGTTGCCACGGTCAGCGGTGCAGGCGAGGTCACAGCGGTGGCGGCTGGTGATGCGACTATTACCGCCGCTGTTGATGGCACGGCGCTTTCCGCTACCTGCAAGATTACGATTTTGCCCGCCATTGAAAGCGTTGAGTTAAACTATACCACGCTTTCCTTACAGCCAAAAGGCACGGCACAGCTTACCTATACCGTAGCCCCCGAAGAAGCTCTTGCCGATACTGCCACCTACACCAGCAGCGATGAAGCCGTTGCCACAGTGGACGCAGACGGCAATGTCACTGCTGTTGCTGACGGTACGGCCACTATTACGGTCGATGTCAACGGCGTGACGGCTGAATGTGAGGTCACTGTCAGCACAAAAGCCACCAACATGCCAAACAAAACCAGCAGCGGAAACGGTAGTGCGTCCAGCAATGGGAATAACGGCACCTCGTCCACCTATGACCCCTCGCAGGCTTCTGAATCTCAAGCGGCGCAATCTGGCGCAACGGCCAGTTTTGAATATGGTGGTGTTCCGTTTAATGTGGCAACCAATGATAACATTTGGGCCATTGATAGTAGCGATTCTGCATATTGGGCATGTGCCAACAACATCAATGCTATGCGTGCGGCCGCTGGACTCCCTGCACTTACGGTAAGTTCTTCGTTGTCTAGTATCGCAACCAGCCGTGCAACTAATATCATGGCTACCGCCGATTTTAGTCACAACGGTCAACAGACGGCGGGAGAAATTCTTGAAGCAGGCGCGGGTAGTGCTTCTGTTGCCTGCCAAGATTGGCAGAACAGTTCCGGGCACTATGCACTGATTACCAACGCCAGCTTTACGCAGATGGGCATCGGCTGTGCCTTCACGCGCGATGGCTATACATGCTGGTGCGTGACCTTCTCCTAAACATAACCCCATAACGCACAAACTCCCCTTGCCCATCACATGCGGGCAGGGGGAGATTCTTTTTCAAATTGAAAAAAAACTATCCCATCGGGATATGCTTTCTGTTTGTCCGCGATTAGCACCCAAAAGCGAATGAACGGGATGTCAAGGGGGCGTGGAATACCGCAGCTCCCATATGTCAAAAGGGCGAGGATATGCCGCGAAAGCCCCTTTACTGGCTGTTCAATTCGCTTTTATACTGCGCACGGGAACAACAGACGCACACTCTCCCCCGGCACCGCCCCTTGACAAAATTACGCGAGTGTGGTAAAAGTGTGGTATGCGCAATGCAGGCAAAGAGAAAAGCACCAAAACCGAACGAATAATCGTCAGATTTTGGTGCTTTTAGCAAGTGACCCGTGCGGGAATCGAACCCACGTTAACGGCGTGAGAGGCCGCTGT
>ERZ1034992.1531-NODE-1531-length-10105-cov-3.934726_pt1 | contig 10105 bp, 6 predicted proteins | sample MGYA00520695_ERZ1034992 | MGnify/ENA primary metagenome ERZ1034992 (study PRJEB33766, sample SAMN09781778) | gut metagenome | biome: gut microbiome | host: Homo sapiens | place: Madagascar | study: EMG produced TPA metagenomics assembly of the PRJNA485056 data...
CAGCTAAAGCGTCCAGGATGTCGTCCATTTTTGAACGCCAGTTCGACAACTCGCGAGGCGAGTCCTCCAGCTCAACCGAAATGAAGTCGGCGATTCCTGCGCCTTTGATTTTGCGCGAGGGGCTGGTGTCCACCAGATGCCGCGCCGCTCGTTGCGTTCTGATGAGGATGTCGTCTAGCATCCCTTCAACGCAGGTGACGCGAGCCGTGATCCACCCCGACGACTCAGCTGCATCGGCGAAATAGGATAGAAGGGCCGTTTTGCCCATACCGCGCGGGCCGACCAGAAGGCTAATGATCGCTGGATCGTTGCCCGTGCCGGAAAGAGCGGTCTCTACATCGGCGATGATCATCTCGCGTCCAGCTATGTGCAGGGGAACCTTGCCGACCACAGGAGTGAACGGATTGTCGAAATCTATTGCCATGGCCGCCTCCTTCGTTAACTTCTTTCATCACAGGATAACATCCTTCACTTTAGTATGCATGCGTTAGCACAGTTTGCACTCGTTAGCTCTGGGGCGCGGTAATAGCGGGTGAATCGTGGTAGCGGTAATCTACGCGTACTCGGTGCAAAAAACTAGGGCGCATCCGACTTCGCGGACACGCCCTTACAAAACCAATTGGTTTTTCCAGTAGAGAACATCATGACCGTTTAGGCGTTTGCGTGTCAATAAGTTGGAGCAGAAAACGTGGCGCGTGAAACCCGACGGCGATCTTCTCGATTGCGGGCTTAGGGACCCATGTATGCTCCAGCAAACAAGGGCGCGCCGGAACGCGAGAAGATGGCGAATGCGAACGGCTGATCGAAGACGACTCTCATGGGATTCGGCATGAGTTCCGGGATGCGGCCTATATCTGCAGCAATGACGGTATACGCTGCGCCTTCGGCACCATTTTGATCGAGGGCCAGCTTTGCGCTCTGGATGACTTTGCTGATCATGGCGTCTGCTTCAGTTCTGCCACCTAACCCAGCTTCCGGCGTTCTTATCTAGCCACGCCGACTCAGGGAATCATCAGTGCTAAAATTGTGCACAGTTTTCATACCACCCGATACGCGAGGATGTGGTCATGTGGATGAAAGTCAATTGAGAAAAAAGGTGCTTGCTGGCAAGAAGACCGAGCGAGTGGTTTTCGCCGCGAGCGAAGAGATGAAAGCCTCCCTTGAAAAAGTAGCCGAGGAAAAGTGCATGAGCTTATCTGCCTTAATGATCTCGCTTGCAACGGAGGAGATTTTGGCGAACAAAGAGCTATTCGAGGAGGTGAAGCGCTAGTGCCTACAGGAAACAGAATCGAAGGCTGCATGATCACCCGAGAGCAATGGCTGCTTCGCGAGATGACGATTGTCGCCAGACTCAGAAGAGATGGCTTTAGCGAAGATGACGTCATCGCCAAGGCAAAGTCGGACAATATCTTTCAATATCGGACAGAGCGTTCTCTCGCAAGTATCGCTCGCACGTGCAATAAACGCATTGCTGAGACGAACAGCGACGAGATAACCCGCATCGTTGCCGAGGGGCTGCCCGATGCCGCTGCCCAGGCGAATCTTTACATGATGATGTGCACGTATGACATCGTGCGCGATTTCATGTTGAACGAAATTGCGCCACGTTATGCGGAGCTCAACTACTCCTTTGACCGAGCTGACATGAACAGTTATTTTACGAAGCTTGAGGAGCAATACGACAACATTGCGACGTCTCCTGAAAGCACTATCGCGAAGTTGAAGCAGGTACTCAAAAAGTGTCTCGTAGAGGTTGGCATGCTTGAAAGCGCTCGCAGTGAAAACCTTATACCGATATACATTGATTCCGAAGTGCGGGCTGCCATCGAAGCCAAGGGCGATCATGCGGCTCTACCTGCGTTCAATTGCAGGGAGGCGTGCTAATGGCGACGCCCATGCAGAAAGAGGATTTCGAGCGCCGATGCAAATCGCTTATCTCGAAGCTGAACGACGCCGATTTCCTGGCAAACAAGGGGCTAGGCAACGAGGCTGGCATTTTCACGTTTTGCTATGATCCTACGCTCGAGCTTGCTGCGAGAGATTTCTTTCGCAGAATCGTGGATGATTCGCTTAACGGGAAATACGGTTCTGACGGCGTGAGGGCGAACGTGGTCGAGCGCAACCTTTACGATGTGTTGCTCTCTATTGCCGAATCGAAGAGGGTACTCGATAGGCTTCCTGGTCAAGAGGAAAAGCGTGGAAGCGAAGGCCTGCTCAAGCAGGTGCAACGCATTGCTTCGCCAGAAGCCTACGTAGAGGCTATCGATTGGAGTCCTCATGTCCCGGGGGACGTGCTGCTCATTACGGGCGTCGGTGAAGCCTTCCCGTTCGTGAGGGTCCACAATGTGCTCAATAACATGCAAAGCGCGTTCCGGGATGTGCCGGTTGTTGTAGCTTACCCAGGGACATTCGATGGAGGATCCCTCAGCCTATACGGAAAGCTCAAAGACGGAAACTACTACCGTGCCTTCGACCTGATTTAGGAGATACGCCATGCAGATTCAGCAGATGTTCAAGCGGGATATCAACAGATACATCAACGGCGTCATCAGCGTCGGCGAGAAGAACACCATCAAACAGGAGCTTGAGGAATACGTTGTGACGCGCGAACTGCAGCGTCATTTCGCTGATTTCTTTCAAGCTTACGAACGCGGTCTCGATAACCCGGAGCGAAACCCCGGGGTATGGATTCAAGGCTATTTCGGAAGTGGTAAATCGCACTTCCTGAAGATGCTCAGCTACCTTCTCGAGAACAAGGAAGTAGAAGGCAGGCGTGCCGTCGAGTACTTCGACGGCAAGTTCGACGATCCTATGACCTATGCGAGCATCGTGCGCGCATCTGACGCTTGCACCGAGACCATCCTGTTCAACATCGACGACAAGGGTGGTTGCTATAAAGAAGGTGAAACCTCGGAGACCGCGGTGCTTCGGTCGATTGCGCGTGTGTTCTACGAGCACCTTGGTTTCTACGGTATGGATTACAAACTTGCTCGCTTTGAGAAGTTCATCGACGATCGCGGAAAGACAAACGAATTTCGTTCCGCGTATGAGGATATCACGGGCACGCCATGGGTCGATGACCGCGATAGCTACGACATGTTCGGCGAGGAGGTCGCAGAGGCTGCCAACAGGGCATGCAAGATGTCCGTTAAATCAGTGACCGACTGGGCCGACAGCTCCGACGCCGCACTCGTTGACTTCGGCAAACTTGTCGACGATATCAACGAGTACGCCCAGAAGAGGGAGGCGGAGTGCGGTAAGCGTTTCCGCTTGGTGTTCATGATTGATGAGATGGGCCAGTACCTCAACGGTGATACGAGCCGTATGCTCAACCTTCAAACTTTCATGGAGAAGTTCTGCGACAATTGCGGCGGCCGTGTTTGGATGGTGGTTACCAGCCAAGAGGCCATCGATGAGCTCATGGATGTCGTGTCCATGGACTTCTCGAAGATTCAAGGTCGTTTTGCAACCAGGTTGTCGCTCTCCTCGTCGAGCGTAGATGAGGTTATCAAGAAGCGCGTGCTCGACAAGAGCCAAGCAGCGTCAGATTTGCTGAAAGGCGAATATGCTGCCAAAGATGTGGTACTGAAGAACCTGTTCTCGTTTGAGGATTCGCGCAGCGATCTCAAGGGTTTTCCCGGCGAAGAGGACTTCATTGACTGCTTCCCATTTGTCGATTATCAGTTCAAGCTTATGCCTGGCGTGCTGAAGGAAATCCGTCGTCATGGCTACCAGGGCAAGAGCCTTTCCACCGGCGAGCGAAGCATGCTATCGAGTTATCAGGAGGCTGCGCAGGCAGTCGAGGGCGGTGATGAAAGCTGCCTGGTTCCTTTCTGGCGCTTCTTCGACACGTTGGAGAAGGAGCTTGACCACGGCATCAAGCAGGTATTCGTGCGCTGCCGCGACGCTGCTGAGAAGGACTACACCATACAGGATCAAGACATTAACGTGCTGAAGGTGCTGTACCTGATCAATTACATCAACGATGTCAAGCCGTGTATCGGAAACATCGCTATCCTCATGGCAGACCGCATTGATGCCGACATGAAGGCGAAGAAGGAGGCGGTGAAGGAAAGCCTCGACCGCCTTGTGCGAGAAAATTACGTGGCGCGAACAGGCGACCGCTATGCGTTTCTGACCGACACCGAACAGGAAGTAGCTCGTGAGATCAGAGATGAGAAGATCGACCCTGCTAGCGTTATCGACGAGGTTCAGAAGATTATCTTCAGCAAGATCTTCACCGACAAGCGATTCCGCAAGGGCGCGAACGACTTTCCGATTGATCGGTATATCGATGACACTGTTGTAGGCCAATCCCAGCAGGGCATGAGGCTTAATGTCATCACGCTGGCAAACAGTGCTGTCGCCGAGGCATCGGATGGTGAGTTGGATTTGAAGTCGACCGAACAAGCCCTTTTGGTGCTCGATACGGAAAGCGACTACTACGACATTCTGTACAACGCGGCGAAAATCAAGAAATACGCCCAGACAAAAGTAAGCAGTGACGACTCTCAGGCTAAGAAGAATATCATCCAGCGGAAGCAAGAGGAGGCTGTTCAAAACCGCAAGGAGGCTGAGGGACTCATCGAAGATGCCATTGTGCATGCCCGTGTTTCGGTTGCGGGTCAATCGGTGCAGATTCCGGCGGCTACGGCCAAGCAGAAGATCGAGGGCGTACTCGATAAGCTTGCAAGCGCGATCTTCACGAAGGCGACTCTCATTAATATGCCCATCGACAACGATGGCCAGTTGCGTGATGTTCTGGCGGGACGTAACCAGCAGATGGGTTCCGATGGTGAGTTTGGCGGCAACGCCGAGGCTGCGGAGGCGATGCTTTCTTACCTAAGGGCGCGTGGTCAGCTACATCAGGCAACCACGGTGGGTGACCTGCAGCGCAACTTCCAGGGCAAGCCGTATGGCTGGCGCGAGATAGACGTTGCTTCGGTTGCTGCAAAGCTTATCAACAAGCAGCAAGCCACGGTTTCTTATGGAGGGGCGCGCGTTGCGGCGAACGACTCGAAAATGCCGTCGTACTTGCGGAAGCAATCTGAGATTGACAAGGCGACCATAGCCATAAGGAAGAGTATACCGGCCGCGCTTGTGTCAAAGGCGAAAGAGGTTCTTCGGGAACTCGATAGTGCCGCCAACCCGCCTGCAGACGAGGATGGGCTCGTTCAAGCGGTCAAGGACTGCCTTGAGGATCGCATTAGTACTCTTCGGGGCATGCTGGATAGCAAATATCGAGGGGCGAAGGCCTATCCTGGTCGAGCAACAATCGAAGACGGCATTAACCTTGCAAGCTCCGTTCTCAGCCAAAAAGCCGATCCCGAAGCCTTGCTAGGCGAGCTTCGCAAACTGAGCGAAGACATCATGGACAATGAGGAAGACCTCGTCGAGGTAAGGCGCTTCTTCGAGACGAACCAAAAAGAGCTGTTTGATAAGGCGCTCAAGGCGCTGGACACCATGAGGAGCGAGTCGGCATACGTCGAGGGCGACTCCGATGTCCAATTGGCACTTGCCGATATACGCACAATCGTTAACGCCGAAAAGCCCTATGGCAAAATCAAAGATCTCAGCGGGCTGGCGGAGAAGGCGATGAAGTCATATTCGAGACTCTGCGCCGCAAAACGTGAGGATATGCTTGGCAGGCTCGATTCGGCCTATGCCGAGATTGAGAACTACGCCAAGTCCGAGGGGGCTCCAGCCGCGGCAGACTGCGCGGCGATTGTGACCGGCGCAGGGGAGTCTTGCGTTCAAAAGCGTGCGAGCATCCATGATGCGGAAACGTGCTCGCGCCTCGATGCGATTGGGGCCCAGATCGACGCATGGCGCAACTCGCAGCTAACGAAGATCGACATGGCGGTGAGGGACGCGAAGGCTCCGAAGTCAGAACTGGGAAGCGGCTCTGTTGCTCCTTCGATGCCGCCGAAACCTGCATCCAGACCTAAAGTGGTTCAGCGCAGCTCGGTGCTTCCCGCCAAGACGCTTCACAATGAAGAGGAAATCGACGAATACCTGGCGCAGCTTAAGGCTCGTTTGCTCAAAGAGCTCGAAGGCTCCGACAGCATCCGTTTGGGATAAGGAGGCAAGTTATGGCAACCCTGATAGCCGATAAATACGCCGCATGGGAAAAGGAGTGTGAGGAGCGCTTCAATAAACTCAAAGCCAACGAGGAAGAACTTAACCGTATCTTTGCTGAAATCTACGACATGGTGGGTGAAGTTCCTATCGAGGTTGAGGACAAATACGTATCGGTGCGTAAGGCCGACCTGCAGCGCGAGATAAAAAGCCTGCTCAGCTACGCGGTCGGCTGCATGATGGGCCGCTACTCGCTCGATGAGGACGGCTTGATCCTGGCAGACCAGGGCGCCACTGTAGCCGATTACCTTTCGCGCATCCCCAATCCTACGTATCCCTGCGACGATGACGGGATTATCCCTGTGACGGATGACGATTATTTCGGTGACGACGACATCGTTGCCCTCACGGTCGCGTTTGTCAAAGCCGCCTACGGCGAGGAGACTTTGGAGCAGAATCTGCGTTACATCGCCGATGCGCTTGGCGGCGAGGGAAAACCTGCGCGTGATGTCATCCGCTCGTACTTCCTGAAGGACTTCTTCAAGGATCACTGCCAGATTTACAAGAAGCGTCCTATCTACTGGATGTTCGACTCGGGCAAGAAGAATGGCTTCAAGTGTCTGATTTACATGCACCGCTACACACCCGAGATGATTGCGCGAATCAGAACCGAGTACGTACATCCTCAGCAGCAGCGGTATCGCTCGCAGATCGAGTTCTGCGAAAGCCAGCTCGAATCCGCCTCGGGCGGTCAGCGGATGGCTTTGCAAAAACGTGTAAAGAAGCTCCAGGACCAACTCAAAGAGGCCTCGGACTATGAGCAGGAGGTCGCGCACTACGCAGAGCAGATGATTGCCATCGACCTCGATGATGGCGTGAAGGTCAACTATGCGAAGTTCGGAGACCTGCTCGCCAAGATCAAATAGGAGCGAACGATGAACGATACCGCAATCAAGAACTTTGCGATTTGGGCGCGCCGCGAGCTCATCTCTGATGTTCAGAAGCGCTGTATGAAGTACGGCATCCTGGAGAAGGGCAGTCTGTCCGCCACCGCCGACTCCATCGATGGCCGTGTGCTCACGTCTATCGAGCGACAGCAGCGCGCTGACTTGCTGCGCATTGCTGCTGATGGAGGTTATCGCGAACTTGTGGAACGGGCGGCATACACCTGGTTTAACCGACTTCTGGCCATTCGCTTTATGGAACTTAACGACAGGCTTCCCAGTCATGTTCGCGTGCTGTCAGGGGCTGACGGTGCGTTTCGTCCCCAAGCGCTTGCCGAGGCTATGGACTTGCCTCTTGAGACGCTCGATTCAACTCAGATTGCCGAGCTGATTTATCGCGGCGATGACGAGGCGCTTTTCAGGGAGATTTTCTTGGCACAGTGCGATGAGCTTGCTACTTGCATGCCTGCTGTCTTTGAGAAGATTGGCGGGTCTATGGAGCTTCTTCTGCCCGATAGCCTCCTGCGCGAAGACGGCATCGTGGAGAAGCTCGTGACTTCCATTCCTGAGGAGGACTGGCGCGAGGGTGTCGAAATCGTAGGGTGGATGTACCAGTACTACGTTAGCGAGCGCAAGGACGAGGTGTTCGCCAGCTTCAAGAAGGGCAAGAAAGCCGAGCGTGAATCCATTGCGCCAGCAACCCAGCTTTTTACGCCTAACTGGATCGTGCGCTACCTTACCGAGAATTCGCTTGGGCGCCTGTGGATGCTCAATAAGCCCAACTCTTCGTTGCCTGACGATATGCCGTACTTCGTCAAGCCCGACGAGGATGTCGAGACCGAGTTTAAGAAGGTCTCAAGCCCCGAGGAAATCACGGTGGTTGATCCCGCGTGCGGTTCAGGCCATATCCTTGTATACGCGTTTGAACTGTTGTCGAAGATGTACATCGAAGAAGGCTATACCGGCCGCGATGCTGCAAGGCTGATTCTCGAGAAGAACCTTTCGGGTATGGAAATCGACCCTCGCGCCGGTGCTATGGCATCGTTTGCGTTAACGATGAAAGCATGTGAACTTGACTCGCGCTTTTTGCGCCGTGGCGTGAGCCCGCGTATAACCGTGCTTAGCCGCGTTGAATTTGAGCCCGAGGAGCTGCAGCACGTCGAAAACCTGCGAAATCGTCCTGAGCTGATGGATGCGGCAGCTCATTTGGACGAATGCGGCAGCTTGCTCACCGTGAGCTCCGAAGACTTGGAAGCCATCGCAAGGGACCTCGCGTCCCTTGCAGGCGAAGAGACCATCTTCGACGGGTTTGCGGCAGAGAAGCTGAAACGCTTGCAAGCCGAGCTCGAACCACTGAGCAGGCGCTACGACGTGGTGGTCGCGAACCCGCCGTATATGGGAAGCAGCAACATGAATGGCTGGCTCTCTGGGTGGACCAAGAAACGCTACAAAGAAGTCTGTAAGGACCTATGCACCTGTTTCATCAAGCGAGGATTCAGCCTTTCCGACGATCGGGGCTACGAAGCGCTCATCACATCGGACACCTGCATGTATATTTCCTCATTTGAGAAAATGAGGAAAGAGGTTATCGAACGAACGAGCATCGTTTGCTTTATCGACACGCGTGGAACCAATGCGCACCCCGACGTGTTCGATGCCAATGCGGGCTGGGTCCTGTGGAACCATCCCGGAGCGAATATTAAAGGTTCTTACTTCAAATTGAACCATCCGATCCCCGAGAAAGGTCAAAGGCTCTTGGAAGCCCTTGCGAACCCTGATTGCGGGTGGTTTTACCGAGCGGATGCCAGTACCTTTTCCGCAATTCCTGGTTCGCCAATTGCATACTGGGCAAGTTCGTCAATGATTCATTCTTTTAAAAACCGTCCGAAGCTTGAATCATTTGCTACCCCAAGACAAGGATTGGCCACCTCAAATAACAATCGTTTTTTACGAAAGTGGTGGGAGGTCTCCAAGGAGAGCACTAATAGAGACTGCACTTCTCATGAAGAGGCGCAGCGCTCAGGGGTTCGTTGGTTTCCGATTATCAGAGGTGGATCCTACAGGAAATGGTATGGAGTTTATGATGAGTTGGTTGATTGGTTCGACAACGGAAGAGAAATGAAAGAGGAGGTACTGCGAAAATACCCCTATCTCACCACTCCTGACTTCGTTATTAAAAATCAGGCTGACTACTTTAAGCCAGCTGTAACATGGTCGAAGATATCATCAGGAGTTATATCTTTCCGATATGCTCCTGCGGGAATGTTGTTTGAGGTTGCCGGAGCATGCATGTTCGCTGATGATGAAACTCTATGCATCTGTCAAGCTTTCTGCAATTCAAGTGTGGCATTATTGGCTTTATCTTTTTTGGCGCCGACGCTGAATTATGAAGTGGGACAAATTGCCATTCTTCCATTTCCTGGCAACATAGGAACCTATCGCGAGTACGTCATCACAACCGTGAGGGATCAAAGGCTGATTTCAAAGGATGAAATCGATTCGTATGAGTCGTCTTTGGATTTTAAGAAGCATCCCCTGATTTAAACAAAAGGGAGGCTAAGACGCTAAATGCTCAGCCTCCCACGCCAACTACAGCATTGGATGGCGTTTGAAATCCCATGAAAGCTCAAAGGAGTCCCAGTCTGCCTTAGAAAGCAAACGATTCTCATCAACTAGGTATTCAACAATCTCTTCTTTATCTTCGTCAATGATTATCGGATATGCCGCAATTTGACCAACTTCGAAGTTTAGCGTCGGCGATAGCATGCTTGCGATCCTCAGTATTACAGAGCTGTTGCATGCTCCATGAAGGTACGCCAGCCGCCCATGCTCTGCGAAAATCGAAGTCCCAGCAACATCGAACACGTGGCCGGCAGATTTATACCTGAAGGCTATAGAGCCACTTGATATTTTTGACCAGGTGATGCACGGCTTGAAGAAGCATTGCGGATTACGTATGACGGATCCCTTGAAGTCTCTAACGTCCTTGCCGTCATTCTCCCAATTGACCACGCAATCGTTGTTCCCGTACCACTTGCGATACTCTCCGCCTTTGTTGTAAGGAAACCACCTAAGTCCGCTCT
>ERZ1034992.1533-NODE-1533-length-10081-cov-11.962797_pt1 | contig 10081 bp, 17 predicted proteins | sample MGYA00520695_ERZ1034992 | MGnify/ENA primary metagenome ERZ1034992 (study PRJEB33766, sample SAMN09781778) | gut metagenome | biome: gut microbiome | host: Homo sapiens | place: Madagascar | study: EMG produced TPA metagenomics assembly of the PRJNA485056 data...
GCTGGTGGGGGGAAATCAAGTATTTCACACGGACGGAGTGCCGGTGCAAGTGCGGCGGGAAGTATTGCAACGGCTACCCGGCAGAGATGTCGGAAACCACTATGCGGATGGCGGACGAGATACGCCGGAGGGCCGGTGTGCCGCTGAACAACAATTCCGCTCTGCGGTGCAGGCGGTGGAACGCAGAGCAGCCCGGAGCCGCCGCCAACTCCAACCACATGACGGGGCACGCCATTGACCTGGCCCCCATCAGTGGGAACATCTCTGTTTCCAGGTTGCAGGAAATCGCTAAGGAAGTGCAGCAGGAGATGATCCCGGGCCGGGGCGGGCTGGGAAAGTACCGCTGGGGCGTGCATATTGACGACGGGAAATACAGCCGGTGGAGCGGCTAGAGAAAGAGGGAATGTACATTTGTCAACCGCAGCAGTGTCTCTTCTGTCCGCTTTGATTGGTGGCGGTATCTCCCTGGTTGGGGTGCTGATTGCAAACAGCCGGGCCATGGCCGTGATGGAGGAGAAAATCGCAGAACTTACCCGGGAGGTCCGGGCACACAACAACTTCGCCCAGCGGATGCCCGTTGTGGAGGAGCAGATCAAAGTTATCAACCATCGGCTGGCGGATTTGGAAGATTTCCACAAGCCGGACTAATTTAAGGAGGAAATAAAATGAAAAACATCAACTGGACTGTGCGTATCAAGAACAAGAACTTCTGGCTGGCGGTGATTCCCGCCGTACTGCTGCTGATTCAGGCCGTGGCGGCGGTATTCGGCTTTACCCTGGACCTGGGCGACATCGGCAATAAGCTGATTGCCGTGGTCAACGCAGCGTTTGGCGTGCTGGTGGTGCTGGGCGTGGTGGTCGACCCTACCACGGCGGGTATTGCCGATAGCAAGCAGGCACGCGGGTACAACTTCCCAAAGGAGGATTGACGGCTGAGTGGACACGGTTCCCTGGAACCGGGTGATACTGGAAGAATTCTGCTCCCTGGCGATTCTCACACCGCTGGAAGAACAGATCCTCCGCACCCGGGCCGCCGGATGGAGCCAAGCGAAACAGTGCCACATGTTTCATGTGTCCCTTGCCACAATTACACGAACGGTCAGAAAATTAAGGCAAAAGTATGAATTTTGCAGGAAGTACAGCGATAAATTGCCGGAAAACCTGAAATTCTAACTTGCCTGCAATTTGCTGACGAAAATATGACGATACCCCGGCGAATGGATGATGATTCCGTTCGCCGGGGTTTTGGTATGATATAGGCAGAAGGTGGCCACCTCCAATATTATAAAGGAGGCTTCTATATGGTTGAAGTCGAGAAGGAATACGCAAGCAAAGGCGTTGCCGGTGCCGGTCTGGGCACTGGTATTGCAGGCCTGTCTCTTGGCGTTTTGAACGCCATGGGCGGGCTGGGGGCATTGGCTCTTGGCAACCGCAATAGCGCTCCTGCTGCTCCCGTTATGCCTATGATGCCCTACGGCTTCGGCGGCTTTGGCGGATGCAGCGAGAACATGCCGGTCAGCCGGTATGAGCTGGATCGTGAGCAGCAGCTTGCCCAGAAGGATTCCGAGATTGCCATGCTCAAGGCGAACACCTACAACGACCAGAAGGCGCTGGAGATGTATGCCTACATTGACGGGCAGCTGAAGGAAATTCGGAAGACCCTGTGCGACCAGGCGGTTCACAACCAGCGCACGGAGGATAGCTTCGTTCTGGCCCGTCAGGACATTGCCGCCGTCAAGAGCGACCTGTCCAGAGAAATCCAGATTGAGGCGGAGCGGCGGTGCTGCGGCGACAACTCCATTGTCACCTACGCAAACGCTACCTTCTACCCCAAGATGGTTGCCGACGTGACCACCGGAACTACCACCACCGCCCAGGCCCTTTACAACCCCCTGCCCAAGTGCGGCGGCGGGTGCTGCGGAAACTGAGCATAGCCAAGGGGCGGCAGTCGCCGCCCCATTTTTTAAGGAGGAACGAATATGATACCTATGGAAACCGTACAATCCGGCATTGCAAAGTTCATTGATCGAGATGTGGCTCCCAGCCTGAACGGGTGGGACAGGGTACTGGTTGCCGGTGCCGGTGGGCTGCTTACGGCAAATCTTCCAAAAATCATTGCGCAGTACGCAGACGATCCGGTTGTCACGGCGCTGGGCGTTTACGATAAAGAGCGAAACACGGTGGACATTGACGCGCTCTACAAGGCGGCAAAGCCTTACATGGGGGCAGATGCGCTGCCGATCAAGATACCGGTGGTGAATATCACCATTAAAATCGGGAAGAAAGAGATGGACACGCTGTATGCGTACATTCAGGAGGGGATGTAGACATGAAGGAAATTGAGCTTATGGAGCACGTTCTGGAAGAGATGAGCGACGCATATAACTATGCAAAGATGGCCATGGAGTACAAGGACTTCGACGCAGAGACGGCAGAGCTTCTTTACAAGCTTTCCGGCGAAGAGGTGAACCATGCGAATGCCCTGCACAAGAACGTGGTTCGAATGATCGATGCCCATCACCGAAGCGGAGACAAATTCCCGGAGGACGATATGGCCGTTTATGAGTATCTGCATAAGCGGGCTATCGAGAAAGCCGGAGAGGCTGGGGCACTCCAAAATATGTACAAGAGATAAAAAATGCACGCCTTGCCAATTAAGGCAGGGCGTGTTTTCTGGTTTGGACAAATACCATTCCAACTACCGTTATGGTGTTCGGATTTGCGTCCAATGGTGGACCATTCGGCCCCGTATCCGAACTCCCGGCTTCTACAAATGATGTAGAAACACGATATGTTTTTGTCGGAACTGCTGACAAATTGTAAGCGGTTATGATTTTGAAATAGCCCGTGTCATCGTCGTAAACTGTGACGGAGTTGACAAACAGGTCTATGAGCATCTTTTTCTGGGTTTCCAGTGGGACGGCCTGCTTGCGAACGGATTCCAGGTAGTAGACCACCATGTCCTTGGTTAGGTGGATGACGGAGTGCTGCTCTTCCAACAGCTGGGCGGATAATCCTTTGCGTTGGGACTCCAATTCTGCAATCCTGGATACCAGCGTGTCAGGGGCCATGCCGCTGGTCTCTATAGCCTTGGTCAGGTTACGCACCTTGCGTTCAATATCGGCGATCTGCTCCCGGATAGCGGGGATGTTTGTATTCTGCTGTATTTCCTCTTCTGACTGGCGGGCGGCGACGGTAGCGACATAATCAATGACATCATCCGTCAGGACCTCCAAGGCATCCTGGACAACAATATCCTCTATCCAGTCCTTCGGGACTGGCTTTTTATTACAGGCCCTTCGGATTTTGCGGCCTGCGCAGGAGTAGTAATTGTAGGTGTGGCCGTTCTTGCTCCTGCCACACTCTCCGACCATCTGGGAGCCGCAGTGACCGCAGAAAATCTTCCCGGCGAGTAGATACGGGACCTTGGCCTTTCCACGGGCAGGGGCTTCCTCATTGACTTTCAGACGAGCTTTGACCTTTGCCCACACATCGTCTGTGACAATTCTCGGAACAGAATCTTCCTGGCGAATATCCTTGTATTTGTACACGCCAATGTATTTCTCGTTTCGGAAGATATTCTTGAAACTGCTTTTATTAAATTTAGCACCCTTTGCTGTCCGGTAGCCTCTGGCGTTGAAATCGTCGCAGATGGCGGCTACCGTCTCACCGTTTGCGTAACGGTCGAATGCCTCCGCTACCAGTGGGGCGGTCAACGGGTCGAGCACCCATTTTTTGTTTTCGATTTTGTACCCCAGGGGGACAGAACCGCCAAGGGCGTTTCCCTTTAGGGCACTTTCCCGGTTGCCGCGGATGATTTTCTCTCGGAGTTCGTCGGAGTAATATTCATTCAGACCCTCCAAGACAGATTCCAGGAGACGGCCCTCCTTGGTGGCGGAAATGGCCTCCGTGGCGGATTCCACGCCGCAGCCGTTTTTGTACAGGAGTGCACGGGCGGCGGCGCTGTCCTGACGGTTCCGCGCGAAGCGGTCAAGCTTCCACACGAGCACGGTGTTCCATGCGGCCCGCTTACTGTCTGCAAGCATCTGCTGAAATGCTACACGTTTTGCCATGCTGGTATGGGCAGATATGGCCCGGTCCACATACACGGCGGCAATACGGTATTCTTGCCGGATACAGTATGATATCAATTCCCGGAGCTGGCCTTCTATAGACTGTTCCGATTGCCGGTCGGAGGAATAGCGCATATACAGGCAGCAGGTCGCCACGCAGTCCGTGGACAGCACAGAAGGATTCTCCGCAAACTGCTGTCTTTCCTCCGCAGTCAGCGCCGACAGGTCAATGGGCATTGTTTGCATCACGTTTCCTCCGTTTTGCGTTTCTCTTTACCACGGTTCGGGCGATATACAAGCACATTCCGATAAAGGAAAAAGCCGCAACGTACACAATTGGGGCTGCTGCAGTTCCCTTAATTAGTCCTAAATTTGGATTCCTAGCGTCCAAGGTTACATATACTATCAGGAGCAAACCAAACAGCACAGAAAGACCAGATGTTACATAGGCAATTCCCTTCCAGTTACTACGGACTGTAGAAATTTCATTTTCCATTATGTGGCTTCTGTCTACGAGCCTAGATATGGCTTTGTCTTTCTCGACAACCATTTCCTCTTGGTGGGCGAGCTCGGTTTTTAGCTGCGCAATTTCAGCGCTTTGGTCTTGCCTTGGCTGAGAAATCTCCATAAGCTCATCAAGAGAAAGGCCAAGTTCAATGGCTATGGCCGTAACATCATAGATGCTTGGCCCGGATAGATGCCCCGAGAAAAACTTTTTTACGGTTGATTCGCTCAGGCCGGTGCTGTCTATGATTTGCTGGTTCGTTTTATGCTGGTCTTCCTTGACGTTTTTCATTTTTGCAGGAAGATTTTCGCAAATTGCAGAAATTTGCTGAATGATTTGCTGGTTTGCCATAGTTTGCCCCCTTACATTTCTAATACAGAACGGTGGATTTTCCTGAGAGTTCCGGAATTTCTGATGTGCGTATTTACGAATCCTACCGTCCCAGAGTACCATAATGGTACGCCAACCGGCAAGGGATAAACGCATCCGGTGGCAGCCCCACCGCCTTGTGGCACGGGCGGCGGGGCAATTATTAGTCCGTTTTATTGGACATTTCAAGTGCTATACATAAGGTATAAATCGAACGCACATTCGATAATAACTTGTAAGGGAGCGGCGACAATGTTGGAAGAGGTTTTGGAAATGTGGGAACGGCTGAACGAAGAGAATAAGAGGAAGATACTTACCCTTGAAGCTGCTCTTTTATCAACTCAGCCATTGCAGAACGAATCTGCTGCTGATGCTCCGGCGTGAGCATGGCGAAGTATCTGGCGAAATCCTCGGTTTCCTTGTCGGGAGCCGGGGATTTTTCCGTTTCCGGGGTTTCCTCAGAGAAGTAGGAGACAGGAACGCCGAAGTAGTCGGCCAACTGAGCAATATAGGTGTCACTAGGCTTTCTGCCAGCCTTCCAATTTGAAACAGTTTGCTTTGGAATTCCTGCTTCGATTCCGGCTCTTGATGGTTTCAAACCTTTTTCCTTGCACAATTTCACGAAATTATTGTAAAAATTCACATAATCAATATTCATTTTTTGTACAGTCCTCCAAATACTGACTTTTGAGACTTTTGGTGTTGACATTTGGGACTTATGGGACTATACTAATGCCATGAACACCAGTTCACGAAAAATGAGTACAAAAATCCTCGGGGTAGGAATCCCATTTTTCAGAGGTTCCAGCTCCGGCGAGTGGCGAATGGTTTATTTGTTTCAGCAAAACCAATATAGCATACGCTACTCAGAAAAGCAACCGTTTTTCTGAATTTTGTTCAAATTCACCAAGAAAGGAAGGAGTGTTTTGAAAGTTGGAAACCCAGGCAACCATGCCCCGGACACCCCGAGAGCGGGTGCAGAAAGCGATGTTTATTCGCATGACCGTGACCATGAACAAGCTGACCTACGGCTGGCTCATTCAGGAGCTGGAAAACGAGGGCTTCACGATCAGCAAGACCACCGTGAGCAGTGCTCTGGCGGGGAGCCTGGTAAGCCCAAAGGCGGACGAGTTCCTGATGCGGGCGGAGAGAATCTGCAAGCGATACAGGCAGAGCTTTCCCACCAGACAGCAATCCGGGACATAGGCAAACTGGCCCTGGCCTTTGTAATGGCCGATATTGGGGCCTACGAAAAATGGTTTTTTGAAAAATACGGCGTGAAGCCGGAACTGTGAAAGGAGATTTTTATGGCAAAGTATAAGGTTGGAGATAAGGTGCGGATTGTGAGTGAGCGGCCCGCAAGCCATCGTTTTGTTGATTCGATGGTACAGTACCTTGGCAAAACGCTGACTGTATCAAAAGTTGAGGAAGAAACGCTTGGAGCAATCTACAGGTTTAAGGAAGCGACATATCCGGAAGGCATTGCACCTATAGCGGCACTTCTTTGTTCCAATGCAACCGGAAAGTGGGCGTTCATCGAGGAATGGATTTCCGGTTTGGCCGAAGAGCCCAAGGAACATAAGGAAGCCCCCAGTGAGCTTATCTCCGTACATATCCGTTTCTGCGGTCCTCTGACCGTGGCGGAGCTGATGAAGGGCAGCAAGGTCGTGAAGGTTGCCAACGCCCGGTGCAGCCCGAAGGACACCTACGACCGTGGCGAAGGGGCCAAGGTGGCCGTGAACCGGCTGTTTGAGAAGAGGCAGAAGGACGTGGAGGAGACGGTCAATCCAGCAAAGAAGTGGAAGGCTGGGGACAAAGCAGTTGTCGTGCGGAATAATGGCAAGCCACATCACTGGTACCACATTCCTGCTGTTGTCGAGGTTATGCAGGTAGACCTGGGAGACAACACCTGCCTATGTCGGAACTTGGACGATTATGAACATGTCCAGTGGGTCAGAATGGATTGCCTGAAGCCCTACAAGGAGGCCAAAAAATGAGCATCAAGGATGCTACCCCGGAGGAAATTGCCGCCATGCGGGAGCGCATCAGCAAGCGGCAGTCAGACCGGCGGTACGAAATGGAAATGGACGAGGCCGTCGCCATGGCTTGCAGAGCCAACCGCTCCCCTTTTGTGTGGCGGTACCAGGGGCCGTTCCTGGAAAGTGTCATCGTCGCCACGGGCATGATGGCAACCGCCGGGGCGGCGGCAATCCTGGGTAGCACCGGTGCCGTCCCCGTGGGCTACGCTGTGGCCGTGACCGGTGTGGCTATGGCCGGGGCCGTTACACAGGTGGCGAGGGAGGTGCAGAAATGAACATCCCGGAATGCTATGAGTCGTGGAGGCAGGCGGAGGCCAGAGAATCCGACTGGGACAACTACCTCTCCCGGTTCCCGGTATGCGCCCACTGCTGTTCCCCTATCACGGATTCCAAGCTCATTTACATTGCGAAGCACGATGAATTCTATCACCTGAGCTGCATCGAGGCCATGGAGGAGTTCAACGAGGCTGCGGAGGTGGAGTGATGGCAAGCCCTATGATTCGCAAAATCCCCACATCCAACATGAGCAAAGAGGACTGGGAAAAGCTGCGGTCTACCACAATCGGTGGCTCTGACGCTGCCTGTATTCTGGGGCTGAACCCCCACAAGTCCGCATATGCCCTGTGGGCTGAGAAAACCGGGAAGGTCATCCCGGAGGACGTTTCCCAAAAAGAGGCGGTACGGCTTGGGACAGACCTTGAGGATTATGTGGCACACCGATTCATGGAGGCCACCGGGAAAAAGGTCCGGCGGGTGAACTACACCGTGTTCCGGGACGATATGCCCTATGCCCATGCCAATTACGACCGTCTTGTTGTCGGAGAGGACGCAGGGCTAGAGATCAAGACCACCAATGCCCTAAACTTGAAAAAATTCAAGAACGGCGAGTTCCCGGCAAACTACTATTGCCAGTGCGTTCACTACATGATGGTTTCCGGGCTTAAACGGTGGTACTTGGCTGTCCTGGTTCTTGGAATCGAGTTCAAAGTGTTTGCCATCGAGCGTGACGAGGCAGAAATTGAAGCCCTGCGGCTGGCAGAGGAAAACTTCTGGTATCAAGTCCAGAACGACCTTCCCCCGGAGATTGACGGCATGGATTCCACAATGGATGCCCTGAACGCTGCATTCCCGGTGAGTGACCCGGATGCAGATGCCGTAGACCTGACCATCTGTGCCGTGGACCTTGCGCTTCTGGACGAATGCATGCAGCAGATCAAAGCCCTTGAGGAAAAGAAAAATGCAGCACAGGGAAGAATCAAGGAAGCCATGGGTGAAGCCGAAATGGGCTTCTACAGTACCTATTCCGTCAGCTGGAAAAGTCAGAAACAGCAAACCTTTGACCGTAAGAAATGGGAGAAAGACCACGGCAAAATCCCGGAAGAATATTTGAAAACATCGGAAAGCAGAACTTTCCGATTCAAAAAGGAGAATTCATAAATGGCAAACATGATTCAGAAACAGGTTCAGAAGCAGAACCCCACTGCTGTAGCACAGCAGTCCATCGGGGCAATGCTCAACACATTCCTCGACCGGGACGGTATGCGGAAACGTTTTGACGAGCTTCTGGGCAAGCGCTCCGCACAGTTCGTTTCCTCCATCGTGTCCATGGTCAATGCGGACAAGAATATGCAACAGGCGTTCATGGAAAGCCCCATGACCGTTATCCAGGCCGCATTGAAAGCGGCAACATTCGACCTCCCCATCGACCAGAACCTTGGGTATGCCTACATCGTCCCGTTCAAGAACTACAAGAAAGACACTGGGACGAAGAAAATGGAGGCTACATTCATCCTCGGCTGGAAAGGTATGCACCAACTGGCCCTTCGCACAGGAGCATACAAGACCATCAACGTGGTTGACATCCGGGAAGGCGAACTGAAAAGCTACAACAGGCTGACCGAGGAGGTCACGGTTGATTTCATTGAGGACGAGGAGGAACGAGAAAAGCATCCCGTGGTTGGCTATGTCGGCTATTACCGGCTTGTAAACGGTGCTGAGAAGACCATTTACATGAGTGTTAAGGCTATTGAAGCCCATGAGCGGAAGTTCCGCAAGGGCGAATATCAGGGCAAAGGCTGGCGTGATGATTGGGACGCTATGGCCCGGAAGACTGTGTACCGGCAGCTGATCGGCAAATGGGGCGTTATGTCCATTGACTACCAGACCCGTGACGAGGGAAAGCAGCTTGCCGATGTAATGGCGGATGATTCCAAGGCAGAAGACAACCTGAATGGCATCATTGATGCTGACGTTGCATCTGACCCCAGCACCGGTGAGGTCATCGAGCCTGAAGCCCCGGAGAATGCCTGATGTACACAGTACATGGACAGGATGGTACACTGCTGATGCAGTCTGCTATGGATCTCCGGTACGACGCAGAGACAGAATTGTCGCCTCTCAATTCCGGCCATGTGCTCAAACTAAATGGGAAGCGAATCACAAAAAAGGAGGTACAGCAACGTGTTGAACTCGATCAGCATCATGGGCCGTTTCACCCGTGACCCCGAACTCCGGCGCACCGGCTCCGGAAAGCCTGTCACAAGCTTCACTCTGGCCTGTGACCGGGATTTCAAGAATCAGCAGACCGGAGAGAAGGAAGTGGATTTTCTGGACTGCGTAGCCTGGGGCGGCACCGGAGAGACCGTTGCAAAGTATTTCTCGAAGGGACAGTTGACAGCGGTTTCCGGTCGGCTGCAAATCCGGCAGTATACCGACAAGAACGGTCAGAAGCGCCGTCAGGCTGAGATTCTTGTGAGCAACGTCTATTTCTGCGGGAACAGAGAAAGCGGCACTCAGGCCAGCTATGGGGCTGGCAACGGATACAGCACTCCGGCGTATCAGGCTCCCGCCCCTGCGGCGAACTTCTCGGAGCTGGATGGAGAGGACGAACAATTGCCGTTCTAGGCCGGGAAAATCAATCTTTACCATAAAAGATTGACAGTACACATTTAGAAAGGAAGGATAAACAATGGAAAAAATCTCTTTACAGGAAATGGTAGGCGGCGCGCTTCAGGAACAGTTTGAAAAATCGTTCCTGCGTGTTGTAGAAAACCTGGCTGACCCGAACACGCCCTTCAAGGATTGCCGGAAAATCA
>ERZ1034992.1536-NODE-1536-length-10052-cov-249.846954_pt1 | contig 10052 bp, 10 predicted proteins | sample MGYA00520695_ERZ1034992 | MGnify/ENA primary metagenome ERZ1034992 (study PRJEB33766, sample SAMN09781778) | gut metagenome | biome: gut microbiome | host: Homo sapiens | place: Madagascar | study: EMG produced TPA metagenomics assembly of the PRJNA485056 data...
CCGAAGAGCAGGATGAAGACGATCCGTATGCCGACTTCAAAGTGCCTGATGATTTAATGTGGTAAACATAGATAAGTCGTGCGCAGATGCCTGATGCGACGCTATGCGTCTTATCATGCCTACAAATTCCCGCGCCATCCGGAGGCCGGATAAGGCGTTCACGCCGCATCCGGCAGTCGTGCACTATTATTAACGCATATTCAGTTTATTGGCGTGGTACGCAATATGCTCGCCAATAAAACTGGAGACAAAATAATAGCTGTGATCATAACCCTCGTGATAACGGATTAACGTCTTGATATTCATCTCCTGGCAGATCTTTTCAAGATTTGGAGTCCGCAGCTGTTCTGCGTAAAAATCATCACTCAACCCCTGATCAACCATTATTTCCGCAACGCGTTGACCTTGTGAAATAAGACTCACCGGGTCGTAATCCAACCAGGCTTCTTTATTTTCACCAAGATATGCGGTAAAGGCTTGCTGTCCCCACGGTACTTGCGATGGGGAGACAATGGGCGAAAACGCCGAGACGCTGACATATTCATCTGGGTTACGTAACGCCAGCAACAGCGCGCCCAGCCCGCCCATAGAATGACCTGAGATAGACTTTCTGGTCGTTGCCGGAAAATGTTGCATCACTAAATCCGGCAGCTCGTTGTGGATATAATCATACATTTTGTAATGTTCATTCCACGGCGCTTGCGTTGCGTTCAGGTAAAACCCGGCACCTTGCCCGAGATCGTAACGGTCGGCATCTGCGACATGACTGCCTCGCGGACTGGTGTCTGGCGCAACAACAATAATGTTGTGCTCCGCCGCGTAACGTTGCATCCCCGATTTAGTAATGAAATTCTGCTCGTTGCAGGTCAGGCCCGAAAGCCAGTACAGCACCGGTAATTTTTCATTCCCGGCTTTTGGTGGGAGATAGACGCCGACATTCATTTCACATTTCAGTGATTGGGAATAATGCCGATACACATTTTGCCAGCCGCCAAAGCTGGCATGTTTTTCAATGAGTTCCATCAGTCATTATCTCACGGTTAATCCCCCGGGCGGCTGCCCGGGGAGAGTATTAAGAACCCCGTCTGAACTGGACGGGTAAACCTGCGGGAAATCAGTAACGAATTACGGTTCGAATGGATTTGCCTTCATGCATCAGGTCAAAGGCGTCATTAATTTCATCCAGGCTCATGGTATGCGTGACAAACGGTTCCAGATCGATATCGCCTTTCATCGCATCTTCAACCATACCCGGTAACTGGGAACGACCTTTCACGCCGCCAAACGCGGAACCTTTCCATACGCGACCGGTGACCAACTGGAATGGACGGGTGGAGATTTCCTGACCAGAACCAGCTACCCCGATGATCACCGACTGACCCCAGCCGCGGTGCGCACTTTCCAGCGCCGCACGCATCACGTTGACGTTACCGATGCATTCAAAGGTATGGTCGATACCCCATTTGTTGATATCCAGCAGGACATCTTTAATCGGTTTGTCGTAGTCATTCGGGTTAATGCAGTCGGTAGCACCGAAGCGACGCGCCAGATCGAATTTCTTCGGGTTCGTATCGATAGCGATAATCCGTCCCGCTTTCGCCTGACGCGCGCCCTGAACCACTGCCAGACCAATCGCGCCAAGACCAAATACGGCAACAGAATCACCTGGCTGGACTTTAGCCGTGTTGTGTACCGCGCCAATACCGGTGGTCACGCCACAGCCCAGCAGGCAGACGTGTTCATGGTTTGCTTCTGGATTAATTTTGGCCAGAGACACTTCCGCGACCACGGTGTATTCACTGAATGTAGAGCATCCCATGTAGTGATAAAGCGGCTGCCCGTTGTAAGAAAAACGGGTGGTGCCGTCTGGCATCAGGCCTTTACCCTGGGTTTCGCGAACCGCAACACAGAGGTTGGTTTTGCCGGAACGACAGAACTCACACTCGCCGCACTCTGCGGTGTAAAGCGGGATCACATGGTCGCCAGGTTTGACGCTGGTTACGCCTTCACCGACTTCAATCACAACGCCGGCCCCTTCGTGACCGAGAACTACCGGGAATACACCTTCCGGGTCATCGCCGGAGAGGGTAAATGCGTCGGTATGGCAAACGCCGGTATGGGTGACTTTAATCAGCACTTCACCTTTTTTCGGTGGTGCAACGTCAATTTCAACGATTTCCAGCGGTTTACCGGGAGCAAATGCAACGGCAGCACGTGATTTCATCTCTCGCTCTTCCTCAATATGGTAATAGATTCAGCTATTTAAGATAGGCACGAACCAGTTCAATAGTGTCGTCAACGGATTGGCTGACTTCGCGGCTGTAGCAGTCATTTCGGTCAAACGTTTCCCGGATATGGCTTTCAAGCACTTCTGCCATCAGCCCGTTAGCCGCGCCCCGAACGGCAGCGATCTGTTGGAGTATGGCACGGCATTCGGCATCACTCTCCAGCGACCGTTCCAGAGCATCAATCTGCCCCCGAATACGACGAACTCGAGTAAGGACCTTTTTCTTCTCTTCTGGAGTACTGGGCATTTCGCACCTCATCATCTGCACGCAATATACTATAGGGGGGTATGCTATATGTCAATGCATACCCCCCTATAGTATATAACACTGGAGAATAAAATTTATCCGGTGAATGTAGTCGGATAACAAAAAGGAAAGAGGGGCCTAATCGACAGGGAAGGCCGCCCCGGATAGCGGGCGGCAGAAGGAATTAGAATTTCCAGGTCAGATGGGCTGCAAGTTGCAGACCGTTATAATCATCGGTTGGGGTGTCGTACCACACTTTACCTGCCGTCAGCCCGAGATTAAGTTGCTCAGTCAGCGGTTGAATACGTTGCAAACTGACGCTCTTCATGCTGCCGTAGCGTGTTTCTGGCGTCCAGTCATAGGTGTAAGCGCCTGTTCCGCGGCTTAGCCATAGTTGCGTATAACCAGTGCCGCGCGGGTCATTCAGACGCACGGAAATCATATTGCTGTAACTACCACCTGCATCGCTGGAGTCATAATGGGTATAGCGGTAGCTGGAGATCACCGGGCCAGTATAGAGTGATACGCCGCCTTGCCAGGCATCGACTTCGACATCATCGTAATATTTAGTGTAGCGATAACCGGTCGTGAAAAGCGTTTTTGGCAACAGGGCCAGGTTAATATCCTGACGAAAATCCTGGCGGGCAAAGACCGGCGTATTATCCGCAAAGGCAATACCCGTTCGGGTTGTCAGCCAGTTATTCCATTTGTACCAGACTGCACCCTGGCCGCGAGTGGCATTGAAATGTTCAGTTTCATAATCACGACGCCCCTGGGAAAGATTAAAAAGCAGCGTTGCGTTTTCAACTTTCGCCACCAGTTCAGCATACGCTAAATTACGGTTGCCATGATCGCCAGAATAATCGGTAAAATCGTAGCCCGCGGTAATGGAAGTTAACCCGGCATAAGCGGGCAATGTGCTAAAAATTGCTGCCGCTAATAACGTCCGTTTTATCATTTTAATCTCCTGTACGGATAAGTTCTTGTCGGAGTGAATAAGTTCCGGTAGGTAAATTACGTTCTACAATCACGCGCGGGCCAAGTTGCGTGTTCGGGGAAATAATTCGCCCAGGCAAAATAATAACTTGTACGCCAAGGCGTGAACGCTGTCCGATATAACAACCTAATTTATCGCATCCGGTAGCGATAATTCCCTCTGGAGTTCGAACAGACACGGGCTGTTCATCCAGACGATGATTACTGGTACGTACTTGTGCGCCCAAATATGCCTGGTTTGCGACTACCGAGTCGGCAATAAAACATTGCGGACCAATCGTTGCTTCCGCTTCAATAACCGCATTTTTAATTTCGGTGGCGAAACCAATTTTTACGCCATTGCTGATTATTGTGCCAGGACGAATAAACGCATAATTACCTATCAGGCAGTTTGCGCCAATCACTACCGGACCCTGAATAACGGCACCGTGACAAATACGGGTATTCGCGCCGATAACAACTTCACCTGCAGTTTCATCAATAATTACCTGGTCTGCAATCTGAATATTTTTCTCTTTAACATTAAGCTTCAGAAAGTTTTTCAGTTCCTGTGACAGAAGGTTGGGAATAAGCGGTTGACGCTTCCACCAGTGCGGAATAGCGGGTGGGTTTGTCGCGCTGAGGTTCGCGTCCAGTAAAAAAGGCAATAAGTCCATAAATAATCCAGATGGCATAAGCTAATAATACATACACAACGGAAAGCGGCGCTAAAGGCACCAACAACCAGCAACGATGAAACCAGGCGCTAAAAGCACCAATAACACAAACTACGCCGACCCAGATAAGCGGAAACATTGCCAACACCACACTATGCGGCCCGGTGGTGATGAATTCATTAAACCAGGTAGTGAGATAAATCCCAACGCCATAAAGCACAACCAACAGCATAGGAAATATACTGAAGATACCGAAGCGGCTAAATAAAAGTCTTTTATGCAGGCGCATACAGACCGCGTAGCCCACAATCCAACGCCGCCAGCGACGCCATTCCTCACGCGGGCTGTTGCATTCCTGTGGGTATACGATGCAGCGATTCGCCTGCCGAATACGATAGCCGTTTGCCACCAATGTCCAGGTGAGATCAAGGTCTTCGACTTTAGTACGATCAGAGAAACCGAACTTACGCAATACATCAGTACGGAACATCCCGCAGGCACCGCTGATAATAAACGGTGCGCCGCCCAGGAGCTGCTGTAGCGTGCGCTTCATAACAATCATCGGCAACTTTACGGTCGCGCGGATGTGCGGTAACAGACCCGCGCCTTTCAACGCAGTAGAGGGAATGCCGCCTACGGCATCAGCACCGCGCTCTATTTCTGCCAGCATATAGCCCATTCCGTCTTGATCGGGCGGAACATAGGTGTCGGCATCACTTAAAAAAACCTGGTCGCAGGTGGCGTAATTGAGGCCATTCATCAGCGCACCACCTTTACCGGTATTTTTTTGCGTGACGGCAATAAAGCGGTCGCCCCATTTGCGTTTGACTTCCGCCATGACCGCTTCGGTATTGTCCGTGGAGCCGTCGTTAACGCAAATTACCCGGCAAAAATAAGGGTTACGCAGCAGATTATCCAGTGACTGCGCCAGACACGGGCCTTCGTTATAAGCAGGTATAATGGCGTCAATACAGCCTTTTTTTTGGCTGGGCTTACGCCTTAACGTACTCAGGAACCATAGCAATATTGCTACGGCCATACAGATAAATATCCAGGTTTTCATGCAATTTGCTCAAAGAATCATTTTATGAATTACAAAGCCTTCACCCAGATCGCTATTGACCTGTTGCCCGCGAAATTGTGCAACTGCACGCAGGCGATCATGACGCATATAATCGCGTCGTTCCTGGCTTTTATGTTTTTTTAATGCAGCAAGTTTGACTGTGAAATATTCTTCTTTAACGGATTCAAAAACCTGAGGCATAAATGAAAGCCAGGTACTCGGGGTTTCGTAGCCGAGAATTTGTGGAATAGTTCGGCAGGCAACCATTGAGGCTTGATAGACTGCAAGATGATCCTGATGGCGGTCAGCATCATGCATGGTGTATACACGAATGATTTCTACATCAGACGGAATTTGATTTTTAATGATGTCTTCCAGGGCGGAAATCATATCATTGAGCTGTAAATGAGCGCGGGTGTCAGCAAAATTAAGATGAATAGTTTGGTGGCACCCTAATATCTTTAGGGCGTTGCGCGATTCTTCATGGCGATCGATTATTCCATCTGTGCCAGAGTTGCCGGTAGTCATCACCACGGCTGCGATATAAATTCCTTTTTGCGCAAGACGAGCAAGCGATGCGCCACAGCCTAATTCTATATCGTCAGGATGTGCGCCAATAGCAAGGATACCCTTTCTTTTATTTGCCGAAGAAAGGAGGGCTGAATCTAAAACCTTATCCACTTAATGACACTCCATTTTATTTATTATACTACAAGCACAACGATGCACTCAGAGACGTAATCTCTGGCGCAGCCAGATGTTAATTTATAAATGTTAAATGTTGCTAATAACTGAAAAGCAAGGGTTTTCAGACCCGGAGGTTCGACTGGGTAATGTTTTTATGCAATTCATATGTTAAGTGTTTGTATGTTTGGTATGTATAGTTATTTTGTTTTATACATTGTATTTAGATGTGATTTAGTTTGTCAATTAATTGCATTTAAAAATATGTTCTGTGAACAAGTATTGTTTATATACATCATGTGAATGTAATATGCGAGTGATTGAGAATGATACAGTGATATATACAATGCGAATATAATAGTTTTATTATATGTATTGATATTGATAGAAATAATGAAGTAATAAATCTCGTAATGTGGTTGTTTATGCATCACTAAAATGAAGTGTAGTAATTTTCCCAATTGTTAGAACGGAGTAATTGCATATTTAATCTTTCCTTTGCCGTTTTTTTGCTAAGAATAAAATCATCTGTGCGATAACGACTAATTCTTTTAATGAATGTTTTTATTCCTGAATACTGCTCCCATAACAAGACAGGGGAGCAGACAATCATGGCAATTTCATCGCGTAACACACTTCTTGCCGCACTGGCATTCATCGCTTTTCAGGCGCAGGCGGTGAACGTCACCGTGGCGTATCAAACCTCCGCCGAACCGGCGAAAGTGGCTCAGGCCGACAACACCTTTGCTAAAGAAAGCGGAGCAACCGTGGACTGGCGTAAGTTTGACAGCGGAGCCAGCATCGTGCGGGCGCTGGCTTCAGGCGACGTGCAAATCGGCAACCTCGGTTCCAGCCCGTTAGCGGTTGCAACCAGCCAACAGGTGCCGATTGAAGTCTTCTTGCTGGCGTCAAAACTGGGTAACTCCGAAGCGCTGGTGGTAAAGAAAACTATCAGTAAACCGGAAGACTTGATTGGTAAACGCATCGCCGTACCGTTTATCTCCACCACCCACTACAGCCTGCTGGCGGCGCTGAAACACTGGGGTATTAAACCCGGGCAAGTGGAGATTGTGAACCTGCAGCCGCCCGCGATTATCGCTGCATGGCAGCGGGGAGACATTGATGGTGCTTATGTCTGGGCACCGGCGGTTAACGCCCTGGAAAAAGACGGCAAGGTGCTGACCGATTCTGAACAGGTCGGGCAGTGGGGTGCGCCGACGCTGGATGTCTGGGTAGTGCGCAAAGATTTTGCCGAGAAACATCCTGAGGTCGTGAAAGCGTTCGCTAAAAGCGCCATCGATGCTCAGCAACCGTACATTGCTAACCCAGACGCGTGGCTGAAACAGCCGGAAAACATCAGCAAACTGGCGCGGTTAAGCGGCGTGCCTGAAGGTGACGTTCCGGGGCTGGTGAAGGGGAATACCTATCTGACGCCGCAGCAGCAAACGGCAGAACTGACCGGATCGGTGAACAAAGCGATCATCGACACCGCGCAGTTTTTGAAAGATCAGGGCAAAGTCCCTGCCGTGGCGAATGATTACAGCCAGTACGTGACCTCGCGCTTCGTGCAATAAAAGGAGGCGCAGATGCTGCAAATCTCTCATCTTTACGCCGATTATGGCGGCAAACCGGCACTGGAAGATATCAACCTGACGCTGGAAAGCGGCGAGCTACTGGTGGTGCTGGGGCCGTCCGGCTGCGGTAAAACCACCTTGCTGAATCTGATTGCCGGTTTTGTGCCTTATCAGCATGGCAGCATTCAACTGGCGGGTAAGCGTATTGAGGGACCGGGAGCAGAGCGTGGCGTAGTTTTTCAGAATGAAGGGCTGTTGCCGTGGCGTAATGTGGTAGACAACGTGGCGTTCGGCCTGCAACTGGCAGGTGTAGAGAAAGTACAGCGCCTGGAAATCGCGCACCAGATGCTGAAAAAAGTGGGGCTGGAAGGCGCAGAAAAACGCTATATCTGGCAGCTTTCCGGCGGTCAACGTCAGCGGGTAGGGATTGCCCGCGCGCTGGCGGCGAATCCCCAGCTGTTATTACTCGACGAACCGTTTGGTGCGCTGGACGCCTTCACCCGCGACCAGATGCAAACCCTGCTGCTGAAACTCTGGCAGGAGACGGGCAAGCAGGTGCTGTTGATTACCCACGATATAGAAGAAGCGGTGTTTATGGCGACTGAACTGGTTCTGCTTTCACCCGGCCCAGGCCGTGTGCTGGAGCGGCTGCCGCTCCACTTTGCTCGCCGCTTTGTTGCGGGAGAGTCGAGCCGCAGCATCAAGTCCGATCCACAATTCATCGCCATGCGCGAATATGTTTTAAGCCGCGTATTTGAGCAACGGGAGGCGTTCTCATGAGTGTACTCATTAATGAAAAACTGCATTCGCATCGGCTGAAATGGCGCTGGCCGCTCTCGCGTCAGGTGACCTTAAGCATTGGTACGTTAGCGGTTTTGCTCACTGTATGGTGGGCAGTCGCAGCGCTGCAACTGATTAGCCCGCTGTTTTTGCCGCCACCGCAACAGGTACTGGCAAAACTGCTCACCATTGCCGGACCGCAGGGATTTATGGACGCCACGCTGTGGCAGCATCTGGCAGCCAGCCTGACGCGCATTTTGCTGGCGCTACTCGCGGCGGTGTTGATCGGTATTCTGGTCGGGATCGCCATGGGGCTAAGCCCGACGGTGCGCGGTATTCTGGATCCGATAATCGAGCTTTATCGTCCGGTGCCGCCGCTGGCTTATTTGCCGCTGATGGTGATCTGGTTTGGTATTGGTGAAACCTCGAAGATCTTACTGATCTATTTAGCGATTTTTGCACCTGTGGCGATGTCGGCGCTGGCGGGGGTGAAAAGCGCGCAGCAGGTTCGCATTCGTGCCGCCCAGTCGCTGGGTGCCAGCCGTGCGCAGGTGCTGTGGTTTGTTATTTTGCCCGGTGCGCTGCCGGAAATTCTCACCGGATTACGCATTGGTCTGGGTGTGGGCTGGTCTACCCTGGTGGCGGCGGAGCTGATTGCCGCGACGCGCGGTTTGGGTTTTATGGTCCAGTCAGCGGGTGAATTTCTCGCGACTGACGTGGTGCTGGCGGGGATCGCGGTGATTGCGATTATCGCTTTTCTTTTAGAACTGGGTTTGCGCGCGTTACAGCGCCGCCTGACGCCCTGGCATGGAGAAGTACAATGAGTGAACGTCTGAGCATTACCCCGCTGGGGCCGTATATTGGCGCACAAATTTCGGGTGCCGACCTGACGCGCCCGTTAAGCGATAATCAGTTTGAACAGCTTTACCATGCGGTGCTGCGCCATCAGGTGGTGTTTCTGCGCGATCAAGCTATTACGCCGCAGCAGCAACGCGCGCTGGCCCAGCGTTTTGGCGAACTGCATATTCACCCTGTTTACCCTCATGCCGAAGGGGTTGACGAGATCATCGTGCTGGATACTCATAACGATAATCCGCCGGATAACGACAACTGGCATACCGATGTGACATTTATTGAAACGCCACCCGCAGGGGCGATTCTGGCGGCAAAAGAGTTACCCTCGACCGGCGGCGATACGCTCTGGACCAGCGGTATTGCGGCCTATGAGGCGCTCTCTGTTCCCTTCCGCCAACTGCTGAGCGGGCTGCGTGCGGAGCATGATTTCCGTAAATCGTTCCCGGAATACAAATACCGCAAAACCGAGGAGGAGCATCAACGCTGGCGCGAGGCGGTCGCGAAAAATCTGCCGTTGCTACATCCGGTGGTGCGAACGCATCCGGTGAGCGGTAAACAGGCGCTGTTTGTGAATGAAGGCTTTACTACGCGAATTGTTGATGTGAGCGAGAAAGAGAGCGAAGCCTTGTTAAGTTTTTTGTTTGCCCATATCACCAAACCGGAGTTTCAGGTGCGTTGGCGTTGGCAGCCAAATGATATTGCGATTTGGGATAACCGTGTGACTCAGCACTATGCCAATGCGGATTACCTGCCACAGCGGCGGATTATGCATCGGGCGACGATCATTGGGGATAAACCGTTTTATCGGGCGGGGTAAGGGGGAAATGCCGGGTTGGATAACCCGGCATAATGATCATTAACGCAGAATCTTCTTCTCAGCCAAATCCAGCGCAAAGTAGCTGAAAATCAG
>ERZ1034992.1542-NODE-1542-length-9999-cov-4.806919_pt1 | contig 9999 bp, 7 predicted proteins | sample MGYA00520695_ERZ1034992 | MGnify/ENA primary metagenome ERZ1034992 (study PRJEB33766, sample SAMN09781778) | gut metagenome | biome: gut microbiome | host: Homo sapiens | place: Madagascar | study: EMG produced TPA metagenomics assembly of the PRJNA485056 data set...
CGCGCACCCATAGGCTCGCACATACAAAACGTATCTGTTGACCCTATTCAGTTGTAAATCAGGCTTTTACCTGCGGTTGATTGTCAACCAGGGAAAACGCAGAACCTTCCGGCGCTGTGCTTTCCCTGACCGGCAATCCGGTGTTTTTGGTTGTTCTGAAGCAGCACGTTCGCAGCGCAGACATACCATGCGCCCCTCCGGGATGATCTCACCGCACATCACGCAGCGTTCCTCAGAAAAATACATCATAGAAATTCTCCTTTGTGGGGGAATGCGTCCCAAGTCGGGACAGATTAAGATTCAGACAGATGCCTGCCTCGTAGACTGGACAGGACATCTGTATAGTTAAGTAACCTGCCGCATAATCATAGACTTATTGAAGCCTTAGTACGCAAGTCTTGCCGTGTTACGCCTTAGCGCAAACGTTCAATGGTATGCGGTGATAGCTTATCCCTGACGGTCGGCCCATAGTTTTGCTGAGATCAGCAAAATTAGTTCTTTAGCCGTGGGCGGCTCTTCAATCCAATACGCACGCAGTTCACGTCTACGCCCGTTCTGCCAGATATCCTTGGCTGCACGATTCAACGCTCGCGAAACAGCTTCGTTGGTGCGTTTTCCTGTCCGAATCCGAACTTCATTGCAGATTACCTGCATCTTTGGCATATTCGGCTGGTATGCGATTGCAACATCAATCGCATGGCATAAGATGCAATAACAGTCCTTGCCGCGTGTCTCGACGATGGAGTATATAGCGTTCTGAACATCCTTCATGTTATACATTCCTTTCCCGTTCGAGCTGATATAAGCATAATACATTTTTCTGTGCTTTTCAGGTTTTCTGCCAAACTTTGACCCACTTGGACAAACTTTGACGGATTCAAGGTCGAAAGGCAAGAATGCGCAGCAGGTGTTCAGTCTATGGTCTACGATTATTATGCGGCAGAGGTGAATAAAGGAAGACCTCAAAATGTAATAGGAAATCGTTCTGAAGTCTTTGCCAAGAGGCGCAAAAACCCGGTTGCATAAAATACGCAACCGGGCTTCATTAAGAAGAAAAGCGATTGTGGTCTGCCCACAAAAGCAACAATATAGCTAGTTCGGACACAGTATTCCGTAAATCCTGCATGTATGTTCATTTGCATTGCCACCTTGCGCGTTTGATTATATCGGCTTTTGGATTGCTTTCAACGATTTCGGCATCAAAGCAGGTTTTTGCGGCACGAAAGCAGAAATTTTATCGTACAACAAAAATACTGGCTCGAAGAATGTGACTTTGCACTTCTTCGAGCCAGTGATTTACTATTGGTTACTTTTTGGGGATTTCCGCTGTGAACTGAAACCAGCCGTTTTCATAATTGTATGCGTACTCCGCGTGAAGCCCGTCCAGGATGCGGCATACGCTGGGAAGACCATAGCCGTGTTCGCTTGCGGATGCTTTTGTTGTGGCAATGCTGTGTTCTGTAATGAGGACTGGAAGGCTGGTATTCCGGATGGAGAGAAAGGACCCGTCGTTTTCCAGTATTGTGCATCGGATTAGGCGTTCCGTATCTATGCGCCGGCACGCCTCAATCGCGTTGTCCAGCAAGTTCGACAGCAGAACGACCAGCTCGCTTGCAGATAGCTGGATGCCAGAAAGATCGTTGATACAAAACCGCATTTCAATCTGCGATTCAACTGCCATTTGGTATTTCTGATTCAGAATGGCATCAATAATTGGATGATGCGTATTTACGATTAAAATTCGGCTTGTTTGCGCTTGACTCAACTCCCGAACATATTTTGCCGCAGTTTCATAAGATTTCTGCGCAAGAAGATCCGAGATGGTACACAGATGATTTTGAAAATCGTGCGTCGTTTGTCGCTGCTGCCGGTACGCTTTGTCCAGAGCGAGAATACTGGCAGTCTGTATTTCCATCTGTTGAGATAAGATGTTATTTTGCTGCGTTACCTCTGTATCTTGCTCAATCAGAGAAACAACGTAGACGATTGCCACATTGGCAATGCCAAGAAAGATGCAGAAAAACGCTACTGGCTGTGTGAGGTCGCGCTGATCTCTGCAAATCAGGAATAACGCCATCAACATGAAAAGGCTTGTCAATGGAAAGAAACTGACAAGAAGCATCCATTTGGGGCGTAATGGATGAAGTTTGTGAAACGGATGCAGCCGCGTGACAAGCCACGCCAGAAAAACAGACAGAATTTTCCCGGCCGTCACCAGCACGGTATACATTCCTTTTTTCCAAACCAGTTCGTCCAAGCTGATTCTTAAAATGGTAGATGCACCAAAAAGGACGATTGCATCCATGGCTGCGACTATAATATAGTCTAGCAAGCCAATAAACAGGCGCAGCGCCAACCGCCCCTTAAACAGGAAAACGATCAAGCAAAGGCCAAAAATAAGCGCACACAGCCGAAGTACAAGCGCTGGTAATGGGAAACTCTGACTGAATAATAATAGCGTACACATACATAGTGCCATTAGAATCGTTCGCTTGCGATTATACCGATATGGTAAAAAAGCAGATGCAAACAGAAAAAAGGCGACACATTCCAGTGCAAACCAAAGCGCACTAATTATGTATTCCATGTCTGCGCACCTTTCCATAGCAGGTAGGCCCGTTTGATTTCACCGTAGTTCTTTCCACTGACGGGCAATACTGAATCAGTTTCAGTTACCACTTCGCCGCACTGGAGCTTTTTTATGTGGCGCATGTTTACCAGATAGCTTTTATGGATACGCAAAAAGCCAAGCGACTTGAGCTTTTCTTCAAAGCTTTGCAAGGAGGCATAGCAGCTGTAATGGTCAAAATTTCCGCAGAGCATATAGACATGAACCGTATGTTTTTCGGATTCAAGATAGAGAATATCATCGACTGCTAAATTGATGATTTCACCGTTATTTTGAATGGAAACGACCTCGCGCTTGGTTGTAAAGTGTTCCACAGCCTGCGAGAAATAGGTTTCCAGTTTTGCGTCCACATCTGTTTTCAGAAGATACCTGAAAGCGCGTAATTCATACCCCTCCGGCGCATATTCAACATAATTGGTGACAAAGATAATAATTGCATCATTTCTTTTCTGCCGAAGTCTCCGAGCCAACTCAATACCAGCACCGCGTCGATCTCCAAAATCAATGTCCAAAAAAGCAATGTCATAAGGCTGTAGTATAAAGCAACTCATATCGTCTCGTGTGTATGTCCCTATCTGAACATGAAGTTGCTGCTGCGCGGCATATTGCATGAGAAGACGCTCCATCTTTAATAAAAAGACTGGGTCATCATCGGCAAGTAAAATTCTAAGCATATGGATTCCTCTTTGCTTTTTTCCAAAGACTCCTATTTTTTGAAACGCTGAGTTCATAATACTGTTTGCATCCATCGAATCAACCCTCCTAGATTAGAATTCCAGCATAATTGCATTTATTATATCATAAAATACATAAATACTGAATACCATTGCAGTAAACTAAAGAAAACTGCGTGGTGAGGAATATCAATGTACGATTTTGGCTTGCGGCTAAGAGAATTGCGGAAATCAAGAGGTTTGACACAGAAAATGCTTGCAGAACGCATAAACAAGAGCGTTTCAGCCGTGAGTAGCTATGAATCCAACGTACAGTTACCACCGCTTGATGTTTCAAAGAGCATCGCTTTGGCGTTGGGAATCTCGATTGACTATTTGGTGGGAAACGAAGCGACGCCCGCTTATACAGCAAAGGACTTGACGGAACCTCAAGCGGAATTGTTGGATGAACTGATTTCGGAGTTTCGCTGTCCCACAAACCGATCTCCACAGCTATCTGAACAACAACTTCAAATACTAAAAAAGCTGATTACTGTATTTACAGATGTCAACTGACATGTGTTTATCATCAATCTACAAAAAGATTCCGCAAGGTTAAGCCTTGCGGAATCTTTTTGTGCTTTTTCAGGCATTGATATTCTTTTCGTGACGAAAAAAACATCATTCGTGCGCGATTTGTTGAAACATATTTTGATATTTGTATAATCAATAACGAAAGCAAATTGCAAATGTTTAAACAGAGGCCTTCCTGCAAATTAGCGCATAAACAGTGTGGCAGGGACATCACACCTCTGCCCCACACTACAATAGGAGAGTTAATATGAAAATAAGAACATCTTCCTCAAAAGCATACAAGACACAAGAATCTGCTCAATCGCAAGAACAGCCCAAACACGGTATAGAAATGAACCACATGAAAAAGACAATCTTCTCGCTTTTCCTTCTGCTCCTGCTTTTCCTGACCGCCTGCGATGCACGAAGCAACGCACTGGACGCGCAGAAAGAGGCACAGCCCCAAGCGGAAGTCTCTTTGCCAGTGGACATTTCCGGACTTCCGGAAGGACAGTGCTACCGCCAGATGCCGTACTTAAATCCCATCGGTATTTCGTATCCGGAAGGGCAATGCGTTTGGAACGATAAAGTTTATTCCTTTTCCAACGCACCGGCAAAGCTGGGGGTCACGGACGCGAACGGAAACAGTGAAGCATTGGAACTGCCGGACGCAGAATTTATCTACAGCGTGTGCGAAACCGGCGATACGCTTGCGCTGCTGGCGGGAGCCAATCCGTTGTTCTTTGCCGGGACGGATGATGAACAATCCGCGCAGGCATCCAGCGATGGCGGTCATGCAATCTACCTCTACGACGAAACCAGGCATTTGACCGGCAGTATCCCGCTGGCAGAGTGCAGCGCAGATGCGCCGTATGAGCTTGACAGCAACGGAACGGATTATTTTGTGCTGTTCAGTGACACGGTTGTTCGGGTCGGCGCTGACGGCACGGAGCTTGCAAAAAGCGGCGATATAGGTGGGAGGCTCTTGCAGCTCGTCTGCGCGGACGGTGCGGTCTTCGGGCGCGTGGAGGGCGATGCGATTTATCAGACGGAGAAGATCGTCCGCTTGAACGCGCAGACGCTGGAAACAGAAACGGAGCTTTCCTGCGACGGACTGGACATTCAGGGTATGGGAAAGGCGGCAGACGGGACGCTGCTCTTAATCAGCGGCGAGTATCTGCTGCGCCCGAATTTTGATGCCGGTACGCTGACGGCGATTCTGCGCTGGGCAGACAACGCGAGCACGTCCGTCAACAATTACCGCTCTGTCATGGAAACAGAATCCGGCTTTTTTGCGTGGAACAGTGATGTAGAAGTCGCGTGCTTCTATGAAAAGCTGCCGGACGGCGAAACGCTTGAAGACCCGACGGTTATCACGCTCTTTGCAGGTGCAGGTTCGTATGAAATCGAGCTTGCGGCTGCCAGCTTCCAGAAACTGTATCCACAGTACTGTATAGATATAACTGCGGCGGAATCGGACGAGCAAACTGAGTTGGCCCTGACGGAGCTTGGCGCGGGCAAGGGCTATGATATGTATATGCTCTATGATTCCCAGTGGACGCAGATGGACGACTCCGTGTTCTTTGAAGACCTGACCAGGTGGATGGAAGCAGACAGCACAAAGCCGCTGGAGAGAATCCGCCCCAGTGTTTTGCAGCAGATGCAGAAAAACGGCGGCATTTACCGCCTGCCGCTTACCTACACCATTCTGACCTACGCCGCCGACCCCGAGCAGCTTTCCGATTCCCGGCCGGAGACAGTTTTGCAGGCGTGTGAGCATGGCGGTGAGGAACTGTATCCGTTTACGTTCGTTACAGACTATTCCTCGCAGATGGCGAGGCGCTGCGCGATTGACTATGTGGATGCGGCGCAGGGAACGTGCAATTTCGAGTGTGATTCGTTCTATGCGCAGCTTGCGCTTCTGCGGCGGCAGAAGGCGGCGCTGGACACGCTGCCGAAAAACCTTGATGTTGCCGCCACCTGCGATGGTCTTCTGTATTACTACGTCATTTTATCTGCGGACAGCATTGTCTATCAGCCGGGACGCTATCTGTATCCGGAGCTAAAGCAATATGTGTACTATGCGTACCCCAGCGACTATGCTGGCGGCTGTCAGCTGGAATTTGACAGTCAGCTTTCCATTAACAGCCAGAGCGAGCAGAAGGAGGGCGCGTGGGCGTTTTTGAGCTATCTGCTCTCAGACGCCTATCAGCAGAGTGTCTATTCCCTGCCGGTCAACGATATGGTGTTACAGGAGCAGTTTGCGCAGCTTCTGGCAGAGGAAAAAGTCACGCAGGAAGACATTGACACGCTTTACGCGCTGGTCGATCACGCGCAAAAGCCTGACTATCCGACAGAACCCATCGAGCAAATCATACAGGAGGAAATGGCGGCGTATCTCGATGGAGTCATCGACGAAAAGACCACAGCCGAACGCATCCAGTCCCGCGCGGGTCTGTATCTCATGGAGCAGAAAGTGCAGTAAAGGATTCTTTCTACAGATGCTGGGAGCAGTAGCTTGCTTCATTTTGTTCTCGTATCAAAAGCAATCCGGTCTGGCCACGGTTGTAAAACCTGCCGAGCCGGTGATAACAACGCCATTTGCCCCGCCGCTGCAATGGACGATCAGAAAATTGCCGTCTGCGTCCTTTCCGCCGACGATGCCGACATGAGAATCGTCCGGATAGAACACCAGATCGCCCGGCTGTGCGTCGTTCCATGAGATGTTGGTGCAATAGCTGTGCTGCGTTGCCGCACCACCGCCGCGCCCCGGATAGTAGCTGCCGTTCGTCGCGTTGTAGAATGTCCAATCGACGAATCCTGAACAGTCTAATCCGAACGGTCGTATCGTTCCCGTGGAGCCGCTGCCCGCGGCTGTGACCTCCGTTGGAACGCCCCAGCGGTCGTCCCAGCCGAGCGTCAAACTCTTGCCGCCCCAGAAGTACGACACGCGCCCGACAAGCTGCACCGCCGTTTCCACAACGGCTTTGCGGCCCGGGTCAAGATTATCCGGGAGATTTTCAAGAAGCGCGATTGCGTCCTCCTGCGAAATGGTCAGTGACCCCGTCGGAATGTTCAAACTGCCGAGATTTTCGAGCAGAATGTCCAGCGCGTCATTCTGATACTTGGAAAAGCTATATTCCAGCCGCATTTGTTCGGCGGTTTTGGCCGTGATCGTGATGGTCAGTGCAATTCCTGTGTGGCTGTCGTCCACATCAACGGTCTGCGTTACTGTCGTGATCTTGCACATATCCCAAAAGACTTGCCGAAGCAGCGCGACGCGCTCTGCATCCAGCGTGAAAACGTCCATGCCGTCCTCCGCGCCTGCCGTTTTGGATGCAAATACGGCTACGACCTCACGCCAGTCTGGAGCTTGCCCGACAATCTGGATGGACGCAAAATCCCCGTTTTGCAGGCGTTCCAGCTCGGCATGATATTCGCCCTGAATTTCTGCAATGGCGGTTGCCAGAGGAACGGTATCGTCGCTTTCCTGCTCGTCCGCAAAGAGGATGCCGAGCGGAGAAGCCAGAAATGCGCCTGCGACAATGACGATGGAAAACACAACAAAAAGCGCCGTGCCGCCGCCCAGACTGGCGAGTGCGCTTATCAGCTCCTTGACGGCCTTTGCCGCGGCTTCGGCCAGCTTTTTCGCGGCTGCGGCGGCTGCTCTGGCCGCGCAGTTGTTGCTCTTTTTAAGCATCTTTCTCTGTGCGTCCTGTGTGGCTGCTTTCCGTGCGCGTTTTGTCGCGGTTTTCGATGCAGACGTTTTTGACTGTGCCTTTGGTGCGCTGATTTGCTCTGTATCTCGCGTCCGGATATTAACGCCGCGCGGGGGCCGTTCCCTCGGTGCGGCGTTTGGTTTCGGCTTTTCAGGGATGGCTGGTAGCTGCTCCACTGGTGGAGTTTGCGCCGGTTTCGGTGGTTGGACGAGTGGGGCCGGTTTGCCGCTGCCAGCCGTGACCGGCTGACGCTCCAGCGTAATTGCGGGCGCTTCCGAAACAGGCGGCTGCGGTAGAATTGGGGCAGCCGGTTCGGATGGATAGATGGATTCGATGGATGGATTTTGAGAGAGCTGTGCTTGCTTCTCTACAAAGGCTTGCCGTGCCTGCTCTTGCGGCGTGGGTGGTAAATCGTGCGCTAGTGTGACCGCTGACCGCTCACGAATAGGCTGTGCTTTGCCGCGGCTATAAAGTTCAGTGCCGCGCGGCGTCCATGTACCAGTCTGCTTGATATGCTGAACGTTCGACGCATTTTCTGGTGTCGGTTCGAGAAGCGGTTCACCGCGCAGCTCTGTAATCGTTGGCCTTTCGCGGATCGGCGGCGTTGCGCTCTGCGGCATATCGTCCGCAAGCCGAATTTCCGCCTGCTCCGTATAAAGGTTATCCCGCGCAGACGATTTTTCTGCGCGGGATTTCTTTGCTCGCTTTACATAGGCGCGACGGCCTTGTTCCTGTGCGGTTGGCGCACTTTGGCGTTGTTTTGGCGCAGAGTGTGTTCGCACATCCTCCGTGCGTTGGCGTGGCGTATTCTCTGTCAACGGCGCGGATCGCACAACATGACGCTCTCGCGGCTGCTCTGGCATGATCGATGGCGCTGGGGCACCCTCCTTTGCGGCTTGCTGGACATAGACGCGACGGGCCTGCTCCTGCGGTGTGGGTGCCGATGCGCTCTGTGGTTGCTTCGGGTCTGGCCGGGTGCGTACATCCTCCGTGCGCTGACGCGGTGCATTTTCTGCCGATGGCACGGTCACTGTGGTATGCTGCGGCTGCTCCGACGTGATCGGCGGCGCTGGCGTGGCCGTTTTTGCGGTTTGCTGGACATAGGCACGTCTGGCCTGCTCCTGCGGCACGGCTGCCGGGGTGCTTTGCGGATGTTGCGGTTCTGGTCGGGTCCGCAGGGCATCTGCACGCTGATGCGTAGGTTTCGGTGTATGGGGTGGTCGTGTTTCTGTTGAAGAATCCGTAGATTCTTTCGTGTCAGGACGCTGGAGCACACGGCGCGGAAACTGGATGGCTTCGTGGACAATTTCACGCGCAGTCGTTTCCACCTGCTCCGTGGCAGTACACTCTGCGCTGTCCGAGCGGTCGGGCTGCTTCGCGCTGTCATTCAATTCCTTTACAAATTTCTGCACCATCTGGCGCTGAACGGTGGATGTAACTTGATGTTTGGGCTGTCTGTCTTTTGGACGGTCATTTCGTTCTCGAATGTCCGGAATAGGAATCACCTCCGTATTTCGTCCCAAGTTGGGACATAATTAAAAAACGTTCTCCTCATATTGACGCGGGTTTCTAAATTATGTTATATAAGCAAAGGGAGAGGCCTATATAGCGCAATGACTTGTATGGTTGAAAAGAATGGCTGTTGCGTGGCCAGAACGGAATTTTAGAAAGGAGACATTGCAAATGGTACTAATTGATACGAATGTCCTATATTATCTATGTGAGTTGGCTCAACCGCCAGCGGATTTCAGCATTCAACAAACGCTCAAAAGCATTAAAGAAAATCGACAAAAAGAGAAGATAGCGATTTCCAGCATAAGCTTTTTTGAACTTTTGCTTAAATACCAAAAGCAAGCTGGAGTTATTCGACGGGTATCTACATTTTGCCGTAATAATGGTATTTGCATTTGTAACAATGCGTATCTGCCCGTCCAAGAAAACAATCGACCGCTTGATTTTTGCACAACACGCCAAAACGAGCTTTCGGAATATATTGCACAAATTTTGCCAGTTAAGATCGATGCTGAAGCTCGATTTGCAACGACTATTTATTTACATTTATGCGCGGGATTTCTTTTGCTAAAGTTGTTCCCGGAAGGAGAGCCAAATGACAATCAAATGAAACTTTTTGCGGGTATCTTAAATGTTGAAAGTAGTATAGCACTCGATTTTTTTAAGGTCGCTTTTTCTTGCGGCTATAAAACCGGGAATTGCGAATCTCAAATAAAGGAGAGTTTCAATTTTCTTCTTGAAAATCAGATCCCGCAATTACTTGCGTTTAGCGAGCCACTTGTAAAACTGTGTAGCGACAAATCGATTGACGAAGCGCTAAAAGCACTGCCGCGAGATGTTTGGGTCTGTGAAGTAAAAAAAGTAGAACAAAAAATGAAAAAATATGATACACCGATGGCGTATATTTCAAAAC
>ERZ1034992.1545-NODE-1545-length-9986-cov-4.881986_pt1 | contig 9986 bp, 17 predicted proteins | sample MGYA00520695_ERZ1034992 | MGnify/ENA primary metagenome ERZ1034992 (study PRJEB33766, sample SAMN09781778) | gut metagenome | biome: gut microbiome | host: Homo sapiens | place: Madagascar | study: EMG produced TPA metagenomics assembly of the PRJNA485056 data set...
TGAAGTTTGTGCATAATGGCGATTGCGCATGGGACTATGAGATCAAGTTTGACGCTGACGGCGCGACATGGTCGGACGACTGGACGGCGCGCGAAGAGATGGGATTTGTACAGTAAGCCACCCACACAAAAAAGAGAGACAAAAAGGACCGGAAATTCCGGCCCTTTTTGCTTAGGTTTTTCATAAAAACAAATCCTAATTTCAATCCCCGTTCAGGCTTTCGCCATCCCGCCGTGACTTCCGGGCATATGTCCGGAAGTCTGCTTGTCATCAACAAACGATCCTAATTTCAACCCACAGGTGGGCTTCCGCCCTCCTGACACGATCACCGGACAATGTCCGTCGATCTGTCTCTACTATAGCAGGCTTTTTTCAGCATGTCAATAATTTTCCTCCGATTTTCCTCCCCTTTTCCTCGAAAAATTTCCCTCCGCGCGGGATAATCAGAGCAGAAAGGGGGCCGACCTCATGCCCGCATATGGACAGTACCCAGGCGTACAGCTGCCGCAATATGGATATAATCCGCCGTCGCCATACGCGCCGGTCTTTCAGCCGACGCCACTGCCGTCGCTGCCACAGATGCAGCCGCAAATGCAGCAGCCGCAGCCCGTGCAGGCGCAGCAGCAGCCGGTGACCGTACGAATGGTCGCCAGCCGCGCGGAAGCATACGCCGCGCAGATCCCTTTTGACGGGACGATCAACGTCTTTGTCAACGCGAACGCCCGGGAAGTCTATATCAAGCGCTTTAACCCCGAGACAGGCGGTGCCGATTTTGGCGATTATCTCCGGCAAAACGCCCCCGCCCAGCAGGCCGCGGCAGACGCCGCGCCGTGCGCGGAATACGCGACCGCCGCCGCGCTGGAGGAAACGCGCGCGAAACTCGCCGCGCTGACGGAAGAAATGGACGCGCTCCGCGCGGCCATCGGCAAAAAAACGCGGAAGGGAGCGGCCGAGGATGAATGAAATCCTGATGATGTTGATCCAGGTCTTACGCGCGGGCGGAAACCCCATGCAGGCCGTCGCCAGCATGGCAAAAGGCAACCCAGTCATGCAGCAGGGCGCGAACATGATCGCGGGCAAGTCGCCGGAGCAGGTGGAGCAGATCGCCCGCAACATGGCCGCGCAGCGGGGCGTCGATATCGACGCGATGCTCCAGCAGCTGGGCCTTAAATGATGCAGCATCCGCGTCAGCGATCGGGGCGCGCATGCAAATAAAAATCTGGAGGAAAAATCATGGCTGATGATTTTATGAACGGCTTCGTCGCCGGTCAGAATGACGGCGGCTGCCGCAATGGCGGCGGCATGTGGGGAGAGGGCAGCTGGATGTGGATCATCGTCGTCTTCGCCCTGCTCTTCGGCTGGGGCAATAACGGCCTCGGCGGCAATCGCGGCGGCGGCTCCGGTTCCGGCGTGGCCGACGGCTACGTCCTCGCGACCGACTTTGCCAACATCGAGCGCAAGATCGATGGGGTCAATAGCGGCATCTGCGACGGCTTTTATGCCGTTAATACCGGCATGCTCAACGGCTTTGCGGGCGTCACCCAGGCAGTGACCAGCGGCTTTAGCGCTGCGGAACTCTCGCGGTGCAACCAGCAGGCCGCGCTCATGCAGCAGCTCAACAACATGGCCATGCAGGCCGCGGACTGCTGCTGCAAGACGCAGACCGCGATCCAGGGCGTCAACTACAACCTCGCCACGCAGGCGTGCGACACGCGCAACCTGATCCAGTCCGCCACGCGCGACATCATCGACGCGCAGAACGCTGGCAACCGCATGCTCTACGACTATCTCGTCACGGACAAGATCACCGGGCTGCAGGCCGAAAACCAGAGCCTCAAGCTGGCCGCGAGCCAGTGCGCGCAGAACGCGTACTTTGCCAACACGCTCGACGCGCAGGCGGAGCGCATCATGCAGCGCGTCGCGCCGACGGCGACCCCGTCCTACATCGTGCCCAACCCGTTTGCCACTTACGGCTGCGGCGGCTATAACGGCTGCGGCTACAACAGCTGCAGCGGCTGCGCGGCCTGACCGCGCCACAATCCCCGCGCGCCGGGTGAATAATTCGGGGCGGCGCATCCACGCCGCCCCTTGATGAAGGGAGCAAAAACAATGGCCTGTCAAAATGTATGCAAACTCTGCCCGCGGCTCGTCCTGTCGCAAGCGGTCACTTTTACCGGCGGCAACCTCGTGATCAACATCCCCGCCGGGACCTATAACGGCGGCTGCAAGTACTGCATCGTCGTCGCGCAGTCTATCCCGACGACCACGACCATCAGCGCGCCGGTCTATGTCACCATCGGCGCCGGCACCGAGCTGTACCCGCTGACCAAGTGCAACTGCGCGCAGGTCACGGCCTGCGGCATACGCACGCGGACCAAGTACAGCACCGTCGTCAGCACGTCGGCGACGGGCGGAAGCTTCCGCCTGCTCGGGCGTCCGGCCTGCTCGCCGGATAACAGCCTGACCGGCATCGACGGGACCGCCCCCGCCACGGAGGGAGGCGGCGCCGGATGAATCGAGCGATGATGATGCACGTCCGAGACAAGAGCAAGCAGCCGGAGCACGGCGAGATGTACGATCCGTACAGCAACAGCTACTACACGCCGCAGCGCGAGCGCCGCGCCGGGCGCGAGTATCCGGAGCACGGCGGCCGGAGACAGAGCCGCGCCGGATACGACTACGATGACCGAGACGACGAGCGCGAGTATCCGCGCCGGAGCCGCGGCGGCGAAAAGTATCCGGAGTATGACGATCCCGTCTGGATGGACGACGACGATAACCGCCGGGAGGCCGACCGCCGCGAAGACAGAGAAGGCCGAGACCGGACCGGGAACCGCCAGGCGATCCGCGCAGGCGGCACGTTTTGGATGGACACGCCAGGCAAGCCGCAGGAAATGACACGCGAAACCGCCGAGAAGTGGGTCGCCGCCATGCGCAACGAAGACCCGGAAAAGCCCAAGGGCGGTAAGTGGACGCCGGACGAAATCCGTCCACTCGCCCAGAAGTACAGCATCCCGACCGACGGCCCGGCCTACTGGGAGTTTTACGCCATGGTCAATGCCATGTACAGCGATTACAGCGAGGTGGCAAAAAAGTTTGGGGTCAAGACGCCCGACTTTTTTGCCGAGCTGGCGAAGGCGTGGCTCAGCGACAAGGACGCCCGGGACGATAAGACGGAAGTCTACTATCGGGATATCGTCAAAAAATAAAGGAAAGCCCTGCCATATGGCAGGGCTTTTGGCGTAGGGTTATCTTTGTGTCGAATATCCATACTCGACACTATGATAACCCCATCTCACTTGAGACGCGGGAAAACATCCAAAACGAAATTTGCGGGGGCGCTGCTACCAGATGTAGCGGTGCTCTTGCTCTTATGGTACACGATACGGGATATGCACTGCTTAAGCAGGCCGTTGCGCTGGAGGGCCGACATGGCGTCATAGTCGTCCAGCAGGGCGCGGATCGCCGGGGAAATCTCATCAAGGGTGCAGTACTGGGGGCGCGAGTCGATCCGATGCTGCAGATCGGCAAGGGAGGCGTCAATCTCACGGAGGCGGGCGGAGTGCTTCGCGAAGCGCTCGCTGTACTGCTCGACGGAGTAGACGCCCTGCTCAAGCAGGTCCTGCGCGCGCTCGATCTGCTGGGCGACTTTGCCGCGCTCGGCGCGGAGACTATCGGCCGTCGACTGGAGCAGGACGGGATTTTCTTCCGGCGGAGCGTCGGGGATGACGAAAGAGCCGGGATCGTCCACCCACTGGCGCAGCGTCTCGAGCAGCGCGGCCTCGACCGGCGGGAGGACGCTCTGGACGGTGCCGCATCCGGGCGTCTTGCACCGGATGCGCGTGCGATTGCGCGCAGCGTCGCGGTTGACCATCATCGCACGGCCGCACTCGCCGCAAAAGAGAAGGCCGCAAAAAGGATTGATCATCTCCGCGTCGCCGCGGATGGGAAAGCAGCGCGTGCGCAGCTTTGCACGCATGGCGTCAAACTCCGCGTCCGAAAAGTACGGCGGATGCTGGCCGCGGAAGAGCTGCGGATCGTCCTGCCGGACGAGACGCTTCTGCACGCCGGACGGCGTGGCAACGCGCTCGGTTTTGCGCGCGCCCATGCGGATGTATCCGGCATAGACCGGATTAGTGATCAAATGATGCAAATAAGCGGACGTCCATGCGGCGTGCTGGCGCGTGGGCACATGGGCGTCGTTGAGCATGCGCGCGATGCGCGTCAGCCCGCACGGCTCGCCGTCGACGCCGTTGAGCAGCCAGTCGCGTATCTGATAGAGCACGGGCGCCTCGTCCTCGACCTGCTCAAAGGTCACGCCCCTGCCGTCGGCGCACTTGACGGTCCGATAACCGTACGCCGCGCGGCCGTTAAAAGACTTCCCCTCGCGCGCGGCCGCGATCTTCCCGGCCTGCATGCGCCGCGCCGTCGTCTTATACTCGCGGCGCGACATAAAAAGGGAAAATTCGAAATACTCTTCGTCCGCCGGGTCCGCTGGATTGTATGTGCGCATGGGCGTGATGATGAGCGTATCCGAGTACCGGAAAGCGTGAAAGACAAGTCCCTGATCCATCGTGTCGCCGCGCGCAAGGCGCTCGACCTCCATGACGTAGACACCCTCCCACTTTTTGGCGGAGACGTCGGCGAGAAGACGCTGCATTTGCGGCCGGTCCGCGATGGATTCGCCCGAAACGATCTCCTGATACACCTCCGCGATGGGCTTTTTCAGCCGACGCGAAAGCTGCTCGAGCGTCGCGCGGTGCCGGGCGAGCGTCTCGCCCTCGCCGTGCGCCTCCGCCTCCATATCTGCGCGGGACTTGCGCAGATACATGCAAAAGGCCATAGGATCACCACCTCTGTATATGATAATGCCCGCACCTGCGGGCGGGGAGACTATTTGAAGTTGAGCTTTGGCGCGCCTGCGTACGGCGTAAAAACTGCGACGCCCATATCTACGATAAAATACTGGCCGTCCTGCATGTCAAATGTTATCTCTGTCCTGTCAGTAGAGCGATAAGACGGGCTTGTCTTGCTGTAGAGATTATCATATTCATAAATGTCGCCGCTGAAAGAAAGAGAAAGCCCACTTGCGGACAGCATATCGCCCCAATAGACATAAGCGCTTCCGCCATCGATCGCGCGGATCGTCCACTTTCCGGCAGGGATATCCTCGCCGATCTTGTAAACGCCTTGCGGCACCTCTACCTCTTGCCACTCATACGTCTCAAACATCGCGAGAGTAATCCTGCTTTGCAGCTCGGCCAGCTCAGCGAGAGAGAGGCCGGAAAAATCGAACGCGTCGGCGCTGGAGGAAGTCGTCGGCTCGCCAGTGTAGAGGACACTCTCATATATCTGATGCGCGAGCGCGTTTTGCAGGTCGACGCGGTCGACGTCGTGGAACTGCAGATCCAGCATAACGACGAGCTGATCGCCGAAAGCGATGATATAGGTTTTTGCCTCGCCCTCATAGGCCATCTCGATATACGCCACAAGATGATCTCCAGCCGTGCGTTTCTCGACTTTTTGGATACCATCAAAGGACGTGGTGATCATGTCGAGCACAGTCTCTTCGGACACGTCCAGATATGCGTCGTCGCTCAAAAGGTCAGTGCAGGCGAGAGCAGCCGACTTGTCGATAATGCCGTCACTATATCCATATGTGCGATAGTGATAGGTATCCGTGGACAACGCAAAACCATCCGGCAGCGTGAATTGTATCCCGCGATAGTTTTCAACCGATTCCGCCGCCGCGCATGAGCCAAAAGCCAGCAGCAGAGCCACGAGCAGAGCAAAAAACTTTTTCATGAAATCCCTCCATAGATATATATTTTTGCTTTTTACGCGATAAAATTTCGGGCCGACGTCCTCAGGCTCGCCCAGAAGTGCCGGATAAATCCCGTCTGGGTGCTGAAAAGGTCATACAGAAAGATACCAACCATGACGATGAGAAGCAGCACGATGACGATAAACTGCCGCGTCTCGCGGCGGCTATGCCGCACGTCGCTGTTGACGACGGCCTGACGGTCGACGGTCCGCTGCGCGTCGGCCTTTGCAAGCTCTTGCTTGTATATCTCGATCTCCCGCGCGTGCGAATCCGCCTGACGGTTGAGCGCGGCCAGAAACTGGTCGGACAGCATGACGTCCGGCGGCAGCTCGGGCGGCGGAAGCGAATCGAGGTTATCGATGTACTGATCGACGGAGAGATTAAAGAGCTTAAAGAGCGAGCAGACGATGAAAAAATTCTGGGCGACGGTTTTGCCGTACAGAAGATTTTTTACACTGTCCGGTGTAGTCCCCGCGACGGCGGCCGCTTTGTCAATGGTTACGCCGCTTTCGCGGCATCCGCGCTGCAGCGTCTCGGCGAGGGATGTACACTCGTTTTGCAGGTCCATGTGTAGATTTTACCTCCTTTTTAGGCCGCCCTACACTTTCGGCAAGAAATCTCATCTGGCTTTGTAGGGGGCGGCGGGTGTATGGTGTCGCTGGAGGTGAGGCCAGTGGCAAGGATCGAGCCGCGCAAGCGCGTCTGGGAGCGGATCAACCGCCGATTTCCATCGAGCACGCGCCTGCTTGTTTCAACCATTATACCACATTTTACACAATCAGACAACAAAAAAGAAGATAAAAATCTATAAAATTTGGTTGACAAATACGAACAAGTGTACGTATAATGTGGATACATATCAGCGACTACAGAAGGAGGACAGCATGCAACATGACGCAGAAAGCACCCGCCAGGACATCTTGTACATGGTCGAGCGTCTCCCGCCGGAGCGGCTGGAGGAAGCGAAGCGGTATATCGCCATGATCTACTGCCGCAAATGACATTATAATGAAGAAGGGCCCCGATCATCGATCGGGGTCTTTGTTTTCGTCCGGCGGCGGAGCCAGCAGCGCAAGGAAAGCCTCGGCGCGGTCCCACACTTCCGGCGGCGCTTGCAGCAGCCGCTCAATCGTCTTCCGGGCGAACTCACTATGCCCGGCCAGAAAGCGCTCGACCATCTCGTGGATATCGCTCGCCGTCTGGAGGACCATCTCCCCTTCGCCGGTATCGAGCCAACGCGGATTGATGTGGTAGGTCTGGCAGAGTAAAGCCTTAAACGTATCGTTCGGGACGACGCGATCAAGCTCATAGGACTTGATCATCGGGAGCGTCGCGTGCAGCGATTCGCCGAAGACCGTCTGGCTCATTTTCGGCGTTTGCGCCTTGCGAACGGCAAGGATTCGCTCGCCTAGAGTGCTCATGTGTATCACCTCTCTTTCATGCCTCTATTATATCACAACAAAAAGGTATTTGCAACTACTTTTTTATCAAAAAAGGTATTGACAAATACCTTAAATGGCGTTAAAATGTAGTTGCAAGCACCGAAAGGGGCGCGCGAAATACTAAAAACTTTCCCTCCCGGCCGGGCGAAAGACCGGGAGAAGGGAGAAGCACCATGGACGAGACCAAAAAGAAACTGCAGCGGGCTGACGAGCTGCTGAAAGCCGTCGAGCGCAGCGGCAAGATCGACTACGCGCTGGGCTATCTCAACGGCATGGCCGACACGGAAGCCATGCACCAGGCGAAGGCCGAGAAAAACGCCTAGGCCACACGGCCGGGCGTATCCCACGCCGCCGGGAGATCACCTCTCTAGCTTAAAAGGTTCCTCCTAAACCTGAGCCGCATCCGGCGGCGTTGGATGCGCCCGACAAAGCGAGCGGAAGAAAAAGAAAGGGGACGACACACATGGCACTGGTAAAAGAGATACGGACCTCAAACGGCGCGCTGGTGCGCATCTTTGACGACGAACTGGCCAAGGACCAGGCGGCCGCATGGGCGGAAGCCCGCCGCGTCCGGTCCCGCATCTACTGGCAGATGTACCGCGCGGGCACGCTGCCCGAGCAGCAGGCCGCAAAGGCGGCCGAGCAGCAGACATGCAGATAAAAGCGGATGTTTTCCTGCGCCTGATGGATACCTGGGCGCAGGCGGGCTGGACGCTGCAGGGCGTCGCCGAAAGTTACGGAGGGAGAGGCCATGAGAAAGGGATGCAAGATCGCGCTCGAGACGCTGATCGCCGCGGAGATCATCAACGCCGTGGCTTTCGCGCCGACGGCGAAGGGCGTAAAGTACTTGATCGCCTGGACGCTGGCGGGCGTGGCCTTACAGATCGCTGACGCGCTGCTGCGTGCCAGACATACGACACACAACGCGCAGGGAGTGATGCGATGAACTGATCCGAAAGAAACCCGCGAGAAAACGCTGCCCCATCGGAAAAAATTACATAACTTGCTGCGTTACCGGCGGGGGCCGCATCCCGCCGGAACGTGCGGCGGCTGGTGTGCGGGCTGCATCCCGTGAGCGTTTGCAGACCCGGCGGGTCCGATTCCCGCGCGCCGCTTCGGCGCGAAAGCGCCCAGAAAAAACACAAAGGGAGGGAAAAGGCATGTACCACATCAAGATACTCGACACGCATGACAAAGAGATCATACTCGACGGCGAAGAGATCGTCGTCATCGCCGGAGAGGCGGGCGGCGCGAACGGCGTCGTCGACGCGGACGACCTGACGATCACGCAGGCGATCATGGAGAGCACGCGCCTGATGCGCGCGGCGCGCCGCGCGATCGAACTCTTTGACGACGCATGCTGACGCGCGCCGACTGGATCGACAAGCGGGAGCGCCTGCCGGAGCTGGACGAGATCGATCCGACCGGATGCGTGCTCGCCTGGCATGTCTATAACGGCGCGATGATCACGGGCACGCAGAACGTCGACGAGAATCCATACATCACGCACTGGCTGCCCGCGCTTGCGGGGCCGGAAGAAAGAGAGCGGGACACATGACAGACAACGGGAGCTGGAGAGACGCGCAGCGGGACGCCCAGCGCATGGCGAGCGGCATCCTGCTCGCCGCCGCGAACGATTGGAACGCGGCACTAGACGGCCGCACGCCGCACGGCATGGCGCGGTCGGAGGTCAAAACGCCGGAACAGCGCGAGGGAATCCTGCGGGAAATCCGCCGGTTTTTCCGCGGCGAGTGGGGCCGGATGCTCTGCGACTGCTGCGGCATCGACGCCCGGCACATGCTGGGCAGGCTGGAGGACAAATACAGCGCGAGCGCCCTGCGGCGCGACGCGCTGAAAGAAGGGAGAGCGCACGCATGAGGTGCACGAATCGCATTTGGCTGACGGGCGAGGTGATCGCCGAGCCGGTATACAAGTACGCGACCGCCAAGATGAGGTACTACGAGATGGAGATCGCAACGACGCGGCTGAGCGGAAACAAGGATATCATCCCCGTCTCGCTGCGCGAATCGATGATCAAGCGGCACATGCCGCAGGTAGGCGAGCGGGTCCACGTGACCGGACATATCCGCGCGACGGTAGAGGCCGACAAGGCGGACGGCTGCAACCATCTCTATCTCGTCGCCTCGGCAATGGAACTGCGCGCGCCCGTCGAGGACGACGAGGACAACGAGGTATACGTCGAGGGCATGATCGCGCGCGAGGTGATGTATCACCAGACGCCGTTCGCCCGCGAGATCGCGGAGACGCTGCTGGTGGTGGAGGGCCGCAACGGCTGGCGAAACCGCATCCCCGTCATCGCGTGGGGCAAAAACGCGCGCGTGCTGGCGACGCTCGAATACGGCGATTTTATCTCCGCCCGCGGGCGGCTGCAGAGCCGGACGTTTGTCAAGACGCTGGAGGACGGGAGCAAAGTGCAGCGGACCATCCGCGAGCTGAGCATCCGTCAGCTGGACGCGGCTCCGCCAGAAGAAGAAGACAACGACGAGGGCGGCGAAGAGGCATAAAAAAATGACCTGCATGCGGGGACATGCAGGCCGTTTACGAGCGGGATCGCGGCGGGGGAACGCCGCGAGAAAAGTATAGCACAAAAGGCCGAAAAAGTCAAATCCCATAAAGCTTTTGGGGCTTGTAAACGGATTAACTTTTGGAATAGCTACAAAAGAGAGAAAGAGTTACCCGGGAGGGGGTGGAGGGGTAAC
>ERZ1034992.1546-NODE-1546-length-9980-cov-6.394156_pt1 | contig 9980 bp, 13 predicted proteins | sample MGYA00520695_ERZ1034992 | MGnify/ENA primary metagenome ERZ1034992 (study PRJEB33766, sample SAMN09781778) | gut metagenome | biome: gut microbiome | host: Homo sapiens | place: Madagascar | study: EMG produced TPA metagenomics assembly of the PRJNA485056 data set...
CTATAGACCCTAATAGTGTATACGATTTAGATGTATTAAAAAAACAATTAGATTTATGTCTTGATTGGACTAGGTTATTTGCTTGCACTTATTTGTTACATACTACTTCTGAAAAAGAAAAATTATATAGTAGGTTTAAAATAGCATTACCAAATAATAAATTTTTTATTACTAAAACAGATTTTTCTGTTAACGAATATACTGGTTGGTTAGTTCAAAGTAAATGGGATTGGATAAAAAAATATAAATCAAAAAACTAGTTTCCCCACCTTTGCTACAATAGTTATATGTTAAAGTGGCAAAGAAATTATAAAATCATTTTTGAAATAGGTGAGCGTAAAAATCTTACAGAATATATCCCACATGAGAAAATAACCGTTGCATATCCTCATACATTCCGTTTAAATATCTCTAATGGGATTAATTTCAGTGAGGTTAGCAAAGGAAGCTTCCAAATATTAAATCTTTCACAAGATGTACAAGCAAAGCTTTGGAAAGACAATTTTAATATGACAAAATACGTCACAATGTGGGTGTATGCCGGTTATGGTAGTCAAATGCCATTGATTTATATGGGTGACGTCTTAGAGTGTTATAGCTATCGAGAAGAAGGGGCAGTTGATTGGGTAACGGAGCTTAAAACAAGCGATGGTTCATACTTAATGCAATATGGGTTTGCAAATACCGGATTTGTTGAAGGGACAAAATTTAATAATATGTTAGAAGCCCTTCTTGCAGATACTCCAACAATGGTTGGCTATATTACTGCAAAAATTCCACCATTGAAAAAAGATAGAACATTTATCGGTCAAACTCTTGATATATTGGGGCGTGAATATGGCGGCTATGAAATATTTGTTGATAAAGGTGAATTAAATATCCTTAATGAAAACGATGTTGTTCCTAGTGATATTCAAGTTATTACAGCTGAAAGCGGACTATTAGGCAGCCCTAGACGCTCGGAACAATATCTAAACTGTACAATGCTTTTTGAGCCCGGAATTAAGCTCGCACAAGCAGTCAAAGTCATTTCTGATAGTATTCCATGGGTTAATAACATTTATAAAGTAGTCGGTGTGTCTCATCAAGGGGTTATTAGTCCTGTCGAAAGCGGGAAACTAACAACCACATTACAACTAAACCTAGGTACTGCCGCTTTTAATGAGTTAAAAAAAGCTACCACCAATTATGGTGGAACACCAACAACCGGAATATGGGATAAACCGGTGAAAGGCAAAATATCGAGTGCTTTCGGACCACGAAAACAACCTATCCCCGGGGCAAGCACATATCATAAAGGAATTGATATTGCTGCACCTTATAACACACCGATTATTGCACCTGCAAATGGCAAAGTTAGTGTTGCGCATGGGTGGGATAGAAACGGATATGGAAATTTTGTAACAATTGATAACGGAATTATCAATAAAAAAAGAGTTATAAGTTGGTACGGTCATATGAATAAATCTGCTGTTGAGCCTAATCAAAAGGTTTATAAAGGGCAAACAGTTATTGGATATGTAGGCAGCACAGGGAATTCATCAGGTAATCATTTACATTTTGGGATTCAAGAAGATAATAAATTCGTAAATCCAATCAACTACACTGGAAAATGGAGTTAATCTATGGCAGTAATAAAAAAAATATCAAAAGCAAAACCGACTCAATTGGAGATTAACCAATTACTTAAAACTAATATTTTCTCTAACCTTAATTGTCACAATATCGGGCGAATATTAGAGTTTGAACCAACAACACAGTTATGCACAGTTGAACTTATGCAGATTAAACAATTTGGCGATCAAGCTTACACACCTGCTCCGATTACGCAAGTACCGTTGATTATGCTAGGTGCAGGCAACGCACATATCACAATGCCTAACCCTGTTGGCACAACTTGCTTGCTGCTGTTCCTTGACCGTAATATGGACAACTTTATGGAAACATGTGAACAATATATGCCTGACACTGCACGTATGCACGATTTTACAGACTGCGTGGCATTAACAACGTTTAAAACACTTGTAGATCCTATTCAAGACTATGACGAGCAAGCAATAAGCCTTTTGAATGAAGATACAAGTTTGAAGATTTATCCTGATAGTGTGGAAGTGCAAACCACTGGCAAAATAAAGCTTGCAAACACCACACAAAATCTTGCAGCACTCATGCAGAGTTTTCTCACAGCATGTGAAAATATAACCGTAGACACAAACACAGGAGCTTTATCTCCTACAAGTAAACAAGCTTTTACAAACTTAAAGACACAATTTGAGGAGTTATTAAAATGACATTTAGAAATCTTGATGAAAAACACGACTGGACTTTTGGAACAGGACAAAACAACTACGTTAGAGATGAACAAGAAATCATTTTAAACCTTGAAACACGCATATTGTCTTTTCTTGGAGATTGTTTTTTTGCAACTAATGAAGGCATTGACTGGTGGAACTTACTTGACCGCAATAAGTTGGACAAACTTGAATACGCCGTACAAGACGTAATTATTAAAACGCCTGGGGTAAATGGGATTAATAGTGTAGACGCAATACTCGGAGCTAACCGGAAATTAACCCTCAATTACGATATTCAAACTATTTTTTCACAATCATACACAGGCGAGATTATTCCGTTGACTACTGCAAGTTAATTTTCAGCCCGATTGTTACAATTGAAATAAAGGAGAAACCTTTATGTCAGTAAATTATATCGGGATTAACGGGCTTGTTACTCAATCCCTTGAAGAAATTAAAGAAGATTTAACAACAAAGTTTAAAGATATTTACGGTCAGGATATTAACATTGAACAGAATAGCCCTGACGGTCAGTGGATTAACATACTGGCGCAAGAGAAAAAAGATATTCTCGACTTGTTTACGCAGTTTTATAACAACCTTGACCCTGACAGGGTAGTCGGAATTCCTCAGCAGATTTTATATAAGCTTAACGGGCTTACAATCAAAGCATTTACTTTTAGTTACGTTTATATCTACGTAACCGTAACAGAAGATGTTACTCTTCAAGGTCTTGATGATGATATTGAGAACATTGACGGAACAGGCTACACAGTCAGAGATACAAATGGCAATCGTTGGATTTTGGCAACAACTACTGATTTGAAAACAGGCAAACACTTGCTTAATTTCCGTTCGGCAGACTTAGGGAGTATTACTGCATTACCAAATACTATTTCTATTATGGAAACAGTACAGAAGGGCGTTGTAGGAGTTAATAACCCTGCAAACAATTATGTGACAGGGAATTCCGGAGAAACAACAGCAGAATTCAGGCTAAGACGTAATAAGGCAATGGCTGTCCCATCTCAGGGCTTTGATGAAAGTACAGCGTCACAAATGCTTGAACTTGAAACAGTAAAAGAGTGTAAAGTCTATGATAATCGTACAAATGAGGTTGTAAACGGTATTCCGGCACATGGTATATGGGTTATAGTTCGAGGTGGTTTACCGCAAGAAATCGGACGCGTGATTTATAACAATCTTCCCCCTGGAATTCCAATGAAAGGTGATGAAAAGGTTGTTATTCAAAAAGTAAACGGTGACATCGAATACATCTATTATGACATCGCAAAGCCTACAAACTTATATGTGCGTGCAACTATTAAAAACTTTTCTGATGATGATCTTGATACTGATTACATCAAACAACAATTAGCAGAAAGCGAATACGGAATACAAGAACAAGCTGAGAGTGCATTACTTTTAGGCAGTATTAAACAAACAATTGGAGAAAGCGGTACCCCATACAACGTAGAGATTTCAACAAATAATACAAATTGGGTTGAATATGTTAGCCCGAGCGGACTAGATGAGTACTTTGTCATTGCTCCTGAAAACGTGACATTAACGGTGGTATAGATGAACGATTACACACAAGACATACAAGACGTAAAAGACTATTATGCAAACCTATTGATTATGCAGTATCGAGGCAAACAAAAAGCCCGCGACACTGTCAAATTAGGTGTTGAGATTTATATGGGTGATAATGTCCTATTCCAGCTGCAAGATCTGCTTGATATTGATAATGCAGAGGGTGAGCAACTGGATATTATCGGGAAATTACTGGATTGTCCTCGCATTGTTCAAGGGATTTACAGTGATTTAAAGTATTTCCAATATTACGTAAATAATGACTCAATAGGGTTTTCAACCGTTGGAAACCCGACTGACGGCACGTTTAAAACCATTCGAAACTACAATATGAGTAAATACTCATTACCTGATGAGGATTACCGCTTTTTATTAAAATTCAAAGCAGCCGTAAACGTTATGAAAGGCTCAATTAAAGGAATTGATGAAACCTTATGGAGTATATTTAATGGCGATGTATTGCTAAAAAATAATCAAGATTTAACTATTACCTATATCGTTTCGTCTGCGCACACACTTGCAACACTTGCGGCAAAACAGCTTGGGTATTATAGAGCACCGGAAGGTGTTGGAGCGAATTATATATTACGAGTTCCATCTCCGTCGCACATTTTCGGTTTCAACCAAAAAGGTATAATTAATATGACGGTAGTGGGATATTCAACCAAAAACCACCGTCAACAAGGAACATGGCTGACTAAGGAAAATCTTATTTCTTTGGTAACGGCATAAAGGGAATATTATGGCAAAAGTTGAAAGAAAAACACAAAAGATTTTCGGGAGTCAAGCTGGCAGTAAAGAGATTACGAGCTTTGGAACAGCTAAGCTTGACACACCTATATATACGACGAACTTAGATGAAATACAAAATACAAACTTTTTAAACGGTTGGCAAGGGGCGTTACTCGCGAATAAATCCCCGTGGGAAGAGGATATGAACGCTTTATTTTTTGCCATAACAAAGCAATTAGCTTATATGTTTCAAGAGGGTATCCCTGAATACGACAAAGATACAACTTATTATATCGGTTCGATGGTTAAGAACGTAGACAATCAAGGACTATTAACGGTTTATAAGTCGGTTGTTAATGAAAATACCGGCAATGCGTTGAATGACACTAATTACTGGTCGGTTTATCAGACAGAAGTTAAGACAGAACTTGAGCTTGCGACTTATGAGATAGGTACACCACAGCCGACGTTTAGCCACAAATTACTACCGAATGAAGTATGGCTGGAAGGTCAAGAACTTTCAAGAACTGCTTACGCTAACCTGTTTGCTATATATGGCACAACTTATGGTGCAGGTAACGGCAGTACAACGTTTAATGTCCCTGATTGTCGTAATCGTGTATTATGGGGAGCTACATCTTTCGGCTATATTGGTGCTGGTTTACCTAATATCACAGGATATTTTCAAGGATCAAATCAAGGTGATACAAGCTTAGCCTTTTATAAATCTGGTGGAACAGATGCAGGGGCGGACTGGAAAGGTGGCTATAAAGGAATTCGAATTAATTTCAATGCAAATCTTGCCAACCCAATTTATGGTGCGTCATCTACAGTTCAACCACCGGCTATTAAATGCAGAGTTAAAACGAGGTACTATTAATGATTAAGATAAAAAGAACTACACAAAAAATTTTTGGGGGCAATGCTCCGGCTGATGACATCGCCATAATGGGGAGTTTTAAGTCGGGGACACCTGTTTATACTGACGACGTTGAAAAACTCCAAAATACGGCTTATGAAGAGGGCTATGGCTCAGCTATTATTTCAAACGTTGCTCCATTTATGGAAGAACAAAATAGTGTTCCTTATGTTTTGAGTAAACAATTAGCGTATTTGTTTCAAGAAGGAATCCCAGAATACGACAAAGACACTACGTATTACGTCGGTTCAATTTGCAAATATGGCGGAGTCCTTTTCACTTCTGTTTCGGATAATAACAAGGGACATCAGCCTGACTCTGATGATGGAACAAACTGGACTGCATTAAACACCGGGGGTGGCGGCGGTCTTGAAGTCTGTGACATCGGTATGTCTTTGTTTGTTGATGAGACCAAAGGTTTACGACGTAGGCTTAACGGACAGATTGTAAACATCAACGCCAATACACAAGGCTTTTTGACACGTTTAAAACAGATTACAACACTTTATCCATCGCTATTGACAGATGAAGCAACGTGGCAATCTGACAAAACTCTTTCTGCTTATGGACAAGTTGGCCGATTCGTTTTCAACTATGCAAGTGACGGTGTGACTGTTGAGTCTGTTCGTTTGCCTGCTGTTGTGAATGTTCAAGGCTTGATGGACTTGGCAAATACAGGGTTTACAGTACCGGCAGGGTTGCCAACACTGTACACAAATTCAACCGGTGCACACTATCACGACCGTGGAACAATGGAAATTACCGGTTGGATTAACCATATTGATGGTGGGTATTCTGATGCCGCAATTACCAGTGGCGGTGCATTTAATGTCAATAATACTTGGTCGCAACACGGACGCGGAACAGATAACAGTAATCACTCTAATGTTGACTTCTACGCCTCTCGGTCTTGGACTGGTGTGACTTCTACAAACGGAGAACACAGTCATTCTATTGCCGGAACTTCAAGCACTATTCAACCAGAGGCTATTCAATATCCTTACTTTATCCAAATTGCGACAGGGCAAGAAACAGAAGTGGATATCGTAAACACAATTGAGCTGAACAAACCGTCATTCTTTGGTAATTCAAAGTATGTGCCGACGCCGGTTAATAATCTTTCTTGGCTGAAATCAGAAGGACAGCAAAACCCCAAAGGCTCTTATCCTGACGTCTACGATTGGATCTTAGAGAATATTAATAACGGTGTTGAAGGGTTTAAGCGCAGCACAGAAACATATACAGATTATGACTACGTAATCAACACTACTGATGAAACATTCCGTTTGCCGTTGCTGAATGGTAGCGAGAATTTGCCGAGCAATACCGTTATTAAAGCCTTAGGCACTACCACTATAAATGCAACTGAAACTCATACTTTATTTACAGCCTCTCATAACGGGTTTGTTTCTTTGAAAGGTATGGGAACTGGAGAGGGTATTGGCAGAACGTTAGCTGTATTTAAAAATGGGCACGCAGTTGGCTTTATTGGTTGTGATATAAATTCGTACGATCAAGGAACAGTTAATTTTGAGGTTAAGCGAGGAGATGTAGTAACTGTATATTTAGACTATGGGTCTATGACATATAATTACGAATATCTTAAAGCTGTGGGCAACGGTTCACTCTACTACTACGTTGGCGAAACCGTACAGAATGTAGATTTAATTAATGCGGGTAGATTCGGGGAAGAGTTGGTAGATGTTAAAGCCTCTATTGATGGTGACTGGACATATAAACAATTACAATTTGCAAGTAGTGTTTCAATACCTATTAACACGGAAGGTGCAGGAAACGTATTTACCTATGATTTGTCCAACTATTTACCAAACGATGGTTACAAATATGAGGTTACAATCTCCGTAGAAGTAAATAACTCAAGTTTTTGCACGCTGGGTTATTATCTCCCTGACAATTCTTGGTATAGTTTTGCAAAAGGTGGAAATCCAACAGGTGGCTGCTTTACTGCTATTGTCGACTCTTCAAGACAAGTGAAAATTTCAATTATTAACACGCAAGAAGGCTTAATTTGGGCGCGTGCAGCAGCATACAGACGACTAGGAAAGAAGGTTTAAAATGTATTACATATTTATAAAAGATGAAAAAATAAACGGTTGTGGGCAATGTCAGTGCCTTAATGAGGACTACACAAACCTTGAAGTCACAGAAGAGGTTTACAATGCTTTTGTAGAAAATCCTGACAAGTATATTTACCAAGACGGTGAGATTGTTGAAAACCCGAACTATGAGCAAGAACAGGCGAAGAAAGAACGTGAACGTCTCGACAATCTTTCAATGACTCGTGGTGATGTGTTTGAGGCGTTAATCCTTGCAAAGGGTTTAGGCAAGGCTCAAATCCGCGCAATGGTTGAGAAAGCAGAGCTTGACGACATCACAAAAGCTTTGTACTTAAACCGTTTTGATGAGGCGTTGGAATTCTACCGTGGATATCCGATTTTCGATATGTTGGGGCAAGCACTCGGGATTACTGGTAAAATGCTCGACAAGTTCTTTGAAACTAAGGATTACCACTATTTGAATACTTGCAAGCTAACAATTAAACCAACTCCAGAAGAAGCAACTGTAACCATTGAGCCTGATCCAACACCGTATGGCGAAACAGCGCATTACAAGGTTGAATGTGAAGGCTACAAAACAGTTGAGAACGATATTGAGATGTTACAAAATACAGAATTAGAAATTAAGTTGGAAGCTATTAAGGAAACCTCGAAAACAGAGGAAGAAACAGAAGCAACTGACAAGGATAACTTGACAGTTGGGGAAGATACAGAAAAAGACAACCTGTAAGTATTACTTACAAGCTCATAAGGAGAAAGAACTATGAAATTTTATGATGTACTACTTAACTACTTAACACAGGAAAGCACCTACACTGGGCTTTTGGCAATTGTTACCGCTTTTGGTGTAGCTTTAAAACCTGAATTATCACAAGCAATTATCACATTCGCTTTGGGAACATTCGGGCTTATTAAAGTCATTGTAAATGAAAAGGCTACAAAATAATGTTTGACTTTACAGATGCAACCCGAGCAGTTGGAGAGGCTTTTACAAGCCTTTTCAACTATTGCAGAACAAACAAAGAACATCAATCTGAAACGCAAGTAGTAAAAGACAAAAGACGCTTGAAAAAGGCAACAAATATTGCCCAAAAGATTTTTGCAATAACAGATTATTACAAAGACTATTTTTATAAAAAAGATTGTAAGGAATATGAAAAGCTCCGAAAAGAATTTGACGAGCTGGATTAAAATAGAATTATGGACGTAAATTTTACAAGTTTTGACAAAGTAATAGGCTATAATTACAACAACCGCCAAAAGCCGTTTTATCTGCTTAGCCCAGTTATTGTAATCGTGTCTTATGCTGTTACAAAACGAAAATATTTGAAAATACAAGAAGATTTTACGTCAGATGGCTGTACTCTGTGGCGTATCTTTTGGCTAATTCTAGGTTGCCCGCACAAGCCCGAATATTTGCCCGCAAGTATTATCCATGATTGGGTTTTAGAACACCCTGAAATAGTTAGCTATAACCGCAAATTTTCAAGTCAGATTTTCAAAACGGTATTATTAAAAACAGGAGTAAACCCTGTTGAGGCTCAAATAATGTACTTAGCTGTCGAGTTTTGGCAAAGTTTTACAAATATATGGAGAAAGAAATGGAAGAATTAAGCTTATATGCCCCCTTGGCAGTTTACATAATCACACTTTTAATACAGTTAAAGATTTTTGCACGTGCAGAGGAATTGACAAAACTAGAAGCCAAGCTTATGACATATATGGCAGAAAACTTCGTTAGAGAAGAGAATTACAGGGATAATCACAAAGCACTACAAGGGCAAATGGCACAAATTCATCAAGATGTGTCAGACGTCAAAAACCTTTTAATTGGGATTATTAACGCAAACAATCAAAGGAATTAATATGAAACGAATAATAATTCACTGGACAGCCGGAACAAACAAACCTTGTGCCACTGATTTGGAACATTATCACTATATTGTTACAGGCTCCGGAGAAGTTAAGAACGGCAAATATAAACCAGAAGATAACGAGAACTGCAATGATGGGAAGTATGCAGCACACACAGGCGGCGGCAATACCGGTTCAATAGGTGTTGCAATGTGCGGAATGTACGTGCCCTCAAAGGTAGACATTACACGTACTGAATACCCATTGACAAAAGTTCAGTGCGAGCGAACATTTAAACTTTGTGCAGATTTGTGCAAGAAGTATAATATACCTATCACACCTGATGCCGTTATGACGCATTATGAATTCGGGAAGAAACACTCGAAAACATCTAGCACAGGTAAAATAGATATTATTTATTTACCACCATGGCAAGAAGTTGCTCCGGCAAGGATAGGAGATTTTATTCGAAATAAAATTAGATGGTACAAAAATAAAATATAAGCT